>ENA-OPVV01000017-OPVV01000017.1-human-gut-metagenome-genome-assembly--contig:-NODE-17-length-176209-cov-8.804648_pt1 | contig 176209 bp, 150 predicted proteins | sample MGYA00241500_ERZ501992 | MGnify/ENA primary metagenome ERZ501992 (study PRJEB25962, sample SAMEA2043052) | human gut metagenome | biome: human gut; feature: human-associated habitat; material: faeces...
GATCCAATGCCGGCACAGCCGCCACAGCCGAAGCCGTATCATGCCCGGCAACAGCTATCACGGGGACAGCGCCAAGTCCGGTTATTTGTTGTACTTCCTCCGTCAAGCCCCCTATTTTTTCACCAGGATAGACAAAACGCCCGAAATGAGCTTGTGTCAGTCCAATCTCCTGCAGCAAGGCATCCTCCAGCCTGCGGGTATTGGCATTTACCAACTGTGCCGTACTGGCAATAGTATACTCCGTTACCATCTGACCGGTCAACATATAGCTCAAAGCATCAGGCATAAACAGCAATTTATCTGCAGCTGCCAATGCACTGTCATGATTACGGCGTAATGTATCAAGTTGGAACAAGGAGTTGAAATTCATCACCTGAATCCCCGTCCATCCATACACATGGCTACGAGGTATACGTGTGAAGAACGCTTCCGGAGCACCCACCGTATGAGGGTCACGATAGGAATACGGCTGGCGAAGAAATCCCCCATCCTTACCTACACAGACAAAATCTACTCCCCAAGTGTCGATACCGATGGAAGTTATTTCTACACCTTTACGGGCGGCAATCCTCAGCCCTTCAATAATATGACGGTAAAGTTCATAAATATCCCAGTAAAAATGTCTGCCAACTTCAATCAGATGATTTGGGAAACGGTTTACTTCTTCCATTTCCAAACCATTCGAAGTAAAAGTTCCCAGAATTGTGCGACCACTGGTAGCCCCCAAGTCGACCGCAAAAAAGCATTGTTTCATGGTAATTAGTTTTAGTTGCTATTCAACGATACAAAAATAGGAGATTATCCCCCTACTTTTTGTACAGTTTTTGATTGAAAGGGTGTCAGATTTGGCAATTGCATATCTATTCTATATTATATCAACATTTATCAAATGCATACAGAAACAATCCCCAATAACGTGAAAGAACAGATAAACAAGGCTGCTACAAAGAGAACAAGAACAACATATATAATATACCTATGTATAAAAAGAATAAAAAAACTCTCCTTTTTGCATATTATTTCCAAAATAATCCCTAATTTTGCGCCACTCTTAGAATAATTATACAGAAAATGAAGAAAAAAGCCAATCGGTTAGACGCCATCAAGATGATTATCTCAAGCAAAGACGTCAGTTCTCAGGAAGAACTGTTGCAAGCTTTGAGCAAGGAAGGCTTTGAACTGACACAAGCCACCTTGTCACGCGACTTGAAACAGCTGAAAGTAGCGAAAGCAGCGAACATGAACGGTAAATACGTATATGTGCTGCCCAACAACATCATGTATAAACGTTCGAACGACCAGAGTGCAAGTGAGATGTTGATGACAAGCGGATTCGTTTCACTTCAATTTTCGGGCAATATTGCCGTCATCCGTACCCGGCCCGGATATGCCAGCAGCATGGCCTACGACATCGACAACCGGGAGTGTCCCGCCATTCTGGGTACCATTGCCGGAGATGACACCATCATGCTGGTGGTGCACGAAGCGGCGTCACATGACGAGGTACGCAGCTTCCTATCGCAAATCATCCCGAACATTAAATGATAGATAACAACAAAAAACAAGAAATTAAATAAGAAATGGATTCGAAACAAATTGATGTGATGGTGGCTGACGCCTCACATGAAGTTTACGTAGACAAGATTTTGGATACCATCCGGGAAGCTGCCAAGGTACGCGGAACGGGCATCGCAGAACGCACACACGAATACGTAGCTACTAAGATGAAAGAAGGAAAGGCCATCATAGCCTTGTGTGGAGACGATTTTGCTGGTTTTACCTACATAGAGAGCTGGGGCAACAAGCAATATGTAGCGACCTCCGGTCTGATAGTACACCCTAAATACCGGGGGCTGGGGCTGGCAAAACGTATCAAGACCGCCTCTTTCCGCCTGGCACGCCTACGCTGGCCAAATGCCAAAGTTTTCAGTCTCACCAGTGGAGCAGCCGTCATGAAAATGAATACCGAACTGGGATATGTGCCCGTCACCTTCAACGAACTGACCGATGATGAATCTTTTTGGAAAGGTTGCGAAGGCTGTATCAACCATGATATATTGGTAGCCAAGAACCGTAAATTCTGCATCTGCACAGCAATGCTTTACGACCCGAAGCTGCACGAAGAAGATAAAATATAAAAATATAAGGATATGGAAAAGAAGAAAAAAGTGGTAGTCGCATTCAGCGGCGGTTTGGATACCTCATTCACGGTCATGTATCTTGCCAAAGAAAAAGGATACGAAGTATATGCAGCTTGTGCCAATACTGGCGGTTTCAGCCCCGAACAGTTGAAGACTAACGAGGAGAATGCCTACAAGCTGGGTGCCAAAGAATACGTCACCATTGACGTGACGCAAGAGTACTACGAAAAAAGCCTAAGATACATGGTATTCGGAAACGTACTGCGTAACGGTACCTACCCCATCTCCGTAAGTTCCGAACGTATCTTCCAGGCACTGGCCATTGCACGCTATGCCAACGAAATCGGCGCCGATGCCATCGCTCATGGTTCTACGGGTGCGGGTAACGACCAGATTCGCTTCGACATGACTTTCCTCGTCATGGCTCCGGGCGTGGAAATCATTACGCTGACACGCGACATGGCACTGAGCCGTCAGGAAGAGATTGACTACCTGAACCAACACGGTTTTGCCGCCGACTTCACCAAACTGAAATACTCCTATAACGTGGGTCTGTGGGGCACCTCCATCTGTGGTGGTGAGATTCTGGATTCTGCACAAGGATTGCCCGAAAGCGCCTACCTGAAACACTGCACCAAAGAGGGCAGCGAGCAGTTGCGCCTCACTTTTGAGAAGGGGGAACTAAAAGCCGTGAACGACGAGACATTCGACGATCCCATCAAAGCCATCCAGAAAGTGGAAGAGATCGGTGCAGCATACGGCATCGGCCGCGACATGCACGTAGGCGACACGATTATCGGTATCAAAGGCCGTGTAGGCTTCGAAGCTGCCGCACCCATGCTGATTATCGGCGCACACAAGTTCCTGGAGAAATATACCTTGAGCAAATGGCAGCAATACTGGAAGGACCAGGTAGCCAACTGGTACGGCATGTTCCTGCACGAAAGCCAATATCTGGAACCGGTAATGCGCGACATCGAAGCCATGCTGGAATCCTCGCAACGCAACGTAAACGGTACGGCTATCCTCGAGCTTCACCCACTCTGCTTCTCTACCGTAGGTGTAGAAAGCAAGGACGACCTTGTGAAAAACAAGTTCGGCGAATACGGCGAAATGCAGAAAGGCTGGACGGCAGAAGATGCCAAGGGATTCATCAAAGTAACCTCCACGGCACTGCGTGCATATTATTCAAATCACAAAGACGAGAAAATCTAAATGACGGACAAGAAACGGAAACTGACACGTCCCCGAACCGGAAGAATACTTTCCGGTGTATGTGCAGGACTGGCAATTTTTTTCGGACTTGACGTATCTTTAGTACGCATCGTTTATACGTTCGCTACCGTCTTTACTGCTTTTGCAGGTGTAATTATATACATTATATTATTGATTATCATACCAGAAGAATCCAATAGATATTATAGAAATGATTAAAGTAGGAATCATCGGCGGAGCCGGATACACGGCAGGCGAACTGATACGTTTACTGCTCAACCATCCGGAAGCGGAAATCGTATTCATAAACAGTTCAAGCAACGCCGGCAACAAAATTACTGATGTACACGAAGGACTGTACGGTGAAACAGATTTGGTATTTACCGACCAGCTTCCGTTGGAAGAAATCGACGTGCTGTTTTTCTGTACGGCACATGGCGACACGAGAAAATTCCTCGAAAGCCACAACGTGCCCGAGGAGCTGAGAATCATCGACCTCTCCATGGACTACCGCATAGCCTCTCCTGACCACGACTTCATTTACGGCTTGCCGGAACTGAACCGCCGCGCCACCTGCAAGGCAAAGCATGTAGCCAATCCGGGCTGCTTTGCCACCTGCATACAATTGGGGCTGCTGCCGCTCGCCAAGCACCTGATGCTGAATGATGACATCATGGTGAATGCCATCACCGGAAGTACGGGTGCCGGAGTGAAACCGGGTGCCACGAGCCACTTCAGCTGGCGCAACAACAACATGAGTGTTTACAAAGCTTTCGAGCACCAGCACGTGCCCGAAATCAAGCAATCACTCCGCCAGCTGCAAAACAGTTTCGATGCAGAAATAGATTTTATCCCCTACCGGGGTGACTTCCCGCGCGGTATCTTCACTACCATCGTAGTAAAGACCAAAGTGGCTCTGGAAGAAATCATCCGTATGTACGAAGAATACTACGCCAAAGATTCCTTTACATTTGTCGTGGAAAAGAACATTGACCTGAAACAAGTGGTGAATACCAATAAATGCCTCATCCACCTGGAGAAGCACGGTGACAAGCTGCTTATCATTTCCTGCATCGACAACCTCCTGAAAGGTGCCAGCGGACAAGCAGTCCACAACATGAATTTAATGTTTAACCTGGAAGAGACCGTAGGATTACGGTTGAAACCTTCTGCATTCTAAAAAAAATGAATTTATTCGACGTATACCCTCTCTTTGACATCAACATCGTCAAAGGAAAAGGCTGCCATGTATGGGACGAGAACGGTACCGAATACCTCGACCTCTACGGTGGCCATGCAGTCATCTCAATCGGACATGCACATCCACATTATGTAGAGATGGTGAGTAACCAAGTTGCTACGTTAGGATTCTACTCAAACTCAGTAATTAACAAGCTGCAACAGCAAGTGGCAGAACGCTTGGGAAAAGTCTGTGGCTATGACGACTACTCATTCTTCCTCATCAACAGCGGTGCCGAAGCCAATGAAAACGCCTTGAAACTCGCCTCTTTCTACAATGGCCGTACCCGTGTGATATCCTTCTCAAAAGCATTCCATGGACGTACCTCACTGGCGGTGGAAGTAACGAACAATCCTAAAATCATCGCTCCCATCAACAACTGCGGGCACGTCACCTACCTCCCGTTGAACGACATCGAAGCCATGAAGGCCGAATTGTCCAAAGGAGATGTCTGCGCAGTGATTATCGAAGGCATACAAGGTGTAGGCGGCATCCAACTGCCGACAGACGAATTCATGCAGGCTCTCCGCCAGACTTGTACGGAACACAACACGGTCTTGATTCTCGATGAAATCCAAAGCGGCTACGGACGCAGCGGCAAGTTCTTCGCCCATCAGTACAACGGCATCAAAGCCGACATCATCACCGTGGCAAAAGGCATCGGCAATGGTTTCCCGATGGCAGGCGTACTCATCAGCCCAATGTTTACACCAGTATACGGGCAACTTGGAACCACTTTCGGTGGAAACCACCTGGCTTGCAGTGCCGCCCTTGCCGTGCTGGATGTGATAGAGCAGGAAAACCTGATAGAGAATGCAGCCCAAGTCGGCAACTTCCTGATAACGGAACTAAAGAAATTCCCTCAAATCAAGGACGTTCGCGGACGCGGACTCATGATAGGGCTGGAATTTGAAGAACCCATCAAGGAACTGCGCCTAAGACTACTGAAAGAGCAGCATGTATTCACCGGTGTAAGCGGTACGAATGTACTTCGCCTGCTGCCGCCTCTGTGCCTCGGCATGGATGAAGCAAAGGAATTCTTGGAACGCTTCAAGAAAGTACTTTAATATTTGACACAAATAATCAGCCAGCAAAAGAAACGACCGAAAAGCAGAATACCTTTCTCTCTCGGTCGTTTTTTGTAGAAAATTTATCTACCTTTGCCAGCAAAACAACTCTTTTAACAACAAAAAGATATGAAAGCAGCAATTATCGGTGCAGGAAATATGGGGGGAGCCATTGCCCGAGGGCTGGCAAAAGGAACAATCATCCCTGCCGGTAACATCATTGTCTCCAACCCCACCCAGGGCAAGCTGGACAAGCTGAAGGCAGAATTCCCCGCATTGCAAGTGACCAATGACAACCAGGAAGCGGCAGCCGGTGCAGATATGATAATCTTTGCCGTGAAGCCATGGCTGATGGAGCCAGTGATAAAGGAACTGGAACTAAAAGGCACAGAGATTCTTATATCCGTTGCAGCCGGCATTCCTTTTGAAGAGCTGACACACTATGTAGCAGACAAAGAAATGACCATGTTCCGTCTTATTCCCAATACCGCCATCAGCGAGATGGAAAGCATGACACTCATCGCCAGCCGCAATGCCACCAAGGAGCAGGAGCAACTGATGCTGGACATTTTCAACCAGATGGGACTCGCCATGCTCATTCCCGAAGAAAAGATTGCGGCAACCACTGCCATGACTTCCTGCGGCATCGCCTACGTGCTTAAGTATATCCAGGCAGCCATGCAGGCCGGCGTTGAAATGGGTATCTATCCCAAAGACGGCATGCGCATGGTGGCACAATCCGTGAAAGGGGCAGCCGAGCTGATTCTGAACAACGACACGCACCCCAGTGTTGAGATTGACAAGGTGTGTACCCCCGGAGGAATTACCATCAAGGGAATCAACGAGCTGGAACATGAAGGATTCACCTCCACTGTGATTAAAGCCATCAAAGCGAGTAAATGATATTTAATGTGCTAATGTAACGATGTCCCGATATGCCTATGAGCTACGGTATAATTAAACATTGTGCAGCCTATTGGCACATTGCCACACTTTAAGAACAACCCATTAAAAAAATATAATTATGGACGAACAAATCAGACAAATAGCCGAACGCCTGCGCGGACTGCGTGACGTATTGGAACTGACTGCCGACGATATCGCCCGCGACTGCGACATCTCTGCAGAAGAGTACCGTCTGGCCGAAACCGGAGAATTCGACATCTCGGTCAGCATGCTGCAGAAGATAGCACGGCACTACGGCATATCACTGGACGCACTGATGTTTGGGCAAGAGCCCAAAATGAGCTCCTACTTCCTGACACGTGCCGGAAAAGGAACCAGTATAGAACGTACCAAGGCATATAAATACCAATCGCTGGCAGCCGGTTTCATCAACCGCACGGCAGACCCGTTCATCGTGACCGTAGAACCGAAACCGGACAGCGAGCCGATACATTACAACAGCCATACCGGTCAGGAGTTCAACCTCATACTGGAAGGCCGTATGATGGTCAGCATCGACGGCAAAGACTTAATCTTAAACGAAGGAGACAGTCTATACTTCAACTCCAAACTGCCGCACGGCATGAAGGCGCTTGACGGAAAGACTGTAAAATTCCTGGCAGTAATCATGTAATAAAGTTATGGTAGAAAGATTTTTATCTCAAACATCCTTCACCTCACAGGAGGACTTCATCAAGAACTTGAAGATAAACGTACCGGAGAATTTCAACTTCGGCTACGACGTAGTGGATGCCTGGGCAGCCGAGCAGCCCGACAAACCCGCACTGTTGTGGACCAATGACCAGGGCGAATGCCGGCAGTTTACCTTTGCCGACATGAAACGGTACACAGACATGACGGCTTCCTATTTCCAAAGCCTCGGCATCGGGCACGGAGACATGGTGATGCTGATACTGAAACGCCGTTATGAATTCTGGTTCAGCATTGTGGCACTGCACAAACTCGGTGCAGTGGTGATTCCCGCCACCCACCTGCTGACGAAGAAAGACATCGTATACCGCTGCAACGCCGCAGACATTAAAATGATAGTCTGTGCCGGCGAAAGCGTCATCACCGACCATATCACGGCAGCTATGCCAGAGTCTCCTTCTGTGAAACGCCTCGTAAGCGTCGGGCCGGAAGCTCCCGAAGGATTCGAAGACTTCCACAAAGGTATCGAGGCCGCCGCTCCTTTCGTGAAACCGGAACATCCGAACACGAACGATGACATCTCCCTGATGTACTTCACCAGCGGTACTACCGGAGAGCCCAAAATGGTGGCCCACGACTTCACCTATCCGTTGGGACATATCGTCACCGGCAGCTTCTGGCACAACCTGAAAGAGAGCAGCCTACACCTCACCATTGCCGACACCGGTTGGGGAAAAGCCGTGTGGGGCAAGCTCTACGGACAATGGATTGCCGGTGCCAACGTATTTGTATACGACCACGAGAAATTCACTCCCGCAGCCATACTGGAGAAGATACAGGATTATCACGTCACGTCGCTTTGTGCACCGCCCACCATCTTCCGGTTCCTCATTCACGAAGACCTTACGAAGTACGACCTATCCAGCCTGGAATACTGCACCATCGCCGGAGAAGCCTTGAACCCCGCTGTATTCGAGACCTTCAAGAAACTGACGGGCATCAAGTTGATGGAGGGTTTCGGACAGACCGAAACGACCCTCACCGTCGCCACCATGCCCTGGATGGAACCGAAACCCGGCAGCATGGGATTGCCCAATCCGCAATACGACGTAGACCTGATAGACAACGACGGCCGTTCTGTGGAAGCCGGTGAGCAGGGACAGATTGTAATCCGTACCGACAAAGGCAAACCGCTGGGATTGTTCAAGGAATACTACCGCGATGCCAACCGTACCCACGAGGCATGGAACAACGGCATTTACTACACGGGAGACGTAGCCTGGAAGGACGAAGACGGCTACCTCTGGTTCGTGGGCCGCGCCGACGACGTTATCAAAAGTAGCGGTTACCGCATCGGCCCGTTCGAAGTGGAAAGTGCATTGATGACCCACCCAGCCGTAGTGGAATGTGCCATTACCGGTGTGCCCGATGAAATCCGCGGCCAAGTGGTAAAAGCTACGATTGTGTTGGCAAAAGAGTACAAGGCACGCGCCGAAGAAGAGCTTGTCAAGGAGTTGCAGAACCATGTGAAGAAAGTGACGGCTCCCTACAAATACCCGCGTGTCATCGAATTTGTTGATGAGCTCCCCAAAACCATCAGCGGGAAAATCCGCCGTGTGGAAATCCGGGAGAACGACCGGAAATAATACTCGCCACCCAGCATCTGAATCATAAGACAACATCCGGGTGAATGAATAAGGAGGGGATAAAACCGAAGTCGGCCATTCTATTGACGATTTCCGTTTTACCCCCTCTTTTTACAAATAGTTGTCTCATTGTGAATACCAAAAGGAGAAAAGAACTATATTTGCACGAAATTAAACTTCACTTGGAACATTTATAAACAAGAAAGACCGACACGGCATATGAAAAATAGAATGCAGATATGGAAAATACTGGCTTTCTTAGGAGCGGTACTTTTCTTGTCTGATACAATATACGCCCAACAATGGACATCCGATAGTCATTCGGAATACAAACGGGATACACTCCCTTTCTCACAGCGCTTCATCCACAGATTAGGCGTAGAAGGGCGTGCTGGCTATATTTTTCAGACCAACCCTTTTCTGGAGTACTCCAACCACCAATACAAGGCCATGAAAAATGCCTATGCCGGCCATCTGAAATACTCCTTCCAGCTCCGTCCCCACACCGTTGCCGACCAGGCTTATATAGGAGCCTATCAAGGGATTGGAGTCGGCTATTTCAACTTCGGCAATCCGGAAGAGCTGGGCAACCCGCTGGCGGTCTATCTGTTTCAAGGGGGACGCATCGCCCAATTCAGCCCCCGCATATCCTTGAACTATGAATGGAACTTCGGCGCATCGTTCGGCTGGAAACCCTACGATGAATATGACAACCCGGAGAACCAGATTATCGGCTCGAAAGTGAATGCCTATCTCAATGTGAACCTCTACTTAAAGTGGGCACTCTCCCCCAAGTTCGACTTGATGATAGGAGCTACCGGAAGCCACTTTTCCAACGGAAACACCCAATATCCCAACTCCGGTCTGAACACGGTGGACTGCAAAGTGGGACTGGTATATAACTTTAACCGCAGAGCGGATGAACTCGCCCAATCATGGCAACGCCCTATTGTTCCTCCATTCCCCCGCCACGTCAGCTACGACTTGACTTTGTTCGGCTCCTGGCGAAAGAAAGCAGTGGCCCATGAGGGCAGTAGTGGCCAGGTACCCGCACCCGGCACTTACAACGTGTTCGGTTTCAGCTTTGCACCCATGTACAACTTCGGCTATAAATTCCGCGCCGGTGTGGCGTTGGACGGCGTATACGACCACAGTGCGAACATGAAAGAATCGTACGAGGAAGAGAACGGCTTCTATACTCCGCCCGCCAAGAAGCAGATGGCATTGGGCTTATCCGCCCGCGGAGAATTTGTCATGCCTTACTTCACGGTAGGTATCGGTCTGGGAGCCAATGTTCTGCACGGCGGCGGTGACATGAAGTCTTTCTATCAGATTCTTGCCCTGAAAATAGACGTAACACGCAATTCGTATCTCCATATAGGATATAACCTCCGGGAATTTCATGAGCCCAATTATCTGATGTTGGGTATCGGCTATCGGTTCAATAACAAACGCCCCAAGCTGTTCTGAACAATAAAGAGGAGGCTATTTATATAGATTCTTTTATTTCATCTGCAAGCACATATTAGTAAGTGCCACGCGCATATCATCTACTATAGTATTATAGTTAGTTTGTTAGTTCACAGCGATGAACACTTTGTTCAAGTATAGAGAAACAGTTTGTTCCAATAAGGAAAAACAGTTTGTTTTCATATGATGAAACGAAATGTTTTGTTAAGGGAAACAAAGTGTTCGCCATAATGAAACAACTTGTTCTATTAAGGGAAACACTTTGTTCGCTATAGAGAAACGGTCTTTCATATCAAGAGCTTATAAAGAAAAAGCTCTGCAAATCAATGATTCACAGAGCTTAATCGAGTACTCGAAGCGGGACTTGAACCCGCACAGCCGCAATGGCCAAAGGATTTTAAGTCCTTCGTGTCTACCATTCCACCATTCGAGCATCCTAAAAAGGGAAAAGAGAGCGGAAAACGAGACTCGAACTCGCGACCCTAACCTTGGCAAGGTTATGCTCTACCAACTGAGCTATTTCCGCATTTGGAGAACGGGTGCAAAGATAAACAGTTTTCCCGTTTCTGCCAAATTTTTTTTTATAAAAGTACAGTACTCGCAGCGGGACTTGAACCCGCAGAACCTTTTACCTGCCCAGCAACTCTTTCTCTGCAGCTTGCATGGTCTCAAAATTGAAACCATCTACCACTTTCTGCATCAGGGCAGAGACTTCATCGTTGCAAAGGTTTCCGATACTGCCTTCATGGGTATGATGCACCTCTTTGCTGTGCGAGAAGTTTCCGGCTTCAATATCCAGTCCCACCTTCTTGTAGGCATCGCGGAAAGGCATCCCTTCACGTGCCAAGCGGTTGACTTCCTCCACACTGAAAATAAGCAGATACTTGTCATCATCAAGAATATGTTCGTTCACCTTGATTTCATTCATAATGTAAGTCGTCATCTGCAGACAGTCTTTCAGTTCCTGAAAAGCAGGCAGGAAGACCTCTTTGATAATCTGCAAGTCACGGAAATAGCCGGAAGGAAGATTGTTGGCTATCATCATAATCTGCTGGGGAAGGGATTGCAGTTTGTTGCACTTGGCACGCGTCAGTTCAAAGACGTCCGGGTTCTTCTTGTGAGGCATGATGCTGGAGCCGGTAGTGCAATCGTCCGGCAGCTTCACAAAACCGAAGTTCTGACTGTTGAACATACATGCGTCAAAAGCCAATTTCGATATGGTTCCGGCCACACTGGCAAGGGCGAAAGCTACATTACGCTCCATCTTGCCACGCCCCATCTGGGCATACACTACGTTGTAGTTGAGGGAATCAAATCCCAAAAGACGGGTAGTCATCGTACGGTTCAGCGGGAACGAGGAACCGTATCCCGCAGCAGAACCCAAAGGATTGCGGTTGCACATCTTGAAAGCTGCCTGAAGGAACATCATATCGTCCACCAGGCTCTCGGCGTATGCCCCAAACCAAAGTCCGAAAGAAGACGGCATGGCTATCTGCAAGTGTGTATAACCCGGCATCAGTACATCCTTGTAGCGTTCGCTCTGCATAACCAGCACATGGAACAATTGCTCCACAGCTTCCGCCACCTCCTTTATCTCTGCACGGGTAAAGAGCTTCAAATCGAGCAACACCTGGTCGTTGCGCGAACGTCCGCTGTGTATTTTCTTACCTATATCACCCAAGTTGCGCGTCAGCATAAGTTCCACTTGTGAGTGAACGTCTTCCACTCCCTCTTCTATCACAAATTCTCCACGCTCGGCCATCGCATAGATTTCCTTCAATTCGGCCAGCAATTGCCGCAGTTCTTCCTTCGTCAACAAGCCAATGCTTTCGAGCATCGTGATGTGCGCCATGGAACCCAGCACATCGTGCTTTGCCAAATAAAGGTCCATTTCACGGTCACGGCCTACCGTGAAGCGTTCGATATCCTTATTTACCTGAACGGATTTTTCCCAAAGTTTCTGAGCCACGTTGTTTCTAATGATTAATGGTTAGTGATTAATATTGTATCATCGCCAACATATCTGCCATCTTCTCCAATCCTTCCTGCAAGGGTTTCTGCACCATGGTCTTCATAAACGGATTTATATCCATGCCGATGGTCAGTTTCATTTTACATTCGGTTTCGGTGACGGGTACAATCTGTATCCACAGATTGAAGGGCAGCGGTGAAGTGGTTGTTGCAAACTTGATACACTTGCAAGGTTCCTTCTCCACAATCTGCAACGTAATCTTTCCTACGGGAGCCACCTCTATCGTCATGCTCTCCGCATCAAAACTCAAGTTCTTCACTTTGTCTTCAGGCAAACGGTCTTTCACCTTCTCCAGATTGCTCAGGTCGGAAAGCTTTTCATAAACAGCTTCTTGTGAAGCCGGTACAACTTTCACTCCACTCTCAAATTTCGTCATAATCAATCGTATTCAAAAAGAAAAAAGAACTATCCGGACAGAATCTATCCGAATGGCTCTTTTATCCATATTAACATTTTTACAAATAAGTTCTTATTTACCAGATTCCCAATGTGCAGGGTCTTTACGCCATTCATTCAGAGTCTCCACATCTTCTTCCTCGATATAGCCCGTACGCAGTGCCACTTCCATCACAGCCTCGTAATTGGTCAGCGTCACCAAAGGCACCTTGGCATCCTTGAAAGCCTTTTCGGCAACCGGGAAACCATAAGTATAGGCAGCCACCATACCGATGACCTCACATCCGTCACGGCGGATAGCTTCTACAGCCTTTAAACTGCTTCCACCCGTAGAAATCAAATCTTCCACGACTACCACCTTCATACCGGGACGAAGTTCACCTTCAATCAAATTCTCCAGTCCATGGTCTTTCGGAGTGGAGCGTACATATACAAACGGCAAGTTCAATGCATCGGCCACCAAGGCACCTTGCGGGATAGCTCCCGTTGCCACACCGGCAATGGCATCCACCTGTCCGAAACGTTCCAAAATCAGACGCGTAATTTCAATCTTTACGAAATTACGGAGAGAAGGATAAGAAAGGGTTTTGCGGTTATCACAATAAAACGGAGACTTCCATCCGGATGCCCAAGTGAACGGGTTAGCCGGTTGTAGTTTAATCGCTTTTATCTTCAGCAACTTCTCTGCAAACAATCTTTCTAAAGTTTTCATAGCAAAACTAATCTATATATGATAAATATGGCACAAAAATACGGAAACAGAATGAGAATAAAAAAGAGAAAGCCGATAATTTTCATTCGGAGTAGTCATTTTCCTCAGAAACCTCTATGCAACGACATATATCCTTCATTTCGAACCCCCTGCTCAAGGCAAAACGCACCAGTTTGCCATTCAACTCATACTCACTTTCGGCACGGACGCTTTTACGCTTTGCCGCCAGCAGTTTCTGCAAGACGGCGTGGTATTCCTCCTCATCAATCTCGTTCAAATAGGGCCAATAGACAGATGAAGATATCTTTTTCAACTGGAGCGCCTGCCCTATCTTCATCTTGCCCCATTTGGCAAAACGGTATTTGTCGTTGATGAAAGCACGGCAGAAGCGCTCTTCATCAATGTACTTCTCTTGTTCCAGACGGTTGATGATACGGTCTATGGCATCATAGGCAATGCCCCAGCGTTGCAGTTTCTCCGCAATCTCCGCCCGGCAATGCTCGGCAGTGGAGCAATATGCCGCCACTCTGTTCAAAGCTTCAGTTTCAGTTATTTCTATCATCGTTCTGCAATTACGTACCGGTCGTTGCCGGAAATATCTTTTCGGATACGGACATTCGTATAGCCTTGCTTGCGAAGCATCGAAGCGACAGCCTCTCCAAATGCCCGGTTGATTTCAAAATAGAGTCGGCCGCCGACCGTCAGCATGCTCCGTCCCAGTTCACCTATACGCCGATAGAAACGGAGCGGGTCGCTGTCTGGAACAAACAAAGCTCCCGAAGGTTCCCAGTTCAAGACATTTGGCTCCATGTCCTTCTTTTCTGTTTCCGTAACATAAGGCGGATTACTGACGATTACATCAAAGTACTCATCCTCAGCCGGTTGATACGTCAGGACATCACGCTGTACAAATTGTACGGAGGTCTGCAAAAGGCGGTTATTGTCGCCGGCTATGGCAAGAGCTTCTCCGGAAATGTCCCAAGCAGTTACTTCCGCTTCCGGCAACTCTTTAGACAAAGTGACGGCAATACACCCACTTCCAGTGCCAATGTCGAGAATACGGGAAGCCGGAGCGACTTCCTCCAGCATCCTCTCCACCAGTTCTTCCGTTTCGGGACGGGGAATAAGCACCCCCGGAGCCACCCGAAAAGTACGTCCCAGGAAACGGGCAGTACCCTGCACATACTGTATGGGCTCAAAATTGCACAGACGGAAAAGAATGCTTTCCAATTCCTTTTCATCCTTTGGAGATAAAATCATATCTTTGCCCAGGTAATAGTCAATATGACTCTGACCTAACATTTCACAGCAGACAATACGGGAAAGATTGGCTGCCTCCCGGGGAGGATAGCACTCCTGCAAAGCACTGCGGATATGTGAAACGGTTACATTCATTCGGAGTCCGGTTTTATTCGGGCTGCAAAAGTAATCATTAATTTTGATTATTCAACCAAAAGACAAGCAAGGATATGAATTCAGAAGAAGAGAAATATATGCTGCGATGCATCCAACTGGCACAAAACGGACTTTGCAATACAGCACCCAACCCGATGGTGGGAGCGGTAATAGTATGTGACGGGAAAATCATAGGCGAGGGATACCATGTGCGCTGTGGAGAAGCCCACGCCGAGGTCAACGCCATCCGTTCCGTGAAAGACACGTCCCTGCTGAAACGTTCCACCATCTATGTCAGCCTGGAACCGTGTTCGCACTATGGCAAAACTCCTCCTTGTGCAGACCTCATCATCGAGAAGCAGATTCCACGCATCGTCATCGGGTGCCGGGACCCTTTTTCTAAGGTTGCGGGCCGAGGCATACAGAAACTGAAGGATGCCGGACGTGAAGTTATTGTCGGAGTGCTGGAAACAGAATGTCGGCAGCTCATCCGCAGGTTCATCACTTTCCATACTTTGCGACGCCCCTACATCACCCTAAAATGGGCGGAATCTTCTGACAGATATATCGATTACTCCCGCACGGACGGTAAACCGGTTATCCTCTCCAGCCCGCTGACTTCGATGCTGGTACACAAGAAACGGGCAGAGCACAGTGCCATATTAGTAGGTACCCGTACGGCTGAACTGGACAATCCCGGCCTGAATGTCCGCCATTGGTATGGTCGTTCACCGGTACGTATCGTGCTGGACCGGCAACAAAAGCTATCCCCCAGCCTTCACCTATTTGACGGTAGCGTGCCGACCCTCGTTTTTACAGAAATCCCGCACGCTCCGCTACCGAATGTAGAATATCTGCCAGTCAGCGACTACCGGCAGAATATACTCCCCGAAATCATGGAAATGCTGTATACACGCGGATTACAATCCCTTTTGGTAGAGGGTGGCAGCCAAACGCTCCAATCCTTCATTGATGCCGGATTGTGGGACGAAATCTTTGTGGAAGAAGCTCCGCACCTTCTTCATTCCGGCGTCAAAGCACCCGAAATCAGTGACGGATATCCATTTGCAACAGAGCATTCTTTCGGCAGGAGTTTTCGCCATTATACTGCCTCAAGAAACAGTCAATAGCCTCATTTCAGGGCTTTTTTATCGAGAAAAAGGGGGATATTATCTATAATTTTATATAAAACTTCCTCGTAAAGCTGTTTATAGAAAAAAATGTTCCTATTTTTGCAACTTGTAAATAAACACTAACTTTCAAAATGAGAATAAAGTTTCTATCAGTAATTGTGAGTTTTCTTATTGTGTCATTTGCTCTAAGTTCATGCCTTGACTCTGACGACAATTATGAATTCAGCTCCGATGCTACTATACATGCTTTTGGTATCGATACCATACATGGCAAACATTACAAATTTACAATTGACCAGCTCAATAGACTCATCTATAACAGAGATTCATTGCCCGTAGGTTCAGATACCATCATTGACCGTATTCTGATTGATACTATGACTGTTACCGGTTGGATAACTTCAGGCTCGCCTACCGACACGGTATTCGTCATGTCGGACTCCGTGGATTTGAGACCCGCCATGAACAACGATGCCGGCATGCTGTTCAAAGCACATGCCGCCGACGGTGTTACAGTCCGCGAATATAAACTGAAAGTTAATGTACATCTGCAAGACCCGGACTCACTCGTCTGGACAGACATGCAGAAAAGAGGGAATGTATTCTCCAATACCATCAATTTAGGCCAGCAAAAAGCGGTTATACTGGGAGACGAGTTGTTTGTCTACACTTCCAACACTACCGCTTACAAGACATCGACTGCGCCCGATAAATACAACTGGAGTAAAGTCAATGTCAGCAACCTCCCCTCAGACGTAAAGCTGACATCTGCCGTAGAGTATAACAATGCACTCTACATGGTTACAAAAAGCAAGAGAGTATTCAGCTCCACCAACGGCGGCGCCTGGACAGAAGTCACTACATTGGGAGACAATGTCATAGTCCTCATCAATGGTTTCTCCGACCGGCTCTCGGGTATTGTGGAAATCAATGGAAAGCAATATTTCAACATCTGTAAAGACGGAAAGAATTGGGAAACGGAAAACACGGCTGACAACCTTACCCTTGAGGAAGTCCCGGCAGGATTCCCTACCGAAAACATATCCACCACCCAGACCAACACCGGCAATGGTGTAGAGAAGGTGGTTCTGGCAGGAATGCCGCTGGCCAACGAACAAGAGACAATACCCTGGTTCTCATTGGACGGCAAAGGCTGGGCAAGCCTGGCTAACACGGTGTACGACACATCTTGTCCCGGCATGGTCAACCCTGCCATTATGTACTATGGCGACATGTTCTATTGCTTTGGAGGAGAACTTGACGCCATCTACAACTCCATCACAGGCATTGCGTGGAGCAAGACAGAAACCAAGTTCCTGCTACCCCAGGAATTCAAAGGGAAAGGCGCGTACTCCATTATAGTGGAACCGACGAAAGACAAAACTGTGGCCCCGGCAGACAAACGGGACTTCATTTGGGTGATATTCGGCGGTAACGGCACCAAGAATGAAGTATGGCGCGGACGTCTTAACAGATTGGGCTTCGAAATACAATAATAATGATGTCATATAAGGAAGAAATCGATCTAAACCGGATACCCCAGCACGTGGCGATTATCATGGACGGTAACGGACGGTGGGCCAAGCAGCGTGGACACGAACGCAGCTATGGACATCAGGCCGGCGCAGAGACTGTGCACGTCATTGCAGAGGAAGCCGCTAAATTAGGAGTCAGATACCTTACTTTATATACGTTCTCTACCGAGAACTGGAATCGTCCGTCGGACGAGGTAGCCGCCTTGATGGGATTGCTCTTCGACTCCATAGAGGAAGAGACGTTCATGAAGAACAATATCAGTTTCCGGGTAATAGGAGATATTGAAAAACTGCCTGCCAACGTACAGCAACGGCTCAACACTTGCGTGGCACACACCTCCCACAACACGGGAATGTGCCTGGTACTGGCATTGAGTTACTCTTCCCGCTGGGAAATAACGGAAGCTGCCCGGCAAATAGCCGACCTGGTACAGAAAGGTGAGCTGAAACCCGAACAAATCGACAGTGAGCTCATATCCCGTCATCTGACAACCCACTTCATGCCCGACCCCGACCTGCTGATACGTACCGGAGGAGAGCTCCGCCTCAGTAACTACATGCTCTGGCAATGCGCCTATTCGGAACTTTATTTCTGTGATACCTATTGGCCCGACTTCCGTGAAGAGGAGCTACGCAAAGCCATATGTGACTATCAGAAACGCGAACGCAGGTTCGGCAAGACCAGCGAGCAAATCAATTAATCACCGGACACACAAATAGTAAATAGTAAATTGTAAAATAGTAAATAAAAAGATGCACTATCGTATTTTCTCCATACTCGTAACGTTTGTCTGCCTTTTCGGCTGCGCACTGACAACAGCAGCACAGGACGTAAACAACACCGATGAAACCGAAAAGCCGGTTATACTCTATTCGGGAACCCCCAAGAAGTATGAAATAGCCGACATTAAGGTCGAAGGAGCCCAGAACTATGAAGATTATGTAATTGTCGGATTGTCCGGACTATCCAAAGGGCAGACTATCACCGTGCCGGGTGACGAGATTACACAAGCTTGTAAGCGCTACTGGCGCCACGGTCTGTTCTCTGACGTGGAAATTACAGCAGACAAGATTGAAGGCGACCAAATTTGGCTGACCATTCATCTGACCATGCGTCCGCGTGTTTCCGACATACGCTACAACGGTGTGAAGAAGTCAGAGCGTGAAGACCTGGAAAGCAGAATCGGCATGATAAAGGGCGGTCAGATTACACCTAATCTGGTGGACCGCGCCAAGACCTTGATAAAGCGCTATTTTGACGACAAGGGCTTCAAGAATGCAGATGTAATCATCACCCAACGTGATGATCCGGAAAAGAAGAATGAAGTGATTGTCAACATCGACATCGACAAGAAGGAGAAAGTGAAAGTACATCAAATCACCATTGTAGGCAACGAGGCCCTCACGACCAAGAAGCTGAAGCGTGTGATGAAGAAAACAAACGAAAAGGGCAAGTTGCTCAATCTGTTCCGCACCAAGAAATTCATTGAGGACAACTACGAAGCGGACAAACAGCTGATTATCGACAAATACAACGAACTGGGTTATCGTGACGCCATCATCGTGACAGACAGTATCAAGCCCTACGATGACCGCACGGTAGACATCTTCATGCAGATTGAGGAAGGACAGAAATACTATCTCCGCAATGTAACCTGGGTAGGTAACACACTGTATCCTTCCGAACAACTGAACTTCCTCCTCCAGATGAAGAAGGGTGATGTCTACAACCAAAAGTTACTTGAAGAGCGTACAATGACCGATGACGATGCCATCGGTAACCTTTACTACAACAACGGTTATCTGTTCTACAGCCTCGAACCGGTGGAAGTAAACATCGTGGGCGACTCCATCGACCTGGAAATGCGTATCTACGAAGGTCGCCAGGCTACCATCAATAAAGTCAGCATCAACGGTAACGACCGTTTGTATGAAAACGTAGTACGCCGTGAACTCCGTACCCGTCCGGGCGAACTCTTCAGCCGTGAAGACCTGATGCGTTCCATGCGTGAAATCCAGCAGATGGGACACTTCGACCCCGAACAAATCCAGCCCGACATCCAGCCGAGACCGGAAGACGGCACGGTAGACATCGGTTATGACCTTGTATCCAAAGCCAACGACCAGGTAGAGTTCTCCGCCGGTTGGGGACAAACGGGTATTATCGGTAAGTTAAGTCTGAAGTTCACCAACTTCTCTCTGTCCAACCTGCTGCATCCGGGTGAGAACTACCGCGGTATCCTCCCGCAAGGCGATGGTCAGACATTGACCATCAGCGGCCAGACCAATGCCAAATACTATCAGTCATACAGCGTTTCATTCTACGACCCGTGGTTTGGCGGTAAACGCCCGAATGCATTCTCCGTATCGGCTTTCTATTCCCGCCAGACCGACATCAGTAGCCGTTATTACAATTCAGCCTACATGAACAGCTATTACAACAGCTATTATAGCGGTATGTATGGCTACGGTATGTACAACTACGGCAATTACAACAACTACGAGAATTATTACGACCCGGACAAATCTATCCAGATGTATGGTCTTGCAGTGATGTTCGGTAAGCGTTTGAAGTGGCCGGATGACTACTTCCAGTTCACAGCCGAGTTGTCTTACCAACGTTATGTTCTGAGTGACTGGCAGTACTTCCCGGTTACCAACGGTAAGTGTAATAACCTCAGCCTCAACCTGACCTTGTCCCGTAGCTCTATCGACAACCCGATTTATCCGCGCCAAGGTTCCGAGTTCTCGTTGTCTGCACAAATCACACCGCCCTTCTCTCTGTTCGACGGTACCGATTACAGCAAGTACAGCACCAGCAGCCAGGAAGACATGAACAAGATGCACAAGTGGATTGAATACCACAAGTGGAAATTCAAATCCAAAATCTACATCCCGTTGATGGACCCGATTACCGTCAAACGTACTCCGGTATTGATGGGACGTGTAGAATTCGGTTTGCTGGGACACTACAACAAATACAAGAAGTCTCCGTTCGAAACGTTTGACGTGGGTGGTGACGGTATGACCGGCTACTCCAGCTATGCTACAGAAAGTATCGCCCTCCGTGGTTATGAGAACAGCTCATTGACTCCATACGGTTCTGAAGGTTATGCCTATACACGTCTCGGACTGGAATTAAGATATCCTTTGATGCTCGAAACAAGTACCAGTATTTATGCGTTAACGTTTGTGGAAGCCGGTAATGCATGGCATGATGTCAATAAGTTCAACCCGTTCGAATTGAAACGTTCAGCCGGTGTCGGTGTCCGCATCTTCCTCCCGATGATTGGTATGATGGGTATCGACTGGGCTTACGGTTTCGACAAAATAATGGGTTCCTCGCAATATGGCGGCAGCCAGTTCCACTTCATCCTGGGACAGGAATTCTAAGCAATGGACAATTGATAATTGACAATTAATGCAGTATCGTTATGAAGAAGAGTTTATTGATCCTTTTTACGCTGTTTGCAGTAAGTATAACAGCCAATGCACAGAAGTTCGCCTTGATTGACATGGAATATATCCTGGAAAATATTCCTGCCTACGAACGTGCCAATGAACAACTGGAGCAAGCCTCCAGACAATGGCAGAGTGAAGTCGAAAAGATTTCCGAAGAAGCCAAGACTCTGTACAAGAACTATCAGTCTCAGATTGCTTCCCTTTCTGAAACACAGAGAGGTAAAAAGGAAGAAGAGATTGTCGCTAAAGAGAAATCAGCAGCCGAACTGCGCCGCAAATACTTCGGTCCGGAAGGCGAACTGTATAAAAAACGTGAAAGTCTGATGCAACCCATTCAAGATGAAATATACAATGCTGTAAAGGAAATTGCGACACAGAACGGATATGCGGTAGTTGTAGACCGTGCTTCCGCATCAAGTATCATTTTTGCCTCGCCGAGTATTGACGTCAGCAATGAAGTACTTGCAAAACTGGGATATTCAAATTAATTTCATACATTTGTTTCAGAATATAGACTGCATTCAAGATTAAAAATAAGCTTGCTTATTTTGTATTGCGTTCAGTTTGCGCTATATTTGCCCCCGACGAATAATCATTCAAATAAATAATAAACATTATGCTTAAAAAAATCGCACTACTCGTAGTTATGTTCGCCCTCCCGCTGGGAGCTATGGCGCAAGCTAAATTCGCTCACATGAATTCTCAAGATGTAATCGCTGTTATGCCTGAATTTACCAAAGCCCAAGCTGACTTGGACGCCATGTCTAAAAAATACCAGGATGAAATGCAGCGTACCAACGAAGAATTCCAAAAGAAGTACCAAGAATTCCTGGCACAAGCCGACTCTCTGCCGAAAAACATTGCAGAAAGACGTCAGAAAGAGTTGCAGGATATGGCTCAACGTCAAGAACAGTTCCAACAAGAAGCTTATCAAAGTATGCAGAAAGCACAGCAAGATGCTATGGCTCCCATCTATCAGAAACTGGACGAAGCCATCCAGGCTGTCGGCAAGGCTGAAGGCGTGGTCTATATCTTCGACTTGGCCCGTACCCCGATACCATTCGTAGGAGCACAGAGCGTTGATGTAACTGCCAAAGTTAAAACGCAATTGGGCATTAAATAATAGAATTATTTATGATAGAGCAAGCGCGGATAGTTTTATCCGCGCTTATTTTTTATACATTACTGAGAAATTTGCATTATCTTTGCATGGTACATAGTCTTTAGAAAGCATGAAACAGACATTACCTTCTGCAGCCGGTCCCATCGGAATATTCGATTCCGGATATGGCGGACTGACCATCCTGAGCAAGATACGGGAAGCCCTTCCCCAATATGATTACATTTATCTGGGCGACAACGCGCGCGCGCCTTACGGAACCCGCTCGTTCGAGATTGTCTATGAGTTCACCTTGCAGGCAGTCACCAAACTGTTCGAGATGGGTTGTCACCTCGTCATTCTGGCATGCAATACAGCTTCGGCAAAAGCTCTGCGCAACATACAAATGAATGATTTGCCTCGCCTCGACCCTATGCGCCGTGTGTTGGGAGTAATTCGCCCAACCGTAGAATGCATAGGGAACATTACCCAAAGCCGCCATGTGGGAGTGCTTGCCACGGCAGGAACCATCAAGTCTGAATCCTATCCGCTGGAAGTGCATAAACTCTTCCCCGACATCAAAGTGAGCGGTGAAGCCTGCCCTCTATGGGTATCCCTCGTAGAAAACAACGAGGCACAAGGTGAGGGTACCGACTACTTCATACGCAAGAACATCGACAACCTGCTGGCCAAAGACACGCAGATAGACACCGTCATTCTGGGCTGCACGCACTTCCCGTTGCTGCTGCCCAAGATACAGCAATACATGCCCGACGGCATCACGACCGTCACCCAGGGGGAACTGGTAGCAGACAGCCTGAAAGACTATCTTCACCGCCATCCGGAAATGGACAAAAAATGTACCAAAGGTGGAAGATGCGTCTACCGCACCACGGAATCGGAGGAGAAATTCACAGAATCGGCTTCTACTTTCCTGAATGAATCGATAAGAGTTGAGAGGATTGAACTATAAATTCGTCAGCATTAAACATTAAAACAAAAACATTTGTTATATTTGTAAGACAGAAACCTCTAAATTCATACCATCATGAAAGAAGAAGACAAAAGCAAACTCGTTGAGGTGTTCACCGGTTCACCGTGGGAAGCAGAACTCGTAAAGAGCCTGCTGGGAAATAGTGATATTGAAGCTGTAACAAAAGACGGAATGGTAGTAAACGTTGTACTGCCTGCCACTGCGGTAGATGTTTCCGTTCTCGTCAATGAGAAGGACTACGAAGCCGCCATGGAAGTAGTCCGTGAATACGAAAAGAGAGAAAATGGAGATTGATTTCAATAGAATTGCTGTCAAGGTAGGCAGCAATGTTTTGACACGTCGTGACGGCACTCTCGACGTCACCCGCATGTCCGCTTTGGTGGACCAGATAGCCGAGCTGCACAAGGCCGGCATAGAAATAATACTTGTTTCTTCCGGAGCCGTTGCTTCGGGACGTAGTGAAGTGCGCCCCACCAAGAAGTTGGACAGCGTAGACCAGCGCCAGCTCTTTTCCGCTGTAGGGCAGGCCAAACTCATCAACCGCTACTACGAGCTGTTCCGGGAGCATGGCATCCCCGTGGGACAAGTGCTCACAATGAAAGAGAACTTTTCCACCCGCCGCCATTACCTCAACCAGAAAAACTGTATGACCGTAATGCTGGAGAACGGCGTCATTCCTATTGTCAATGAGAACGACACCATCTCCGTGAGCGAACTGATGTTCACCGACAACGATGAGCTGTCCGGCCTGATAGCCTCCATGATGGATGCCCAGGCACTAATCATTCTCAGCAATATAGACGGTATCTACAACGGTTCACCCGCCGACCCGGAGTCTCAAGTCATCCGTGAAATAGAACAAGGCAAAGACCTCTCCTCCTACATACAAACTTCCAAGTCCAGCTTCGGACGCGGCGGCATGCTGACAAAAACCAACATTGCCCGCAAAGTGGCGGATGAGGGCATCACAGTAATCATAGCCAACGGGAAGCGGGACAACATCCTTGTGAAAATAATGAATAATGAAGAATTAAACTATACCCGTTTCATTCCGTCTCCGGAACCGGTATCGAGCATCAAGAAATGGATTGCGCACAGCGAAGGGTTTGCCAAAGGCGAACTGCACATCAATCATTGTGCCACCGAACTGCTCTTCTCGGACAAAGCGGTAAGCATCCTACCGGTAGGCATCACTGACGTTATAGGCGAGTTCGAGAAGGACGACATCGTACGGATTATCGACTTCGGCGGTAAACCCATCGGTGTGGGAAAAGCCAACTGTGACTCCAGCCAGGCACGGGAAACAATGGGAAAACATGGAAAGAAACCCGTAGTGCACTACGACTACCTATATATAGAATAGGACACAGACGGATACTATCCACGATATTCATACTTGCATATTTATCACTCTATACTCAGTAAGAAAATGAACTTAAACAAAACTTTTGTCGCCGTACAAGATGCCAGCCGTAACATGCTAGCGTTGAGCGACAAAGAAATCAACCAAATATTACTGGCTGTTGCAGACGCTGCCATAAACAAAACAGACTTCATTCTGAGTGAAAACCAGAAGGATTTGGAGCGTATGCCTTCTACCGACCCTAAATACGACCGCCTGAAACTGACAAAAAGCCGTTTGCAGGACATCGCTGCGGACATCCGCAACGTAGCCGCCCTCCCTTCTCCTTTGGGAAAAGTCCTTAAAGAGAACGTATTACCCAACGGATTGAAGATAAAAAGGGTCAGTGTACCTTTCGGTGTCATAGGCATTATCTACGAAGCCCGTCCCAACGTCAGTTTCGATGTATTCTCACTCTGCCTTAAAAGCGGCAATGCCTGTATTCTGAAAGGCGGAAGCGATGCAGACTATTCCAACCGTGCCATAATCAGCGTGATACACGAGGTACTGGAGCATTTCAACGTAGATACACATATCGTGGAACTGCTTCCTGCCGACAGAGAGGCGACTGCCGAACTACTGCATGCCAACGATTATGTAGATTTGATAATTCCGCGCGGCAGCAGCAGCCTGATAAACTTCGTACGCCAGAATGCCACAGTACCGGTTATAGAGACAGGTGCCGGCGTATGCCATACGTTCTTCGACCGCTATGGCGATATAAGCATAGGTCCATCTATCATTGCCAATGCAAAGACACGCCGGGTCAGTGTATGCAACGCTTTGGATTGCCTGATTATCGAAGCCGACAGCCTGGCTAATTTGCCCGACCTATGCCTGCCGCTGCAATCAAGCAATGTAGAGATATTTGCCGATGAACCCGCCTACCACAGTCTGCGTGACAAATATCCCGTCGAGCTGTTGAGACTTGCCACTGAAGACTGCTACGGCAGAGAGTTCCTGGACTACAAGATGGCCATTAAAACCGTGAATTCTTTCCAGGAAGCATTGGCACATATCCGGAAGTACGGTTCCAAACATAGCGAATGCATCATTACGGACGACAAGACACGTGCCGAATGGTTCTGCCGGGAAGTGGACGCCGCTTGCGTATACGTCAATGCACCGACCTCTTTCACCGACGGCGCACAATTCGGACTCGGTGCCGAGATTGGCATCAGCACCCAGAAGCTACACGCCCGCGGTCCGATGGCTCTGGAAGAAATCACCACATACAAATGGATTATCGAAGGTTCCGGACAGACCAGACCTTGACAGCCGAATAACAAAGATATAGATACACTAAAAAGACTGTAAATATGAAGAACTTTACTTGCGTGCAGGACATCGGTAACCTGAAGTCTGCACTGGACGAAGCATTCGAGATTAAAAAAGACCGTTTCAAATATGTGGAACTGGGACGTAACAAAACGCTGATGATGATTTTCTTCAACTCCAGCCTGCGTACCCGCCTCAGTACACAGAAGGCTGCATTGAATCTGGGCATGAACGTAATTGTACTGGACATCAACCAGGGAGCCTGGAAACTGGAGACAGAGCGTGGTGTCATCATGGACGGTGACAAACCGGAACACTTACTGGAAGCCATTCCCGTGATGGGCTGCTATTGCGACGTCATCGGCGTACGTTCTTTTGCACGCTTCGAAAATAAGGAAGACGATTACAACGAAGTGATACTGGAGCAGTTCATCAAGCATTCCGGCCGGCCGGTATTCTCCATGGAGGCTGCCACACGCCATCCGCTGCAGAGTTTTGCCGACCTGATAACCATTGAGGAATATAAGAAGACGGCACGCCCCAAAGTAGTGATGACATGGGCTCCACATCCGCGTCCATTGCCCCAGGCTGTCCCCAACTCCTTTGCCGAATGGATGAATGCAACTGATTATGACTTTGTGATTACACATCCCGAAGGTTATGAACTCGACCCCAAGTTCGTAGGAAATGCCCGCGTAGAATATGACCAGATGAAAGCTTTTGAAGGAGCCGATTTTGTCTATGCCAAGAACTGGGCGGCCTATACAGGCGACAACTACGGACAAATATTGAGCAAAGACCGCACCTGGACAGTAGGCGAGCGCCAGATGGCCGTTACCAACAATGCCTACTTCATGCACTGCCTGCCGGTTCGACGTAACATGATTGTGACGGATGATGTGATAGAAAGCCCGCAGTCCATCGTAATCCCCGAAGCGGCCAACCGGGAGATTTCAGCAACAGTGGTGCTGAAGAGACTGCTTGAAAGCCTCTAACCAGAGGACAAGACTACTTTATTCTTTTTAGGCGCGGATTACGCGGAAAACGCGGATTCTTTTCTTAAATTTTTCCGTGAAATCCGCGTAATCCTCGCCTAAAAAGAAATTATAGCAAATGCATTTCAGCTACACCGCTATTACTTTTCCACTTCTTTGTCCGCTTCTTCCCAACCGATGAAACCTTTGTCAAGGTCATAGATTATATATCCTTTTTTGCTCAGTATGGCAGCGGCCTTTTTACTACGCTTACCACTACGACAATATACTGCAACCGGTTTGTCCTTCTGCAGAGTGGAGTCGGCCATCGTTTCAAACGACTCATCCAATACATTGATATTGATACTGTGGGGCACGTGTCCTTCCGAGTATTCGGCAACAGTACGCACATCCAGAAGCTGCACCTCCGGATTGGCTATCAATGTGGAAAAGTCATCTACCGAAACAGACTTGAACTGTCCCTCCTTCTGCTGGCAGGAAAAGAGGGTGGTAAAAACGAGGCAAAAACCCGCGAACAATGTCTTCATCGAATATTTCATTTTAGTCAGGGTTATAAACAAAATCGTAAGTCTTGATGTCACCGGAATAAGTGTGCACACTGAAATGAACCATAACCTTCTGTATACCCTCTGCCGCATACTGCCGCAAAGGTACGGAAGCGTAGGCACGCCTGGTATAAGACACCACCTCCTCCTTTGCGTCATGATACAGCGTCAGATATACTTCACTACACCCGGTAGCAGTATCCACAATCACTTCATCCTCAATAAAATGGAACTTATGTTCACCATTCTCCTTGACTATCAGTGTCATATTGAGATAGTCGAGTCCCATCCAGATACCCAGTACATCAGTAGGGTCTGTCTTGACGCCCTCCTCGAACTTGTCGACCGTTTGGGGAACGACAGAAAGAACACCGCTCAAGGCATACAGCACCGCACCGGCAGTTCCATCGGCAGTTACCTCCGAAGCATAATTACTGATGACACGTACCGAGGCGTTTGCCTCTATGTTCGTCTTTGTCTTGTCCTCCACTACCGGCAAGGTTTCCCCTTCATCTGTCACAACAGACTGCAGATAGCCGTCAGCCCCCGAAAAGGCAGTCAGGAACTCCAGCTTCACGGAAGGATAATGATAATCATCATCGCCACAACCAGTCAACAGACAGGCCAACAAAGGCAAAAGCCACCAATCACAGTACTTCTTCATGTATTCATTCTTTTATAGCCGCCAGATAATTCTTCAACGGGTTGGCATACATCAGCAGCATTTTTCCGCGCAGAAAGTCCACGTCCTTATTAGGAATGGAGATACGCTCCAACTGTTGTTCTATATAGGCCGTGAAGCGCTGCTTATCCTCGGCAGTGTAATGGTCGGAAAAATCCTCCTTCCCCTCGAGAAGGTCGTGTGCCACATAATTATTGGGATACATCCGGTAGCTGGCATGAATGCGTTTGTCTATCAGTGCAGACATGCGTGCAAAGAGTTCGGGCTTCGGAAGTGAACGGTCCATCTTCGCCAATTCATCATTCATGCAGGCACCCGTCTGGAAATGTACCCGCCCTTTATAGCCGAACAGTCCGGTCTGCATATTCAGCAAGTCGTCAGCCGTCGTTTTCTTATAGCCTTCAATGTCCCGTTTCAGTTGGAACTCCTGCGCTTTCAGGAAGTCGCAAGGGTCGTATTCATAGGAAATGGCAAGCGGAGCTATATTCATTTCCATTAAGCGGTCAATGACGTCGCCTTCACCGCCTATTGCCAGCATCTTCAGCACACTGTCCTGCGTGCGGTCGTTGGAATCCTTGGCACGCCCTTCACGTTGTGCAATCCAGATAGACTGTTTCTTCTCACTGATGGTATAATGCATATAGCGGGACATGCGTGCGGAAGCCTCCAGCATCTGGCGCATGGTCAACGCACGCAGCACAATGAAGGACTTGTTGACACGCACGAATTTCTTAATCCACGGATAGACAAGCAGGTTGTCGCCAATGGCTATCTCTACCGTATCCATACCCTGGTCTACCAAAAGAATGGACAAGAAACCGGAATCGAGAATAATGTCGCGATGATTGGAGATATAGGTATACGCCGCCGACTTGTCTGCCGGCAACGCGGTATGGTCCAAAGTCAATCCATCCGTAGCCTCCTTCGCCAATTTCCACAGAAGCCCATAGCAGAAGGTCTTCTGAAATTCCAGCTTGGTTTTACACGCGCGCATTTTCTGCGACCAGACTTCAAAAGGTACACCAGGCATCACAGTATCCACTGCCTGCCGGAACGCCGCATCGGCAATCAGTTCCTCATAGACTTGAGGAAGTTCCTCATCATGATAAGGACGGATTTCATCAAATTCCACGTTCGCATTCATAATGAATAATGATTAATCCTTAAACTTGTTTTCTATAATATCTGTCATTACATCCTTCATCTCCATTCCGGCAGCACGAACCTGCTGGGGAATAAAGCTGGTGGCAGTCATTCCGGGGGTGGTATTCACCTCCAGCAGATTGATTTTTTCCCCTTCGGTAATGATATAGTCCACGCGGATAATGCCATAGGCCCCGAGTATATCATAAATGGCAGAAGTCAGCGTCTGCACCCGGCGGGTCAAATCGTCCGAGATGCGGGCGGGAGTAATCTCGTCAGACGCACCATTATACTTAGCTTCATAATCGAAGTACTCGTTGTGGCTCACCACCTCCGTAATGGGGAACACTACGGACTTGTCTTTTGTTTTGTAACAGCCGCAGGTAATCTCGGTTCCGTCCATAAAGGCCTCCACCAGTACTTCCTGCGCTTCCGCAAATGCCTTGGCTATGGCAGGTTGTATCTGCTCTTTCGCCGTCACCTTGGTCACGCCGAAGCTGGAACCTCCCAAGCTGGGCTTAATGAAGCAAGGCAGACCGATTTTCTCCATCACATCTTCATCCGTCACCGACTGTCCGCCGCGCAGCAACAACGATTCGGCAATGCGCACACCGAAACCTTTCAGATACTGGTTGCAGGCAAACTTATCGTACGTGAGCGACGCTGCCAGTACTCCGCAACACGAATAAGGGATGTGGAGCATATCAAAATAGCCCTGCAGACGGCCGTCCTCACCCGGAGTTCCGTGGATGGTGATATAGGCAAAGTCGAATGTCACTTTCTCGCCATCCAGCACGAAGCTGAAGTCATTGCGGTCTACCGGAGCCTTAGCGCCGTCGGGCAGCTGTACATGCCAGTCCAGTCCGTGCATTTCTACAATATATAAGGTATACTTCTCCTTGTCGATGAAGGAGTAAATCCCCTGTGCACTACGCAGGGAGACGTGGAATTCGGAGGTATCTCCTCCGGCTACAATAGCAATCGTGCGTTTCATTCTAATTCTCTGTTACTGATATAGCCTCTCCATTTGTCTATCAGCCGGGTCATGTCATCGGGCAATTCCGAAGTGAAGTACATTTCTTCTCCGGTGACGGGATGCACAAACCCCAGCGTCATGGCATGCAATGCCTGCCGCGGACAAGTGTCGAAGCAGTTGTTTACAAATTGTTTGTATTTAGCGAAGTGGGTTCCTTTCAGGATTTCGTGTCCGCCGTAACGTTCGTCGTTGAAAAGTATGTGTCCGATGTGCTTCATGTGCACACGGATTTGATGGGTGCGTCCCGTTTCAAGGATACATTCCACCAGTGTGACGTATCCCAAACGTTCGAGCACCCGGTAATGGGTGACGGCATGCTTTCCCTGGTCGTCGGGGAGGACGGTCATCTGCATGCGGTCTCTGGGATTACGACCGATATTGCCGACAACGGTCCCTTCATCCTGCTCCACATTTCCCCAGACCAGCGCCTGGTAACGGCGTTTTGTCGTCTTGTTGAAGAACTGGTTGCCGAGATTCGTCTTGGCATCCGGAGTCTTGGCTATCACCAGCAGGCCGGAGGTGTCCTTGTCGATGCGGTGCACCAGTCCCACATGCGGGTCATTGGCATCATAATCGGGATTATCCTTCATATGCCAGGCTATGGCGTTGACAAGCGTACCGTGATAGTTGCCATGACCGGGGTGCACCACCAGACCGGCAGGTTTGTTCACTACCATCAGATACTTGTCCTCATATACTATATCAAGGGGGATGTCTTCGGGGATGACTTCATTCTCATAGCGTGGACGGTCCATCATCACAGTGATTACATCCATCGGCTTCACCTTATAGCTGCTTTTCACAGCCTTGCCGTTCGCCATCACGAAGCCTGCATCGGCAGCCTTCTGGATGCGATTGCGCGAGGAGTTCGTCAAGCGGTCGAACAGATACTTGTCCACCCGCATCATCTCCTGCCCCTTGTCCACCACCACACGGAAGTGTTCATAGAGTTGCGCCTCGTCACCCACCGGCTCTACGTCGTCCAGCTCATCATTATCTATATCATCCGGCAATTCTTCTATCATCACGGCATTTACAATTTGACTATTTACAATTTACGATTGGAGTCAGATGTTTATCAGAACCAGGACTCATCTGCCGCGGAGTCTTCGGACAACACGGGTTCAACGGTACCTCCCACGGCATCCACTCCCAGGGAGTCTGCCTGCAAGGCGCCTCCATCTCCCACCATCAGCGTCAGCACTGCGCCGGTGGGCACTTTCTCGCCGATGGAAAGCTGACGCCCCTTATACTTCACGCCATACACCCAGTCCTTCTCACCCGGAATATACTGTATCTCGGCCAGCTTGAAGCCCGAAGCCAGAATACGCGCTTCCGCCTGCCGCAGCGAACTGTTGTCCGCCACATCGGGCACTATGTGCAGAGGGACTTCAATCGTATTGATTGTAAGATAGATGGTACGTCCTTCCTTTACCTTTTGTCCGGCTGCCGGATTATATTCGAGGATGCAGCCGGCAGGAAGAGTCTTGACATAACTGGAATCCGAAACGATGCAGACCAAGCCGCGGTTACGGAACATTTTCTCGGCTTCCTCCACTCCCATGCCCTTCACATCGGGCACTATCACAGCCTCGCCGTGGCGGGTATATATATCCAGTCCTTTCAGCACTCCGAACAGCAATCCCACTACCACAACGGCCATCGCAAGGATGTTCGCCCAGAAGAACCGGTTCTGCCGGAAAGAGAAAAAATCTTTTATTGTCATAATCGATAATGCATTATTTGGGACAAAGATACAATTTTCACCACATAGTACACGGAGTTGGCAATAGTTTTTTCCGGAGAAGCGGGCACAATACATAAGAAAAGCTGCAAAAGACCAGAATCAGTCTTTTGCAGCTCCCTTATTTCTTTAATACGAACGAGAACGACTATTATGCCTTTACTCCGTTGTATTCGTCAGAAACAGTCAGTTTCTTTCTGCCTTTAGCACGACGTGCTGCCAATACTCTGCGGCCGTTTGCTGTAGCCATTCTCTCACGGAAACCGTGTTTGTTCTTTCTCTTTCTGTTCGAGGGTTGAAATGTTCTTTTCATTACTGTATCTTGTTTTATGTTATTATTCTCACGAATTCGGGCTGCAAAAATAGATACTTTTTTCAAATAAACCAAGAGATAACTCATTTTCTCTCAAAAGTTTTTGTGTTTTTTACCGATTTCCATTACTTTTGCACTCGCAAACCAGCACTAACGAAGTAAATACCAATATAATAATATTAAAGACTATAAGTATGATTAATGCCCAAGACATTAAAATCGGAACTTGCATCCGTATGGACGGCAAGCTGTATTTCTGTATCGACTTCCTGCATGTAAAGCCGGGAAAAGGTAATACTTTCATGCGCACCAAGCTGAAAGACGTGGTGAACGGTTACGTTCTGGAACGCCGTTTCAACATCGGTGAGAAACTGGAAGACGTACGTGTAGAACGTCGTCCCCACCAATACCTCTATCATGACGGTGACAACTACCAATTCATGAACCAGGAGACTTTTGACCAAATTCCCATCGCCCACGACCTCATCAACGGTGTTGACTTCCTGCTCGAAGGAATGATAGTAGACGTGGTATCAGACGCTTCCACAGAAACCGTGCTCTATGCTGATGTGCCCATCAAGGTTCAGCAGAAGATTACCTATACGGAACCGGGACTGAAAGGCGACACAGCCACCAACACGCTGAAGCCCGCCACAGTAGAATCCGGCGCCACAGTCCGCGTCCCCTTGTTCATCAACGAAGGCGAGACTATCGAAATCGATACGCGCGACGGTTCTTACGTAAGCCGCGTAAAAGCATAAGCCCTTTTGGAAATCAGGCAAATGCCCTTTTCATATCATCCCCGGTGCTCCACTTGGCATCCGGGGATTTTTCTTTCCATTTATTCATCTGCAAAGCTTAAATGATATATCTTTGCGGAGATAACCAAAACATAGAGCCATACCCATGAGATACTCCGTCATCATCCCCGTATACAACCGCCCCGATGAGGTAGACGAACTGCTGCAAAGCCTGACGCGGCAAAGTTTCAAGGATTTTGAAGTGATTGTGGTGGAGGACGGCTCCTCCATCCCCTGCAAGCCGGTCACAGAGAAGTATCAGGAACTATTGGACGTGCATTACTATGACAAGCCCAACTCCGGCCCCGGGCAGACCCGTAACTACGGGGCGGAACGAAGCAAGGGCGAATACCTGATAATACTGGACTCGGACTGCATCCTGCCCGAAGGTTATTTCCTTGCTGTGGAAGAAGAGCTGCAGCACGAAGCCGCCGATGCCTTCGGAGGCCCCGACCGCGCGCACGAATCATTCACAGACATACAGAAAGCCATCAACTACTCCATGACCTCCTTCTTCACCACCGGCGGTATCCGTGGGGGGAAGAAGAAGATGGACAAGTTCTATCCGCGCAGCTTCAACATGGGTGTGCGGCGGGAAGTGTACCAAGCCCTGGGCGGATTCTCGCGGATGCGCTTCGGGGAGGACATCGACTTCAGCATCCGAATCTTCAAGGGAGGATATACATGCCGGCTGTTCCCCGGTGCCTGGGTATACCATAAGCGCCGGACAGACTTCCGGAAGTTCTTCAAGCAGGTACACAATTCCGGGATTGCCCGCATCAATCTGTACAAGAAGTATCCGGAATCACTGAAGCTCGTCCACCTGCTGCCGGCCGCATTTACCCTGGGAGTGGCCATATTCCTGCTGGGAACGCCCTTCTGCCCGTACAGCCTGCTGCCCATCGCTCTTTATGCGCTTCTGGTATGCATGGACTCCACTATCCGGAACCGTAGCCTCAGCATCGGGCTCTACTCCGTCGCCGCCTCCTTCATCCAGCTCATCGGATACGGGACGGGGTTCCTGCGCGCCTGGTGGAACCGCTGCATACTTGGCAAGGACGAGTTCGAGGCGTTCAAAAAGAACTTTTACAAATAAGGAGGATTAGGGGTTAAGGATTAGGGATGATATGGAGAAACTGAATATCAACCAGTGGGCTGCAGAGGACCGCCCGCGGGAAAAGATGATGCAGAAAGGGGCGGAAGCCTTGAGCGATGCCGAACTGCTAGCCATCCTCATCGGCTCCGGCAATACGGAAGAAACCGCCGTGACACTGATGCAGCGCATACTCGCCGCCTGCGGCAACGACCTCAACCGCCTGGGCAAATGGGAGGTGCGGGACTTCTCCCGATTCAAAGGCATGGGCCCCGCCAAAAGCATCACCGTCATGGCATCCCTGGAACTGGGCAAACGCCGCAAGCTGCAGGAACGCTCCGGACGTACTGCCATCCGCTCTTCCGCCGACATCTACGAGCTGTTCCATCCCCTGCTCTGCGACCTTGCCACAGAAGAGTTCTGGGTACTGCTTATGAACCACGCCGCCAAAGTGATAGACAAGGTACGCATCAGCCGTGGCGGTATCGACCAGACCACCGCCGACGTGCGCAGTATCCTGCGCGAAGCCCTGCTGCAACGCGCCACACAGATAGCCCTTATCCACAACCATCCCTCCGGCAACCCGCACCCCAGCAACGACGACCGGCAGCTGACGGAACTCGTGAGGAAAGCCGCCCAAACCATGAACATACACCTGACCGACCACGTCATCGTCACGGACGGAAGCCATTACAGCTTCAACGACGAAGGATTGCTATAAATAATCCAAGTTACGGACATACTATACGAAAGACAAAAGCGGTCATAACACTAACTATCAGCACATCGTATTTACCTGCTATTTACCAGCCAATGTAAAAGCCGTTACCGCGGTATGTAAAAGCCGTTACCCTATATTGTAACGCTCTTTACCCCATATTGTAAAGACCTTTACCGCCTATTGTAAAAGGAGTTTCCCCAGGGGTAAAGGGAGTTCCCCCAGCGGGTGAAGCGTGTTTCCCCACCGTCAAACCCTTTCTGAAGTAATGAAAAGGAGGGCGTTCCTTTGCATTTTCAATTAAATTCCATAGCTTTGTTCTTTGAAAACCTATATATAAAACCCTACGAATATGACCAAATTTGAAATAGAAGAGAAAATAGTCTCCATGCTCAAGACCGTATTCGACCCAGAAATACCGGTAAATGTATACGACCTGGGACTGATTTACAAAATAGACGTCTCCGACCAGGGAGAAGCCTCCATCGACATGACGCTGACTGCCCCCAACTGTCCGGCAGCCGACTTCATCATGGAAGATGTGCGCCAGAAGGTGGAATCCATCGACGGCGTAACCTCCGCCACCATCAATCTCGTCTTCGAACCCGAGTGGGACAAGGACATGATGAGCGAAGAAGCGAAACTGGAACTGGGATTCCTTTAAATCAGTTGAAAGTTCAAAGTTGAAAATGGAAAGTTGAAAATGAAGAATGTATATTTCCTCTCGGATGCTCACCTGGGCTCACGAGCCATCGAACACGGACGAACCCAAGAACGGAGGCTGGTCAACTTCTTGGACAGCATCAAGCACAAGGCATCGGCCGTATACCTGCTGGGAGACATGTTCGACTTCTGGTACGAATTCCGTACCGTAGTGCCCAAAGGATACACCCGCTTTCTGGGCAAGCTGTCCGAACTGACCGACCTGGGAGTGGAAGTCCACTTTTTCACGGGAAACCATGACCTTTGGTGCGGCGACTATCTGACCAAGGAGTGCGGCGTCATGATACACCGCGAACCACTGACCACCGAAATCTTCGGAAAAGAGTTCTACCTTGCCCACGGTGACGGGCTGGGCGACCCGGACAAGAAGTTCAAGATGCTGCGCGCCATGTTCCGCAGCCGTACCCTACAGACGCTGTTCTCTGCCCTGCACCCCCGCTGGAGCATGGAGCTGGGACTGAACTGGGCCAAGCACAGCCGCTTGAAACGCATAGACGGGAAAGAGCCCGCATACATGGGAGAAAACAACGAATACCTGGTGCTCTACACCAAGGAATACCTAAAAAGCCATCCCAACATCAACTACTTCATCTACGGTCACCGCCACATCGAACTGGACCTGATGCTGAGCAGTACCGCCCGCATCCTCATCCTCGGCGACTGGATAAACTACTTCTCGTACGCCGTTTTCGACGGCGAGAACCTCTTCCTCGAGAATTTTGTGGAGGGAGAAACGAAGCTATAACCTGCATTTCCAAACTGTTAACCATCATACCATTACCACCCATGAAACCTTTAAGACTGAAAAACATGATTGCCGGATGCCTGCTCGCAGCAGGAGCATTGCCGGTATGGGGACAATCCGGCGCCCCGACACTTGTCATCCGCATTGACGATCTCGGTGCCCTGCATTCCGTCAACGAAGCCTGCATCCAGACCTACCGCTCGGGTATTGCCCGCAGCGTGGAAGTGATGCCCGTAGCAGCCTGGTATCCGGAAGCCATCAAGATGCTGAAAGAAAATCCGGGACTGGACGTCGGCCTGCACCTCGTCATCACCAGCGAGTGGGAGAACGTGAAGTGGCGTCCGCTGACCCACTGCCCCAGCTTGACGGACGAGAACGGCTATTTCTACCCGATGATGTTCCCTAACCCCGCCTATCCGGGACAGTCCATCATGGAGCAGAAATGGGACATCAAGGAGATAGAGCAGGAGTTCCGCGCACAGATAGAGACGACGCTGAAAAGCATTCCGCAACTCAGCCATCTGTCCGGACACATGCTCTCCACCGGTTTCAGCAAAGAAGTGAACGAGCTGGTGCAACGGCTCGCCAAAGAATACAACCTGCCGTCCATCGACCGCATGGACTCCTCCAAGGACTACCGGTTTACCTACATCGGATACGACGGCCCCAAAAGAACCGCCGAAGAAAAGGAGGCCAGCTTCATCAAAGCATTGGAGAAGTTGCAGCCGGGCCAGCGCTACCTTTTCTTAGACCACCCGGCACTGGACAACGATGAAATGAAAACCGTCTTCCACATCGGATATGAGGACGTGGCGCTGGACCGCCAGGGAGTGACCGACCTGCTGACAAGCCCCCGCGTCCGGAAAGCCATTGAGGACAAAGGCATAAAGCTGATTTCCATCAACCAACTGACCAAGGGCCTGCCCCGCGCCGCCGCTACTCCGAAGCTGGACAAGGCCATGAACAGATATCTGGATGCCGTAAAGAAAGCCGGACAAGACCTGCACAGTATCATGATTGTGCAACACGGCAATGTCATTGCCGAAGAATGGATGGGCGAAGGGAAAGAGGATGAGCCTCACATCCTGAACTCCGTCAGCAAGACATTCACCGCCACCGCCGTGGGACTTGCCGCCTCCGAAGGCAGGCTGAAGCTGACGGACAAGGTCATCTCCTTCTTCCCCGACAAGCTTCCGGCAACCGTCAGCGAAAATCTGGCAGCCATGACCGTACGCGACCTGCTGACCATGAACTGCGGGCACGACACCGACCCCACCGGAACGGTACGCAAAAAGGCAGACGCCGATTGGGTGCAGGAGTTCCTTGCCTTCCCCGTGGAGCACAAGCCCGGTACCTTCTACACCTACAACAGCCTGGGAACCTACATGCTCTCAGCCATCGTACAGAAAGTGACGGGCGAGAAAGTGGTGGATTATCTCTATCCCCGTCTGTTCCGCCCGCTTGGCATCGTCAACGCCCGGTGGCAGGAAAGCCCGCAAGGCATCAATACCGGAGGCTGGGGGTTGTACCTCAAAACGGAAGACCTTGCCAAGATGGGACAACTGTTCCTGCAGAAAGGAAACTGGAACGGACAGCAGATTCTGCCCGAAGAATGGGTAAAGGAGGCATCTGCCTGCCAAGTGCCCTCACTGCCCGCCGGCATGAAACCGGAGATGCTGAAGAAAGCGAAGATGAGCGCCAAGACAAGCGACTGGCTGCAGGGCTACGGCTACCAGATGTGGCGCTGCCGCCACAACGCCTACCGTGCCGATGGTGCCAACGGACAATACATACTGGTGTTGCCGGACAAGGATGCCGTCATTGCCGTCACCGCCAACATCCCCGACATGCAGGCAGAGCTGAATCTAATATGGAAGTACCTGCTGCCCGCGCTATAAAACGTTTATTCTTATAAATGATTACGAAAAAGTGAAGGTTACCGGAACTTTTTCCCGGCATGGTTGTAGTAACATCATAACATTAAAAACATTAGCGTCATGGATGATATGATTTACAGAAACGACCCGATTGCCGAAGAGAACATAGACCCGCACGGACGTCCGGCAACGGATGAATTCGAGGAATGGAGCGAAGAGGTCTCCGAACGGACAGATACCGGATACAAGGACCAGAAAGTAAAATCTGCCAAGGAACGGGAGAAACGTATCCGGGAGATGGATGAAATTATAAAGAAGGACCTTAAGGAATAAATAGACAGCCACCACAGATAGCACAGATTCTCACAGATTAGTCTCTTATACTTGATATCAGAGCTTCCAATCTGTGAGAATCCGTGTAATCTGTAGTGACTTTCTATTATTTGTATCCGCCAGCCTTGGCTATGCGTTTCGGGATTTCCGTGTTGTCCATCTTACCCACAAACAGCTTGGAACCTGCACCTACTGCGAATACCGGCACATATCCGGCTGTATGGCCACCGCTGGTCCAGCCTACCATGGCAATCTTGCTCATCACCTTCTTGGCGGCAACGGCCAGGGGCTCAGTCTTGGCATAAAGACTTTCCTCAAACACTACATGCTTGTTCACAAATGATTCTTCGTAAGCATCACGCAGCATCTTCTCCTGCTCCCAGCTCACCGGCAGCTCTTTCCAGAAACCCATCTTTTCTGCCAGGAATTCCTTCATTTCCGGCCAGTTGATAACCTTGCGCATCTTGCGTAAGTCCGTGATGGAACGTGAAAGGATATCCTGAGACTGCTTCTGCTTGGCAAGGGCTTTCAGTTGAAGCTCGTACTTACCGGTACCCAGACCCAGACCGCCGGTTTCATGGTCGGCAGTTACCACAATCAGCGTTTCTTTGGGATGCTTCTTATAGAAGTCGTAAGCCACCTTGATGGCGTTGTCCATATCCACCACTTCCTCAAAGACTGTGGCGGGGTCGTTTCCGTGGCAGGCCCAGTCAATCTTTCCACCTTCAACCATCAGGAAGAAACCCTTGTTACTGCCTTTGGTCAGGAAAGAAATGGCGCTTTCGGTAATTTCGGCCAGCGTCAGGTCGCCTTCCTGGCGGTCGATGGCATAGGGCAGGCAAGAAGGCTCTGCCCCTTCTTTCTGGATAAGAATCATCTTGTCCGCCTGGGCAGACTTCGACTTGTATTCGTCAAGGCCTCTTGCAACGGTATAGCCGGCTTCTTCAAAGATAGGGAAGATGCTCGGAGCCTCTTTCTTGTCGGCAGTAGTAGTCGGTTTCAAGAAACCACCGCCTGCATAGAAGTCGAAACCGGCTTTCGGCAGGTCGAGGGCTATCTCGTAATACATACCACGGTCCGGCTGGTGGGCATAGAATGCAGCGGGAGTAGCATGGTCTACGCTGACGCTGGTAGTTACCCCAACTTTCTTACCGGACTTTTTGGCTCTCTCGGCCACACTCTGGAGCACACTCTTGTTATCGTCCATACCAATGGCGCCGTTGTAGGTCTTTGCACCGGTAGCCAGGGCTGTTCCGGCAGCAGAAGAGTCAGTCACCGAGTTGGTGGCAGAAAAGGTAGTTGCCATGCTGGCAACCGGGAAAGAAGTGAACAGCAAAGGCTTTACACCGATGCGCCCTTCTTGTTCGGCCAGATACATCTCCGTACCGTTCACCTGGTTCACACCCATTCCATCACCGATGAAATAAAACACGTACTTCGCCTGCTGGGCATAGGCCATGCCGCTGGTCAGCAGTACAAAGAACAACACATACATTAATCGTTTCATAAGCAGTTCTTATTTAAAGTTATTCGGAAAATTGCCTTTATTGTTTTTAACCGAGTAACAAAGATAAGGATTTTAAAGGATTCGGAAAACATTTCGCCCCTACAAATACATTACATATTTGCAGGGGCGAAACCACATCCGGACTCCGGGAAGCCGGAACCGGGAAATATTACAGCGATATTACTTCTTCAGAATATCCATCGTGTCCGAAGCAATCATCAGTTCCTCGTCAGTGGGGATTACCACCACCTTCACCTGAGAATCTTCGGTAGAGATAACCATTTCTTCACCGCGTACTTTGTTCTTCTCGGCATCCAGCTTTATGCCCATGAATTCCAGGCCTTCACATGCACCCCAGCGGGCACTTGCCTGATTCTCGCCGACACCACCGGTAAATACCACGATATCCACACCACCCAAAGCAGCGGCATAGGCACCGATATATTTCTTGATGCGGTAGAAGTACATTTCTTCAGCCAGAACAGCCTTCGGATTGCCGGCAGCTACGGCATTTTCCAGGTCGCGCATGTCACTGGATTCACCGAAGATACCCAGCACACCGCTCTTCTTGTTCAGCAGGTTGGAGATGCCGTTGGCATCCAGACCCTCTTTCTCCATGATGAAGGAAACGGCACCGGCATCAATATCACCACTGCGGGTACCCATCATCAGACCTTCCAACGGGGTCAAGCCCATGCTGGTGTCTACGCACTTACCGTCCTTGATAGCAGTAATGGAACCACCATTGCCAATGTGGCAAGTGATGATTTTCTTTCCTTCCGGCTCTACACCTAGGAACTCGCAGACGCGCTGCGATACGTAGCGGTGTGAGGTTCCGTGGAAACCATAACGGCGTACGCCGTACTTTTCATAAAGTTCGTAAGGCACGGCATACAGATAGGCATGCTTCGGCATGGTCTGATGGAAAGCCGTATCGAACACACCAATCTGCGGAACATTAGGCAGAATGGCAGATATTGCATTTACCCCCTTCAGGTTAGCAGGATTGTGGAGCGGAGCCAGGTCGTTGCAGGCAGTGAAGGCGGCAAGCACTTCCGGCGTCAGCCGTACAGACTCGCTGAACTTTTCGCCTCCATGCACCATACGGTGACCTACGGCATTGATTTCGTCCAAAGACTTGATGGCTCCATATTCAGGGCTTGTCAAAGTGTTCAGGATAAATTCCACACCTACGGTATGCTCTGGAATGTCCCTCTCAAGAACTTTCTTCTCGCCACTGGGCAAGGTGAACTTCAGGAAAGAGTCCTTCAAACCAATTTTTTCGATACCACCCTGGGCGATAACTTCTTTCCGGTCCATATCAAACAATTTGTATTTGATGGACGAGCTACCGCAGTTCAATACTAAGATTTTCATACTATATATCAGATTTAAAAGTTATTCAGCATTCTTTTTGGCAGCAATGGCCTGATTGGCAGTGATGGCAATCATGCGATACACATCCTCGATGGAGCAACCGCGTGAAAGGTCGTTCACCGGACGGGCGATACCTTGTAGGATAGGTCCTACGGCATCAGCATGTCCCAGACGTTGCACCAGTTTGTAGGAGATGTTGCCCACTTCGAGGCTGGGGACAACCAATACGTTAGCATGTCCGGCGATAGAAGAACCCGGAGCCTTGCTTGCACCTACTTCCGGCACCAAAGCTGCATCGGCCTGCAACTCACCGTCGATGGCAATATCGGGAGCCATCTCCTTGGCAATCTTCAATGCCTCAACCACTTTATCCACCACTTCGTGCTTGGCAGAGCCCTTGGTAGAGAAGCTCAGCATGGCAACTTTCGGGTCGAGACCGGCAACTGCCTGGGCTGTACGCGCCGTACATACGGCAATCTGTGCCAATTGTTCTGCATCGGGCACCGGAGTCACAGCCACGTCACCCATCACCAGGATACCGTTCTTTCCATATTCAGGAGCATGTGTCAGCAGCAGCATGGCACCCGAAACGCAAGTGATGCCCGGGGAAGTCTTGATAATCTGCAAAGCAGGGCGAAGTACATTACCCGTAGTGTTGCGTGCACCTGCCAACTGGCCGTCAGCATCGCCATTCTTTATAATCAGGCAGCCCAGATAAAGCGGATCGACAACCAACTTGCGAGCCTCTTCGATGGTCATGCCTTTCTTTTTGCGGAGCTCGCAAAGCAGTTGGGCATATTCTTCTTTCTTAGGATGGTCTTCCGGGTCGATAATGGTAGCCTTGTTTATATTTCCCAGCCCCCACTCTTTGGCACAAGCCTCTATCTCGGCAGGTTTTCCAAGGATAATCAAGTCGGCTACTCCGTCAGTCAGGATTTGATTGGCAGCTTTCAGTGTACGCTCTTCCGTACCCTCGGGAAGAACAATTCGTTGGCGGTTTGCTTTGGCACGCTCAACAATTTCGTTAATTAATCTTTGCATGATATTTTAATTGTCTATTAAGAATCGGCAGTATGTGTTATTCACGCCGCAAAAGTACACAATTTTGCAATATCTACATTGCAAACATCGGTCTTTTTACCGTTCAGACCATAATTATTATAATATTTAACATTAGGTATTCCCAGCATTCATGTGTACGCACACGTGCCCCTCTGCAACAAACAATTACCCGTCCGGCAGGAACAACCCGCCCGACTCTACAAACGACATAAAAAAAATCAGGATACAACGATAACAAGCAATACATAGAATACCTACCTTTGCAGCGTTTTCAACGTATAACAATAGGTATTATAATAGTATGATTCGTCAATGCGCCATCCTTTTCGGATGCTTAGCTTTGGGTGAACTGATTGTTTTCTTTACGGGTATCAAGTTACCTTCCAGCATCATCGGTATGCTGTTGCTCACCCTATTCTTGAAATTGGGTTGGATTAAACTGCACTGGGTGCAGGGTATGTCCGACTTCCTGGTTGCCAACCTGGGCTTCTTCTTCGTACCGCCCGGTGTAGCTCTCATGCTTTACTTCGATGTCATCGCCTCCGAGTTCTGGCCGATAGTGACCGCTTCCATAATCAGCACCCTGCTGGTGATTGTAGTCACCGGATGGGTTCATCAACTAACACGTAAAATCAAATGAACTTTTTAGAAAACGAATTTTTCCTATTGGCTGTCACCTTCGGGATTTTCTTTCTGGCCAAACTCCTGCAGAAAAAGACCGGCATCATGTTGCTGAACCCCATCCAGCTGACAATTGCCATCCTCATTGTCTTCCTGAAGATGACACATATCAGTTATGAGACCTACAATGAAGGAGGACATCTGATAGAATTCTGGCTGAAACCCGCTGTTGTGGCCCTGGGAGTCCCCCTATACCTCCAATTGGAAACGATTAAGAAACAGCTGCTCCCCATCATGCTGTCACAACTTGCCGGCTGCATTGTGGGAGTTATCTCTGTCGTGCTGATAGCCAAATTGATGGGGGCTTCCGACGAGATTATCTACTCCCTGGCGCCCAAGTCGGTCACTACGCCGATAGCCATGGAAGTAACCAAGTCGCTGGGCGGCATTCCCTCACTTACCGCCGCCGTAGTGGTCTGTGTAGGCTTGCTGGGAGGAATACTGGGCTTCAAGACCATGAAACTGACCCACATCGGCAGTCCTATGGCACAAGGCCTTTCCTTGGGAGCCGCCGCCCACGCGGTAGGAACTTCCACAGCCATGGACATCAGCCGCAAATACGGCGCATTCGCCAGCCTCGGCCTGACCCTGAACGGTATTTTCACTGCATTGCTGACCCCAACTATTCTGCGATTATTAGGGCTACTCTAACAAAATCTTCTTATTTTTGTTATCTATAATCATAACCAACTAAAAACAACGTATGATTTCATTTAAAGATATCGAATTACAAGACAAAGAACTGATTACTTCCTATACACAGAACAGTCCGCGACGGAATTGTGACCTCTCATTCTCCAACCTATGCAGCTGGCGTTTTCTATACAATACAAAGTTTGCCATCATGGACGGCTTCCTCCTGCTGAAATTCTGGGCAAACGATGAACTGGTGTACATGATGCCGATAGGTAACGGAGATTTGACAAAAGTACTGGACGCACTGGTCGAAGACGCACACCGGGAAGGGGAACCTTTCTGCCTGCTGGGAATATGTTCGGGCATGTGCTCGGAACTGGAAGCCTTCATGCCCGGAAAATTCCAGTTCACAGCAGACCGGGACTATGCCGATTACCTCTATCTGCGTACAGACCTCGCCACGCTTGCCGGAAAGAAATTCCAGTCCAAACGGAATCATGTCAACAAATTCAAACGCACCTATAATTACGAATATACTCCCATCACTCCCGACCGCATCCAGGAATGTCTGGACCTGGAAGCCGAATGGTGTAAGGCCAACAACTGCGACCAGCATGAAGGAACGGGCAACGAACGTCGCGCACTGGTCTACGCCCTCCACAATTTTGAAGAACTGGGATTGACCGGAGGCATCCTGCATGTAGACGGCAAAATTGCCGCCTTCACTTTCGGAATGCCCATCAACCAAGATACCTTCGGAGTACATGTGGAAAAGGCCGACACCAGCATAGACGGAGCGTACGCAATGATTAACTATGAATTTGCCAACCATATCCCCGAACAATATGTCTACCTCAACCGTGAAGAGGATTTGGGTATTGAAGGATTGCGCAAGGCCAAACTTTCGTACCAGCCTGCCATTATTCTGGAAAAATACGTGGCATGCCTGAAAGATGAACCGGTGGAAGCTATCAAATGGTGAGAGTAAGGATTAGAGATTAAGGATTAAAAGGATAAGGGATTGATGATACGGGAAAAGGTAAAGAACTTATGGAAGCTCTGTTTCAATGATAGCGAGGAATTTACTGAACTGTATTTTCGGCTCCGCTACAACAATGATATCAATATTGCCATCCAAAGCGGCGAAGAAGTGATTGCCGCCCTACAGATGTTGCCTTATCCTATGACGTTCGAAGGAGAAGATATTCATACGGCCTATATATCCGGCGCCTGCACACACCCTGATTACCGTAACCGGGGCGTAATGCACGAGCTGTTATCACAAGCCTTTGCACGGATGCTACACAATAATGTCGCCTTATCCACCCTGATACCGGCAGAACCGTGGCTGTTCGACTACTATGGCCGCAGCGGTTATGCCCCCGTATTCCGCTATGCCGAAGAGACCTTTATCGCTTCCGGTACACCGACAGCCGATACGGGCCTTACTTTGGAAATGTCTGCCGAATATACTGAAAAAAGATATGAATATCTCGACCGGAAATTGCGGGAGCGCCCTTGCTGCATCCAGCATACGGAAGAGGATTTCCAGGTTATCATTGCCGATTTACAACTGGGACAGGGCTTCGTTTGCACATTGAGCAATGGGGAGGAAATCACGGCTTTGGGCATTACCTATCCGATAGGGAAAGCCAACTGGCGCATTGGAGAAATCGTGTCGGATACTCCCACAACAAAAACTTTACTGCTTCAACATATCTGCCAAAGCCTGAATCTCCCGTCCATCCGGGTTCTCACTCCTCCCGCTACCGGTGAAAGCCAACTTTTGGGCATGGCACGCATCATCAATGCCAAAACCATGCTGCAACTCTATGCTACGGCCCATCCGGAACTGGAACTCAGCATTCATCTCACCGATGAGCAGGTCAGTGCCAATAACGGCTACTACTACCTGAACAATGGTAAATATATGAATAGTGCCAAGCGTCTGCCGGGCAGCCACTTGGCACTTACAATCGGTGAACTCACCGAAAAAATATTTGCAACATCAAGCCCATATATGAGCCTGATGTTGAACTAGCATTATAATCCGCTGAAGTCGACTCCCTCAAATACCAGCGAAGGAATCTGCCATGAACGGTTCGGTTGAGGGTCATTGCCCACAGCAACCAAGGAATTCCATAAAGTAACCATGTTACCCGTCACATTCATTTCGTTGACGGGCTGTGTCAGCTTGCCGTCTTCAATAAGGAAACCCTCTATACCATAAGAGAAGTCACCGGTACTGCTATTGCTGTTACCGCCATTGAAGCCCGTAACCAAGATGCCTTGTTTAATATCTGCAACCAATCCGTTCAGGTCCTTATCGCCCGGTGTCAGAATTAGACGTGAAGGTGCACTGATAGTAGGAGCTATATCCATCTTCTTACCATTGTAGGTATCGATGAAATAAGTTTTCAGCACGCCTTTGTCAAAAACAGTGCGGGGTTCGGTAGCCACACCCTCATTATCGAAATAGCGTGAACCGTTTGCACCGATAGCATGCGGCTCGTCACGCAACGTGAAGAGGTCGGAAGCCACTTTCGTATCCAGCTTATCCATCAGGAAGGAGTTCTTTTGTTGCAAAGCACTGCCATACAATGCACTTAGCATCGGACTGAGCAGGTTTCCCACATTCATAGGGTCAACCACCATTGTATATTTACCCGACTTTGCTTTCTTCTGTCCCAGCTTGCGCAATACGCGTTCCAATGCCTTGGCACCGATTCCCGTCTTCGTCAATTTATCATAGAACAGAGCCGAGTCGTACCAGTAATCCTGAGGGCGAGCTTCGCCTTCTCCCTTAATGGATACACTGGCTGAGACAGAGAACCAGGTACTCTTCGACTCGCCTTCAAATCCGTTGCTTATCAAACGATAGGAAGAACCCTCGCCATCACTATAAGAAGAATCAACCGAAATGATACGCTCATCCTTGCCCAATACCTCCTCTGCAGCAGCACGTGCAATCGCCACTTTATCATCCGGGTTGACTTCATAGAGTTTCTTGTCAAAAAGCTGCAAGTCAGGCTTGCCTCCTTTATAGTAGCGTGCAGGGTCGGCCAGCATACGCGACTCATCCACCGCCAGATAGCGGGTAGACTCTATACCATTCGTGATAAGAGTTTCCAATTCTTTCTTATCCAGCCGATTGGTGGAAAAAGAACCGAAACGTCCGTCCACATAAAGATTCAATCCCAAACCATTCTCCGTAGACTGCTGCAAACGGTCCATTTTGCCGTCACGCAGTTCAAAAGAAGAATTAGAATTTGTATATAGCACCAGTTTGGCTGCCTGGCAACCGTTCTTCAAGGCATATTCCATTGCCCATTGTGCCAATTTCTTATTGTCGTCTGTAATCATGTCTTTAATTGATAGTTGATAATTAACTTTCTCCTCCTACAGTCAGCTTGCTGACTAGTGCCGATGGCATACCGCAGGTAACGGGACAAGACTGACCGTCTTTACCACAGGTCCAAGTACCGTTGTCAATCTTATCGTTATTTGCCACCATCGTGATGTCAGCCAATGCTTTCGGACCATTACCGATGATATTTATATCCTTGACGGGCTGCGTCAACTTGCCATCCTCAATCAAGTAACCCGACTTCACAAAGAAGGTAAAGTCTCCGGCACCGATTTGCACCTGGCCATTGGTAAACTGGTCACAATAGATACCTTTCTTCACGGTGGAGATAATGTCCGCTTCCTTCATATTGCCGGCTTCCATATAAGTGGCACGCATACGGGGGATAGGAGTATTACGGAAAGTATCGCGACGTCCGTTTCCAGTAGGAGCCACCCCATAATGCTTGGCACTGATGCGGTCGTGCAGATAACTGGTCAGGATACCTTCCTTCACGATATAGGTTTTCTGGCCTTCCACACCCTCATCGTCGAAATTCACGGCTCCACGATTGAAAGCGATGGTACCGTCATCCACCACGTTGATATGCTCATCGCACACCTTCTTTCCCAAAAGGTCGCAGAAAATGGAAGTACGTTTACGGTTGAAGTCAGCCTCAAAAGCATGTCCTATGGCTTCGTGCAACAAGATACCCGAACCGCCAGCCCCCATCACGACGGGCATTTCGCCACCTTTGGGTTTCACAGCCTTGAACAAGATAGCAGTCTTATCCACCGCCTCACGTGCAATAATATCCACGATGTCATCCGTCATGAATTCAAAACCCTTGCGGTAAGAACGACCGGCATAACCGTTCTCCATCTTTCCATTCTCTTCCATGATGCAGACTGCCATAAAAGAAACCATCGGACGGTAGTCGTAGTAGCTCACGCCCTCGGAATTACAGAACAGCACGTGCGATGTACTGTCAGAAAGAGAAGCCTGCACCTTACGTACACGATTGTCCAAAGAGAAAATCTTTTCGTTCAGCTTTTCTAAATAAGGTATTTTTGCCTTGACACTCACGTCCTCCCAAGGTTCAGTGACGGCATAGCGGCTTTTGGTAATTGTCTTTTCCGTCAGTCCTACAGATTTTCCGGCCTTGCCCGAAGAGGCGATACGGGCAGCAGTACGTGCAGCACGCAGCATTTCTTCCATAGTTACCCCTTCCACATAAGCATACCCCGTCTGGTCGCCTGCCAATACGCGTACGCCCATACCGAAGTCAATGTTAGCTCCACAGTTGTTTACTTTGCCGTCCATCAGAACCACACTGTTGTTGAATGTGTGTTCAAAATAAAGGTCGGCATAATCGCCGCCTTTTTCCAGAGCGGCAGCCATCACTTTCTTCAAGTCAGCCTCCGTCACACCGAAGTGAACCATTGCCGAAGCTACGGCAGACTGATTATCTGCTCCTCCTAAAGCTCCGCGTACTGACGCAGGCATAGCCAACGAGGGTACTGCCAGCGAACCTAACATCGCCAGACTTCCCGTCCGTAAGAAATTTCGTCTATCCATCCTTTTCAGTTATTAGTTATAAGATATTGTTTTTTATATCATAGTTATATGACGTAAAAATAGGAGATTTTGTCACACCTTAGCTTTCCTTTGTTAACAAACTTTCCAATTCCTCTGCATTCAGACGCAGATAGAATTGTCCTTTGTAAGCCACTGAAATACCTCCGGTCTCCTCCGATACAATGATGGCATGCGCATCAGACACCTGGGAAATTCCCATGGCAGCACGATGCCTCAGCCCCAGTTCCTTAGGAATGTCCAGATTATGGGAAACAGGCAGGATACATCCCGCCGCTTTGATACGTTTCTTACTGATAACCATCGCTCCATCGTGCAACGGACTGTTCTTAAAGAAAATATTCTCAATCAGACGCTGGTTTATATCGGCATTGATAATTTCTCCCGTACGCACCACATCATCCAAAGGCAAATTATGTTCAATGACAATCAAGGCACCAACCTTCTGCTTCCCCATGCTGATACATGCCATTACCACCGGCATGATGTCGTCATGTTCCAACTTCTCTTTCTTATTGCCGGTGAAGAAGCGTACCAGCGCACTGGCATGCTGATGCGAACCGAGTGTCAGCAAGAAGCGCCGTATCTCGTCCTGAAACAAAATGATAAGCGCCAGCACGCCCACACTGACCAGCTTGTCGAAGATGGAGCCGAGCAATTTCATCTCCAGCACCTGCGACACCACCAGCCATATCAGGATAAACACCAGAATACCCGTAAACACATTGATAGAGCCGGAGGCTTTCATCAGCTTATACGTATAGTACAGCAAGAAAGCCACTAACAGAATATCTATAAAATCTTTTATTCCAAATTCAAAAAACACGATATTGAATGATTAGGGGTTAGGGATTAGGAATTATTTCGCATGGCTTGCACAATCCGTACGGTTTCCACGGCTTCTTTCACGTCGTGTACGCGGAGGATGTCAGCACCTTTCAGCAAACAGATGGTATCGAGCACCGTAGTACCATTCAGCGCCTCCTGAGGAGTAATGTCCAACAAGCGGTATATCATCGATTTACGTGAAACGCCTACCAGCAAAGGCAACTCAAAAATACGGAACTCTTCCAGATGGGACAGCAATTCATAGTTATGCTCCATTGTCTTTCCAAAGCCGAAACCGGGGTCCAGAATGATGTCTTTTACACCTAAGTCACGTAATTGCTGCACCTTGCGCGCAAAATACAAGAAGACCTCTTTCAGAAGATTGTCGTAATGAGGATGCTGCTGCATACTTTGCGGAGTGCCTTGCATGTGCATCATAATATAAGGTACGTTCAATGCCGCAACGGTATGGAACATATTCGCATCCATCTCACCGGCCGCAATATCATTGATGATGGCAACACCATACTCCTCCACACACATTCTTGCCACATCCGCCCTAAAAGTGTCTACCGACACCACAGCATCCGGCTGTATCTCAAAAAGTATTTTCAGGCCCATACGCAACCGTTCCATCTCCTCCCTGGCAGAGACATTGTCGGCATTAGGACGGGAAGAGTAAGCGCCTATGTCAATAATGGCCGCTCCCTCCGAAACTATCTGTTTCACCCGGCGTACTATTTCCGCCTCTGTCTGTGTACGGCTACCGGCATAAAAGGAATCGGGAGTAACGTTCAGTATGCCCATGACACGGGGTTGAGAGAGGTCGAGCAGCGAACCGTTGACATTTATATATCGGGCAGTTGTAATTTCCATAGGCAGTCTGTTCTATATAGTACCTGCAAATGTAAACAAAAAAGTGGTTTCAAAATACATAAACTCATAAAACTGATAAGTTTTTTGCTTGTACCCGGGAAGGGAGAGGATTAAAACTATATCTTTGCACGATGGTTTACCACAGATTACACAGATTCACACAGATTGATTTAATTATAAAGTCATGGATATAACAGCTATACATCAGATATTCCTAACATGCACCAGTGTCACTACTGACAGCCGTAACTGCCCCCAAGGCTCTTTATTCATTGCGCTGAAAGGCGAGTCGTTCAACGGAAATGCCTTTGCCGCCCGAGCGCTGGAAAGCGGAAGTGCTTATGCCATAGTAGATGAAGAAGCCTATGCCCCCGCAGGCGATACACGATACATCGTGGTGGAAAACAGCTTGAAGACCTTGCAACAACTTGCCAATTACCACCGTCGGCAGATGCGTACACCCATCATCGGCATTACGGGTACAAACGGAAAGACTACTACCAAGGAACTGATGTCCACCGTACTTTCGCAAACTCACAACGTGCTCTATACCTTGGGAAATTTGAACAATCACATCGGTGTTCCCCTCACCTTGCTTCGCCTGCGCCCTGAACACGACCTTGCCGTGGTGGAAATGGGTGCCAGCCACCCGGGAGACATCAAGGAGCTGGTAGAGATAGCCGAACCTGACTACGGGATCATTACCAACGTAGGAAAAGCCCATCTGGAGGGATTCGGCTCTTTTGAAGGAATCATCAAGACCAAAGGAGAGATGTACGACTATCTGCGGACGCGGAAAGAAGCTACCATCTTTATCCATAACGACAACCCCTACTTGAAAAAGATAGCCTACGGACTCCACCAGATTGCCTACGGCAGTGAGGACGGGCTGTACATCAACGGACACGTCACCGGCAATTCTCCTTACCTCACCTTCGAGTGGAAAACGGACAACGAAAGCAAATATCACGAAGTACAAACCCGGCTTATCGGTGAATATAACTTCCCCAATGCTCTGGCAGCTGTCACCATCGGACATTTTTTTGGTGTGGAACCGGAGAAAATAGACAAGGCACTGGCCGGATATACCCCGCAAAACAACCGTTCACAACTGAAAAAAACAGCGGACAACACTCTGATTATCGATGCCTATAATGCCAATCCCACAAGCATGATGGCTTCCATTAGTAACTTCCGGAACATGCAGGCCGAAAACAAAATGTTGATATTGGGAGATATGCGGGAGTTGGGTAAAGACAGTGCCGACGAGCACCAGAAGATTGCAGACTATCTGGAAGAATGCGGATTCAAGGATGTAGTTCTTGTAGGGGAATTGTTTGCCGCCACACGCCACTCTTATCAGAGTTATCCCGATGTAACCGCACTCATCGCAGAGCTGCAAAGAGAGAAACCTTGCGGGAAAACAATTCTGATAAAAGGGTCGAACGGCATCAAGCTAAGTTCCGTAGTTGAATACTTATAATCCTATTTCATCCTTGGCCTTAAAATGAAATAGCCGACCATTGATGCAAGCACCGCTCCCGTGGTATTGGCCGCAAAATCCAGCCAGTCTCCACCACGGTATGTCGTGCAGTATTCTTGCAGCAACTCCACCATTCCGCTGAACAAAACGGGACAGACAAACGCCCCTGCCCATGCATGCCATAAAGGGGCGTTGTCTCTCCGGTGAGCGCGAAGAAACTCCAGCCACAGCATTCCTGACATGCCGAAATACATACAGATATGCACCACCTTGTCTATATTGGGAATCTTGCTTATTTCTGTAGAAGGCGGTTTAAAGAATGAAAGATAAATCACCGTCAGAATAATAAAAAGCGACACCGGATATTTCTTAATATAATATAGCATATACCAAATTATCAACGAACTGTGCGCAAAAGTACAGAACATTTTCTATATTTGCATGTTTTAGCTGGTATTAATAACGAATTGAAAGAAAAATCTACGTTTTATGACAAAAAGTGACAGAGCCAACTTCGGAAGCAAATTAGGCGTCATACTTGCCTCGGCAGGCTCCGCAGTCGGTTTAGGCAATATCTGGCGTTTCCCGTTTGAGACCGGGAATCACGGAGGTGCGGCATTTATCTTTGTATACCTGGTTTGCGTGCTCATTCTCGGCATCCCCATCATGATTGCAGAATTCCTCATCGGCAGGCGCTCGCGTGCCAATACGGCAAGGGCTTATCAGAAATTGGCACCCGGCACGCATTGGCGCTGGGTAGGACGTATGGGCGTACTGGCCGGATTCCTTATTCTGGGATATTACTCCGTTGTGGCAGGATGGACGCTTGAGTTTATCGGCGAAGCGGCTACCAACAGTTTTGCCGGGAAGTCGGCAGCCGATTTCATCGCATCCTTCAACAGCTTTGTCAGCAACCCCTGGCGTCCGGTCATCTGGCTGGTGCTGTTCCTGCTGGCCACCCATCTCATCATTGTCAAAGGAGTGGAAAAAGGTATTGAAAAATCAGCCAAAATCATGATGCCGATGCTGTTTGTCCTATTGATAATCCTTGCCATCTGCTCCATATCCCTGCCCAGAGCAGGAGCAGGCATTGAATTCCTGTTGAAACCGGACTTCAGCAAAGTGGACGGCAATGTGTTCCTTGGAGCCATGGGCCAGGCATTTTTCTCCTTGAGCTTGGGGATGGGATGTCTCTGTACATACGCTTCTTACTTCCGCAATGATACGAACCTGCCCAAAACGGCACTCAACGTGGCGGCTATCGACACCATGGTAGCCATTTTGGCAGGATTCATCATCTTCCCTGCCGCCTTCTCTGTAGGCATCAAACCGGATGCGGGTCCTAGTCTGCTATTCATCACCTTACCTAATGTCTTTCAGCAAGCGTTCGGCAATATTCCCTGGCTAGCGGTACTGCTGTCTCTGATGTTCTATATCCTACTGGCATTGGCAGCACTTACTTCCACCATTTCCCTGCACGAAGTGGTAACCGCCTATCTACATGAAGAGTTCAAGTTCTCACACAGCAAGGCAGCCAGATACGTGACAGCGGGCTGTATTTTCTTAGGAGTATTCTGCTCACTGTCTCTCGGTATCGGCAAAAGCTATACCGTATTCGGGCTAAACCTATTCGATTTGTTCGACTTTGTAACGGCCAAGCTAATGCTACCGTTAGGCGGTTTCTTCATTTCCATCTTCATAGGCTGGTATCTGGACAAGAAAATCGTATGGGAAGAAGTCAGCAACAACGGTACCCTGAGAGTAGCCGTCTACAAACTATTGATATTCATCCTGAAATACATTGCCCCGATAGGAATTGCATTGATTTTTATCAATGAGCTGGGTTTTCTGAAATAAGCCATCATGCAGAACCCCTTTAAAGAATTCCTTTATTTCTCCCAGGGAGAAAGGCGCGGAATACTGGTTTTGATTACCGGCATCATTCTCGTCTTTCTCTCCGGGTATATTTATATATACCAAAGAGAGCACCGCCCCCTCTCCGATGAAGTAATCCGGCGGCAGGCCACTGCCATGGCAGAATACGAATCGTTCATCGCATCCATACAAGAAAAGGAACAAAAATGGGACAACAGACTTAAACCTTCCTCCCAAAAACAACCGACAACCGTCTCCTTGGCCCGTTTCAATCCCAATACCGCCGACTCCGTCATTTTTTGCCGACTGGGACTGCCCGGATGGATGGCGCGGAACATACTCCGCTACCGTAGTAAAGGAGGGAAGTTCCATAAGGCAGAAGATTTCCGGAAAATATATGGAATGACAGAAAAACAATATCAGACACTCTTACCCTATATCCACATCACTCCGAAAGACACAGAAACAAGAACCGTCCAGTTGTACAGCTCTCCTGCAAGCAATGACAGCGCCGTTACTTTCCGAATTGCACCGGAAAAATATCCGTCTGGGACCCTTGTCGACCTGAACCGCGCCGACACCACAGAACTGAAGAAAATACCAGGCATCGGTAGTGGCATTGCCCGTCTAATCATCGGTTATCGGCAACGCTTGGGAGGATTCTACAACATCACGCAATTACAAGAAATCCATTTGGACACCACCCAATTGCAGTCCTGGTTTTCCATCGACACCCGGGCCATCCACCTCATCAACCTGAACCGTAGTAGCATAGAGAGGCTGCGCCACCATCCTTACATCAACTTCTACCAGGCAAAGGCCTTTGTAGAATACCGGAAGAAGAAAGGCGACCTTCATAGTCTGAAACCTTTTGCACTTTACGAGGAATTCTCCGATACCGATTTGGAGAAAATCAGTCACTACGTTTGCTTTGAATAACAGCATCATGCAACATTTTTCAATGTCTGATGCAACCTTTTCACCAGTCATTTCGTCTAACAAGCAGAAACACCCTAAAAGCAGGAAGGCCTACTGCAATAAGGATTAGAACCATCGTATCAATATGAAAAAATTAATGATTATAACCATGCTGCTGGGCAGTATGGCACAGAATGCTTTTGCTCAAAAAATAGAAATAAAAGGAACCGTCCGCGATGCTTCCGACAAGAGTATAGAGTATGTCAATGTGGTATTACAGACCATCGACTCTACTTTTGTCGCCGGTGTGACCACAAGTCCAGAAGGAGAATTCATCTTCAAGAACACGGCTGCCGGAGATTACAGACTTGTTCTTTCCAGCATCGGGTATAATACCGGATACATCACCCTCAATGGAGTAAAGCGCCATACCGACCTTGGACCAATCGTCTTGGACAGTGCTTCTATCGCACTGGAAGGAGTGACTATCACCGGCTCCAGCCAAATCAGCCGTGCAGACCGCAAACTGGTTTTCCCATCCGAAAGACAAATGAAAACTTCCACAAACGGAGTGAATCTGTTGCAGGAACTGATGCTGCCACGTATTCTGGTCAACCCCATGAACAATGAGATTGGATTGTCCGGCGGTGGAGAACTGCAATTACGCATCAATGGAGTCAAAGCCGAAATAGACGAGATAAAAGCCATTCGCCCTGCCGACATTATACGCATAGAGTACCATGACAATCCGGGACTGCGCTACGGTAATGCCGAAGTCGTTTTGGACTACATAGTGCGCCGACCTGAAACGGGCGGAAACTTCGGTGCCGACATTTCCCAAGGGTTGAACACGATGTGGGGAAACTATAATCTGTACGGCAAAGTAAACCACAAAAAATCAGAATTCGGCTTCTCCTATTACATGGGACCGCGGGATTTTAACGGCATGTACCGCGACAATGAAGAAGAATTCCACCTGGCAGACGGCACCACACTCAGACGCCTGGAGAAAGGAGAGCCCAGCAAGGCAACCATGTACCAGCACAACCTAAACGTAAATTACAGTTTGCAGGCTTCTGAAAATTCCCTTTTCAGCGCCACCCTCCGCCTTCGAGGAAACAATCAGCCGCACTGGGATTATAAAGGAACTCTCTATAATGCCAATGATGAAACGGACGTGGTAGACATGACCGACCGTACCGACCAGAGCTGGACACGTCCCTCACTGGATTTGTACTACCAACAGAATCTGAAAAACAAGCAAACCCTGGTATTCAATGTAGTAGGCACCTATAATCGGGAAAAATCGCAGCGGCTCTACCAAGAAAGCACCCCGGGGAACATATTGACCGATATTGACAACAATATCCGAGGCAACAAATACTCCCTGATTGCCGAGGCCATTTACGAGAAGCAATATTCCAAGGGGAACGCATTGAGCTTCGGTCTGAGCCATACACAGTCCTACTCTAACAATGAATACAGAAACGGGCATTATTATGAAACCAATATGCACCAAGGGAACACATACATATTCGGAGAATACCGTGGAAAGATAGACAAACTAAACTACCGGCTGGGAGTGGCCATGACTCGTTTCTACTATAATCAGAGCGGCAAGGACAAATCTACCGAGAACTACAGTTTCAACCCGAGTATCGTTCTGCACTATGCCATGTCAGACAACTCCTATCTCCGCTGGAAGGGAAACATCTATAACGCTTCTCCTTCATTGGGCGACCTCAGCGATGTGGAGCAAGCAGTGGACTCATTCCAGATACGTCGTGGCAACCCGCATCTGAAATCATATATGTGCTATCATACGGAACTGACTTACGAATGGAAAAAAGGCATCTTTTATACCAATCTATGGGGAGCCTATGACTATCGTCCCAATGCCATTATGGACGAGAAGATTCAAGAAGGCAACAAAATAGTGCAGACTTGGGACAATCAGAAGGATTGGCAGAAACTCTCCGGGCGTGCCATGCTCCGCGTAGGACCCATCCGCGACATTCTGCAATTTTCTTTTACGGGCGGTGTCAACCATTACATGAGCCATGGCAATCACTACTCGCATACCTACACCAACTGGTTTTGTGAGGCAGAAGCCTCATTAAACTACAAACAGTTCTCTCTGTTCTGGCAGATAAACACCAATTGGAACAATTTCTGGGGAGAAACCCTCTCGGGAGGAGAAAACATCCAGATGTTAGCTGTATATTACAAGCATAAGAATCTTCGGGTAGGAGTCGGTGCATTCAATCCTTTCACCGACAACTATAAAGTACAAAGCGAAAACTGGAATAAATTCGCATCCTACAAGACAAATAATTATATAAAAGAAAGCTCCCGCATGTTCCTGGTGAACTTTTCCTACAACTTCTCGTTCGGCCGCAGTTTCAAGACAGCACAGCGGAAGGTAAACAACAGTGACAATGACTCGGGAGTAATGGGCACGGGGAAATAGGCTCAGACCATTTTATTGATTTCCCCGTCAATCAGATGTATCGTCCGGTCGGTGAGCTGCGCCAGTCCTTCATCATGGGTTACGATAACAAACGTTTGTCCGAAACGGTTACGTAAATCAAAAAAGAGCTGGTGCAGTTCTTCCTTATTATGGGTATCCAAGCTGCCGGAAGGTTCATCTGCCAGCACCACTGCTGGATGATTGATGAGAGCACGGGCCACCGCCACACGCTGCTTCTCACCTCCCGACAACTCATTCGGCTTGTGGGAGGCCCGTTCGGCAAGCCCCATGAATTCAAGAATTTCCGTAGCCGCCTCCTTGGCTTCCTGCTGTCCTCTTCCGGCAATGAAGGCTGGTATCATTACATTCTCCAAAGCCGTAAACTCCGGCAGCAGTTGATGGAACTGGAACACAAAGCCGATATGGTGGTTGCGGAATGCGGAAAGTTCCTTCTCCCTCATACGGTTGACTTGTGTACCGTCAATAACCACCGAACCGCCATCCGGCATATCCAACGTACCCATGATTTGCAGCAAGGTAGTTTTACCCGCTCCACTGGGGCCTACAATGCTGACAATCTCCCCTTTCTCTATCTCCAGGTCAATACCCCGCAACACTTGCAGGTTACCGAAACTCTTCGTTATATTCTCTAAATGAATCACTAGGCTATTTACAATTTGACAATTTACTATTTACTATTTGATAGTTTTCTTTCAAGTGCTATTACTATAGTCTTTTAATTACATATTCGGCCAAATAGCAGCCAAAAACTGCGGGCATGTAGCTCACTGTTCCACAGGTGGACTTCTTGTTCATCTCGTCGTCCGTCAGCAAAACGGCATTCGGATCAGCCTGTTCGGTGCTGAAAACAACTGGAAGTTTCCGCTTTATGCCCATTTTTTGCAGACGCTTACGCACAGCCTTGCTCAACCCGCAATGATAGGTATCCCAGATATCGGCAAAGCGCACTTGCGAAATGTCACTCTTTGCTCCTGCCCCCATGCTGGACACTATCTTGATATGCCGCTTCATGCTTTCCGCTATCAAGTGGCATTTTGGAGCAAGCGTATCGATGGCATCCACCACAAAGTCATAAGCCGCATCATCCAGCAGTTCCGGTATGTTCTCATCTTTCAAGAATACGGGCAACACTCTCAGTTCCAGAGCCGGATTAATGTCCCTGAAACGTGATGCCAATATCTCCGCCTTCTTTTGCCCCAGGGTAGAATGCAGAGCCGGCAACTGACGGTTTATATTCGTAGGCTGCACGGTATCGGCATCGACAATCGTCATCCGCCCCACTCCGGCACGGCATATCATCTCGGCCGCATAAGCACCTACACCACCCAGTCCTACGACAAGTACATGTGCCCGGCGCAGGCGTTCCATTTTTTCATCTCCTAATAAAAGTTGCGTTCGTTGTTGCCAATCTTCCATTTTCACCACAGATTACACGGATTTACACAGATTTTTGTCAATTATCAATTGTCAATCGTCAATTCTTCTTGAACCATTTATAGAACCATTTGCCTACCTTCTCGTAGTGCTGCGACTCGTTGTTACCACGCGGGTTGGAGAAGGATACCGCATCCTGCGGCTCGCCCAGTTGGTCGGGATAGAGTACTATCAGGCTGTTATTTGCAAAGTACTTGCTGATTTGTGCCGGTAGCTTCTCGAAGGAGCTGTCATAGGAGATGGAGCCCCGGCGGGCACTGATAATCACTAACAGATGGTCAAAGTTCACTTGTCCGGTCAATATCAGTAAGTCCCCCCAATCGTCCAGGCGGGAAAAGTCTGTCAATGTCTGTCCATATTTGGCTTTCACCAGCCCTTGAAGATGGGCGGTAGTCTCTTCATTGGCATAAAAATGCACCCGACAGCCCAAAGTACTCCCCAACCGGCAGAAATGTTCCACCCACTTCAGGAATCCCGCCTCATACTCGGCTTTCGGAGGTACCGCCACAATCACCCGCCTAATTGTGTTAATGGGCATCAGGAACTTGGAAACCATCACCTCGCGATGCAAGCCCTTCAGCAGATTCTCCGTCAGCATACCGAAGAATGAATCCACAATATTGACTTTACGGTGCAGACCTATAATGACATCCGTTACCGCATATTCTTTTGCTGTATGGATAATGCCCGAAGCGATATTCAAGTCGTAACGCGTGATTTGCCTCAACGGCACATCTGCCGAGGCCGTTATCATGGCAGCCTTTTCCAGATAGCGTTTCCCACGCAATTCGGCACTTTCAGAACTGCTATCGTCGTTGATGACATTCAGTGCCAACAGATTATCCCGTTGTTTCGGGTCGCGTATCACCAAAGAAAGATTTATCAGGTCTTCAATCGTATCGGGGTTGGCTATCGGAATCAATATCTTCTCCGCTTCCACGGAGCGGTTTTCTTCCAGATGCGCCTCCTCCATGGCAATCTTCCGTGCGGCACGCTCCGTAATGAACGAGCTCACAATGCAAGTTACAAGAATCAGCAGGACGGTACCATTCAAAACATCATCGTTCAGCAAGCGTTCCCCATTGGGCAGAATGATGTTGTACCCCACCAACACAGCCGCCAGCGTTGCCGCTGCTTGTGCATTGCTCAATCCGTACATCAGCTCCCGTTCAATCCCTCCCATCTTATATATTTTCTGCGTCAGCCAGCAGGCAATCCATTTACCTGCCAATGCCACCACAATCATTACAGCCGCTACTTTCAGAGCATCGCCATGACCGAAAATCACATGCACATCAATCAGCATACCCACGCCTATCAGGAAATAGGGAATAAACAAGGCGTTGCCCACAAACTCCAGATGGTTCATCAGCGGAGAGACATGCGGAATCAGCCGGTTCAATACCAAACCTGCAAGGAAAGCACCCAGGATACCTTCCATCCCCACAAACTCCATCAATCCGGCTCCGAGAAAAACCATGGCAAGCACGAATATGAACTGCATCACGTTGTCATCGTACCTCCGGAAGAACCAACGGCCTATGCGTGGAAACAGATATACAATCAAAATACCCAGGAAGATAACCTTTATAACAAGCCATACCCAAAAGAAGCCGTCCGACTCCCCCTTGAACATACCACCCACAACGGCCAGAACCAGCAAAGTGAGTGTATCTGTAACCGCCGTCCCCCCCACTGCAATGCTCACACTACGATGCCGCGACACACCGTAACGAATCACGATGGGATAGGCCACCAGCGTATGCGACGCATACATACTTGCCAGTAGAACAGAGGTCAGCACCCCGTACTTCAACAAAGCTATATTCGTTACCAAGCCTATGCCTATGGGCACAATAAAAGCCAAGAGCCCCAGAACAAGCGCTTTGCCCCGGTTCTGTTTGAAGTCTCCCATATTCATTTCCAGACCGGCAAGGAACATAATGTAATACAAGCCTACTTTGCCGAAAAGCTCAAAACTGCTATCACGCACCAAAATATTGAAACCATGCTCCCCAATGACAAGCCCCGCCAGTATCATTCCGATAATGTGCGGAATACGAAGCTTATTCAACAATATGGGAGCAAACAATATAATGAGGAGTACAAGGAGGAATATCCATGTAGGGTCGGTGATGGGAAGTTTCAAGCTGAAGTCAAACCAATCCATAGGCTATAAGTTTTAGGTTTTGAATGCAAAATAACGAAAAACTTTTCACTTTATGCGGTGTTATACAGCATTTTGTTATAAATTTGCGACCAATTCTATCTTTTTAGAGATAGTATTTCACTTTTTTATAAACTTAATTTAAAACAAAAGAAAAATGAAAGTAGCTATTGTTGGAGCAAGCGGAGCCGTGGGACAAGAGTTCCTGCGAGTGCTCGATGAAAGAAATTTCCCGTTGGACGAGTTAGTATTGTTCGGTTCTAAACGCAGTGCCGGAACCAAATATACCTTCCGCGGTAAACAAATCGAGGTGAAACTCTTGCAACACAATGATGACTTTAAAGGGGTTGATATCGCTTTCACTTCCGCAGGCGCAGGCACCTCCAAAGAATTTGCCGAAACCATTACCAAGTACGGAGCAGTGATGATTGACAATTCCAGCGCTTACCGTATGGACGACAATGTACCTTTGGTAGTGCCCGAAGTGAATGCCGCCGACGCCAAAGAACGTCCTCTCGGTATCATTGCCAACCCTAACTGTACGACTATCCAAATGGTAGTGGCACTGAAAGCCATCGAACAGCTTTCCCATATAAAGACCGTACACGTTTCTACCTATCAGGCTGCCAGTGGTGCCGGCGCCGCTGCCATGGATGAGTTGTACGAGCAGTACCGCCAGGTATTGGCAGGCGAACCCGTAACCGTTGAGAAATTCGCTTACCAGCTGGCATTCAACCTCATTCCGCAAATCGACGTATTCACCGACAACGGTTATACCAAAGAGGAGATGAAGATGTTCAACGAGACCCGCAAGATTATGCACTCTGATGTAAAAGTCAGCGCTACCTGCGTACGTGTTCCCGCTCTCCGCTCCCACTCCGAAAGTATCTGGGTAGAGACCGAGCGCCCCATCTCCATAGAAGAAGCCCGCGAAGCATTTGCCAACGGCGAAGGCTTGGTTCTGATGGACAATCCGGCAGAAAAGGAATACCCCATGCCGTTGTTCCTCGCCGGCAAAGACCCGGTTTACGTTGGCCGTATCCGCAAGGACCTCAGCAATGATAACGGATTGACGTTCTGGATTGTGGGCGACCAGATTAAGAAAGGCGCTGCACTGAATGCGGTGCAGATTGCAGAATACCTGATTAAGGAAAAGGCACTGTAAGAGAACAATGAATAAAAAATAAGGGATGTCTTAGAAATGAGACAGCCTCTTTTTTGATAACGCATTGTAAATCAGGCGTTGTTATTTGGTAGAAACCCGAATCTGTACATGTAGGGGTACATGGACGGGGTTAATACTTAAAAATCTTGTCCGGCAAATATAGCACTAAATTTCGGAGTTTACCCCTCGTAAAAGGTGTTTTTTGCGAAAGTCTGTATATACAGAGAAATGTGCCGGATGGGGCGTATCCTTGAAAGACTACACCGGAACTCAAACCATTGATTTGGTCGGGGTTCCGGTGTTTCTTTTGTGAATTTCATGGAATAGATATAATAAAGGTTGATGCTTAGGGTAACTGGTTTTTATATAGAGGTTACGTCTCTTCGCTGTCCGGAGCAAGTTCTTTTTGTCCTTTTGCAGTTTTGCGGAAAGTGCGTTAATCAAATCTTTTTTGTTCATTATTATTTATATATTTATATTTTGACGATAGGTGGGTGAATGTAATTGTTTATATATTGGTCTGAGCAATGTCGATGCTTTCCCAGACGGTGACGATTTCGCCATCGGTCTAGCACATTACCAGCCTGGATGTGCCGAGGATACGCATCCAGTTGCTTTCCGATACATAGTTCCTTTTCCGCCTTTCCTTTGCAGGGTGCTTTGCATTTGAAAGAATCTTTCTTTTCCCCTTCCAGCCATGCGGACAAGATTTTGCCGTCATAGACTATGGCAATGGAATACCAATGGTCGGTGACAAACTCAGCTACCTTATATTCCGAGAACTTAATGGCACACCAATCTATTGCCGCAACGTAGAGCAATCCATCCATGATACCCATCTGAAACATATCCTGCTGTTCGAGAATCGATCCGTTCTGTGTGTTTTTGAAACAAACCGTAGTGAAGATTGTGAAAGGTTTGTCGCCTTTCAAAGAAAATTCAGGAACAGAAGTCGCAGGGATATAGGCATAATCGAATCCCACGATGCCGTAGCCTGTTATGAGGGCTTTGAATGCTCCCGGTATTGTTTCCTTCTCAGTCATGGCGTATCTTTCTGTCTTGCTGTTGTGATTAATAAATTAGTTGAATCTCTCTCGTTTGCGCACTTCCCCGCTGCGAGGCGGGGAAGTGCCTTATCTGACACCCGGACATTAACGCATGGCTGCCCGAATAGCTGTTTGAATTGAATTTACACCTCGCCAATCATACTCCGCTGTACTGTTCTTTTTCCGTATGCACCATGCGGTGACGCATCGGCGGGCATATTAGTCACCACCGTTGCTCTTAAAAGTCGAGCATAAAACGAACTTTATGGCTGAGATCTTTATTCATAGCACCGGCACTAGAATCAGACATCATTAAATTTGCTGTATTAGAAGTCATCTCAGTGCTTGTCCAGTAGCCATCCGAATAATTGCTTGGTATAAACAATGTAGTTCCTGATATTGCCGTGATTTTGTTGTTAATGGTGCTTACTACCTTAAAAAGGTCTATGTATTCCCTATAAGCCGGAACACACCATCCGTTATTTCCGGTGCTTGTCCGCAGCTCCTGGCAGGCGTTAAAAATAGGATAATCACTAAGGGTGTATGTTCCTTCAGATACCTTCGTGAATATCATGTCTGTATTTTCTTTGCCGCTTGTTCCCGATGTTGCTCCGGTTGCCACATCTTTCGGCCCCCACTTAAGACCGGTTTGCTCCGTGAGCGAGACCACCTTGCCACTACCGTCGGCGTTTACTTTATAAACCACGCCGAGAATGGGGTTGCCGTCAGTTTCTTTATTTTCCGTACTCCATGTGCCGTCCTTGTAGTAGTAGTCGCCCACCTTTGCATTTGCAGATATGATTTTCTCTTCAGTACCTGTCCATCCTGCATCCATTGTCACGGTCAGTTTCACGTCTTTGATGGGTTCCAGCTTTTCCGAAATCAGGCTTCCGGTAGCGTTGGTCTTGTAGTTGCGCTTGAGGGGGATTCCGGCAGGGATGTCGACCGGCTGCAACTCTTTACCCGTCGTCCCTGTAAAGGTCAAAGAAATACTGCCTAAAGTGGAAGAGGCATTGGTAAAGATATAGTCGGAGAAAAGAGTCTGCGGTTCGTTTGATTTGCCGCTGAGATACAGCTCAATCGTGCTACTCTGGTCACTATCGACTGTCCCGTTCAGTACATTAAACATGGCAGGTACGCTGTACTTGGCTTCCAGCCCGCTGCAATAGCTGTAGTTTGTAACATCCTTTTCTTTTATCGTCAGTTTGGCAAACGGGCGGGTCAGTGCAGGGATAGAGGGATTTGTCACGGCTGCCGCGTCTTTCTCTAATTTATAGTGACCGAAGAAAGCATCCCGGACATCGGTGTTAAAGACGTATGCTCTTCTAATAATCGAGATGGCTTTCAGACCGTCGCTGGGGTTATTAGTGACATAAAACTTGTCCTTGTAATGCAAGATGTCCATGCCTCCGATTGAGACATCTTCAAGTGCTACCCCCTTTTCGATAAAGTCCGCCCAGAAAAGGCAGTCGTATGTGCCTTTATCTATCTTGAAATCGAATACTACGTTGTCGCCGGTCAGTTTCACTTTTTCTTCCCGGTATTTCAACGCAGGGCTTGCGTCTCGCGTCCATACTTCGAGGATGCAGCGGAGTGTGTAGTCGTCGGTGGGAGCCGTGGGCAGTGCCCGTGTCCCGATTTGCGCGAAATCTTCGGGCAGCGAGGCGGTGAGGGTCACGCGGTTACTCTCGGTAGCGGTTTGCAGCGCGTCGGTTTCGTCCTGGCTGCAAGAGGTCATCAGCCCCACGAGGGCGATGAACCAAAGGTAAAGATGATACTTTTTCATGTGCTTGGTAATTTTGATTTTTAATTTATTGGTAATTCACTCTTTTTATCAATGTAGCAGACCGTCGAGGTCAAAGTCTATATCTCCTTCAAATTCATCGTCTATGTCCACGCCTCCCTGCATCTCGTTGGTAAGGAAACGGGCACGGACGGTGGTGAGGTGTCCCCGTCGGTAGGGCACTTCCAGCCCGGTGGTGCGGCTGATGACGTTGCCGTCGCCGTCTTGTATCTCCATCGAGAGTTTGACGAACGATTCCTCACCGTTCACAAATACGAAGTCCGTTCCGATGGTGCATTCCTCCTGTCCGTCCATGGGGACGGTGAGCGGGGTGGTATAGGCTATTCCCGTCCGCGAATCCGCAGGCTTGCCCGAAAGGACGTTGAACACCGTGGGGAGGTAGAAGCCGTAGGAGAACGTGATGGTGAACGCTTCGCCATCGGTGCGCTGCTTCTTCGTCTTACGAAGGAAATCCTTCACGTCGGTAGCTATCAATTCATACTTCGCCAAAGGTCGCACCAGTTCCACTTTTACCTGCACTTTGGTGTTCCATTCGTCGCGGTACTGCCGCAGGTCGAGGGCGGTGGTTCCGTAGAGGCAATCCCTATACGGGGTGCTGCCCGTGTAGGGGTCGGTGCAGGCAATGTATTGCAAATCTTTGGTGTCATAATAAAGGTCGTCCGTCGTGCCTGCCTTTACGTAGTCCGTCCATACGGCGAGGGTATAGTCCAACGCGTGCAGTTTCAGGCGGATGGGGAGCGAGATTTTCCCGTCGCCGTTTTCTTCTTCGGCATCTTCCATCACCGTCACTTGACGGGATTCCGGCTTGCCTTCCCGCCACGCCTCGATGATGAAGCGGCGGCGGTAGTCCGTTTGTGCTTCGGCGGTTCCCGCTTCGGCTTGCGCGGTGGATTCGGCTTTCGTGGTTCCGCTGCGTGCATTCTGCTGCGTGATGATTTCCAGCGGAACAAGTTCCAGATCGAGCGTTACTTCGGTATTGACTTCTACCAGCGTGGGGTCGATGCCTTCTTCGCCGTCTTCCGTCATGGACGGGTAATCGTGTACACAACCGGCAAGGACGATTGTCAGCACAAGGGCGATAAATCCTATCGTGTATTTCTGTTTCATAAGCCGTTATTTTTTAAGGTTGAAGCGATAGACCACGGACAGCCCTACGCGGGTGATGCCCCAATAATTCTTGGTGCGTGTGTCGATGCGTGCGCCGTTATCTATATTATAATAGGTGTCATAGCGCATGTTGGCATAGCCCGCGCCGAGCGTAAACTCGCCCGCCCAATGGGCATTAAAGGGCAGCAGATAACCGTAGCTGATACCTGCGCCCAAGAGCGGACGGTCGGTGTCCTGATAGCGGTCGCGGTTCCATTTCACATTGAACCAGCCCACATGGGCGTGTACACCGAAGAAATGCCCCTTGCCGGGTTTCGATAGCCAGTAGCGGGCTTCGGGCTGGATGGTAAACGTCTTCACGGCATGTTTGTCGCTGACGTACCACGGACACCAGAGTACGGGCAATTCTACAGAGAAATGTTCGCTCACCTGCACATCGGCGGCAAGGTTCATTATTGTACCCGCCCATGCCGCAAGGTTGGTCTTGACGGCCACGTAGCGGGATGACGTTTGCGGAGCGGATACTGATTTGTCCGTTTGCATCGGCTGGTCCGTCCGTTCCAGATCGGACTTCACCTCTTGCTGTACCGGGGTGGCCTGTTGTTCCGCTTGCTGTATCTCTTCCTTTATTTCCTGTTCTTCTCTAACCGGTTCCGTCTCTTTTTCCACAACGACCGGAGTGATTTCTTCGGTCTTCTGTTCTTTCTCAGCCGGAAGGGATTTCGATACGTCCTCTTCCATCTGTTTAAGTAGTGGAAGTGATGAATAGCTGATTACAACTATATCCCCCAAATCCGGATGGTTATGAGGGGTATTTACTGTTTTGAAATCGCGTTCGCGCAATCCATAGTAATTAATAAGAAAACCTTTCAGGTTGTTACAACGGTGAAAAGCAGTACGCCGGTTGCGGGAGTCATTATCACATTCCCCGGAATAACCATTCACATAGAGCGTATCCTTTCCTTTGGAAAACGTTTGCAACCGTTTCTTTAATAATTGTAATGTCTGCCGGTTGCTTTTGTAGTCTGCCTTGAACATTTGTATGCAAGGCGGGTAATGGAAAACGAATGTACTGTCGGAGGCAGTACCCTTATTTCCTTCCTGCATCGTTTGTGCATTCAGTGAGGAACAAAGAATGAAGCCTATTATCAGGCAACTAATGATTTTTTTATTCATCAATACATATATTTATTTTGTTCTTTAACTATCGTTGTTTATTCTATTTTGCAAAGCTATATATCCTTAATTTGCAATTCGTCAAAACCATATTGTCATTTTATCAAAATCTTAGTATTCATGCGGAATTGAGGGCTGTTTTAGCCTGAATTCTCTTTTTCACGGTATTGTTTGGTGAGTACCCCTGCCACATACATCAATTTGAAATCCTTGCGTAAATGCAGCCAAGATATTTCCATGTCTTCGGTCGAAGCATAGTTTGCATCACACCATTGCCGGTATGAAACCTCATAGCGATAGACAATCAGAATCAGATAAGCAATATATGCAAACACGGAAAAAGCGATAACTAATCTGTACCAGACATTGAATTGTCCCATATTAATGAGAAGGGTATCCCAATGAGCCAGACGGACAGGAGTTTCGCCGAGCAGATACATGACCACAAAATATAAAGCTACAATCACCAGGTAAGGGGACATGACCAGCAAACAGCGTTTAGGGTTGAGCCAGCCGGGGCGGACGACTTCAAGAGGATAGAAAAGGGTAATGATAGCATAAAGATTACCGGCTATCAAGACAAAAGAGTCAAGGACGCTACTCTCCATCGTTCTCATAAAGCCGAACAAAATACCCAAGACACGGATTACATAAGCTATTCCCCAAGCCAGCATGACATACGCAAGCAAACGCTTGGAGCGACTGCCTTCTGCATGAAGAAGAAGTAAAATCGCTCCCGCTATGCAGATAACGGTACACATCGGTATCAACATCTGCAAAACGGATTCCCATCCGGGAATAATCAGGTTCATAAAATCATCCTATTCATTTTACACTACGTTTTATCGCGCCTGAACACAAGAAAGGCGTGAGCCACTGTTAACTTTATCCATAAATCAGGTCTTCGCAATACCCGTGTTGTTAGATAAAGCAACAGTACTCACGCCATTTGTTGTATATAGGCTACTACGTAGCATACCCGGGAGGGTTTGCAATAAGCAGGTATATAACAAAAGGACGTGAGCGTTTGTTGCTACCATCTCCAACAACACTGAATCAAAGTTGCGAAGTTTGATTTATGGAGATTGGTATTTTTAAACGCTTCCGTTGTCACATGTCTCATTCCGCCCCAAAAAGCAGAATGCGTACAAAGATAACGAATGCCGTTTATTTATCAAAGCAGCACGGCAATTGTTTTCACTGGACGGTACGAAAATACTAACTTACGAGCAGTAAGGGAGGAAAAGCTGATGGACAATTCGATACCCAAAATCGAAAGCCGTCAATTATTTCTTAAAAAAGCACCTTTTCTCCCTTGTTTTGCAAGAAGATTAGAGAAATTATGTATCTTTAATCATTTAATATTATTCCGATTGTACAATGACAAACAAACATACCTTATTATATATATTTTGTTTCTTTCTCTGTGTGGCATTAACCGGATGCCACCAGTCGTCCATGCCGGTTGACCGGAATAATATCCGTGAATGGCTTTCACTGGATGCAGACTCGTGCTTATGGTATTATACCGGCCATTATACCACCTTGCTTAAAGAAAAGAGATACCGGGAAATAGAGCAACTGTATGCCTCCGTTTTGCGTGCTATGCCGGAACGTCCCAAAGGGGGCAAAAATATGAACTACCTGATGGGCTGGGTACTGACCTATTATTATAATGCCCTGATGTATCAAGACAAAGTGGACGGCAGCGAATTTCTGACCGACAGCCTGCTGAACAGCAGCCATCTTTACTATACCCAAGCGCTTCGCCCGGAATTGCTTGCCCATTCCTGCAAGTTCTATCTGGCTCAGAACCGGATGAAGCAGGTGGACAGTATCGGACACCTCTTTCTTTCCCTTCCCCCTACGGACGATCCACGGAGAGATGCCCGGACATGGCATATTATGGCATATTCTCTGGAGTTTTGCAGTATTGACACTAAAACTCCCATGCAACTGATGGAACATGCGGTAGAATCGTGCCGGAAAGCGGAAGGCAAAGTAGGCAATGAAGGTGAAATATATGACTACATGGGTTACCTCTACTGGAAAAACGGAGAACCGGAGAAGGCAATAACCGCCATTCAGGAAGCGATAGACTGGTACACAGCCCGTCCGGGGACTCCGGGGGACGGATTGATAGAATGTTACAATGACCTTAGCCAGGTATATGCCACCCTTGAACTATATGACAAAGCCATAGAAGCCAATACCCTTGCTGTGGAAGCATCCAAGAAGCTGGATAAATGGATGCTGGAAGAGGTGTATCGTTTGCGTGCAGCCTGCTTCAGTAATGCCGGGAAGAAGGATTCTGCGCTGTTCTATATACAGGAAGCGATCAAAGCCACTCCGAAAAGCGCGGAAAATTACTTCAATCTTTTAGTACGCATCAACCGGTTGGATTATTATTATGCCGCCTACCCTGACTCCATAGCCGGACAACTGGATGAATGTTGCCGTTTGCTAAAAGATACCACCGATATAGACCCGGTTGCCCAAAACTATTTGTATGCTTACTATGGCATGGCATTGCTGCGAACGCCGGGACACGAACAAGAAGGAGTGGAACAGTTGGAGCGGAGTTTTCGGAATTTTCAAACGTCCCATTTTCCGGAAGGGATCATTTCCATCGGCGATGAATTGATACGTGCCTACATCCAAACAGGGATTCCGGACCGGATCTCATCTATATACTCCTTATATACTGAAACAAGCGACAGCCTGCGGCATCAGGCACGTGCCAATGCTGCCATCGGAGCCAATGTCCGTTACGAAACAGGACGCAAGGAACAGGAGAACCTTATTCTTGCCGCCGAGGTGTCTTTGAAGCAACGGACACTGATTTTTACCTGGCTATTGGTCGGGCTGCTGTTTGCCATCCTTCTCGTTGGGGGAATGTATATGCGTCAGCGCCAGCGTTTCCTTCGTCAGATCAGTAACGCACGCCTCTCACAAATCAGCGGGTTGCTCCAGGCACAACAGGAACTGAAAGAGAAAAACGAATCCTTGCAGGAAATGCAGGAAGAATTGCGTCAAAGCAACGAGGCATTGTTCAAAGCAAAACAAGAGTTAAGCCAGCATAATGCTTCATTGACACAAGAGCTTCACACGACATCCAACCAGCTCAACGAAGTGTCTTCACGGTTGGATGCCGTGTCGAAACAGAAAGTTGTTACCGACCTTCGGATGAAAATCAGCACCCAAATTTTCAATTCCGACAAAGAAGCTGAGTTCCGCCGTAGCTTCACAGCCTTCTATCCCAATTATATTCCTGCCCTACACCGGTTAAGCCCGGATATTACCCGTACAGACGAGCTGATTGCCATGCTTATTATTCTGGAATTAAGCAGTGACGAGATTGGTCTCACATTGGGTATTTCCAGAATTGGAGTGAACAAGGCCCGTAGCCGTATGCGTAAAAGACTGGGGTTAGCCAGTGACGCTAAATTGGAGGACTTTTTGAAAGGAATATGGGATTCTCCTTACTCTTGATTGTTAATGAAAACATAACGCATTAATTAATTGTATCCATTTGGCATCAGTTGTCCTTGTATCATCGTAAATAGTCAAAAAGAGGGATGTCGATAGTCGACATCCCTTATTTTTATAATCCACTTTATGGTATTACCAGCCTGGGTTCTGAGTCAACACCTGACCTTTATTCTCATAAATAGTCAGCTGTGCAGCCGGTATGGCACGCAAATAGTAACGTTCCGAATTCAATTCACCAGCCTTGAATGTACGAAGTCCCTTTTCACGAAGATAATAGATATACCCTTTTTCAGTGTCCTCATTACCCGGATTCTCCGGATCGAACAGATAGAGCACCCTCTTGCCGGAATCATCTTTTGAAGATATTTCCGGATAATCGGCCATATTGACATAAGCACCTAGGAAAGACATGGTAGGATAACCATTTGCATCTTCTGAGTTTAAGTATTCAAACTTGGCCCAACGACGGAGGTCTTCACCACGACGGCCTTCCATAATCAACTCAATACGACGCTCACGACGGATTTCCCACAAAACCGGATTGACATCAGGGTCACGGGCAGGGTCATTAATAACAACCCCATTCACACTCAAGTTGCCGCCATTCAGTTGAACTTTCGGCATAGTCTTGGCTTCAGTATCTCCCCACTTCGTCAGCTGACGGTCACGGAGTTCATTGATAGACTTGTCAAGGTCGCTCTGCGAGAAAGCGTTACCCCCCACTTGGGCAATCTCATAACGCGCCTCTACATAATTCAGCAGCACTTCCGCATAGCGGATGCACGGCGCATCAGCCGGACTTAATCTACCGGTACAATAATCCAGACCAGCCACCCACCACTCGTCGTTCAAGAACTTTTTGGTAGGATATCCCGTTGGTGATGTACCTTCGGTATAATTTGTCCCCATGGCACTCATGATACGAAGACTGTCGGCAACTGTTTGATACAAACGCGGGTCACGGTCTTGGAATGACTTCTGAATACTCGGGTCTTCCTTACCTTGATACAGCGGAGACTGACCTATCGGCAAACCGTCACTGCAAAGATAAGTGTTGATTACATCTTGCGTAACACCACCCTGAGTCTGATCTTCCGGACCATTGTAGGACATCAAAGCATTACACTGCAAACCGCTTGTATATTCACGATACCAGATGACTTCCGGATTGTTAGCCAAATCGTCCGTAGTAAACAAAGCATTATAAGTATTGCCTATTGAATAGATACCGGAGTTCATTACTGCCTCCGCACCATTAATGGCACCTTGCAGCAAGTTCTTAATATCACCATCCGCCACTTTCTCTGAAGTAGGACCTACAGTAGTACCGTGATATTTCAGCCATGTGGCATGATACAGCATTTCGCGTGACATATACGCACCAACCACATATTTGTTGACTTGGCGCTTTGTGTCATTCGTACGTACATTATCCAATGCATATTGAAAATCCTCTTGTATCTTCTGCGCTACATACAAATAAGAGTCACGGTCTTTATAGAGAGCCGGGTCTGCCGGGTCTGTCACTTTGTCGTAGTAAGGAACACCGCCATAATACTTTGCCAGCGTACTATAGGCCATTGCACGGAAATAGCGTGCAATACCTTCCCAGTGTCTCTTGGCTTCGTCCGAAATATTCATTCCGGGAATCTTCTCAAGCATGACATTGGCTTTATAAATAACACTATAATTGCCCGACCAAGTTCCTGTCTGGCTATTCCAGTCCGTAGTGGCAGAAGTGGAGAAATAAATATATCCTGAACCGTTTGTATTTGCATTATTCAGATTGATAAAATCATCCGTATAGTCATCTCCAGAGAAATAACCGGCAAAAACAGTATAGTCGGTACCATATCCTGTAAAGTAGGAAGAATAGAAGTCTTGCGCATAAGTACGCAAAGAAGTTTCAGTCTGCCAATAAGTGTCATTGGTCTGCTTGTCCTGCGGGTCTTTATTCAAAAAATCGTCGCAACCGCAGAGCGAGCCCATTGCCAACGCACAAACGATGTATAATAAATTTTTCTTTTTCATAACTGCAATTACTATTAGATTATAAACTAAGCTGAATACCGAACGACACTGTCTTCTGGTATGGATAGCTACGGCCAAAGTTACGCTGGTCACTCTTACCACTGGCCGTACGTATTCCTATTTCCGGATCGATAGCAGGTTTCACACCGTCGATGGTGAAAAGGTTTTCACCAGTGAAATAAACACGCAAACCTTGCACTTTGAATTTACTCAACCAAACCTTAGGAAGAGAATATCCTACAGTAAACGTCTTCAGACGCAGATAAGCCATATTCAGCAAATAGCGGTCATTCACGCTATAGTTACCCGAAGCAGACTGCTTGTAATCCATCGGACGGGGATAGAAAGCATCTGTGTTTTCGGGAGTCCAATAATCCTCAGCACCTTTGTAGAAGGGTTCACCGGTAGTAAAGCCTGGTAATACCTGGTTACCTGCCGCCCAAAGTTTTCTTTTGGCTACCCCCTGGAAGAACATGCTTATATCAAAGCCTTTCCAAGCAGCATCCAGATTCAAACCAAACTGTAAACGCGGCAGGGCGTTACCTATAACACTAAGGTCACCCTTGTCATTTGTATTGGTCTGTTTTACGATTTCACCGTTGTTGTCGAGGTCTTTATAAAGCACATCACCGGGAGCAAATTGATAACCGGCAGGGAATACTTTAGTCTGGTCGGGCAAACCGGCTTTCAAAGAACCGTCAGCATTAAAGTCATCTTCCGTCAAGAAACGGTCGAACTGCAAGCCCCAGATATCTCCCAAAACCATACCTTCTTTATAAGCACTCTTATCCCACCAGCCGGTAGCTCCATAAGAAGGAATCTTTGTATTATACGTCCACTTGGTTACTTCAGTCTTGTCATCGGCAACAGAAGCCGTCACGCCAAAGTGCAGACCATTCTTGAAGGTATGGCGATAGTCAATGGCAAGTTCCCATCCTTTGGTCTGGATAGTACCCATATTTTCATATGGAGCGTCAGCACCCAATGTGGCAGGTAGGTTGGCAGTAGTCAAAATATCACTGGTAGTACGGTTATACCAATCAAACGTTACTCCCAAAGCGTCATTGAAGAAACGGGCATCCAAGCCAAGGTCAAGTGTAGTAACCTTCTCCCAAGTAAGGGTTGAAGACACAATAGTCGGTTTTTGTGTTGACTGTACTTTCTTTCCATCGATAATCCAACTGTCAACAGAAGTGGACAGAGTGGAGATATAACGGTCGGTACCTACATCCTGGTTACCGATCATACCCCAAGAACCACGAACCTTCAAAGTGCTCAAATAAGGTTTCAACGACTGCATGAAAGGTTCCTCTGAAACCCGGTAGCCTGCAGACATAGAGGGGAAGAAACCGAAGCGGTTGCCCGAAGGGAAACGGGAGGAGCCGTCATAACGGCCGTTCAGCTCCAACATATATCGGTCTTTATAAGAATAATTAAGACGTCCGAAGAAACCTGCTACAGACCACCATGTATGCGAGGAGCTTGTAGTCTGGTCACCTGTAGCCAGATTCAATTCCGGTTTTGCGGGGTCGAGCAGACCTTTGCGTTGTGCCCAGTAATATTCATATTCGCTCTTTTCAAGGCTGGAACCTGCCATCGCCTTAAAGTCATGATCTCCCCAGCGTTTGGCATAAGTTGCCACGAAATTGGCTGTCAAATTCTCCGTGCGTCCGGTTTCCTGATATACATAATCATAAGTAGCAGCAGATAGATAACTGCCATAAGAATCACGTAATGCCTCAACAGACGGACGGGCAGTGAAGATTTCATAACCACTGGTCAAGCTCGGTGTACCATACTTCTTATAGCGATTTTCCACGCTGCTATAAGCAATATCTATATCCAGTGTTAAATCTTTGATAGGCTTGATAGTTGCACCACCTGTCAAACGCAGATACTCACGTTCTTTTGTGGTAATAGGAGCACTTTTCTGTTCGGTCAAGGCGTTACGGAACTCCTTGCCTTCAAAAGTACCGTAAGGCATCATCGGCTGCCAACGATACAGATAGTACATCGGGTCGTAAAGATCACTGTTATAGTTGAATGGCTTATCGTAGTCAGAACGGGTGAACATGACACCTGTACGGATAGACACATATTGGTTCAATTCAGAGTTCAAAGAGATATTGGCATTGTAACGCTTATAGTTGTCTGAATTGACTTTCATCATACCATCCTGGCTCAGATATCCCAAAGCGATATTGTAATTAGTCTTTCCGTTGCCACCGTTGATAGAAAGGCTATGGTTCTGTTGCGGAGCCCAGTCTTTGATGTATTCATCATACCAGTCCCAAGTACGGATAAAGAACATACCGCCATCGCGGAACTCAAAGTCACGACCCAATTCCATCTCACGGCCAAACTGGTCACCATAACCATATTTGTCCCAGTAATCCTTCATTTTCTGTACATGTGTAGCATCCACACGCATATTACCCACTACGTTATAAAATGCGGTAGACCCCTTAGTCTGATTGATTACACCTTGCAAGTTAATATCAGCCTGCTGCCATCCCGGAAGTTGTTCGGGCGTCTTGGTCGGCGTACGCCATGCAAAGTTATTGGTATATTTTACAGAGAGACGTTCATGTTTACTTCTTGATTTTGTGGTAATCAGCAATACACCAAATGCACCACGGGCACCGTAAATAGAAGCAGAAGCGGCATCCTTCAATACAGAAATACTTTCAATATCGTCCGGATTCACCATAGAAATATCCGTTACTTCCACATTATCTACCAGAATCAACGGTTTGGAGTCACCATTTGGAGAACCGATACTACCACGAATCTTGATAGTAGGCGCACCACCTATCTCACCGGAGTTAGTAGTAATGGTCAATCCCGGTACCGCCCCCTGCAAGGCACGGCCTATATCCGTGATAGGACGGCTATCAATTGTTTTGTTCACGTCCACGGAAGCCACCGCACCGGTCAGGTTCACCTTTTTCTGTGCACCATAGCCTACTACGACAACTTCATCCAACAATTCCGTATCATCTTTCAAAACAACCTTCATTACCGAAGTTGCCTTGACTTCTTGAGTAGTATATCCCACAAATGATACTTGCAGAATAGCACCGGGCTTTACATTTAATTTGGAAACTCCATCCAAATCCGTAATACCACCATTGGTCGTACCTTTCTCAATGACATTGGCGCCAATAATAGGTTCACCTTTTGTATCTACAACTGTAACAGTCACAGAGATAGATTGCATCTGTTCTTGTACTCCTTGCGAGTCGTCGGATGCTGTTTGGGCAGCCATCACGTTGCCACTGCCTAAAAACAGAGCACAGATTGCCACCGCCGTAAAGAACTTACCATTGGCAAGTCCTCGTTTTTTGCGATCTTCATTCATAAGTGATTGATGATTTTGTTAATTAAACCAGTTTTTCAAAATTAGGGTAAGGGAATCATATAGTTCGGATTAGTCAGACTATTTCCGAAGGCTTCTTTAATTTCTCATAGGCGTTTTCTTTATTTAAAGGTTCACATTTTTATATTATCTCTCTTTTTTCTATTTATTTACCAAGTCCAGACGGAACTTGGAATTCAGCCAGATAGTATCTTATTGTTAGTCTGTTATCGTCTTGTTTTGACTAAAACACGGTTGCGTTGGAAAAGTGGGAATACTTTGTTGGATGATTGAAGACATGAGCAAAAGGGAGATGTATGGCCAGCAAAATGATTTTTTCTTGAAATAGCCTTGGAAAGATTAAAAAAAGCTATATATTTGTATTCAATTCTAAAACTAACTACCTATGAAACTAATTGCAGAAAGTGGTTCTACGAGAACAGAATGGGCGCTGGTTGAAGATAATCGTCTGATACAGCGAGCCTTCACAGAGGGCTTAAATCCTTTCTTTCAAACGAGAAGAGAGATTAGCCGAAGTGTGCGGTTAGGATTACCCGAGCATTTTTTCAAAAGGAAATTGGAACAAGTCTATTATTATGGTGCCGGATGTACTTCTTATGAAAAGAAAAATGTATTGGGAGCTTCATTGGTAGCACAATTCAAAACTCCAATTCAGGTAGAGAGTGATTTGCTGGCAGCTGCACGTGGCTTGTTCAAATGCGAGGCCGGCATTGCTTGTATTTTGGGAACCGGCTCAAACTCATGTTTTTATGATGGGAAAATCGTTGTAAAGAATGTCCGGGCAGGAGGTTACATCCTGGGGGATGAGGGTAGTGGTGCTGTATTGGGCAAAATGTTCTTGTCTGATGTACTGAAAGGTTTGGCTCCTAAAGATGTAACGGCGGATTTCTTTGAGAAGTTCCGTATAAGTCCGAATGAGGTTATGGAATCTGTGTATAACCGCCCGTTCCCCAATCGCTTTTTGTCTACTATATCTTATTTTTTTGCTGATTATACCAATGATGACTATGTATTTGAGCTGATTACCGGTAATCTGAGAAATTTCTTTACTCGTAATGTCTGCCAATATGACTACAAAAATTATCCTATTCGTTTTGTGGGTTCATTGGCTTACAGCTACGCGACCATTTTGCGGGAAGTTGCCCGTGAATTTGGCATCGAACTGGAAATCATTGAAGAAACACCAATGAATGGCCTGATTGAATTCCATTCTTTAAATATAGAAGAACCTTAAATTCTTTATATAATAAGGTGTATAACCTCCTTTTTGCAAATGTATAAATATAAAGTTAAATAAATGCAAAGGAATGTTCTTGATATTAAATAATAATGTATCTTTGTTAGGACGAAATGAATGAATCATTTCTCACCTTTGTTAATAACGAGTTTTTTATCTCTTAAAACAACCAATAGAGTTAAGTAATTAACAAGATTTTAACCTTGTATAATATATAACTAAGTTCCGTCTGGACTTGGCAAACAAATAGGAAAACAAGAGATAATATAAAGTTATGAACCTTTAAAAAGAGAAAATGCCTATGGAAAAAGAAACAATCCTGCAAGTTGAATAGTCTCACTATTCGGCCCTTATTACCCTTACCCTAAATTTAAGAAGTATTTAATTAACAACAAATCATCAATCATTTATGAATGAAGATCACAAAAAACGAGGACTAACACATAGCAAACTCCTCACAGCAGTGGCAATCAGCTCACTGTTATTAAGTAGCGGCAACGTGATGGCTGCACAAGCCAATCCTGATAAATCGCTTGGTGTAACAGAACAATTACAAGCTATCACCATCAGCGGTTTAGTTGTCGATGCAGCCGGCGAACCGATTATCGGTGCCAGCGTAGTAGAAAAAGGGACTACCAACGGCGGAATTACCGACCTAAACGGTAAGTTTACATTGACCGTAACACCGGGAGCAACACTAAAAATATCATTTGTGGGCTATCAGACACAAGAAGTGAAGGCAGCCAAAACGATGAGAATAACTCTGAAAGAAGATACCGAGATGCTGGATGAAGTAGTAGTAGTAGGCTACGGTGTACAAAAGAAGGCTAACTTGACAGGAGCAGTTTCTACAGTGGACTTAAACAAGACAATGGCAGGTCGTCCACAACAAGATGTAGCCAAAGCATTGCAAGGGGCTGTTCCGGGACTAAGCATTCTCACCACAAGTGGTGCCATCGACGAGACAGCCTCCATGCGTATACGTGGTTTGGGGACATTGAGTAATGGAGAAGTCAGCAATCCACTCATTGTAGTGGACGGCGTTCCGATGGATGACATTTCTTTCCTCGATACGCAAGACATCGAAAATATTTCCGTACTGAAGGACGCTTCCGCTTCCTCCATTTATGGAACGCGCGCCGCTTTCGGTGTGATTCTAATCAATACCAAGAGCGCAAAGCCTAGCGAAAAGGTTACCATCAATTACAGCAACAATTTTGCATGGGATCAAGCTACTTACCTGCCGGACTATCCCGATGTACCCACACAATTAAAGATGGGTATCGAAGCCAGTATGAACGGTGGTGCCGGTATGCCTGAATTGTTCGGTATGTATTTCGACAAATTGTTACCTTACGCCGAAAAGTGGCAGCAACAGAACGGCGGCAAGACCGGCTACCGTCCTATGAACCTCTACCAAAGCGATAGTAACGTGGGTGACTATATCGTATTGGACGGCACTCCTTTTTATTATGCTGACTGGGATGTACAGGACATCTACTTCAACAAAGCTGCTCCTTCCATGAGCCACAATGTTTCTATACAAGGAACATCTGGTAAGACCAATTACTACCTATCTTTCGGCTACAACGAAAAGCAAGGACAGATGAAGATTCACCCGGACGAACTAAAAAAGTACAATGCCTCAGTCAATGTCACCACTAATGTTTACGACTGGCTACAGGTGGGTGCACGCATCAACTATAGTCGTAAGAACTATAAACGCCCGGACACATGGGCCAACACCTACCAATATTTGTGGCGTTGGGGTTCTTATTTCATTCCTTCGGGCACAATCGACGGCTATGACACACGCGTCATGGCCATGCAGAAGCAAGCTGCCGATCGTGAAGTGACAACAGACCTGACCCGTATGAACACTTTCTTGAAAGCTGAAATCGTTAAAGGACTGACCCTTAATGCAGACTTTACATATGCCATTCAGAATATGAACAGCGGTTCGCAGGACAACTCCGTTTACGGCATCAATTGGAGCGGGAAACCGGTACCCTCTTACATCGTCACTAAAGGCAATAGCGGTATCTGGAGAGACTTTTCCAAACAGAACACATGGACGGCCAACGCATACGTAAACTATACCAAAACATTTGCCAAAAAACACAATCTGAATGTAATGGCAGGTGTCAACGCAGAAGAAGAGGAATACAAATATCTGTATGGTACCCGCAATGTGATGTACGATCAAGAGGGATACCCCGAACTGAATATGGCTGGCAAGGATGGACAAGATTTGAGTTGGAATCATACATCCCGCGCTTCTGCCGGTTATTTCGGCCGTATCAATTATGACTACAAAGGCATTTATTTATTGGAACTGAACGGACGTTACGACGGTTCTTCCCGTTTCCCCCATACCGACCAGTGGGCCTTCTTCCCTTCTGCATCCATCGGCTACCGCTTCTCCGAAGAAGCCTACTTCGCCCCACTGAAACATATTGTCAGCAATGGTAAGTTGCGTGCTTCTTTTGGCGAAATCGGCAACGAGGCTGTGGGCGACTACATGTTCGAACAATTAATAAGCCAACGGTTGAACAATAAAAGTACCGGCTATATCTATTGGATTGAAAACAATAATGCCAACGCTAATCTCCTGACCATGTATAACATGCCGGATTTGGTATCAAGTACTTTGACCTGGGAGCGTATCCGCACCCTCAATATAGGTCTTGACCTGGGTCTCTTGAATGACGAACTGACTATAGGTTTCGACTGGTTCCAACGTGAGAATCGTGACATGCTGGCACCGGCACAAGTATTGCCGAACACTCTGGGTGCTTCTGCTCCTTATGAAAATGCCGGTACCTTACGTACACGTGGATGGGAGTTGAACTTGAACTGGCGCCATACCTTCGGCGACTTCGACGTATATGCCAACTTCAACATCGGTGACTCCAAGACTAAAGTAACAAAGTGGGACAATGATTCCAAACTGCTCAGCACCTATTACACCGGTAAAACCTACGGTGACATTTTCGGTTTTGAAACCGACCGTTACTTCGAGGAAAAAGACTTCACCAGCCAAAATGCAGACGGCTCATGGAATTATGCAAACGGCATTGCAAGCCAGGCAGGACTGGAATCCGGTAATTTCCATTACGGCCCGGGAGACGTCAAGTTCAAGGATTTGGACGGCAATGGCAAGATTGACGGTGGAAAAGGCACAGCAGACGACCACGGCGATTTGAAAGTCATCGGAAACTCTATGCCACGCTACGAATACAGCTTCCATTTAGGCGGAGCGTGGAAAGGTATCGACCTTGACCTCTACTTCCAAGGTGTAGGCAAACGTGAGGACTGGACGACTTCTTCCCTAAACCTTCCCGCCATGGTACATGCCGACGTAGCCATCTATTCCCACCAAACAAGCTATAACAAAGTGCTTTGGAATTCAGACTATACCGCCATTACCGGTTATGAGGTAAATCAAGGCAACCGTTATCCACGTCTTTATCGTGGTACAAATAATAGTGGAGGTACCGTATCCGGTATAGCTAACGGCTGCAACAACTACTATCCCCAATCCCGCTATTTGACAGACATGTCCTATCTTCGTCTGAAGAACGTAACTGTGGGATATACCCTTCCGAAAGAGTGGACACGCAAAGCCTACATTGAGAAAGCACGTATCTACTTCAGTGGCAGCAACCTCTTTCTGCTCCACAAAGGGAATGACCTTCCAGTCGACCCCGAAATCAGTACAGGCAATGGACTTACAGCCGGTGGATGGGGACGTATAGCTCCTATTACACGCACATTCTCATTTGGAGTCCAGGTAACATTATAACAACCTCAAAAACTTAAGAACAATGAAGAAATTATTTATATATGGGGTCACAGCGCTGGCGATGTTAACCGGTTGCAACGATTTGCTGGACAAATCCCCCTTGGATACCTTCACGAATACTCCGGCATACTGGAGCAACACCGATAATTTGGATAATCAGTGCAATACTTTTTATAACAACTTTACCGGCTTTGGCAACGGAGCCAGTGGAGGATGGTTCTACTTCAAAACAATAAGCGATGACCAGGTAGATGCAGAAAGCCATAACTGGACTTACACTAACGTGGTCGCATCTTCCACAAACTGGTCAGCCCCTTTCACAGAAATCCGACGCGCCAACTATATCATTGCCGGTGTACAGTCTTCCTCTCTTGATGAAGCAACAAAGGCCCACTATGAAGGTCTTGCACGCATGAACCGTGCGTGGGAATACTATCAGTTGGTCCGTATGTACGGCGATGTTCAATGGATAGACAAAGTTATCGACCCAGCCGACAACGAAGCCCTCTACGGACCACGCACCGACCGGGATGAAGTGATGGACCATGTGCTGGCAGACATCAATTATGCGTGCGAACACATTACCGCAAACAGCAATCGGCAACGTTTCAGCACCGACATGGCATATGCCATGAAAGCAGACATCACCTTATATGAAGGTACATACTGCAAATATCGCACTCAAGCTGAGAATGGCAAAGCCGCTGATGAGAGCCGCGCCAACAAATACTTGCAAGAATGTGTATCAGCCTGCGAATATCTTATGGCCAAAAACTACTCTCTAAGTAACAGTTACAAAGCCAACTATAATTCTGTCAGCCTGGCAAGCAATCCGGAAATGATTTTCTACAAGCCTTATGCACAAAGTTCGTTAAGGCACTCCACCATTGACTACACAATCAATACAAGTGGTACGCACGGCATTTCAAAGGACGCATTCGACAGTTTCCTTTTCCTTGATGGAAAACCGTTGGCAACAACCTCGAAAAACAAGGACGATGCAGCCGTATTGGATGCAGACAAAAATTACTCTATAAGAGAGGTTTTGGCCGTACGCGACAAGCGCCTGTCCGAAATTCTTGACCCGGTACTTTCTTTCAGAGGCCACGCCTACAGCCGTGCCGGTGTAGCAGCCTTCACCACATCGACCGGTTATGGCATCGCCAAGTATGATAACCCCGAAGAATTGAGTGTTAGCGACCGAAACAACATCGGCTACCAATACACCGACTGCCCGCTCTATTGGATTTCAGTTATTTATCTGAACTTTGCAGAAGCCAAAGCCGAAATGGGTTCTCTCACACAAGACGATCTCAACAACTCCATAAACAAGCTTCAGGCTCGTGCCGGCCTGCCGGCTATGACAACTACTCCAGATGCCGATCCTGCCAATAATATGGGAGTAAGCAATCTGATTTGGGAGATACGCCGCTGTCGCCGTTGCGAACTGATTATGGATAACTGGTACCGATATTGGGATTTAATCCGTTGGCACCAGCTCGACAAATTGGATTCAACCAAGTACCCGAACACCATGTTGGGCGCCAACGTAAGCAATGTGCCTGACTGTGAAGAAGCGACCAAGAACGGATATATAGATGCCTCCGATGCACAAATCCGTACTTATGAAGCCAAACATTATTTCTACCCGATTCCAACTACACAGTTGACCCTGAATAAAAACATGAAGCAGAATCCGGGTTGGTAATCAACTAAAAACAGCATATCGCGCTGTACCTCGTTTGGATTTAATTAAAGCGTTCATACATTCCATGTATCTAAATACAAATGTATGGACGCTTTTGTTATTCCCTTTAAAAGGTGTATAGAAACACGAATAGCACCTTCTAAAAGGAACCATAAATCAATATCATATACTTTCCCTTCGTTCATAACATACTAACAAGAAACATATCATGAAAAAGAAGAACATATTTTTCGTACTACTAATCTGCTTCATCAATAGTAGTTGCAACAAAGAAGAACAAACAGACGAGTTACAAGATAAGGATTTCTATTCTGATGTCACAACACGTGCTTCCTACATAAGCGGTACTATTACGGGCGAAATGAACCCCTATGTTAGTGATGGTTACTACACTTATGATTTAAGTATTCCTATACAAAAACAATCTGTAGGTATAAGAATTTCAGCAGTCGGTGGAGAAGCACGATTCAAAACAAACTACCAAGAACGATTCGAGAGTACATGGGTAACCCAAATTCCAGCAGGAAAAAACCATTTTCCAATAAATGTATTATGGACTAAAGCAGGTAGTAATTCTACCCTGATGGTACGTCCTGAAAAAAGTACAATCGAACTTACCGCAGATCTAAGAAACATCAATGTCAAAATGAAACCTATGCCAATCAATGCCCCTTCAACATTTGAATTGGGAGATACGATAACACTTTGGTGCAATTATTCCATAAACAAAGATACGGGCATAAAGTGGACTTACGATAAAAATCTATTCGCTGAAGTCTCTCAAAGTGCATCTGTCACACAAAGCAAATTCCAAATAAATTTGAAATCAAAGCAAGCCTTCAAGAACAGCGATGTCGGAGTAGAAGTCCATGATTTCTACATAAATTCTATCGGAGCAAAAGAGTATTTCATGGCTCGGAAAAGCAATATCAGTTTTCCCAATATGGGTCCTCAAATAGATGGCTACAGAAATATTGAACAATATAAAGAATACATATATTCCATCAATGACAGCAAGGCACATACATTTTATTGGACCGGGAAGAATATTAAGATAGTAAGTGGTCAGAACAGCTCTACGGTAACAATCGTACCGACACAACCCGGTAACGCAAGTGTCAAAGTGAGCTACAAATATAAAAATCAAACCGATAATTTTACCAATGAGCTACCTTTGAGTGTATCTAAGACATCAATGCAACTGATTGGCCCTGACGTAATCTGTGACAACGGGACATTCAGTATCAAGAATTTTCCCACAAAAGCAACAGTGGATTGGATTGTTGGCAACGATTTATATTCGCAATTAAATCAGGCATCACCTGCTATCACCCTGAATAATTTAGGGACACCCGGAGGCAGTTCCATTTATACGACCTTAACCGCAATAGTACACACAAAGGAATACACTGTTCAGTTTTCCAAACCAATTACTTTCAATGTATCAGGAATACAAGAAAATGACCATGACATTATATATGGCTATCTGTCACAAAGCGGAGGTGAATGCGGATTGAATCCTATTCCTGAAGGTGCGCATGATTTTCATTGGAGTGTTGACTGCGATTGGGAGGTAGACATGCAAGGATATTATTTCACTACTTTCAGCAGTCGGAACAGTCATGAAATTGAACGAGTTTGCGTAACGGTTGATTTCATAAATGCATGTGGAACCAGAACATACATATATAACTATTTCGACATCGGCTCAACAAATTCAGGAACTTATTCCACACCTAAAAACAGCCTTTCTCCAAAATAGCCCCAGACAGCTTTCACGAAAAAGCCCCCATCCATTTGCTCGTTACACAAAAGAAGCTTATATTTGCTTACTTAAAAACAGACAGCTATCATGGTACAGCAAGACATACGATGGATACAGCGTTTTGAATATACCCACGAACTGGCCTGGAAAGTGATGAAGGACTATGCAGAATATCAGGGGTATACCGACATCCGCAGCTCCCGTGATGCCATACGCAAAGCCCTTGAAATGGGATTGATTGATGACAAGCAATGGACGGAGACTATAGAAGCCCGAAATCTGACATCGCACAATCATGACAACGATGTAGTCTCTGAAGAGAAAATGCAATCCTTGAATACACCATCCTTATTCGATTGAGCTATGTACGGATTGACCGACAATGAACTGGAAAAGCTATGCAATCTCTTCCGGAAACATGAAGAAATAGAGCAGGCTGTTTTGTACGGCTCACGAGCCAAAGGAAATTTCAAGCCTTTTTCCGACATAGACATCACGCTGATGGGAGACAGACTTACGTATAATACTTTAAGCAGCCTTTCCGATGAAATAGACGACCTGCTTTTGCCTTACAGCGTAGACCTTTCCATCTATGGCAAATTAAAGAATGCCGACCTTTTGGAACATATACACCGTATGGGAATACCCATATTCAGCCGCCCATCAAACTAAACTAAATTTCACACATCCACCCTCACCACCCTCACCTTTCGCACGCATCGCCCTATTCATCGGCATTCAAGAGGTGGGTGAGAGCAAATTTAAAAAGTGAGGGCAAAATTTGCCCTCACCACAAGATTTCTTCGTTCAAAGTTATAAGTCACTCATTCTTACCGTAATATCCTGAAACGGGTACATAAATCGGTTGCAGCATTGTTCCCTCATTCTTCAACTTTCCTTCGGTGCGCAGCCGACGGATATGCCGCATGGCAGTAGTACGCATCATGCCGCAAACGCTTTGAAAGTCATTCCGTGTCATAAAAGGGCGAGTGGCGAAATAGTTGGTCAGCCGACGGTCTATCTCTTTATCCGTCAGTTTAGCCGAATGCTCGTTTGCCTTCAAAGCCTTTGCCTTGATGGTACCAATTTCATTTTTCAGTTTCTGGTCGGCACGAAATTTCACACCCGCCATCTTCACCTTCGTCAACTTACGCTTGGTAGCAGCCACTACCCGTTCGGTCGTGGTGAGCGACACGCGAAAGTAGCCGATGCCGTCGAGATGCACCTGCCTTCCTTCGGCAAGTTCCCTGCCCATGACGTGCGACACAGCATCGAGCACAGCCGTCACATCGGTTTCTGTCAATGAGCAACGTGCCTGGATGTCCCGCCGCAATTCATCGGTAGACCTGCTCCCATTTAGGCGGAGACGGGGATGAAGGATTTTATCTTCCGGAGATTTGTCGTACGAGTCCGGATTCTCGTACCAATCAAACAAAATAGCCATAGTTCAAACTGCGTTAAAGGGTTACATTATACGATAAAGCACTGCACGGAACACGTGCGAAGTACGTACGCAGTCTGTTGAAGTACCAAGGTTATATCACAGCCCAGCCCGTGAGCAGAACCGTTCACTGTAGTGAGCTGCTCCGTTCACTAATATGAACAAGAAAGACCACTTTAGTGGACTGTTCATAAACTCTGGTGTAAAAGTAGACAAAACTATGGGGATAAGCAAAGAAACGAACACCTTTTATAAAAGAAACATATAGACATTCCACCCCCAAAAAGAAGCCAATCGGAAAATAATCCTTGAAAAGCTTGTATCCCCCCCTTTCCCGGCGTATCTTTACAAGAATATTACATACACGATAAAGAATGAAAATCACACTGATCAGAGAGGAACGCGAAAGCGGAAAAGAGGCCGTCAGCACACAAGAAACGGACATGTTGATGGAAAAGCTGAAAACAGAGAACAAGACCGGATACATTACGGAGCTGCGTAGCATCATCCCGCATTTGAAAGGGACCAACGCCCGATATGAGCATATCGACAGACTGCCGCGTCTCTATCCCGCCGTAGAAATGACCCGCACCAAAGCAGGAGAACACCGGATAAAGACCTACAACGGGCTGGTACTACTGGAAGTAAACAATCTGGCCGGGGTGGCCGAAGCCGAACTGGTGAAACAACAAGCCGCCCTGCTGCCGCAAACCTTTGCCGCCTTCTGTGGCTCCAGCGGACGAAGCGCCAAAATATGGGTACGCTTCACCCTGCCCGACGGAGGGCTTCCAAAGAATGAAGACGATATCGCCTTATTCCACGCCCACGCCTACCGCCTGGCAGTGAAGTGCTACCAACCCCTTCTCCCTTTCCCCATCACCCTCCAGGCTCCTTCACTCCTACAAAGCTGCCGGATGACCGTGGACGAACAGCCCTATTATAGCCCCACCGCCGTGGCCTTCTGCCTGGAACAGCCCTGCGCCCTGCCCTCGGAAGACAACTACCGCCAACGGAAACAGCAGGAAAGCAATCCGTTGCTGAGAATGACTCCCGGCTACGAAGTGGCGGACACATGCAACCTGCTCTTCGAGGCCGCCCTCGACCGTACCTTCCGCGATTTGGACAACTGGCGACGGGGCGACGACCTGCGCCCGCTGCTGTCCCGCCTTGCCGAACATTGCTTCAAAGCCGGCATTCCTGAAGAAGAAGCGGTGCGCCAGACACTGATGCACTACTACCGGGAGGCAGACGAACCCCTTGTACGCCTGACGCTGCATAACCTTTACGGGGAATTGAAAGGCTTCGGCACCCGCAGCAGCCTGAACAAAGACCAGGAAACTGCTTTCCGGCTGGAGGAGTTCATGAAACGCCGCTACGAATTCCGCTACAACACCGTGCTTGGCGACTTGGAATACCGGCAGCGCGACTCCATCCACTTCTACTTCCAGCCTGCCGACCAGCGCGTACGCAGCAGCATCGCCATGAAGGCACTGAAAGAGGGAGTACGTGTGTGGGACCGCGACATTACCCGCTTCCTGTCTTCGGACTACGTGCCGCTATACAACCCCATCGAAGAATATCTCTATAACACCGGACGCTGGGACGGCAAAGACCGCATCCGCGCATTGGCCGACCTCGTGCCCTGCCACAATCCCCACTGGAGGGAACTGTTCTACCGGTGGTTTCTTGGCATGGTGGCACATTGGCGGGGAATCGACAAACAGCACGGCAACAATACCTCGCCCCTGCTCGTAGGTCCGCAAGGTTACCGCAAAAGTACTTTCTGCCGTATCCTATTGCCACCGGAACTGCGTTTCGGCTACACCGACAGTATCGACTTCAAGAGCAAGCAGGAAGCGGAGCGCAGCCTTGGCCGCTTTTTTCTGATTAACATCGACGAATTCGACCAGATAAACGCCAATCAGCAAGGCTTCTTGAAGCACCTCCTGCAAAAACCGGTTGCCAACCTGCGAAAGCCCTACGGTACCACTATTCAGGAAATGCGCCGCTATGCCTCCTTCATCGGGACCAGCAATCTGAAAGACCTGCTGACCGACCCGTCGGGAAGTCGCCGTTTCATCTGCATCGAAGTGACCGGTCCTATCCAGACAAACGTCACTATCAATTATCGCCAGCTCTATGCCCAAGCCATGCACGACATCATGAAGGGTGAACGCTACTGGCTGGACGACACTGACGAAGCAATCGTAAAGGAGTACAACCGGGAATTCGAGCGGGTAGACCCATTGGAAGAACTTTTCCTTTGCCATTTCCGTGGCGCGGAGGAGAGCGAAGAAGGCGAATGGCTCACAGCCATGCAGATTTTCAACGACCTGCAACAGAAAACGAGGGATAAGTTGGCCATCAACCGGATAGCAGCTTTCGGGCGCACGCTCCGCAAGCTGGACATCCTCAACAAGAAATCGAACCGGGGAACACTTTATCATCTGGTAAGAATAGAAGAATGAGCCGGCACTCCCACCGATTGTACCAAAGTGAGGGCAAACTTGGCCCTCACTCTTTTTATAAAAAGTATTTCCGTACGCAGTTGATGCAGTTCAACCATTATTAATAAGGTGAACAGTTGACTATTTGCAAATTATGATTGATAATACTAAAAATACCCAAATAAGTGTTTTTGATATTAAAATAAAACGTATCTTTGTTGCAAACAACGTCCTCCTTAATAATACTATTATGAAGAAACTGCTGCTTTTAGCCTTTGTGCTATGTAGTTCTTTACTGTGCCGGGCACAAGAAGAACGAGTTATTTTAGGTGATGAACAGACTTCCGAGTATTTTCCAATCCTAAAAGATAAACGAATTGCCATATTCTCCAATCATACTGGAATGATAGGAGACAAGCATCTGCTGGACATTCTGCTGGAAAACAAGTTCAATGTAGTAGCCATTTTCTCCCCTGAACACGGTTTCAGAGGAGATGCCGACGCAGGCGAACACGTGTCCAGCTCGGTAGACAAGAAGACCGGAGTACCTATCCTCTCGCTGTACGACGGGAAATCCGGAAAACCAAGCGAAGCATCCATGCGCAAGTTTGATATCCTTGTGGTAGACATCCAGGATGTAGGCCTAAGATTCTATACTTATTATGCCTCTATGTGCCGGCTGATGGACGCTTGTGCAGAATACAACCGTAAGGTGCTGATACTGGACCGCCCCAATCCGAACGGACACTACGTGGACGGCCCGATACTGGACATGAAATATAAATCCGGTGTAGGTTGGCTGCCGATTCCCGTGGTGCACGGCATGACGCTGGGCGAACTGGGCCTGATGGTAAACGGCGAACGCTGGTTGCCGGCGTCACGCACTTGCGACCTGACCGTCATTCCCTGCAAGAACTATACGCACCAGACCCTATACAAGCTGCCGATTCCCCCGTCCCCCAATCTGCCGAACATGAAGTCCATCTATCTGTACCCCTCGACCTGCTATTTCGAGGCCACTCCGGTCAGTCTGGGAAGAGGAACCGACCTCCCCTTCCAGGTCTACGGGCATCCCAACATGACGGGCTACAGCTACAGCTTCACCCCGCGCAGTGTTCCCGGAGCCAAGAATCCGCCCCAGCTGGGCAAGCTTTGCCACGGCGTGAACCTGAGCAACATGAGCGACGAGGAAATCTGGAAACGCGGTATTGACTTGAGTTACGTGATAGACGCTTACCGGAATCTGAACATGGACGACCACTTCTTCCGTTCCTTCTTCGAACTGTTGATAGGCACCGACTACGTGCGCAAAATGATAAAGGAAGGGAAGAGCGCCGAAGAAATCAAGGCAAGATGGAAAGACGACGTAGAGAAATTCAAGGTACAGCGCAAGCCCTACCTGCTCTACGAAGAATAAAGGGATGTACGATTTGACGATTTACGATTTACGATAAAAAAATGAACGTGAATTGGAAGAGAACGTCAGAGCGTACATAGGATAATCAAAGTCGTACATATCATCAAAAGAAGTAATTTCAATCGTAAATCGTAAATCATAAAATCGTAAATCATAAAATCGTAAATAACCTCATGACTCCACTATCCGTAATCATCACCATAGCCGCCTACTTCGCGATACTGTTCACGGTATCCTATATTGCAGGAAGGAAGGCAGACAACGCCGGCTTCTTTGTGGGTAACCGCAAGTCATCCTGGTATGTCGTGGCGTTCGCCATGGTCGGTTCCGCCATTTCAGGTGTGACCTATGTATCCGTACCCGGCATGGTTGCCGCCAGCAGCTTCGGCTATCTGCAAATGGTGTTGGGCTTCATTGCCGGACAGCTCATCATAGCCTATCTGCTGGTACCGCTGTTCTACAAAATGAACCTGGTATCCATCTACGAATATCTGGAGAACCGTTTCGGCATGTCTTCCTACCGCACGGGTGCCTGGTTCTTCTTCATCTCCAAAATGCTCGGTGCCGCTGTCCGTCTGTTCCTCGTATGCCTGACGTTGCAACTGCTGGTATTCGAACCTTTCGGACTGCCTTTCCTACTGAACGTGGCCATCACGGTGGCACTGGTCTGGTTGTACACTTTCCAGGGTGGCGTAAAGTCTCTTATCTGGACAGACTCTCTGAAGACATTCTGCTTGGTGGTGTCGGTCGTACTCTGCATCTGGTATATCGCTTCCGACCTCAATCTGTCATTTACCGGTATGGTAAGCACCATTGCCGACAGTGACATGTCCCGCATCTTCTTCTTCGACGATGTGAACAGCAAGCAGTACTTCTTCAAGCAGTTCCTCGCCGGTGCCTTCACCATGATTGCCATGACCGGGCTGGATCAGGACATGATGCAGCGCAACCTGAGCTGCAAGAACTTCAAGGACTCACAGAAGAACATGATTACCAGTGTCATTTCGCAGTTCTTCGTCATCCTGCTTTTCCTGATGCTGGGCGTGCTGCTCTACATCTTTGCCGCCAACCAGCAGATTGCGGTGGAGAAGAGTGACGAACTGTTCCCGCTGATTGCCACCGGCAACTATTTCCCTGCCATTGTGGGCATACTGTTCATCATCGGCCTGATTTCTTCTGCCTATTCAGCCGCAGGCTCGGCACTCACCGCGCTGACCACTTCCTTCACCGTAGACATTCTGGGAACGAAAGGCAAGTCGGAAGAGACGGTTGTGAAGATGCGCAAGAAAGTGCACATCGGCATGGCGGTTGTCATGGGAATCACCATTTTCGTATTCAATCTTCTCAACAACACCAGTGTCATCGACGCTGTATATATTCTGGCAAGCTATACCTACGGTCCTATACTGGGTCTGTTTGCTTTCGGCATTTTCATGAAACAACAAGTGCGTGACAAGTACATCCCGTTAGTTGCCATCGCCTCCCCGGTTCTCTGCTTCATTCTGCAGAAGAATTCCGAAGCCTGGTTCGGAGGTTATCAATTCAGCTACGAATTGCTGATTTTCAATGCACTGTTCACCTTCATCGGTCTCTGTCTATTGATTAAGAAAGATAAAAAGAACAATTAACTTAATACATCATCTATGAATGTAAGACGTCAGTTTTTACTTAGTCTGCTTGCCGCCTCCCTCTTCCCCCACGCGGGAGGCGCGCAAGGACTTCCGACGGATGTCCGCCAGGCAATCGGGAAATTCTTGGATACCACCGCACGAAAAGAAGTTTCCGTAGGACGTATCAGCATCGACTCAGTGGCTGTGGAAGGAAATACACTGCAACTGTTTGCCAACATGAACTGTGCCTATATTCCTTTCCGTGAGGACAATGTGGCCGAAATCTACCAAGGCGTAAGCGCCCTGCTGCCGGTGGAGTTTGCCAAATACAAGCTGCAAATCCGTACCAACAAGCGCAGTATCGAAGAACTGGTTCCCCAAGCCCTGCGCAGTAAAAAAGACAAAAAGACGAAGACATTCAGCCCCGTCGCTTCCAAGCCTCTGGTTACCGAAGTTTCCTCCCCCTACACCCCCACCAACGGCTTGCATAACCGGCATATCGCCCTATGGCAAAGCCACGGCTGGTACTACGAATCAAAACTCGACCGCTGGGAATGGCAGCGTGCGCGTATCTTCCAGACAGTGGAAGACCTCTACACCCAGAGCTACGTATTGCCCTTCCTTGTACCGATGTTGGAAAATGCCGGTGCCAATGTGCTGCTTCCCCGCGAACGCGATTGCCAGACGGCAGAAGTCATCGTAGACAATGACGGTTGCCTGACCGGCCGTTCCGTCTATACAGAAAATTCCGGTGACAAGCTCTGGAGTCAGGGAGAAGGACAAGGCTTCGCCCACCTGCGCCCCCAATACATAGACTTTGAGAATCCTTTCAAGGAAGGCACCTACCGCGCCATAGAAACCATCAAGAAAGGAAACGCAAGCACCGCCGAATGGATTCCCGAAATTCCTTCGACCGGACAATACGCCGTATACGTCTCTTACCAAACCTTGCCAAACAGCGCGGACGATGCCCTTTACACCGTCTATCACAAAGGCGGCACCACGCAGTTCAAGGTAAACCAGCAAATGGGAGGCGGCACCTGGATTTACCTCGGCACCTTCGGCTTCAATGCCGGCCGGAACAATGAATGCAAAGTCGTTCTGAGCAACCTTTCCTCCAAAGTAGGAAGAATCATCACTGCCGACGCCGTGAAGATAGGCGGCGGCATGGGAAACATAGCTCGCTGCATCTCCAAAGAAGGTGCCACCGAAAACCTGAAAAGCTCCGATACCCGCAACCTCACAAGCGAACACAGCGCAGCCAATTCTCAATTCTCAATTCTCAATTCTCAATTCAAAGAGGAAGTCAGCGGTTATCCCCGTTTCTGCGAAGCCGCCCGCTACTGGCTGCAATGGGCAGGCATACCGGACAGCGTATATTCAGAAAGCAACGGCAAGAATGACTATACCGACGACTATAAATGCCGTGGTATCTGGGTGAACTACCTTTCCGGAGGCTCTGCCGTGAACCCGACGGAAAAAGGGCTGAACATCCCTGTCAACATGGCCTTTGCCTTCCACTCCGATGCAGGAACTACACTGAACGATTCCATCATCGGGACACTCGGCATCTACTATACCAACGCCTACAATGAGAAATTCGCCAACGGAGCATCCCGCTACTTGAGCCACGACCTGACAGACTTGATTCAGTCCAACATCGTGCGTGACGTGCGTACCCTCTACGAACCCCAATGGACACGCCGGGGCAAATGGAACCAATCCTACTATGAGGCCCGTGTACCCCGCGTACCTACCATGCTACTCGAACTACTTTCCCATCAAAACTTTGCAGACATGCGCTACGGACTGGACCCGCGTTTCCGTTTCACCGTAAGCCGCGCCATCTACAAAGGTATGCTTCAGTTCCTCTGCTCACAATACAACATGGATTATGTAGTGCAACCGTTACCGGTAGACCACATGGCCTTGCGCATGACCAGCGAGAACGAAGTGGAACTGACCTGGCAACCCGTAGCGGATGCGTTGGAACCAACTGCCGTAGCAGAGAAATACATTGTTTATACCCGTATCGGCGACGGGGATTTCGACAACGGAGTATTGGTGGACGGCAACAGTTACCGAACCACGCTCCCCGCCGGCATGGTATGCAGCTACAAGGTTACCGCTGTCAACAAGGGCGGTGAAAGTTTCCCTTCCGAAATTCTTTCCGCCGGACGGGCGTTCAATTCCAAAGGTACCGTATTGGTGATAAACGGATTCGACCGTATCAGTGCCCCTGCCGACTTTACGGCCCCCGCCCCCGCCGACACCCTCCTTGCCGGATTTCTGGATGAGCAGGACCACGGGGTCCCCTATATCCATGACATCAGCTACATTGGCAAGATGAAGGAATACCGCCGTTCCATTCCCTGGATGGACGACGACGCCTCCGGTTTTGGCGACAGCTATGGGAACTACGAAACTCAAGTGATTGCAGGAAATACGTTCGATTATCCTGCTGTACATGGTGCAGCTATCCTGAAAGCGGGATATTCGTTTGTATCGGTTAGTAATGAAAGTCTCTCCCCCGTAGGAAAGGGAGAGAAGAATATTCCGGTGGATATGAGGGAGTATAGGTATGTGGACTTGATACTTGGGAAGCAATGCCAGACCAAGATGGGACGGGGAGGCGTAAAACCGTTGGAGTTCAAGACTTTCAGCAAACCGATGCAGGAGGCTATTGCGGCTTATTGTAAGCAAGGTGGAAATATCTTTGTTTCGGGCGCTTTTGTAGGAACGGATTTATGGGACAACCGCCTTGCAACCGCCGACGAAGCCGACAAGAAATTTGCGATGGAAGTACTGAAATATAAGTGGCGTGTGGGACAAGCGGCTACAATGGGTAAGGTGAAAAGCGTAGCTTCTCCGTTCCCCGCCCTTTCAGGAAACTATACCTATCACAATGAGCTGAATGCCGATTCGTATGTGGTGGAATCACCGGACGCCATTGAACCGGCAACCAAAGATGCACACACCGTGATGCGGTATTCTGAAAACAACCTGAGTGCCGGTGTGGCCTACCAAGGCGACTACAAGACTTGTGTATTGGGATTCCCTTTTGAATCCATACGTACTGATTCTGAAAGAGAGGCACTCATGAATGCTGTACTGACATTCTTCAATGACAACAAGTAATATCAACCAATCATCATCTATGAACAGAAGACTGTTAATAATCGTCCTGATGGCTTGCCTGCTCCCCCTGGGGATGCAGGCACAGCAAGGGACATTCCGTTTTGCCCAACTGACGGACATTCATCTGACCCCGAACAATCCGAATCCCACAGAGGACCTGCTGCGTTCCGTGGCACAGATTAATGCCACCGACAGTATCGACTTTGTCCTGGTGACGGGCGACCTGACCGAAGAAGGCGACCGTACTACCATGGAAAAAGTGAAATCGTGCCTTGACTTGCTGAAGGTCCCCTACCACGTAGTCCTAGGCAACCATGAAACGAAATGGAGCGACTCCGGCTGTACCGCTTTCGGAGAAATCTTTGGCGGCGAACGCTTCGAGTTCGAGCATAAGGGATTCCTTTTCCTCGGCTTCAACTCCGGTCCGCTGATGCGTATGGCCTACGGGCATGTAGTGCCGCAAGATATCCGTTGGATGACGGAAGAAATGGATAAAAACGGCAAAGACAAACCGGTGATACTTGTCACCCACTACCCGCTAATGGAAGGTGATGTGGACAATTGGTATGAGGTGACGGATGCCGTCCGCCCCTACAACGTGCGTCTGTTTATTGGCGGGCATTATCACAGCAACCGGGATTTACGTTATGACGGCATTCCGGGCGTACTGATGCGCAGTAATCTGCGCGACAAAGAAGGAAAACCGGGTTACGGCATTTACGAAGTAACCAAAGACTCCATCCGTGTATACACGCAACGTATCAGCGAACCTAAGAAGCAATGGGCTGCCTTCTCGCTGGCCGGGCAATATTACGACTGCAATGGAAAAGCGGAGAAATATCCCAACTTCTCGGTCAACAAAGAATATCCGAAAGTAAAGGAGCAATGGATGGTGCAGACGGGCGCAGGCATTTACTGCTCTCCCGCCGTAGAAAAAGATAAAGTGTTCGTAGGAGACGATATGGGACAGCTGACAGCCTACGCCCTGAAAAACGGTAAAAAGCTATGGAGCTTTGAATCCGGCAAACGCATTGTCGGTACTCCGGCCGTAAGCGAGGGTATCGTTGTATTCGGGTCTGCTGACCGCCACATCTACGGATTGAATGCCAAAGACGGCAACCTGCTCTGGACGGTAAAAGCTGCCGAACCGGTACTCGGAGCCGTGACCATCGCAGACGGTACCGCCTACATCGGTGCCAGTGATGCCACTTTCCGCGCCATAGACATCCATACGGGAAAAGTAATCTGGGCCTACACCGGCGTGAAGGGCTACATCGAAACCAAGCCGTTGGTGACGGAAGACAAGGTCATCTTCGGCGCATGGGACAATACACTGTATGCCCTGAACAAGACTGACGGACGTGAGTTGTGGAAATGGACGGGCGGACTGACCCGCATGCACTTCTCTCCTGCCGCCGTATGGCCGGTAGCTGCCGACGGTAAAGTATTCATTACCGACCCGCAACGCGCCATGACCGCCATAGACATCCATACGGGCAATACCGTGTGGCGCACCTTCCAGTCCATGGTGCGCGAGACCATCGGACTTTCCGAAGACGGTGAACGTATCTATAGCAAAACGATGAACGACAGCATTGTTTGCTATGCAGCTCAAGGAGATACTCCGCGGGAGTTGTGGGCAACCAATATAGGTTTCGGTTATGAGCATGCCCCCTCCATGCAAGTGGAAAAAGAGGGGGTCATGTTTGGCAGTACCAAAGAAGGACTTATCTTCGCACTGGAAGGAAAAACAGGCAAAGTACTGTGGAAACATAAAATAGGAAATTCACTTATCAGTACCGTAGTTCCGTTGAACGGCCACGAAGTGCTGTTCACGGCAACCAGTGGAGAAGTGGGACTTCTGAGAATTAAAAATTGAGAATTAAAAATTAAAAGATATATCATGAATAAAATCAGTTGCTTTCTTCCCTACGCAGGAAAAGAACAAGTAGAAAAAACAGTGAACAGCCTACAGGCGACAGGACTTATAGAAGAAATCCGGTTAATCACGACCGATACCACTCTGGAATCGCTCCCGGGCTGCGAAATATTGTTTGTTGACATGCCCTACAGCAGTGCAACCCTCAAAGCTATTGCTAATGCAGCCAAAGGAGAATACACATTGCTTTATACCAAAGAGACTACGCTCGAAATGGGTATGTTTGCACTGGAACGTATGATACACATCCTTGAAGATTCAAGCGCCGGTATGGTATATGCCGACCACTACCAAATAGCAGACGGCAAGCAGAGCAACGCTCCGGTAATCGACTACCAATTCGGTTCCTTGAGGGATGACTTCAACTTTGGCTCCCTGCTCCTTTTCAACACCGAAAAACTAAAGGAAGCCGCCGGACACATGAAGTCTGACTACAACTTCGCCGGACTTTACGACCTGCGCTTGAAATTGAGCCAACATTCAGACTTGGTACATATCAACGAATACTTATACAGCGAGGTGGAAAACGATACCCGCAAGAGCGGCGAAAAGATTTTCGACTATGTAGACCCCAAAAACCGTGACCGCCAGATTGAGATGGAGCAGGCATGTACCGAACATCTGAAAGAAATCGGGGGGTATCTGGCACCGGAGTTCAAGAAGATTGAGTTCTCTGCCGGTAACTTTGAGTATGAAGCTTCGGTCATCATTCCGGTGCGCAACCGTATCCGTACCATCCGCGATGCCATCAAGTCGGTACTGATGCAGAAGACAGACTTCAAATATAATCTTATCATCATCGACAACCACTCCACAGACGGCACAACGGAGGCCATCGACGAATTCAAGGACGACGAACGCCTCATCCATATCGTCCCCGAACGCAACGACCTCGGTATCGGCGGTTGCTGGAATGTAGGTGTACACCACCCCAAGTGTGGCAAGTTTGCCGTGCAGCTGGACAGCGATGACGTATACAAAGACGAAAATACACTCGCCATCATGGTCCGCGCCTTCTACGAGCAGAACTGCGCCATGGTAGTAGGCACCTATATGATGACGGACTTCAACATGAACATGATTGCTCCGGGCATCATCGACCACAAGGAATGGACTCCGGCAAACGGACGCAACAACGCCCTCCGCATCAACGGTCTGGGTGCCCCGCGCGCCTTCTATACCCCGGTGCTGCGCGAAGTGAAAGTACCCAATACCAGCTATGGCGAAGACTATGCACTGGGACTGAACTTCTCCCGCCAATACCAGATAGGACGTGTGTACGACGTGGTCTACCTCTGCCGCCGTTGGGACGACAACTCCGATGCCTCACTGGACATCGTGAAAATGAACGGACACAACCTCTACAAAGACCGCATCCGTACCTGGGAACTTCAGGCACGCATAGCGATGAACAAAAACAAGTGATATGAATCAAACGATACACCATCTTCTGACTGGACAATTGGCATCCTGGGAGACGGCACGCAACAACTATGCCGCCCTCTCCGGTGTGCGGGTGAAAGAGCTGAATGTAAACGGGATACTTTATAAGGTACAGTTCAACCCCGCACGCATCGTTTCCTCCGGTGCCAAAGTGGATGCCAAGTCCATCCTGGAACGGAAATGCTTTCTGTGCCCGGCCAATTTGCCGCCGGTACAGAAAGGTATCCCGTTCGGAGGACACTACAATATTCTGGTGAATCCGTTCCCCATCTTCCCCCGCCACCTGACAGTACCGGAACTGGCACATACCCCTCAACGCATAGCCACCCGCTTCACCGACATGCTGGAGCTGGCCGAGGCGCTGACGGATTACACCATCTTCTACAACGGTCCCAAATGTGGTGCTTCCGCCCCCGACCATGCTCATTTCCAGGCAGGAAACAAAGGGTTCATGCCTATTGAAAAGGACTGGCGCGGACAGACTGCCGGGAAAATAGCCGATTATAGGAAAGCAGCACTGTGGTATCTTGACGACGCTCCCCGTGCCACACTTGTGATTGAATCCACCTCCAAAGAGGACGCGGCAGACTTGTTCGACATCATTTACCGTTCTCTGGACGTGAAACCCGAAGAAGACGAGCCGATGATGAACGTACTGGTCCTATACGAGGCCGACCGTTGGGTGGTCTTTGTCTTCCCACGCGAGAAGCACCGCCCCGCCTGCTACACCGCCGAGGGAGAAGCCAACCTGTTGAGCAGCCCGGCATCCGTCGACTTGGGAGGTGTCTTTATCACCCCCGTAGAAAAGGATTTCCTGAAAATCACTGCGGAAGACGTGGCGCAGATATTAAGTGAAGTATGCCTCTCTGCCACAGATTTCCACAAGGTACGGCAGCGTATCAGGGAAAAAATATGACTTCTGAAATCCAAGAACTCTAATTTTAAAGAAATACCATTATGAAAGAGCCCAAAGTACAAGTAGGCATTCTGTTTGAACCGCAGATAGAATTCGTTTTGCTGAATCCGTATCGCATGGACGGAACGGAAGTCAGCGGCAAGCAGGTAGTGACCTACGACGAAGGCAAGATTCTCTGGAATGGACGCCGGTATGACGAACTGCTGTTTGAACCGCAACACGAGCAGACCGATGCCTTCGAACTATTGGACGTTACCATCGGCATCAATTTCCATTGGGAGCGCAAGGAAGACCAGCGTTTTCTGGGTGCTCTCAAAATCATCGTTGAGAATGGAAAGCTCACCGGCATCAACGTCATCCATGTAGAAGATTATCTGACCAGCGTCATCTCCTCCGAGATGAGTGCCACCGCTTCTCTGGAGCTGCTCAAGGCACACGCTGTCATCTCCCGAAGCTGGCTACTGGCACAAATACAAAAGAATAAGGAAATCACCGAAGCCCAAGCTAACTACTCGGCCTTTACGCAGACCGACGAAGAGCTGATTCGCTGGTACGACCGAGAAGACCACACACGTTTCGATGTATGCGCCGACGACCATTGTCAACGCTACCAGGGCATTACACGTGCCTCTACCGATATTGTGAAACAAGCCATCTCCGCTACCCGCGGCCAGGTACTGACATCTGATGGTAAGATTTGCGACGCCCGTTTCTCCAAATGCTGCGGCGGTGCTTTCGAGGAGTTCCAATACTGCTGGGAAGACATCAAATATCCCTATCTTGCCCAACAACGAGACAGCAAAACGCACGCCACACTGCCCGATTTGACGCAGGAAGTCGAAGCGGACCGCTGGATTCGTACCTCCCCCGAAGCATTCTGCAACACCACCGACAAGAAAATCCTCTCGCAGGTACTCAATAACTATGACCAGGAGACTACGGACTTCTATCGCTGGAAAGTGGAATATACCCAAGAAGAGCTTTCAGCCCTCATTCTGAAACGTTCAGGCATTGACTACGGACAAATCATCGACCTTATCCCCATAGCCCGCGGAACCAGCGGACGCCTCTGGAAACTGAAGATTGTGGGAACCAAACGCACACTCACCATCGGCAAGGAACTGGAAATCCGCCGCACGCTCTCCACTTCACACCTCTACAGCTCTGCCTTCGTGGTAGACAAAGAGGAGTTGTCCGCCGAAGGCATTCCCGGACGCTTCATCCTCACCGGCGCCGGTTGGGGGCATGGTGTGGGACTTTGCCAAATAGGTGCAGCCGTGATGGGCGAGCAAGGGTATAAGTATGATGCAATACTGCTGCACTACTATATAGGTGCCAGCATTGACAAGCTGTATGAATAATCGAATAGAACACAATAAATCAATATCATGAACCATACAAAAAACATATCGCCATGGGCATGGGTACCCACCTTGTACTTTGCACAAGGCATTCCATATTTTATCGTAAACAACATCTCCGTGATGATGTTTACTAAAATGGGCGTACCGAACGGAGAAATGGCCTTGTTCACAAGCCTGCTCTATCTGCCATGGACTATCAAACCCTTCTGGAGCCCGTTTGTCGACATCATCAAGACCAAAAGATGGTGGACCCTTTCCATGCAGATTCTGATGTCTGTGGCATTCATCCTGCTGACGCTGTCCATTCCACGGCCGGACGAGGCGACTATGGCGGCCGGAACAACCCCCATCAGCATGTTCAGCATCACGCTAATGCTGTTCATCATCACGGCTTTTGCCTCTGCCACACACGACATTGCCGCCGACGGCTTCTACATGCTGGCACTGAAACAGAGTGACCAGGCAGCCTTCGTTGGCATCCGAAGCACGTTTTACCGGCTCGCCTCTATCTTCGGACAAGGCGTGCTCGTAGCCATTGCCGGCGCCATCGAACTGAGAACCGAAAACATTCCGCTGTCATGGACCATCACGATGCTGGTTACAGCCGTTCTGTTCAGCCTGGTGACGTTCTATCACCTCTTTGCAGTCCCCAAACCCACCTCAGATAAGTCAACACTGGCTGCCGATGCCGCCACTGCAGGAGCCATATTCAGAGAATTCGGACGAACATTCGCCACCTATTTCACCAAACCGGGCGCATTGCTGGCCATCGTGTTCATGTTGCTGTACCGCCTGCCTGAAGCATTCCTCATCAAAATGTGTATGCCTTTCCTGGTTGCCTCCAAAGAATCGGGAGGTCTGGAACTATCGACAGCAGAAGTAGGTATCGTATACGGCACCATCGGAGTCATATTCCTCACCCTGGGCGGTATCCTCGGAGGATTGTTCGCATCACGCATTGGCTTGAAAAAATCCATCTGGTGGATGGCAGGATGCATGACTCTGCCATGCCTGACGTTTGTCTATCTTGCCATTGCCCAGCCCGACAATCTGTTTGCCATCTCCACCGCCATCGCCATCGAGCAATTCGGCTACGGCTTCGGTTTCACGGCCTACATGCTCTACATGATGTACTTCTCCGAAGGTGAATTCAAAACATCCCACTATGCCATCTGTACCGCATTCATGGCACTAAGCATGATGATACCAGGTATGTTTGCGGGATATATCCAGGAGGCTATCGGATATACGGACTTCTTCTGGTTGGTAATGATATGCTGTTTCGCCACGGTTGTTGTCACCATTTTTGCAGACAGAAGGATAGACCCGGAATATGGAAAAAAATGATTAATGGTTAATGATTAATGTTTTGTGAGTAATATTTAGTGATTGGTTATGAAGAGGACTATTATTATATCCTTGCTCTGCCTCCTTTGCGGAGGTGCGATGCAAGCACAGAAGATCAGAATAAAGACCGGTATCGAGGTACTGAAAGAACAGAATTTCCGATGCCTGGAAGGTAAGCGTGTAGGATTGATTACCAACCCGACGGGGGTGGACAACCGGATGAGGTCCACCATTGACATCCTGCACGAGGCGCCCAACGTGAACCTTGTGGCACTCTACGGCCCCGAACACGGTGTGCGCGGCGATGTGCACGCAGGCGACCATGTGACGGACATCAAAGACGCGACTACCGGACTGCCCGTCTATTCGCTTTACGGAAAGACCCGCAAGGCCACGCCGGACATGCTGAAAGATGTGGATGTATTAGTGTATGATATCCAAGACATCGGTTGCCGTTCCTTTACCTACATCAGCACCATGGGACTGGCCATGGAAGCCGCTGCCGAAAACGGCAAGGAATTCATTGTGCTGGACCGGCCCAATCCCGTAGGCGGATTGAAGATTGAAGGCAACTTGGTTGAAGATGATTGCATTTCTTTTGTAAGCCAGTTTAAAATTCCGTACCTTTACGCCCTCACTTGCGGTGAGCTGGCACTGATGCTCAATGGCGAGAAGATGTTGAAGGATGGGGAACAATGTAATCTCCACATAGTGAAGATGAAAGGCTGGAAACGCAAGATGGATTATACCCAAACCGGACTGCAATGGGTTCCCTCCTCTCCACACATTCCACATCCTCATTCTGCATTCTTCTACCCCGTCAGCGGCATTCTGGGTGAACTAGGATATATGTCTATCGGCGTGGGGTATACCATTCCGTTCCAGATGTTTGCCGCACCATGGATGGAAGCGGAAAAGCTGGCCGGAAACCTGAACCGTCTGAACGTACCGGGGGTCATCTTCAGACCGATGTACCTGAAGCCGTTCTATAGCGTAGGCAAAGGCGAGTTGCTGCAAGGTGTGCAAGTGCACATCATGGATTTCGGCAAAGCACCGTTGAGCGACCTGCAATTCCTGGTCATGCAGGAAGTCGCCGCCCTCTATCCTGACCGTGCCGTGTTTGACCATGCCGACAAGGGACGTTTCAACATGTTCGACAAAGTAAGCGGTTCGCGGCAGATACGCGAGCGCTTCTCGAAACGGAACCGTTGGGAGGACATACGCGACTACTGGTATAAAGATGCCGAAGACTTCCGTAAGCTGTCGAAAAAGTATTATTTATATAAATAAATTTACAGATAAATAAGGAAGGGAAAAGAGCCTGATACGGAGACTATTTCAGTCGTATACAGAACCACATTCAGTCGTATACTTAAATATATTCAGTATACGACTGAATGTACCCCCTCGTAAGACACGTTTACAGAGCACTTTGAAGCGAAGTGATGCAATAAAAAAAAGTGAACATGAAAGAGCATAGTTACATGGCTTTCCTGCAGGAAGCAAAACAATTCATTCCGCAGGAAAGGATTTACACCGACGAACTTCGCCGGCTGGCTTGGGGTACGGATGCCGGTTTTTACCGACTGATTCCCCAGATTGTAATCCGTTCGAAAGACGAAGATGAAGTTTCACAACTGTTGAAACTGGCGAGCCGCCACGGGCTGCCCGTCACCTTCCGAGCGGCAGGGACCAGTTTGTCGGGTCAAGCCATTAGCGACTCCATCCTCATCGTAGCCGGCAAGAATTGGGAAAAATACAGCATATCCGCCGACTACGAACAGATAACCCTCCAACCGGGCATCATCGGACAACGTGTGAACGAACTGTTGGCTCCCTACGGCCGTAAGTTTGCACCGGATCCCGCCTCGGTGAAAAGCGCCATGGTAGGCGGTATTGTCATGAACAATGCTTCCGGCATGAACTGCGGTACGCACGCCAATAGCGACAAGGTGCTTATTTCCGCCCGTATTATCCTGATGGATGGTACCCTGCTGGATACCGGAAATCCCGTCAGCCGCGCCTCCTTCGAAGTGAGTCACCGTGACTTCATTCGCCGCATCTGCGAACTGCGCGATGAAATACGTACCAACGAAAAACTGGCCGAACGCATCCGTTACAAATATTCCATCAAAAATGTAACCGGGCTCAATCTGTTGCCCTTCGTCCGTTTCGACGACCCATTCGAAATCATTGCCCACCTCATGGTAGGTTCCGAAGGTACACTGGCGTTCCTTTCGGAAGTGACGATGAAGACTGAATATGATTATCCCTACAAGGCCAGCGCTATGCTCTACTTCAAGACCATCAAAGAAGCGAGCCGCGCTGTGGTAGCCATGAAGAAGCTGGTCGACGAAACCGGCGAATGGACAGTAAAAGGGGCTGAAATGCTAGACTATAAGAGCCTTTCTTCCGTCAACGACCCCGTATTCCTAAAATACAAAGGCGAAGTTGCCTCCTCTGCCCTCCCCGGCGTGGAGCCCGGCGACGAAACCGGGTTGACAGCAGTGCTGACCGAAACCAAAGCCCGTACCCCGGAAGAACTGCAACAGAACATATCTGCCATTGAAGCTTGCCTGCAAGCCTTCACCACCTATATTCCGGTACGCTTCACCGACCGTCCGGAGGAATATTCCAAATACTGGGCCATCCGTTCCGGCATCTTCCCCTCTGTGGGAGGTACGCGCCAGCCGGGAACCACTTGCCTCATCGAAGACATCGCCTTCCACATTGAAGACCTTCCGGAGGCAACGGCAGAACTGCAACAGCTCATAGCCCGCCACGGATATAATGACGCCTGCATCTACGGCCATGCTCTCGAAGGCAACTACCACTTCATCATCAACCAGTCCTTCAGTACCCAAGCGGAAGTGAAACGCTACGAAGACTTGATGAATGACATCAAGACCTTGGTAGTAGATAAATATGACGGTTCCCTAAAAGCCGAGCATGGCACGGGCCGGAATATGGCTCCCTTTGTCCGCCATGAATGGGGAGATGACGCCTACAAAGCCATGAAAGCCGTCAAAGAGCTGTTTGACCCACAAGGATTGCTAAACCCCGGTGTCATTTTCAATGATGACCCGCAATGCCATATCAAGAACTTCAAGCCGCTGCCTTTATTAGTGATGAGTGACAAGAGACAAGCTACGTCACTCGTAGCTGACAAATGCATCGAGTGCGGTTTCTGCGAAGTCAACTGTCTCTCCTGCGGCTTTACCCTTTCCTCGCGCCAGCGTATCGTGTTGCAGCGCGAAATATCCCGGCTGAAACAAAGCGGCGAGGACCCGACACGCCTTGCACTGCTCGAAAAACAATACCGCTATCCCGGCAACCAGACTTGTGCCGGAGACGGCCTCTGCTCCATGTCGTGCCCGATGGGTATCAATACGGGCGACCTTACCCATATAATCCGCCAGGAAGCATTACCCAAAGGCAGTCTGGGATACAAAGCCGGAGACTTTGTCGCCAATCATTTCGCTGGTGTCAAGAGTGCACTGCGTCCCGTATTGTCCTTAGCCAACTTCGGACATTCACTATTAGGGACAAAGGCGATGAGCGGCATTACCAAGGGGCTGCACAATGCATTAGGCATACCTCTATGGACGCCGGCTATGCCGAAAAGTTATCAGTTACAAGCTACGGAGTTACAAGCTACAAGCACTATGCAGCATAATAGCGCAGCACTTGTAGCTCGTAGCTCTGTAACTCGTAACTACAAAGTCGTCTACTTCCCCAGCTGCATCAACCAGACTATGGGTCTGGCAAAGAAGTCTCCCGTAGAGCAGCCATTGGTAAATAAAATGGTGTCCTTGTTGCAAAAAGCCGGTTACGAAATCATCTTCCCGAAAGATATGGACAAGCTTTGCTGTGGCACCATTTGGGAAAGTAAAGGGATGCTGGACATTGCCGATCGCAAGACAGCCGAACTGGAGGCCGCACTTTGGGAAGCCAGCGAACAAGGCAAATACCCCGTCCTCTGTGACCAAAGCCCTTGTCTGCACCGCATGCGCGAATGTATCAAGAAGATGAAACTGTATGAACCTGCAGAATTCATCTATACATTCTTACGTGAGAAGCTGATTTTCACACCTATTAACCGCCCCGTAGCAATCCACATCACCTGCTCCATGCGGAAAATGGGACTGGCAGATACCATTATAGCCCTTGCACGCCTTTGCTCCAGTAAAGTCATCGTGCCGGAAGAAGTAGGTTGCTGCGGTTTTGCCGGAGACCGGGGATTCACCTATCCTGAGCTGAACTCGTACGCCCTACGCAAACTCCGCCCGCAAATAGAAGCGTCCGGAGTGAATATAGGCTACTCTAACAGCCGTACTTGTGAAATCGGATTGACAACAAACTCAGGTATCCCCTATGTATCCATTGCCTATCTGGTAGACGAATGTACAAAGGCAGCTGATAATTAGGATTGATAATTAACTTAACACACAAATATTACAATGAACAGTACAAAAGTAAGTAAACGCATCCTTGCACTCGACATTCTCCGTGGTGTCACCATCGCAGGTATGATTATGGTAAACAACCCCGGTTCGTGGGGACATATCTATGCCCCCTTGCGGCATGCAGAGTGGAACGGTCTGACCCCCACCGACCTCGTCTTTCCCTTCTTCATGTTTATCATGGGAATTTCCACATACATTTCCCTGAAGAAATACAACTTCGAGTTCAGCCACGCCGCCGGCATGAAGATACTGAAACGCACCATCGTCATTTTCCTTATAGGCATGGCTATCGGCTGGTTCTCGCGTTTCTGCTATTACTGGGCCTCCGCTCCGGACGACCTCAGTTTCGGAGAGAAGCTATGGGCTTCCGTCTGGACATTCGACCGTATCCGTATTCTGGGTGTCATGCAACGGCTGGCCCTTTGCTACGGAGCAGCCTCCATCATTGCACTAACCATGAAGCATAAACATATACCTTATCTGATAGCCGGCCTATTGACAGGCTACTTCATACTGTTGATGTGCGGCAACGGTTTCGCCTATAATGAAACAAACATTCTTTCCGTGGTAGACCGTGCCATCCTGACCCCTGCACACATGTACAAGGATAACGGCATAGATCCCGAAGGTTTGTTAAGCACCATTCCTGCCATTGCACATGTGTTGCTGGGCTTCTGTGTAGGGCGGCTGATGCTGGATGGCAACAAGTCGGAAGACCGTGCCTCATTTCTCAATTCGCAGCTTATCACACTGTTTCTGGTAGGTGTTATCCTTACTTTCTCCGGTTTCCTGCTAAGCTACGGTTGCCCCATCAACAAGAAAATATGGTCTCCTACCTACGTACTCGTCACTTGCGGACTGGCATCCAGTTTTCTGGCATTGCTTATCTGGATTATTGATGTGAAAGGCTATAAGAAGTGGAGCATGTTTTTCGAGGCATTCGGTGTGAATCCGCTGTTCATGTATGTATTGGGCGGCGTACTTAGCATACTTTTCGGTAGTATCAGTTTCCCGTGGGGAGACAGCAGCATCAGCATACACGGATTCTTATACAATATAGTCCTCATGCCCGTTTTCGGTGAAACCGCCGGTTCCCTTGCCTTTGCCCTGCTGTTTATCGCCATTAACTGGTGTATCGGCTACCAGTTGTACAAACGAAAAATATATATCAAAATATAAGGATTAGGGGTTAGTGATTAAGGATTAGTGATTAATACGTTGCCTATAATTAAGAAACAGTATCACCTACCATTAATCACTAATCCTTAATCACTAACCCCTAATCCCTAATCATTAAACATTATTTATATGATTCTAATAGCAGACAGTGGCTCTACAAAGACCGATTGGTGTGTTGTAGAGAATGGAGTACTTCTCCAACAGATATTCACGAAAGGGACGAACCCTTTCTTTCAGTCGGAAGAGGAAATCAGTAATGAAATAGCAACAGCGCTATTACCTCAGCTGAAGACAAGTGAGCTGGATGCCGTATACTTTTATGGTGCAGGATGCGGATTTCCCGACAAGATAAGTATGGTGCACCGTGCCATAACCAAACACCTCAGTGTGAAAAATGAAGTGGAAGTCAATACCGATATGCTGGCTGCCGCACGTGGCCTCTGCGGACATGACTCAGGCATTGCCTGCATCATGGGGACCGGCTCCAACTCATGTTATTATGACGGAAAAAGCATTGTCACCAATGTATCTCCTCTGGGATTCATCTTGGGAGACGAAGGCAGCGGAGCCTGCTTGGGCAAACTGTTGGTAGGCGATATCTTGAAAAATCAGATGACACCCGAGCTGAAAGAGAAATTCCTCAAACAGTTCGACCTGACACCTGCTGATATCATCGACCGTGTCTACCGTAAACCTTTCCCCAACCGTTTCCTGGCAAGCTTGTCACCATTTCTTGCACAGAATCTGGGTGAACCTTGTGTACGCGCTCTGGTACTGAACAGCTTTAAGGCATTCCTTAAACGCAATGTCATGCAATATGAAGACTATCAGCATCAAAAAGTACATTTCATCGGTTCCGTAGCCTTCTATTACAAGGAAGTTCTGGCAGAAGCTGCCAAAGAAATGGGTATCCAACTGGGTGCAATCATCAAGAGCCCCATGGAAGGACTCATCAAATATCACAACTGAAAGTGACAAATCGTAAATAGTAAATCGTCAAATAGTAAATAGCCTTATGTTCGTAAAAATCTCAGAGCAACCATCGCTCTACAATGACTTGGAAAAGAAATCAGTCCGTGAAATTCTGGAAGACATCAATACCGAAGACCAGAAAGTGGCGCTTGCCGTACAGAGGGCAATCCCTCAAATAGAAAAGTTGGTAACCCAGATTGTGCCCCGCATGAAACAAGGCGGACGCATCTTCTACATGGGTGCGGGTACCAGTGGACGTCTGGGCGTACTCGACGCTTCGGAAATTCCACCGACTTTCGGTATGCCCCCCACGCTGGTTATCGGCTTGATTGCCGGTGGTGACACTGCATTGAGAAATCCGGTAGAGAATGCCGAAGATGACATTCACCGCGGTTGGGAAGAGTTGACGGAACGCAATATTACAGATAAGGATACGGTCATCGGTATTGCTGCATCCGGTACCACCCCCTACGTGATTGGTGCCATGCACGAGGCACGCGAACACGGCATACTGACCGGCTGTATCACCAGCAACCCGGACTCTCCAATGGCAGCAGAGGCAGATGTAGCCATCGAAATGATTGTAGGGCCTGAATATGTGACGGGAAGCTCACGCATGAAATCGGGAACAGGACAGAAAATGATACTGAATATGATTACTACTTCCGTCATGATACAGTTGGGACGCGTGAAAGGCAACAAAATGGTGAATATGCAGCTCAGTAACAAAAAGCTTGTGGACCGTGGTACCCGTATGATTGTAGAGGAACTCGGACTGGACTATGGCAAAGCCAAGGCGCTGCTGTTGATGCACGGTTCGGTGAAAAAGGCAGTGGATGCGTACCGGATTTAGCTATTACTCACTCTTAAATTCCTTTATTATGAAAGCAATATATTTTTTTCTCTTTTCTCTTTGTCTGCAAGCTGCCACCGCGCAACCCTTGCAACGCGTAGCCCCTGAACAAGTGGGAATGGACTCACGCAAGTTGATGTATGCTGACGAAGCGATTGAAACAGCCATCTCCAACAAGGATATTCCCGGTGCCGTACTTGCTGTAGTACGTAACGGCAAGATGGCCTATCTGAAAGCTTACGGCAACAAGCGTATTTATCCCAATGTGGAGCCTATGACTGCCAATACTATCTTTGATATGGCATCTTGCAGCAAATCCATGTCGACCGCCGTATGTACGATGATACTGGCAGAACGCGGCAAGCTCCGTATGCTGGACCCCGTCAGCCTCTACATACCCCATTTCAAGAATTGGGAAAGCGAAGACGGCAAAGAGAAAAAGGTAATCCGCATTGCCGATTTGATGACACACACTTCCGGTCTTCCTCCCTATGCACCGGTAGCCGAGCTAGAAAAGCAGTACGGTTCTCCCAATCCTGATGGACTTATGGAATATATTGCTACTTGTAAACGCGACTTCAAGCCGCAGACTGATTTTCAATACAGTTGCCTCAACTTCATCACTTTGCAGCACATTATCGAGACTATAAGCGGACAGAGCCTGCGTGACTTTGCACGTGAAAACCTATTTGATGTACTCGGCATGGAGCATACCGACTATCTGCCTTGCCAACGTGATAAGGATGGTAACTGGATTACGATAGTTGACAAAGGAACGAGAAAACAAGGACACAAGGAAAACAACGTAGCCAATTCTCAATTTTCAATTCGCAATTCTCAATTGAATAACATTGCCCCCACTGAAAAGCAACCTAATGGACAAGTTCTCTGCGGACAAGTTCATGACCCGCTGGCACGTGTCATGAACGGAGGTATCAGCGGTAATGCAGGAGTATTCTCTTGTGCTGATGATATTGCCATACTCTGCGCAGCCCTGCAAAACGGAGGTGAATGGAACGGACGCCGCATCCTGAGTCCGCTGGGTGTAAAAGCCATGCGTACTGTGCCACGCACTACCGCCAGTCTGGGACGCACTCTCGGTTGGGATAATTTTACAGCCTATGCCTCCAACAATGGAGATTTGTTTGGTCCTAATACCTATGGGCATACCGGCTACACGGGTACCTCCATCATTATCGATCCGGACAATGACACTTCCGTCATACTCCTTATCAACGCCGTACATCCGGAAGACGGACACAGCGTAGTTCGCCTGCGTTCATTGGTTGCCAACGCTGTGGCGGCTTCCATCTACCCCATTCCGCGTATTTATACAGACCATTACTACAAACGTTTCCTACAGTTTATGGATGAGCCTGCCATTACAAGCAAGGACATCGTCATGCTTGGCAATAGCCTGACTGAAGGTGGCGGTGACTGGTCTGCCCGTCTTGGTAAGAAGAATGTACGTAATCGCGGCATCATCGGTGATGAAGTGATGGGTATCTATGACCGCCTGCATCAGATACTTCCCGGACATCCCGCCAAGCTGTTCCTGCTTATCGGAGTCAATGACATTTCCCATGACTTGGCACCAGACAGTATTGTAGACATGATTCGCATGACGGTGGAACGCATCCGGAAAGAATCTCCCGACACAAAACTCTACCTACAAAGCCTACTCCCTTTCAATGAAAGTTTCGGCCGATACAAAAAACTGACTGGAAAGACAGATATGGTTCCTGAAATCAACTCCCGTCTGGAGGCGTTTGCCAAAGAGGAAGGCATTGCCTATATCAATCTTTTTCCACTATTTACAGAGAAGGGAACAAATGTACTACGCAGTGAGTTGACCGGCGACGGACTGCATTTGAATGAGGATGGATACAAAATCTGGGTAAAGGCCATTAAGAAGAAAATATAAAACGAACCAGTCTCCGAACGTCTGCCACACTACCAACAGGCTAAAGAAGACATCTCTCCATTAACTAGATTCCCCCTGCCATAGACATCTATAGCAGGGGGAATTCTTATATTCGGGGCGTTTCGGCACACACCCTCTTTTATCTCATTCGGCAAAGCTAACCAGTTGCAAGTCAAACGTCAACAGAGAGCCTCCGGGGATTGTATTTGTAGAATAAGGAGCAGTATAATCATTTATACCATATCCGCTTTGATAAGGGATATACAACATCCACCGCTCACCCATCCGCATAAGCTGCAAGGCAGCTGCCCAACCGGCAACGACACCCGAAACTTCAAAATCCACGAATGAATCAAAAACCGTAGGTTCTTTTACCGGAGGAATAGGTATATCGCGGTCAATAGCACTATAACCGTCAAAGCAACCGTCGAATTCTTCGCCATTCACATAAGTCCCATAATAATAAGCATTCACCTTTGAATGATAACCCGTATACAACGGGCGTTCACCCGTCTCATTCTTCACAAGCTTCTTGCAATAGACATACTGAGCACCTTCAGAAGTGCTTGCAGTCGTCTGTATGGCATACAGTTTCCCGAGTTCCATAGCATCGGCCTGCTCTGCTGTGGCGACATAATTCTCGCCAGTCAGCCTTTTTATCGAGTCAACAAAAGCCTCGCCGCGTTCTCTCCAATTATCATACTTTCCAGCCTCTTCCACTTCTTCACAAGAGATAAAAGCACCCACCAGCAACAGCAAGAAAGGCAAAAACAAAAGGGACTTTTTCATTTACTATTTTACTATTTTACTATTTACTATTTCAGTTTGTTCACGCACCGGTCTATTCCATAACCGCTTTATTGCAAGGTTTTCAGCAACGATGTGATGCTTACACGGTCTGCAATAATATTATTCAGTTCAGAGATAGCCACGCGCTCTTGCTGCATGGTGTCACGATTACGCAGTGTCACACAGTTATCTTCCAAAGTCTGATGATCCACGGTGACACAGTACGGAGTACCAATGGCATCCTGGCGGCGGTAACGCTTACCAATAGAATCTTTCTCATCATACTGACAATGGAAGTGGAACTTCAGATTGTCAATGATTTCGCGCGCTTTTTCGGGCAGACCATCTTTCTTTACCAACGGCATTACGGCCAGTTTCACCGGTGCCAGTGCAGCAGGCAACTTCAAGACAACACGGGATTCACCGCTATCCAACGTCTCTTCACAGTAGGAAGCCGACATGATGCTAAGGAACATGCGGTCTACACCGATACTAGTCTCGATGACATACGGGGTATAGCTTTCGTTGGTTTCCGGATCGAAATACTTGATGTTCTTGCCGGAGAACTTCTCATGCTGGGACAAGTCGAAATTTGTACGGCTGTGAATACCCTCTACTTCCTTGAAACCGAAAGGCATCAAGAACTCAATGTCTGTAGCAGCATTAGCGTAGTGGGCCAGTTTGTCGTGGTCGTGATAACGGTAATGGTCATCACCGAAGCCCAGCGCCTTGTGCCATTTCAGGCGAGTAGCCTTCCAACTCTTGAACCAGTCAAGCTCTGTACCCGGCTTCACAAAGAACTGCATTTCCATCTGCTCGAACTCGCGCATACGGAAGATGAACTGGCGGGCTACAATTTCGTTACGGAAAGCCTTACCAATCTGGGCGATACCGAAAGGAATCTTCATGCGACCGGTTTTCTGTACATTAAGGTAATTTACGAAGATACCTTGTGCCGTTTCCGGGCGAAGGTATATCTTCATGGCACCATCGGCGGTAGAGCCCATTTCAGTTGAGAACATCAGATTGAACTGGCGTACCTCTGTCCAGTTCTTTGTGCCACTGATAGGGCAAACGATTTCTTCGTCAAGGATAATCTGACGGAGTTCGTCCAGATTATTATCGTTCAAAGCCTTGGAAAAACGTTCATGCAAGGCATCACGTTTGGCCTGGTGTTCCAGCACACGACCGTTGGTACTGCGGAACTGAGCCTCATCGAAAGCCTCACCAAAACGCTTGGCAGCTTTGGCCACTTCTTTGTTTATCTTGTCATCGTACTTAGCAAGCTGGTCCTCTATCAACACATCGGCACGATAACGTTTCTTGGAATCGCGGTTGTCAATCAAAGGGTCATTGAAAGCATCTACGTGTCCGCTGGCTTTCCAGATGGTGGGGTGCATAAAGATTGCTGAGTCGATACCGACAATATTTTCGTGCAGCAGCACCATACTCTGCCACCAGTATTGCTTGATGTTATTTTTCAGTTCCACACCCATCTGACCATAGTCATACACAGCTCCCAGTCCATCATAAATCTCGCTGGAAGGGAACACAAAACCATATTCCTTACAGTGTGATACGAGTTTCTTAAAAACGTCTTCTTGTGCCATTTTCTGTTGTATCTAAATTAATTTGAATCTTATTTTCAGCTAAAAAGCGCCACAAAGATAGGGATTTATATCGTAAGTAGGACACGGAGGGTATTAATTTATCTTATTACCAAATAAAAGAAGAAGCTACCTCATAACTCCGAGGCAGCTTCTTTCCCAATTTTACCCAATTACAATTAATTTACCTAAGCACTACAAATCAACCTAATCACAACCAAGAATAATATTATACTCACCTTCAGCGTTTTATCGTATTAACAGTCTCTTGTGGTTTCAATATGTCATTTGTTTTTTCCACAACTGATACCACATCAACATCAAGTACAGCCTTAATATCCTTGGAAGAGGTTCCAATCAAAAACTTATAATTTCCAGCATCCACTACCCATGAAGAAGAAGCTTCATCATAAGAAGCCAAATCCGTAGTGTTCAGTTTCAAAGTGGCAGTAACAGTCTCACCTGGCCTCAATTCCTTAGTTTTGGTAAAAGCTTTAAGTTCTTTTTCCGGTTTGTTCATCTGAAACCTATTGGGAGCGGAGACATAAAGCTGAACAACCTCTTTCCCTGCAAACTTACCAACATTCTTCACATCAATAGAAACAGAATATATACCATTATCAACTTTGACAGACGAATTGACATACTCGAATGTTGTATACGAAAGACCATAGCCGAAAGGATAAGACACTTGCTTTCCGAAACTATCGAAATAGCGATAACCGACAAAAATATCTTCTTCATAATCCGTATAGTCTACATTCTTCACTGAAGAGCTTTTGTCCTCCTTATTCCTCACATCTGTATTAGCCCTAGCATCCATAGGAAAATTGGTCGAAGAAGCAACGTCCATCAACTTGTTCGGGAAAGTCATTGTCAACTTACCCGATGGAGATACCTTACCGCTCAACACATCCGTCACACTATTTCCACCCTCCTGTCCTGCCTGCCAAGCCAGCAAAATAGCATCCGGTAGTTTTTTCCAAGAAGCTGTTTCGATTACACCTCCGATATTCAATACCACCACCACTTTCTTCCCAGCAGCATGGAAAGCTTGGCTGACGGACTTCAGCAGTTGCAATTCTTCCTCACTCAGTTCAAAATCACTGACATTACGGTCTACAAATTCACCGGAAGTACGTCCCAGCGTAACCAATGCAACATCCGCTTTAGCAACTTGTTCTGACAACACCTTTGTAGTAGGGATAAGTTCTGTCGGGCGAGGTACCGGCATAAATCTGGAGAAAGGCTGAGACGAGTCAGGAGTATTTTTCTTATTCTCGGCCTCAATATACTGTTCATAATCGGCCTTCAATGCTTCATCTATCTGGTATCCAGCATTCTTCAAACCATCCAATAATGAGACTGTATAGGCACGATTCACATTACCTGAGCCGGTACCTCCTGCTATGAAATCATAGGAAGTACACCCGAAAAGAGCTATATTTCTGACCTTCCTTTCAAATGGCAAGGTTTCGTTATTATTCTTCAACAAAACCATTCCTTCAGTCGCTGACTGGCGGGTAACTGCTGCGTGCGCCTTCAAATCAGGTTTATTGGAATATTTGTATTCTTTAAAATGAGGAGTTTGGAGAATAAGTTCAAGAACACGCTTCACATTACGATTCAGTATGGATTCATCCAATTTTCCGGATTTCACCCCTTCGATAATCATATCATACTGGTTAGCCCTTCCCGGTTGGAGCATATCATTACCTGCTATCATCTGAGCCACGGCATCCTTCCCTCCAAACCAGTCAGTTACCACCATACCCTCGAAATTCCACTCATCACGCAATAAAGTGGACAGCAAGTCTGTATTCTCAGAAGCATAGGTGCCATTAATATGATTGTAAGAGGACATTACTGTCCATGGTGCCGATTCCTTCACTGCAATTTCGAACCCCTTCAAATAGATTTCCCGTAAGGCACGAGGAGTGATACGAGCATCATTAGCATTCCGATTGGTTTCCTGGTTGTTAACAGCAAAATGTTTGATGGAAGTTCCCACTCCGTTGCTCTGTATCCCTCTAACATATGCAGCAGCTATCTTGCCAGACACCAACGGGTCTTCGGAATAATATTCAAAATTACGCCCGCACAAAGGATTCCGATGGATATTCAAAGCAGGAGCCAGTAAAACATCCGCACCATATTCCAACACTTCATTACCAATTGATTTTCCAACTTCCTCTACCAAATCCTGATTCCAAGTAGAAGCAAGTAACGTACCGATAGGAAAATGTGTACAATAATAAGTAGCAGAATCCCCTTCGCGGATAGGATCTATACGTAAACCTGCAGGTCCATCAGCCAACACAATGGCAGGAATTCCCAAACGGGGTATCGGATAAGTAGTACCTGCTGCACCGGGAACCAACTTCTTTGTAGTGCCAATCACCGTACTGTCACCCGAAGTACCCACCATTCCGGTACCGATAACCAAATGTGCCTTTTCTTCCAAAGTCATGGCACCAATAACATCCTCAACAGAATCTTTACCCAATTGAGGAGCCGCAGGGCCACAAGCGCTCAACACGCCTGCAGCCAACAGCAAATAAAACAGTTGTTTTTTCATAGCCTAGTCAGATTTATTTAAACAACTTGGGAGCAAATACAGAGAGATAAATACGCCAGCAGGTCCATACATGTCCACCAGGAGTTTCCATAAACTCATATTTATATCCTTTTTTATCCAAATCAGCGCGATAAGCTGCATTGTTTCTATAAAGAAAATCGTCTTTACCGATACCCAACCAGTAAAGTTTGGGAGCCTTATCAAACTGAACAGCTAACTTTTTATCCATATCCTGATAAACCGGACTATTTTTCTGACCTGCACTCTGGACATTAAGGGCCGCAGAGAATAAACCTACATAGTCGAACATATCAGGATAGTTCAAAGAAATATTGGCAGAATGAAAACCACCCATTGAAAGCCCCGCAATAGCACGATGAGCTTTGTCCGCTTGTACACGATAATTACTTTCTACAAACGTGATAATCTCAGGGAAATAGGCTTCAAAAGCACCGTCCATGGTTCCATTCTTCATATGGTAAGGTTTATAGTATCCCAGACTACTCTCACCAGGTGCAGCCTCCATGGCAGCATGCCCATTGGGCATCACAACAATCATCGGTTCAGCCTTGCCTTGTGCAATCAAATTATCGAGAATCTGTGCAGCACGTCCAAAAGTTGTCCACTCATCTTCATCCCCTCCCATACCATGCAATAAATAGAGTACCGGATACTTCCTATCACCGGATTGTTCATAACCTGCCGGCGTGTAGATATTGATACGGCGATCCATTTTCATACCATCAGAGTGATACCAACGATGGGCCAATGTTCCATGAGGAACTTTATTTACCTTATATAAATCTGCCTTACCATTCCCTACAATAAACACATTGCTTGTGGTAGCAAAGTCACGATAGACATAAACATTGTTAGGGTCTATAGTCGGCACACCATCTACCATGAATTCATAGCTATAAAGTTCTGAATCCAACGGCTTGGTAGTATAGGTCCAAATTCCTTCTGAATTCTTTGTCATGTCTATCAAACCTGCTCCCACCATACCTCCAATGTGTTGTCCCTCCGCCTTTTCGGCAAAGTCACCGGCAATCTGCACCTTTTGGGCATCAGGAGCCTTAAAGTTAAAAGTCACTGTGTTATCTTTGTTCACAATTGCAGACTCGAGGTCTTGCGCTACAAACAAATTCTGCTGGGCAGACATTTGCAGTCCACAGGCTGCCATAAATGCGGCCAATATAATCTTTTTCATTTCAGTTCTTCAAATTAAAGTTCATTGATTCAAGTTCATTCTGCCACTGTAATAATCAGACGATGATAGCGGTTCATCTGTGGCGTACCGTTATCCGTAGCTTCCAAAATCAAGTGGATGGTATCACCGGGGTTGGCATCAGCCGGAACAGTAAAAGTTGTATTTGCAGAAGCAGGGTCATCTACCGCTACTTTGCCCCGATATGTACCGGCTGACACATATTGCCACCATTTAATGGTAAGGGCATCCTTATCCGGATCGGTTACAGTGTATTTAAGTTTCAGCTTCTCACCCGGCTTGGCACTCATGGCAAGCGCCCCTTTTATCACCGGTTCATGATTTGCGTCGGCATAGTTTGGAGTGACCGACCATTTAAAACGGGCAGCCAATCCATTCATTACCGGAGCAGTGAAGTCGGGCAAAGGATAGTGCTCGGCTCTATACTTTATCTGTTCCATGCGCGGAAGATTCTTCACCGAATCGGGAAGGACGGTTCTTCCACCGCACCATCCCCCATAAGTGGGGTCTTCGTGACCACGCAGGCCGTTACCTATCAAATTCAGGAAACAGTAAGTGTCGCCTTCAGCCAGATAGGACCCTTTCGGCTGGATTCCGGTCCAAACCACATAGCCTTGCTTTTTCAATTCATCAACCGTATAACCCGACAAACCGAAGAAATCGAACTTATCACCTTTCACCATCTGCTTACCGTCTCCCCAGACCCGATACATCTCGCCGAAAGGACCTTTACTGCGGATGTTCTCCTGCATCCATTCCGGAGAGTAGAAAATCTGATTTTCCTTGGAGGCTCTTAACTGTGCATTATAAGCCAGGCCGACTGTCATGCCCCCCATCTCCATTTGTCTGAGTTCCGGCCAGAAAGGTCGGATATACCGTGCATACGTATCATCCTGATCACCCGAAAGGGAAAGGACCACTTTTCCTATTATCTTCTCACGGATGCCTTTCCAGGCATCGGTATGCTCATAAATATCCTGAATGGACTTCAAGGCACGGGCGATGGTGCTGCCACCTCCCCAAGCATTGATGAATACCGGATCCGTACAATCATCGAGCAATACAGCTTTAATCAGCTCCGACCCCGGAGTGTCCTTGGAAATATCACCGTCGAACTCGATATTACCGATACGCACTTTAGACTTCAGGTATTCGGGAGTCGGATAAGACGAGTCGTGCACTTTCAGATTGGGATATACTTTCTCATAAGCTTCCACAGCATCGTCAATGAAACGTTCATCCGGATCCCAACGCCAACTTTCCATCGGTCCGTAGTCTATGCCATTACGGGAATATTCACGTCCCGGCACATACCACTTCGTGCCGTGCCCGTCACCTTTCCAATGGAACTGGCTGCTGGCATAAATCAAGCCTTCCACACGGAAATCCGTACTGAAAAGCAGGAAACGTATCAAAGAGTTCAGGTCATCAAGTTCCGGGTCACAAGTAATGATGACACGCGGTTTTGACGATTTTTCACCGGGCGTCTGCTGTCCGCTCATGCAAACCGGCATCACAGCCATAAGGCCTGATAGGAATAAGCATTTTAATTTATTCATAAACTAAGTTTTATTGATTAATTACCAACCCGGGTTCTGGGTCATATTCTTATTGACATTCATTTCAGTGGCAGGGAACGGAAGCAGTTCATGCTTACCACTCTTGAAGCCGGCAGAAGCATTTTTCTGCTCATCCCAGCTTACACGGCCGTCTTTGTAAAGAGCCGGTCTTTCCTGCCCTCTCTTGGCAAGTACCGTAGCAGCATCACCCCACCGAATCAAATCCTGGTAACGGCAGCCTTCCATCCAAAGCTCCAGACGCTTCTCCTTCTTGATATCATCCATAGAAACGTTGCCCAATGCAGGCAACTGGGCACGGTCACGCACTTTATTCACATATCCGGCAGCCTTACTTGCATTTCCGGACTGAAGACTCGCTTCAGCAGCAAGCAGCAGAACCTCGGCATAACGCATGGCACGGGTATTGTTAGGACAACGCAACCACCAATAGTTAATGACATCTGCTTCATAAACACGGTATTTCCAGCTGAAGTAACCGGCATTGTCCGGCATATAAGCTATGGCATTGCTCAATGAGATACCCATATCCTCCATTTGCCGGTATGTCTTGATAGAGGCATTCAACCGATAAGTATCTCCCATTTCGACAAACGCATCGTAGCTTTCCTTCGTCGGATTAAAAAATCCCCAGCCTCCATGAGAATAGATTTGAGTAGGCTCATTGAATGCAAGCATGTCTCCACGCCAATGCACATATACCCAAATCATGTTACTCATAATGCCGGTAACATTGTTGGCGTCGTAAACATAATTACTTTCAAACAGACTTTCACAATTCGCCTCGCCTTTGGTAGTCTGGATATTCTCATAATCACTGTAAAGGTCGTACTTCCCGCTATTGATTACCTCATCCAAAACCGTAACAGCAGCACCATAAATCTTCTGGAATACGTATGCCTTGCCCAACAAGGCTTGTGCAAATTGTTTGGTGATACGATAGGTAAAGTTGTCCAAGCTTGTCTTTTCCTCCAAATTGCCACTGTTGACAGCTTCGGTCAAATCTTGGTTCACCAATGCCCACAGCGCCTCTGTATTGCCATTTGCCTGGGAATATTCGTTTGCTTTCAACGGATGGTCCACCAACGGCGGAGTTCCCCAAAGACTGATCAATTCGATGTAGGACATCGCACGGAAAACCTTTGCCTCTGCACGTGCACGAAGCTTAACCTCAGAATCATCGCCTACATACTGCAAAACAATGTTGGCGGCATAAATCACTTTATAAAGATTCGTATACAACGTTTTAATATGGGAAAAATCAGAGTCGAACGTATAGGTCGACAGCAACTGCGCACTGGCAGCCGTCCAGCTTTCCCCTGCCGAATAGCAATCGTCAGAAAGAAGATTCTTCAGCCAGAACGCAGGCTCATAGGTGTCCTTCCAATTGCTATAGCAGGCTATAATGGCTTCTTCCGCATCGGCATCCGTTTTATAGAAATTTTCGAAAGTGCTTACCCCATGCTGCGAAATATCCAGATTGTCCTCACAAGAGGAAAAGAAAGTGCAGCCGGCAAGTAACAGACTTGATAAAATATATTTTGCTTTCATATTTCGTATTGAATTAAAGATTAAAATACTACGTTAAGACCGAGCACGACTTTCTTGCTGGACGGATAAGAGCCCATATCCAAACCCATCGCATTGCCTGTACTCGTAAATTCAGGATCAAATCCGGGATATTTGGTAAATGTGAAGAAGTCGTCTAAAGAACAATACAAACGAAGGTTACTCAAACCCACCTGCTTCAACAAATTCTTAGGCAGGTTATAGCCCAACTGTATCTGCTTGATTTTAAAATATGAGCCGTCGAATACAAATTTGGAGCTCTTTAAATACTTATCATAATTGCTGGGATTGGAACGGGCATATTTTGCATTGTCTCCCACAGCAATCCACCGTCCGTCATAGAATTCCTTCAAGGTATTCGCTTTCATACGGGAAGTACGGTTATAGCCGGCAAACACATCATTGCCATGAGAACCGGAACCAAAGATTGTCAGGTCAAGGCCTTTCCAGGCAGCTGTCAAAGTAATACCATAAGTAAAGTCGGGAATGGCAGAACCGATCTCTGTCTGGTCGGCATCTCCAATAATGTCATCATCATTCTTGTCTTTGAACATTGGGTCACCCGTTTGCGGATCAATACCCGTGCACTCATAACCGCGCATGTACCAAATGGGATGTCCTTCTTCAAAATAATTCATAGTGCCGATACCTGCACTTGTTGTACTGGCAATACGCTCCAATGTTTCATGAAGATAAGTTACTTTATTCTTCAAAGTAGCGATGTTAGCTTTTACACTATAACTGAAATCTTTGATATGATCACGCCATGAGAGTTCAAACTCAAATCCGCTGTTCTTGACATTTCCCGCATTCATAGGTGAAGTAGTGTTACCCACAATCAAAGAAGGAGTAATACCGGTTACAATCAAGTCTTTGGTTTTCTTCTCATAATAGTCAAATCCGAAGCTCAAACGGTCATTCAGCATCCGGAGGTCGATACCCAAGTCTATCTGTTCGGAAGTTTCCCACTTCAAATCATAGTTACCGGTTGCAGATGGCAACGAACCTGTTTCATAAGACACATCACCTGACATCGGATAATTGATTCCAGACAAAATCGTAGCATCATACATATAGTCTGCCAAACCGGCGATACTACCATTCTGTCCCCAGCTTGCACGCAACTTCAAATGAGAGATTGACTTGAGGTTTTCCATAAATTTCTCGTTGGAAAGTACCCAGCCGACAGACACAGCCGGGAAATAGCCCCAACGTTTCTGCAAAGGAAGGATAGACAAGTCGGCTGCATCCGCACGAAGGGTGAATTGGGCAAAATACTTGCCTGCATAGTCATAAGATGCCCGGCCAAAGTAAGAAAGATTGGCATACCTCCGCTTCTCTCCACCACTTACCGTACGAGTGGCAGTACCGGTCCGAAAAGCAAAATAGGCATAATTGGGATCCAACTTGGTAATACCCAAATCAACCTTGTCGCCGGAACGGCTACCATTGATTCCTCCCGTCACTCCAAAGGAAGTATTGGAAGAATAGGACATACCAAGCATCACGTTTACATTGTGCTTATCTGCAAATGTCTTGGTATAGTTGGCAAAGTTTTCCCATTGCCAGTACGTGGTGTTGGAGCTTGTCGCACTTACCGATACATAGTCCTGATAAAGGTCAGAGCAAGTAATGTTAGGCATAACATAGCCGTAGGAATTGCTGTAAGTATAACGGTATCCCAAACGTGAAGTGATGACCAACTCTTTGATCGGAGTAAAATCCAGATAAGTGGAACCGCTGAATACAAAACCATCCCTTTTCGTTGTGCCACGGTCACGCATGATATACGGATTGATATTATTGGAGTCGCCATAAGGGGAAATGGAATAATAATCACCATTGGCATTCTGAAGCAGAGTATGTCCCTGATTCATATAGTTAATCATAGTGTCGGGCAGTTTGTCCGGTGCATAGGTGACCGGCGTCAGAGGGTCAAGCTGAATGGCAGACAGCATCAGAGAACCGGTTGCCGAACCTTCGCTTACAGACTGTACATGATAACGGGAAAATGAATTGTTTGTCGTGAACTTCAACCAATCCTTTATTTTATAATCTGCATTGACAGTGCCGGTAATGCGGTCAAAAACATCCTTATTGCCAACAATGGGACCATTATTACTTAAATAAGAGAGTGAGGCGAATAATGAGCCATTATCATTGGCACCTTGGAAATTGACATTGTGACGCTGCATCATGGATGATTCAAATGTCTCTTCTATCCAATCGGTATTTGTCTTTCCATCCCAATACCTATCTATTGTTTCTCTGGGAATAAGATTACCTTCAGTCATATAATTGACATATTCCTGAGCATTCAGAATATCAGGAGTACGACCTAAAGACTGGGAGGACAACTGGAAATCATAAGAAATACGACGAACTCCTTTTTTTGCCTTCCGGGTGGTAATCAAGACAACACCATTACCGGCCTGGGCACCATAGATAGCAGCAGAAGCAGCATCCTTCAACACCTCCATACTCTCAATATCATTCGGATCGAGGTTACTGATGTCTTTCGTACGCAAACCATCGACCACATACAAAGGATCTGAACTGGCATTACTGCTATATCCACGGATACGAATGGCGGGATTCGAACCAGGAGCCGCAGATGCAGAAATAATTTGCACACCGGCTGTTTTACCCTGCAGGGCCTGCTCAGCATTGGTTATGGTACGATTTTCAAAATCTTCTGCTTTTACGGAAGAAATCGCCCCTGTTACGGAACTTTTCTTCTGTACACCATATCCTACAACAACCACTTCATCCAAAGTCTTGCTATCTTCCTTCAGTATAATATTCATAGTACCTGCAACGGCTTTCTTTTCCTGGGTCACATACCCGATATACGAAAAGACAATAGTGGAACCCTCGCTCGCTGATAAGGCATAATTGCCATCCAAATCAGTTATAACACCATTTGTCGTTCCTTTTTCCAATACACTTACACCAATCATCGGTTCATTAAGCTCATCAGTAATTCTGCCAGATACATTTACTTGTTTCTGTGCAAAAACAGATGTCATACCTACCAAAAGGAACAGCACTAAGGCCATTAACCTTTTCTGTCTAATTTGTGTTACAATCGTTTTCATTTAATATTATTTTGGGTTAACAATGAATTTAAAATATCAGTTTGAAAGAGTAATCAGTACCAGCCCCACAACAAAGAGCACAAACATGGTTGCAATCATAGGTACAGTCCCCTTTGGAGCGCCTTTGAACTCCTTCCATACAAAGAATCCCCAAATCATGGCTACCACCGGTGCGGCATTGCTCAATGCATAGGCTATAGCCGGATTGGCAGAACCAGCTCCCATAAAGCTGACTACCATACCACTCATCCAAATAAAACCTCCCAACATACCAATCAGATGTGTACGGGTGTCACCTTTCAGATAATCCTTCATTGTCACCTTGTTTCCCTGAGCCGGATGACTCATAGCAAACGTATTAAAGACAGGAGTCGTGATAAGGACACCGGCAGCAAAACAAAATACACCGGTATAGGGAGTCAGTGTTCCCGTACCACCCGCAACATACTGGGGATCGAGTGATTTTACAACCAATCCATAGAAAAACATGATGGCCAATCCTGCCACAATAGCCAATAAGATACCTTTTTTAGGGGTGGATGCCTGACTCGCCGACATCTTTCCATAAGCCTTCCCGCAAATGCAGATGGCTACAATGATAACAACTACCCCTATCCAAAGCAATGCCTGGTTTCCGGGGTATACTTCACCGGCCAAAGTTATCAGCAGATAATTAAAAATTATACCGCCTATCCAGGCTAAGCCTCCGCCAATGGGAAACCCTATCGACATACCGGCCACAGCGATGGCTGCCGTCAGAAAGATATTACCGAAATTCCAGACAATACCACCCAACAGTGCATACTTCATACTGTTCCAGTCCATTGCCGCCAAGTCCTCAAAGAAAGTACGGCCTTCACTTCCCAAGCTTCCCAATGTCAGAGCCCCCAACAGAGCCGTGAAAAACAAACCGAAAGCCAAGTCCCAATAGAAAAGCTCGAAACTCCAGCTTTTCGAGGTCACCATCTTCTGCGTATTCGCCCAAGAGCCCCAACAGAGGCAGCAATAGACACAACACAGAATGGCCAAAATATAGTTGTCAACAAGTATCATAATTTATCTTCTGTTGTTTACCGTGTGTTTACTTTTCATTCATGCACATATAGATTCCAGCCCAAATAGTCCTCGATGGCTTCGTTCAGAATTTCCTTCACATCATTGCGAACCATAGCCACATGATGTTCAAAACCATTTTTACAAATATACTTCATCAGAGTCTGCAAGTTATTCACCTTGGTGACAGCTATGCATCCATCCATTCCATACGGGTCATCCGTGATTTCACCAGTACCCAAATAAGCCTTGATAGCGCCTTTTGTATCATCTGTGGAAATACGGAAGAATGTGAAATCACCTTTGGTCACTTTACCATATACGGCACCGAATGTATTGACCTTGCCCAGCGTACGTCCCAAAACGCCCAGTGTACCAAGCTTCAAGTCATTTCTGACAAACGATTTCGGGAAGTTACCGCAATGGGTACATACACATTTGTTCCGGTCTTCTGCAAAATTGTTATTCCAGTCAAGCAATGCCGATTGACCTTGCGCTGCCAATGTCAAAGCATACATGGACACAGCGCCGGCAATATCTACCTCACAAGCGGCAGGAAGTAATTTTTCACCCAGCATACTCATTGTCACACATGCTGCACAACCATAATTTTGTTCCAAAGAGTCCCAACACTGAACAGCAACAGCATCAATCTGATTGGCTTCGATCCAACGTTCTACAGCCACACCGAATTTTGCCTGAAGCACCAGCTTGTCACTATATTCCTTGGGAACTGCCGCATAGCACTTAATTTCTTCAAGCTTCTTCAGCAACTCCGCATCCGTATCCTCAATCTTACGGGCAGCACCGAGTATTTCAGAAAGGTCGACCGGAACGACTGTAATGCCACTCTTCTGTAACAGTTTCTCACTTGCACGTACAGTCTGGAAACCAGCCGGACGAGCACCGATAGCACCGATACGTGCATGGCGCAAGCCATTGACTACACGACAGATACCAGCAAACTTATTGATATCCTTGGCCAGTAATTCGGAGTATATAGAATAGGTGTGTAGCGTGGTATCTGTAAAAGGTATGCCATATTGATACAGATTGTTACAAACAGAAATCTTACCGCAAAAAGCATCACGGCGGCTGTCCAGATCCACCTTGTCGTTCTCGTCGTCACAAGCCTGTACCAAAACGGGGACATTCAAATCGGCCACGCTGATAGCATTGATGATTCCAATCTCAAAGCCAAAGTTGGGCAGGGAAACTATGATACCGTCAATGCGGTCACGATTCTGTCGGAACAGTTCCGCACACTTCAATCCGTCTTCGCGGGTTTCAATACTGCTACTGCCGGTAGGAGTAGCGTCTTCAGGTAAGATCACATAATCATAGCCTTCGTCGGCAAGTGTTTTCAACAATTGTTTGCGAACATCTTTAGCCAATTCTGAATTAAAATAAGCACGAGTGCCGATAATTATACCGAAACACATTCTTTCCTTGTTTTTCATTGTAGATAGTGGGTATTTAAATTATACTTTGAAAATATTTATCTGATTAATTGGTTTACCGCTTTCAACCAGCCTTCACACCATTTTTCTACCTGTGATAGGTTACTTTGCGGCTCTATGCGGTAGCGGCTCCGGCGTAATACGGACACCTGCTCAAAGCTCGTCCATATCTTGCGAGCCATTCCGTTCATTACAACGGCTCCCAAGGCCGAAGCTTCTTCAACATCCGAACAATTGATCGGTACACGTAAGCAGTCGGCCTGGAACTGCATCAGGAATTTATTTTTTGTAGGTCCTCCATCGGCTCTGACTTCTTTCAGCTTTATACCTGCCTGACTGGTCATCGCTCTGACCAAATCATTCACTTGATAGGCTATGGATTCAAGTGCTGCCCTGAGAACATGCGGTTTCCCGGTACCTAAGGTCATCCCTAAAATGGCAGCCTTTACATCCCCTTGCCACCAAGGAGCTCCCAACCCGGCAAAAGCCGGTACGACATACACACCTCCATTGTCTTTTACTGTAGCCGCCAACTCTTCCGCTTCGTCTGGCGAACTAATCATCTGCAATCTCTGTTCTAGCCACTTGATGGTAGCACCAGTACAATGAATATTGCCTTCAAAAGCATAGAATATTTTTCCAAGTGCGGCAAAACCGATGGAAGTGACCAATCCACGGGGAGCAACGGCAGCTTTTTCACCAATATTCACCATCACTGATGAGCCGGTTCCATAAGTGACCTTGCCCAGCCCTTCTTCAAAGCACATCTGACCGGCCAGTGCACCGTGTGAATCCCCCAATACACCGGCTATGACAATAGGATTCTTAAATAATCCTCCCACCGTAGTTTCTCCAAAAACAGCATCACATGGCAGTAATTCAGGCATCATAGTTTCGGGGATGGTAAATAGCTCCAGCAGGTCACTGTCCCATTGCATCGTATGAATATTAAACAAAAGAGTCCTGGAAGCATTGGTATAATCTGTCACATGGCGTTTACCATCAGTCAATTTCCAAATCAGCCACGTATCAATGGTTCCCATCAATAAGTCACCGTTATCAGCAGCCTGACGGGCTCCTTCCACATTGTCAAGTATCCACTTCACACCACTGGCTGAGAAATAAGGATCCAATAGCAAACCGCTTTTCGCCTGTACTATTTCGCTGTACCCACTGGCTTTCAACTCATTACAGATATCAGCACCACGCATGCATTGCCATACCACAGCATTGCATATCGGTTTGCCCGTATGCTTATTCCATACAACCACTGTTTCACGTTGATTGGTGATGGCCAACGAATACATATTGTCTGCCACTTCCTCCTTTATCAGTTCGGCTATACTTTTCTGTACATTCCGATAAATTTCTTCAGCATCATGCTCCACCCATCCGGATTTGGGATAATATTGTTCATGGGTGACATTGACGCGCCTCAGCATTTCACACCTCTCATTGAATAGCATGGCTTTGGTAGCCGAGGTGCTTTGGTCTATTGCAATTATCAGGTTTTCCATTTCAGGTATTATTAAAGGCTAATTGATTTCAAATTTATCGAATCGGAGTTACTTAAGGAAGTCAAGGGCAGTTTTCACGATACCGGATGAGTCGAGTCCATAATGGGCAAAAATTTCCAGGGAGTTCCCATGCACCACATTCTCATCAGGGATACCCAGGATTTTCACCGGTACGGGATGCTCGGATATGATTTCAGTCACCATCGCCCCAAGACCTCCATACTGGCTATGCTCCTCAACCGTGATGATTCGCCCGGTTTCGGAAGCGGCTTTCAAAACAGCTTCCTCATCACAAGGTTTAATAGAGGACATATCCAATACCCGGGCCGAAATACCATATTCGCGTAACTTCAAAGCCGCCTGACGTGTGTGGTATACGGTTTCACCGGTTCCGATAATAGTCAGATCTGTTCCGTCCAGCAACATGTTGGCCTTACCTATGGCAAAATCAAAATCATCATTTTCATAGACATCGGGAACTGCTGCACGACCTACACGTACATAAACCGGTTCGGGATAATCAACCAAAAGCTCAACCAGTTTTTTAGTCTGTCGGGCATCGCAAGGTAACACGATATTCATTCCGGGAAAAGTACGCAGCACGGCAATGTCGTGTAAGCTATGATGGGTAGCCCCCAAAGCTCCGTAAGCTACTCCTCCACTTACTCCCAATATTTTTACGTTGTTCTGGCTATAAGCCAAGTCCACCTTTACCTGTTCCAAGCTACGAGCCACATAAAAACAAGCCGGACCACATACAAACACTTTCTTTCCGCTATGAGCCAACCCGGCTGAAATACCCACAGCATCCTGCTCCGCAATACCACACTCCACGAATTGCTGCGGCAATTCTTTGGCAAAATCATTTAACGTCACCGAGCCACGGGCATCCGTCGTCACAGCAATGATGTCCTTGTCCATCCGAGCCAATGACAACAAAGTGTCGGTGAAACTTTTTCTGCAAGCTATCATATCAATTATATTCTAAATCCTTAATTCTTTCTGATATTTCTTGAATGGCCTGTTCATACTGTTCGTTACTCGGAACCCCATGATGCCATTTAGCTACCCCTTCCATGAAAGATACTCCTTTCCCTTTTGTCGTATGAGCCACCAGCAAATGAGGGTGACGGTTTGCATAATCAATGGAACGGAAAGTCCGGATAATATCTTCCATGTCGTCACCATTCATATCCTTTACCTCCCAGCCGAATGCCGTCCAGCGATCATGGATATCATCAATTCCCATCACATCTTCCGTATTTCCGCTAATCTGCAAATGATTACGGTCTATTATAGCCACCAAATTATCTAATCTATACTGCCGGGCAGCCATTGCTGCTTCGTAGATGGAACCTTCACCCTGTTCACCATCCCCCATCAACACATAGGTTTTATAATCCCTGTTGTCCATTTTGGCAGCTATCGCTATACCTACCCCAACAGACAAACCATGTCCCAAGGCTCCGGTATTCACTTCAATACCCGGAACTCCGATAGTGGGATGTCCCGAAAGGATAGAGCCATATTGTCCCAATGTATCCAAAATGCCTTCTGTTATAAACCCTTTGGATTCCAGCGTCACATACAAAGCCTCCACACAATGCCCCTTGCTCAAAATGAAACGGTCACGCAAATCATCTTTAGGACTGTCCGCATTCACATTCATCACATCAAAGTAAAGAGCCGTAAGAACATTGAGGCAAGACAAATCTCCGCCGATATGACCGGCTTTTGCCTTATAGATAATTTCAATTAATCTTTTTCGATTCCTTTCTGATTGAAGAGTCAATTCTTTTGTTTTCATAGCTTATTTGCTTTCATTTCTTTGCAAAGAAAACAAATAAAAACCACAAAACGAAAGAAAACGAAAGTTTTCCATTGTTTATTAACATGTTTTATAATTATACCAGGGCGAAAAACGAAACAAATAAATAAAAAAGAGAAAGGAACTACAGTGCAAAAGATAATATATAGAATAAAAAAGAAGAAAAACAGCAAGAATAGACTTTCATTTGACTTTTTCTGACTACCTTTGCGGAAAAATTAAATGATTATACAATGCTCAATACTGTAGACGAAGGAATAGAAGCGGTTCGACAAGGGAAAATAGTGATAGTTGTCGATGATGAAAATAGAGAAAACGAAGGCGATTTTATTGTATCCGGTGAAAAAATAACTCCTGACATTGTTAACTTCATGATTACACACGGAAGAGGGCTTCTTTGTGTACCGCTACCGCGTTCACGTTGCAAAGAACTCCAACTGCCCCCAATGTCGGAAGACAACACTTCCCTTTTAGGCACGCCGTTCACCATGTCCGTCGATCTGAAGGGCTATGGCTGCACAACGGGAGTTTCCGCCTATGACCGCTCCGCTACCATACGTGCTTTGGTTACCGGTAATATAAAGCCCTCGGAACTGGCACGTCCCGGACACATTTTCCCCCTTTACGGACATGAGGACGGAGTATTGGGACGTGACGGACATACAGAAGCATTACTCGACCTGACAAGAATGGCAGGATTGACACCCGGCGGCGCTCTCATTGAAATACTGAACCAGGATGGGACAATGGCCCGCTTGCCACAACTACTTGAAATGGCAAAAAAGTTCCGACTGAAGATTATAGCGATCAAAGATATACAGGATTATCGTAGAAACAACAATATATAAAGTAGATATGGCACTAAACCAAAGAAGAGTCAAGATTCTGGACCTTATCCGCGAAGACGGGCATGCAAAAGTTCAAGAATTAAGCAGGATTTTCAATGTAACGGATGTAACAATCAGACAAGACCTGGAAGCCCTTGAAAAATTAGGGTATATCCAAAGAGAACACGGCGGAGCCTTCCTGAAGGATGTGGGCTCATTTGCAAAAACCGGAAAGGTTTTCAATCAGACCCATATTGAGGAAAAAAGAGAAATAGCCCAAAAAGCAGCGTCGTTTATCAGTGAAGGTGAATGTATCATTCTCGACTCCGGTTCTACTACCACAGAAATAGCCAAACTACTTACACAATACAAAGAGCTGACCGTCATTACCAATGCTCTGAACATAGCACTTATATTGGGCGAAAATCCAGGCATCAACCTCATTGTGACAGGAGGAGAATTCAAAGCACCCACCCTTTCATTGACAGGAAAGATGGCAGCCGATTCACTCAAAGGTTTCCATGCCAACAAACTATTCCTTGCCACAGCAGGAATATCCCCAGACATGAGTCTGACCTATCCGAGCCTCAGCGATCTGATGGTTAAATCGGCCATGATAAAAGCCGCCGAGGAAGTCATTCTGGTAGCTGATTCCTCCAAGATAGGAATTAGTGCATTTGCCAGTTTAGGTTCAATATCTATGGTAAATTCTTTCATCACAGACAGCAATATCTCGGAAGAGAATATCGAAAAGATGAAAGAAAAGAACATAAACCTTCTAATTGGATAACTTAAAAGATTACCCCTTCCAGAAGATATTGAACAGACAATATAGTAACGATTGGAATAAGGAACAATTAGAAGTAAAACTATAAAACATGTTTTTTAGCCAGCCGATACGCTTCCCCGACCACTTCCTTCGGATAACCGCACATCTCGATAATCCGGATGGCATTACGTTCCGTCGCCGGTCCCGGTTTCAGCTTATAATCAAAAGACAAGGTATTGTCGGCAACACATTCACAAAAATGAAACGATTCATATTCGTTCTCAAGTAAGGAAGCCAGTTCAACGTCGTGAGTGGAAGCAAACACGATACTGTTCTTGTGTGCCAAAGCAGATAGCACAGCTTTGGCTATAGCTATCCGTTCCACCGTGTTCGTCCCTTTGAACAACTCATCCAGCAGGGAAAGCTGCCTACGTCCCTTTCCGACCTCCAGCATCTCTCGAACAATCTGTACCTCCTGCAGAAAGAAACTTTTTCCTTCCATCAGACTATCCTCCAGATGGATAGCAGAAAACAATGCGGTATCCATGGGAAAACGAAAACTGCGGGCGAAACAAGTATGGAACACTTGTGCGGAAAGCAGGTTAAGTCCGATAGCACGGATAAAGGTTGTCTTACCAGACATATTGGAGCCGGTAACAAGGACAGAACTGCCACAAAGCGTAATGTCATTGGAGATACAATGCTCTATAAGCGGATGATAAAGGCCCTCTGCATGAAGCGTTTCACCCTCGTCACAAGCTTCCGGAAGAGTATAATAGGGCAGCCCATCCCGAAGCTCGGAAACAGAGCAAAGCGCATCCACCAATCCAAAATAGCGGAAAACCTCTTCAATCTGTTCTTGCCTGCCCTGCAATAGAAAGAAAGCCTTGGAAACCGGAATAACCTCCCGCAGGAAAAACACATTCACCATCTCGATGAAGAAATAAGCAAGAATGGCGATGTCGCTCTCCAGCTTGATACTGAAACGGAAAGTGGAAAGTTGCTTTCGTAACGGACGCAGCGCCTGCAAAGTCTTTTGGATATCCCGATGCACCGATACACACAACGGAATCTGTGCCAGCCTCTCCGCTTGCCTGAGCAGCAGCCATAACTGAGGGATGGAAAAGAAATAGCCCTGAATCCGTGCCTTGCTGCGATAGTGCAATACCATGTTCACCAATACCGATATACACAATAACCCCAGAACGTAAAGCGAAGATGTAACATAAACCATCCCTGACAAAACAAAAGGCACGAACTGCAATATACTTAGCAAACGGTAAAAGCGGCGGGAATATATGGGATGGGAAATGGAAAACAACGATGCAATGGCGCAAGCATCCGGCGTATCCAGTTTCTGCAACTCCGACCGGATTTCTGCACGCAACTCCTTGTCGGCAGAGAGTTCGCGAATCACTTCCTCCTGTTCCGAAATCTCCGAAAGGCGGTTGTAATGCAACAAGTCGTAGAGGTACTGTCGGCCCACACAAGAAGAGGTACGGTCGGCCCATTCGAAAAAGTCATCCAGATTGAGGTCGTCCCAGGTTTTCTGTGACACCAAATGTTCTTTCTCCTTCACCGACCGGTACTCGTGGTATAGCGATATATCCGAAAATGACTGTCCCATCAAAGAATTATTTAGAATGATGCACAAAAATAGAAAGAACTCGCGAGAAAAAGGCAGGAAATTGGGAAATAATGCAATTCGTTGGTAGATTGTTTAATACGCAACGGGCTTCCGTGGTTGTAATGCGGTCCTGAAAGACCGTATATAGATGAGTTAAGATGTAGATTTGCTACTAATCCGTTGCCTTTTTTGAGGGCAAAAATCGGTCAGAAAAAATCGTTCTTAATCTCCATCGGCATCCCAATAACCGCCTCAAAGAACGCGTGTTTTCCAATCTTTGCTATGACAAAGGTAAGCATTTTTTCTTGAAGTGAGAAAAAATATAGGCTCAGATATTGGGGCATAGTACTTTATTCTATATTCCGCTATATTATTCATGCCTTTCATTTGCTCTTTATACTTTAATTTTGCAACCAAAGTAAAGAGTTATGAATCAGGTAAATGTAAAGGTGGCGTTCTACCTCAAAAAGAGCGAAGCGGATGCCAAAGGCAATTGCCCTGTGATGGCGAGATTGACCGTCGGAAAATACTCCGAAGCGGCATTCAGTTTGAAGATGTCGGTGCCTCATACAATGTGGCACTCAGGTCGTGCTACAGGTAAGAGTGTAGCTGCCCGAGAGATCAATCGTCAGTTGGATGAGATTCGTGCCACGGCACTCTCCATCTTTCAAGAACAGATAGCCATACACGATATTGTAACGGCAAAAGATGTGAAATGCCTTCTATTAGGTATGGCATCAGGTCAAGAGACCTTGATGAGTTATTTTCGTGCTTTCATCAAGAACTACGAAAAGCGTGTAGGTGTGAATCGTGTTGCAAGCACACTTAGAGCCTACAAGTACGCATACCAACATATCGAAAAGTTCTTGAATGAGAAGTACAAACTGACAGACATTCCGTTTACGGCATTGGATCGCTCGTTTATCGACAAGTACGACCTTCACTTGCGTACCGAGTGCCATTTGGCTTTGGGTACCATCAAGCAATTGACGACGAACTTTAAGACTATTATCGGTGAAGCTATTGCCGATGGCATTCTTACTACCAATCCATTTTGGGGATATGAGGCCGAGCGTCCGAAGAGAGAGCAGAAATATCTGACTACAGAGGAACTGCAACTGATGATGACCACTCCACTTCATAATGCCAAACTTTATCATATACGAGACCTCTTTTTATTCTCCTGTTATACTGGTATCCCTTATGGAGATATGTGTATGCTGACCAAGGAGGATTTAGCGACAGATGAAGATGGCACGCTATGGATAAAGACCTCTCGTAAGAAGACCAAGATAGATTATGAGGTGCCTTTGCTGGATATTCCTATCTACATAATAGACAAGTATCGCGATGTGGATTCTGACGGCAAACTTCTTCCGATGTATAGCAATTCGGAAATGAATCGTCAGTTGAAGGTGATTGCCAAGATGTGCGGTATAGAGCGTAGAATCGTCTTTCATGCTGGAAGGCACACATACGCTACGGAGATTACCCTCTCGCATGGCGTACCTTTGGAAACGGTCAGTAAGATGTTGGGACATGCTGAGATTACCACTACCCAGATTTATGCAAAAGTCACCGATGATAAGATTGATGCCGACACAAAAGTGCTTGATAGTAAAATCAGTGAACGTTTTTCAGTAGCCATTTAATAACCATAAAATGACAGCTTATGAGAAATAATAGAGATAACCAAGATACAAAGCGCAGAAGTACCTTTGCCATATTGTTTTACATTAACCGCACGAAAATACGCAAGGATGGCACATGCCAACTCTTGTGCAAGGTAAGTATAGATGCCGAATGGGAACAAATCGGCACTAAGGCTTCCGTAAACCCTGACATCTGGAATCCTGAAACAGGGCGTGCCGATGGTCGCAGTGAAAATGCCGTAACGGTAAACCGAGCCATCGACGAACTCACCAGAGAGATTACCAACCACTATAACCATATAAAGAAGAGCTTAGGCTTTGTTACCGCTGAACTTGTAAAGAATGCCGTTAAAGGTATCGGGCAAAAGCCTGTAACATTGCTCGCCCTCTTCCGTGAACACAATGATGAGTTCAAGAAACGCATTGGAGTGGATAGAATCAAAGAGACATTCGACAGCTATCAGCGTTCCTATAAGCATCTTGCAGCCTTCGTTCAAGAAAAGAAAGGTGTTGAAGATATAACATTGCGAAGCCTTGACAAGGTGTTCTACGACGACTTTGAGATTTTCTTGCAGACGGACTGTAAAATGAAGCCCAAGACTGTTCATGAGCATCTGTATAGACTGAAGAAAATGACAATGCGAGCCGTCAGCCAAGGTACACTAAGGCGTGATCCATATTGCAGACTGCATCCTGAACTACCTAAGCGAAAGAGTCGTCATCTGAAGTTGGAAGACCTTAAAACATTGATGTCAACGCAGATTGACAAGCCTAACCTGCAACGGGTACGCGACTGGTTCATCTTCTCGACCTTTACAGGATTAGCTTATGCAGACTTGAAGCGACTATCCGTAAATGACATTACTCAAGCCGAGGATGGTAGCTGGTGGATACACATCAAGCGACAGAAGACCGACACTCCATCAGTTATAAAACTACTTGATGTCCCATTGCGTATCATTGAAAAGTACAAGCACGAGCGACAGGGAGATAAGGTTTTCAACCTATATACCCGTGAGTACCTAATCAGATTGACAAGGGAATTAGGTGAAGAGTATGGCTTCTACCTTACCTTCCACAAGGCTCGTCACAATTTCGGTACCCATATGACTCTCTCGCTTGGAGTACCACTTGAAACGGTAAGCAAGATGATGGGACATACGAACATTACGACCACTCAAATCTACGCACAAGTAACAGATAAAAAAGTTGATGAGGATATGAAGCGACTTAAGGAGGTAACGGCAGGACAGAAGATTAATATCTATGAGGAGGATTTGAGCAACCTACCCAAGCGTAGAAGAAAAGCAGCCTCCGTATGAATGTGAGAAACGACCCCGATTTTGCGAGGTCGTTTCTCTATTTAGGCAGATTGAGTTATACCCATCGTTGTTCTTCGACACACCGTTTGTGGGAGTCTTCAAGAATTTTTCTGATTTCAGACTCTTTATACAGAGCCTTACCCTGTACGATATAGTAAGGAATCATTCTCGCCGAGCGATACTCCTGCAATGTCCTTCGGCTCACTTTCAATACTTTTGCAAGCTCTTCGTCTGTCATAAAGTAATCGCTCTTAAACATCGGTTGTGGTCTTGAACCGTTCTTATCGAGCAGTTCATTCATCTTCTTCAATCGTTGAAGGATTTCCGCTATCTGCGGATCTTTCTTATCAAGGAAATACATAATTACAATTGGGGTTTTAGTGGATAATAATTTGATTGCATCAGTTTCTCTACATCTTCGGGCTTGTAGAAAATCTTGTGTTTGATTCGGCTGAAAGGTATAAGCCCTTTATCTCGATACACCTGAAGGGTGCGTTTCGAGATACGCATAATGTCGCATACCTGCTGGTTATCCAGCCACTTTTTCAGAGCCAGGTCCTCATGAGGACAACAAAATTTGCTCACTTTCTCTTCGAGTGCCAACAGATGATTACAAATCTCGTCAAAGGCTCTCTTTTCAATAAGTACCATTTCCATTTTTTGTCATTTTTTTAAGTTATACATTGATTAGTTTCTCATGCTTGCCGGAAGTGGCAAGCCCTTTTGTTCAAAGAAGTCCTTGACCTCGGAAGCCTTGTAGTATGTGCGTCCGTCAATCATATAGTAGCGGATAAGTTTCTTCTGGCGGTAGCGAGCAAGGGTACGGTGAGTCACGCCAAGCAGTTTGCTCAGGTCGTAGTTATCCAGCAATGTGTCGCCATCGAGACACTCCTTCATCTTGTTCTGTCGCTCCAGCATCTTCTCAATCTTATCGAAGCGTTCCATCAGTTGGATGAACATCTTGTGGGCGGTTTCACTATTTATCTGTAACATTGTATAATCTGTTTAAGTGTAAATAATCGGGTTACTACACCGTGTTGCGCAACAGGTTATACTTATTAAATGGCATCCTGCGTGCCAATGACATGGAATGACACAAAAAGACACCGATACATCATTGTGTATCAGTGAAATAAAAATTTTAAGCGTAAAAATTGGGACTTTTCAGAGTATTGCAAAATGCAACACTTTTTCGCAATCTGCTATTGCAAAATGCAAGAGTTGCGGTAAATGATACGAGTTATTCCGTTGGGGAATGAGGTAGTTTTATGAACGCTCCAACGACTTGGAGTAAGGTCATTAAATATGGGAGTTCCCTTACCTGTTACGATTGGCAGGATATAGACAACCATCTCGTCAATGAGGTTGTAGCGTGAGAGCCCACGCAGAAGTTCTATGCTATCCTTGTCGGATATTTCAGCGATGTATGTATCGGATTGGTTTTTGTCGGAGTGTTTCTCGGCAAGCAGGTCGAGCAAAGGATAGTGTTGCATCAGGCGATATACGCTCTGCTCATGCCAATATGGGAAGCCCTTGGCATCATTCATTACCCACTGCATTAAGTTCTCGTCAGCTTTCGGAAGAAAGCCGTCCATTGTCATCGCTGCTATGATCTGAATCTTTGCCATATCGTTACCTCCGTTCAAAAAAGAAGCGTGGTCATCACGCATCTAAACAGAGGCTCTGGCAAGCCCAAAGTGATACACGCGATGCCACGCTATGCATACGCATAGCATAAGCATTACGCAATTCATCACTTTAACTTCCACTGCCAGATTTCTGTTTAGGATTCTTGCGAACTTATGTTATGTAAACGGACAGAGACCACTAATGTTCTGTCACGATATTTCAATTTTACGGCTCAAAGATACAACTTTTTGCCGATACGCGGTTCATATTGCCCCACAATCATCATTTTATGCCGTACTTTTTCATCTTACGGTATAGTGTAGATGAGTCAACATTGAGCATTTGAGCCGCTTTTGTCTTGATGCCACCACATGACTGCAAGGCTCTGATGATGCTCTGTTTCTCCAGTTCCTCATCCTTTAACGGAAGCAGAGGAGCCTCCGAAGCATCTGTTTGTATTGCAGGAGTGATGTTCAAATCCGTATAGTCAATGAGCGTATCTTTAGCCATCAATACCGCTCGTCTAATCTTGTTCTGCAACTCCCTGATGTTACCTGACCAGGAGTGTGAGAGCAACAACCGTTCCGCTTCAGCTGTGAAGCCCGTTCTTTTCCTATGAAGCTCCGCAGAATATTTCTCGCGGAAGAAGTTGGCAAGCGGGAGTATATCTTCAGGGCACTCACATAGTGACGGTTGGTGTATCTCAAACTCACCTAAACGGTGATACAGGTCCTCACGGAAACGACCGTCTGAAATAGCCTTCTCCATATTCTCGTTGGTGGCGGCAACGATACGCACATCCGCCACACGTTCCCTGCTTGAGCCGACAGGCATGAATGTTCCCTCCTGCAATACACGAAGCAATGAGGATTGCATATCAAATGGCAAAGTGCCTATCTCATCAAGGAATAGCGTACCACCTTTGGCGGCATCGAAGTAACCTCCCTTATCAGTGTCTGCACCCGTAAATGCTCCTTTCGTATGTCCGAAGAACATCGAGGCGGCAAGTTCGCGAGGTATCGCTCCGCAGTTCACCGCCACGAAGGGCATATCCTTGCGTGTGCTGTGGAAGTGTATGCTTCGGGCGATGGACTCCTTACCCGTACCATTGGCTCCGAGTATCAATACCGTTATGTCCGATTTGGCAACGATTTCGGCAAGATGCTCTGTCTCCCTTGCCTTTGGACTTATACGCTTGAATAGTTCCTTCTCCTTGCTGCGCATCGTTGCTATGGGCTTCAGCAGTTCCTTGACCATCTCCACCAGTTGCTCGTGATATACAGGCTTGGAGAGATAATCTTTTGCACCCATCTTGATAGCCTTGACAGCATCGGTAATGGAGGCATACTCGGTCATTATCACAAATGGGATATCCATCTTCTCCTTGCCAATCCATTCAAGGAGGTGTATGCCGTCGCCTTGTGGCAGACGCACATCGGAGAGTATCAGGTCGAACCGTTCCTTGCGTAGTAACTTATGGGCAAAGGGCTCATTCATAGCCGTAGTCACTGAATATCCTTCACGCTCCAGCCAGTCTTTCTGTATATGAGAGAGGGCTATATTATCCTCTACTATCAGTATTCGTTTCTTCATCGGCTATTCTCTCTATCTCTTTACGGGCATCCTCCATTAGACGCTCTATGTGGGTTATAATCTGTCCTGTATGTACCAATAATGCCTGAATATCATTATCCTGTTCCTTCAATGCCTTGCGGTATGCAAGGAGTGTGTTCTCCATTGAGAGCATCTCCCACATTGGCATCATACGATGTACGACATTACGCATGGACTCCACCTTCTCTGTTGTCATCGCAATCTTCAAATCCGTCATATCCTTCTCACAGCTCTCAAGCAGTAATCTCAATACCTTCCTTTTGTCTGTAACCTCAGCAAGCAGTCCGGAGAAATCAGCACTTTCGTTCTGTTCCCTCTCCATGACTACGGAGGCGAGGTGTTGCAGCAGGTCTACCATGGAGAACGGCTTGAAGATACAACCGTCAAAGCCAGCATCCAGCAGAGCCTGTCTGTCGCCATCCTCTCTGGCGGTCATCGCCACCACCGGGACGGTTCGGGAATTGCCTATGCGTGATTTACGCAACAATTCCAAGACTCTGTAACCATTGGTGTCGGGCATCTGAATGTCGGTCAGCACAAGGTCGAAGTCCTTATTTCTTATCTCCTCAAAGAGTTCTTTGGCATTGATGCAGGTCTTGCACGAGACCCCGTTACGCTCCAGCATCTCCTTGATTACCTCCAACTGCAAAGCATCATCGTCAATGGCGATTACGCAACCAGGCAGGTGATGCGAGATATCAGCCACTACCGTTTCCTCTTCCACACTCTCATCGGTTACAGGCAGAGGCAATTTAACAGTGAAGATCGTTCCTGCACCTTGCTTGCTCTCCACCTCAATCGTTCCACCAAGCAGAGTGACAAGACCTTTGGTAATAGGCAGACCAAGACCGTAACCATCGGCATTATTCTCATTTGTAGTACGCTCGAAGGGTACATATATGCGTTTCATCATATCTTCGGAGATGCCGACTCCCGTATCGCTTACCTTCATTGTCAGCCAGCCATTATCATACGAAGCCTTGAAACATACATTTCCCTCGGATGTGAATTTGACGGCATTGGTAATGAGATTGTTGATTATACGCCCCATTTTGTCCTTATCGCCCTTTACCGTAACATTTGTATTGGTGTAGCGATGTTTGAATTGCAGACCTTTCTCCTTTATCATGTGTGATACACTATCGGCAATTCTCTCCAACGACTCGGACAGGTGGAACGGGACGGGATTCGGCGTCTCCTTGGCTTCATCCAGACGATAGACATCAAGGAGGTTATTTACAAGGTGCAGGACATGCTTGCATAGAATGGTAATGTTCCTGAGCTTGTGGTTGCGTCTCTTCTTGTCCCTCATATCCATAGCCAGCTCTGCGTTACCGCTGATACCGTTGAGCGGGCCACGAATATCGTGCGATATGGTCATGATGATCTTGTTACGCATTTCAAGCAACTCGGCATTCTTGCGGTTGCTTGCCTCCAATTTGCGGCGACCACGCTCTTTACGCCCGTAGTCACGCATAATGACGATGTATGAGAGCAGCAGAGCAAGGAAGATGAAGGCCGTTATGCCACCCAGCCATACTTTTGTCCGTTCACGGGTTTTGATGATCTGTTCTTCACGCTCCTGAAGGTCGGCTGTAACACGCTCATCCAATACCGTGATGAAATTTTTCAGTTTCAGGTTGATGTTGAGATTACGCTGTGCCAGACTGTCTGCCGTTTCCGATAATCTCCGGCTCTGCTCGGATTGTTTCCTGATGACATCCCTATTGAGGGTGTAAAGTTTTGTAGAAGTTGTGGATTGAGGCGGAGTCTTCTCCTTTTTCTTGAATAGTCCCAAGAAACCACCTTTCTTCTTCGGGGGCTCCTGCGTACTCTCATAAGCGATTACGGGAACACGCTCGGCAAGTTCTTCGCCGAGTTCCACTTGTTGTTCAAACAACTGGGAGATATTGAATAGTTGGATTTCTTTCTCTGCCATCAGATGCCGCAGACTATCTATTCGTTCTCCCGAATAGAAGTTCTTGAACTCGCAGAGAATGCTGTCAACCTTTAACCTCTTGATACGATAGAGTGCGGTGTCTGCCTCCTCCCATTCGAGGATCGTCTCACCGAACATCGTGAGGTCGAGCATATGCACGTATGCTTCATGTACATTTTGTCGGAGTCGGTGAATCTCTTTCACTTCACGCTCCAATCTGTTCATCTGTCGCCACTCGTGCAGGTACGTATATACGATACCACCAATTAGGGCGACAATAATAGTATAGCCTAAGGCTAACTTTCTTTGAATCTTCATTGCGTCCTATATTTAAGGCTCGGGTTAGTCCGAACAGTTTATCATATATGCCTTGGAGCACAAAATTACTAATAAAGCAAAAAATTAAGGCGACTTTATCATTTTTTAATAGCTATTCAAGGCTGTGATGTAATATAAAACGCTAAAAATGTTAGCTATATTGTTATAAAAGTGGGCGATAGCATAAAAAAAGCCATCATATTTGTGTGAATATGACAGCTACTATTGATTATACCATTATCGGATTGACCTTCATTGTCGTGAGGTTTAGATAGAGTCCGTGATGCTCTATCATTCCGTGACGGAACATCTTCCAGAGGATATTGCAGCCAAGTTGTGCCAATGTGGAGTTGATGAACAGGTCTTGCTTCTCCAATGCCTCGGCAAGTGAACAGCTCGGGCCGGAGTCCTCTTCCTTGATTCGGGCATACTTCACAAGTTTGGTAATGACCGTTAATGACGGTACGGTCTGGTAGATTTGAGAAGTAGGTTGCTTTATCTTCTTTGGGATACTGCCCAATACAACCTGTCCCGATGTTTGCGTATTGCCGAAATCAAGCCAATACAGAGGTGTCTGATAGTTCGTATAATTGTACTGTGGCAATGCTTTGAGTACATTCCAGAGGTCTATTCTCGACTTTATATTGTCTGTACAGGTGATAGTGATATTGGCAAGATGTTCCTGTCGTACATCTTTCATATTGGAGGGATAGAGTGCTGGCACAGCCTTCCAGTCATTTCCGAAGAAGTTGTTGATGCGTGTTATCAGACAGTTCGCCTTGTTCAGTCCCAAGTCGGAATATCCGAAGAGCTGTCGTCCGATGTTGGCTTCGGTAACAATGTCGGGATCGTATAGTGTTACGAATAGTCCCGGATGTCCGAGGGCACGAAGTGTTACATCCAATCGTGCAAGGTTTGTTAATACTTGTGAACCTGTACCGCCACCACCTATAAGGTTTACCGTTACGGGGTGTTGTGGTACGAGCAAATAGCTGTCGGTATAATGTACTCTTTTCATCGTAGTATATCTTTAAGTTTCAAATTCTTTAGAGGCTTTAACTCTTCGAGGTTGAATGGAGCATCCTTTGCTGCCTTTGTTACCAGTACAAGGTTGCTCTTTGTGGGATTTCCGTTACCTCCGAGGTGTGAGAACTCCGTGAGCCAGAACTTCTTCTCCCAGTACTCAAGTAATTTGTCGTAGGTAATCTCTGTCGGCTTGTCAATCTTTGCCGAGCCGAGACAGACGCTTGACCCCGTGACATTGAAGAACGGAGCAGCGTAGAGTTCCGTTTCAGGCTTCAGCTCCTTGTCTATGTATGTGTAGATATTCATACGCTCATCACGCACCTCATAGATGACACCTGGCAGGTTGTACTCGGCATTCTCAATATGTAGCGACTCCTTGAAGAACATCATACGCTTTTGTGGCGGGTTGTACCAGATATATTTCTCGTAGCCCTTACGAGTATCACTCCATAGCATATTTGTCGGGATGCGACCATGCGGTGTGCTGCTGTGCCTTTCGGAATATCCCTTGATGAGTTCGTTGATGAAGTCTACTGTTACGGGGCGGCCTTCGCTCATGGCTCCCTCATTATCTATGCTCCGTACTTCAAGGAAGTATGTATCTCCTCCATCTGTGGAGTATGCTATCAATGCCGCACGGGGGCGCAGCATCGTATTTATCTGCTTGGTAAGTTTGTTGGTATCCATAATCTTATCTTATATAATAGATGAATTGGTCCGCCCATTTGAAGAACCTTTCGGGATAGGTATCTTCCAATGAGAACGGCTTTTCTGTATGAGGTGTAACCTCGAATGTAGAAATCGGAATAATGTCGTAAGAGTTATATAGATTTTGCGTGAGATGATCTTCAAGATAATCAGTCAACATATCGAAATCATATACAACCCTTATTTGCTGTTCCAAGCCTACGGGAAGGACATCAGGCTCTTCATCATAGAAAGGATCGTATGCGTAATACATAATTGACTTATTAGGTGTAATGAACTCCAATCCTTTCCTCATCAACTCTATCAAACCTTGCTCAAAGCCATTTTTGCAGTCATAATCTTCAATGGCTCTCGGCAGGTTCTTGTAGTAGGACTTGCGCCATACCCTATCGAGGAGATTGTACGCCTTTCCACCTTTCTTATAAGAGCGTATCAGCCGTTCTCTTTTCTTACGTTCTTCCGGTTCTTCATCTTCCGGAGGATCGGATATCCATTCCAAAATGCAATCAACATCATCCTCGTCATTGATTGTCGAGAATCCGTTTGCCTTCATTAGATTATGAATGAAAGTAATAACGATTCGTCTAAGCTTAGAATTAAGATTCTCCACAAACCTCATAGGGAAATAGTATAGCGTATATTCTCCCCAGGTATGTGTCTGCCACAGATTAAAGTATAGGCGACCGCCATCCTCCTCGTAATTGAGATTTATGCCATCGCCTTTAATGGTATCCATCTCGTGATATAGGTTGGATATGCTTTCACCTATACTTCTACCGGGCGTATGCTCCGCCTTTACATTCATCAGTTCGGCATAGCGGAAATAAGAATCACGCAGGTATTCGTAATTCTCCTGCGTGATTAGGTTATAACTGTTTCCACAATAGCTCTCCCTCATAATAGTCTGCGGTGCTATGGGGAGAATAGGTGTCTTTAGAAAAGAATTACGGCACCCGTTGGCGCCGTAACTCTCTCTACTCTTGTCACACCGTATCGTACCTCCCGCTTGGTCGATGCGATTATCATCCTTGCGAGCTGTTCCGACTGATGTTCGTCCAATGGTCTGCATGACTTCTTCTTTTTAGTATCCTTACTCATAGTTTTCATCCTTTTGTTCCGATGGTTGTCTTGAACTCATATACAGCCTTGTCATCCTTGATGGTCGGGCCGTGTACGGTTGCCGTGGTCAGTTCCGGATAGATGTTCGAGTAGAAGCTCATCACACTCTCCGGAGAGTCATTCGGATTGGGATCAGGAAGTGTAATCATCTCTGTACCTTTCTTGAAGGTGAATGATCGCTGCATTTCGTTTCTTAAAAGTGCCATAGTCTTAAACTGTTTGGGCGTATGCCTGTGAATAATGATTTTCTAACATTGACTGAGGGAAGTCGGGATATTCCTCATAATCCTCGGGGCGATATGCAGGGCCTTCGTGCATATATGCCTGCTGTAACTCTTCTGGCATAGGAGGCTCCTCATGATGTGGGAACATCGGAATCTCACCCTGTGGATAGTGAGGATGCTGCTGTCCTGCATTTTGAGGTGGATAACCGCCTTGTGGTGCGGAGAACATAGGCTGCCCGCCATACTGAGGCTGTGGAGGTTGCTGAACAGGTCGCTGTATCGGCTGTTGCACGGGACGCATTACCGTCTGTTGTGGCTGTGGCGGCATCTGTCGTGGTGCTGCCTGCGGCTGTATAGTCTGCTGTGGAGGTTGTGGTGCCACATTTTGCGGTTGTACCACTTGTGGAGCAGGTGCCGGAGTCTCTTCCATCATCTCGAAGAGCGAGCCTTGGTTCATCGCCTTCTTCTGTGCGGCAATCTTCTCATCTACCTCCTTCTGCTTGTCGGCAGTGGCATACATACGAGCCTGTTGGAGTGCGGTGATGGCATCCTTATGATTCTTGGCAGTGATCAGCTCCTCAGCCTTCTTCATATGCTTCTCGTACTTCTCACGCTTCTCTTTTTCCTCTTTAGTCTCCTTAGCCTTGGCATCCTTTGCCGCCTTGCTGTTGGCAGCAGCCTTGTCTGCCTGCTTCTCGAACTCCACCAAATTGGAGATAAGCCCCGTAGCCTTGCGTATAGGCTGCATGATGTGTTGCAGGAACTCTGCATCCATCTCTTCGGGAGTGCCCGTTAGTGTCAGCGGGATGATGTGGTTTGCAGCCTCATCTTTGAGTCCGTTGGCCTTCGGCAGTGTTGATACAGTAAGTTGTCCGTTCGCTTTGCGGATGACGAGCGTAAGATCTACGCTCTCGGTCATCATCTGTGAAATTGATGTGAAAAACATAACTTTATGATTTAATGTTAATACTGAATTATTTTCTTGTGATGTTCACTGGTTGAAGAACTCTGCAAGCAGTCTGTTACGGTCAGGATGCTTGCTTATCTCCAGAATGGGATTGAGCAGCTCCGATATATGTACCGGACCTCGTGAGCCTCTTGGCGGCAACTTGATTTCAGGTTCTGCGACCTTTACTCTTCTTCTACGTACCACAGGCATCTGCATCGGTGCCATCGGTACACTTGCGATGATTGCTTGATTCATAGCTTTATCTTTTATTATATGGTTAATACTCGGACTTTGGCAGTCCGTTGAACTACGAGGGCGTTACGGCTAATGCTTCCGGTAAGGCAAGGTTTTCGGGGAAAATACCGCAGCACGGCGAGGATGATTTTCTCCGAAACCACCTGTGGCCCGACCTTGCTGTCCGATAAGAAGCATTGGCCAACTTTGCCCTGTAGTTCATCGGCTTGCCAATGGCTGGTATTTAGGAGTTTATTTTCTATCCGTATTTGAATATTTGCACATCCTGAAAAATATTGATGTAAAGAATTATTAACAGTAATGCTGTTATTTGTCAAAAATGACTTATTTTTGTAGTGGCTCTATCTCAAAAAGGATTGAGCCATGTATAAATAGTTGATGTTTATTGACGATGCTTCTACGCTAAAACTTGGCCGTTTAAGTCTTTCGAAGATCGGCAATGGGACATCCACTGCTAATGTTGTATATCTACATTACGCTTGGCGTAAATTGTGTTATATACATATGGCGTGGGTTGTCTGTATTGCTTATTCGAAAGACAGGTAGCCAAGACCTTAGCGTAGGATAAGTCAGTGCACAGCCTACGCTTTTTTTGTGAGTTCGCTGGGAAATAGGGAATTATTGGAGGGGCATCTTGTCGCATTCTTTGCTTCGCGTTCGGTCACATCTGAAACCGAAAGAAGATGTATTGCATGGGCTGAATCTATCTGTAAAACCGACTATATTGTCATTAGTGGATTCCACTCTCCATTAGAGAAAAAGATTCTCAAAATATTACTTGATCATAAGCATCCCGTTATACTCTTCCTCGGAAGAGAGATATATAAACGTATTCCTGATGAGTACAAGTTGGCAATAGAGGAAGACAGGATGCTTATAGAGAGTGTAAGAAATTATCAACGTCAGAGTACTAACTCTTCACAGATTAGGAATTGGCATGTTGCTGACATAGCAAATGAGATATATCTAACGCCCTTTGATACTAACAGTATGCTTTCATCAATGTATTATCACTTCACACATTATGGTGGTACGCCAATAACAATCTTATAGATGATCCTATTATATTTAGAAGACCAAGAAACTGAGGATAGCAAACAGTATCAATGCTGCCATTACGATGCAGGCAATCTTGTATATGAATCGGAAGAAGCCAGGGAAACATACGATGGCTACCGCAGCCCATACAGGTGATACACCTCGTGTATAGAGATAGCTGAAACCTAATACTGCTACTACGGCTAAGAGTATCATACCTATCCACTTCATTCTCTTTCTTACGGTCGGGTCATTTGTTTTCATATCCTATATTATTTAGTGGGAACAGTCGTTCCCGATTTCGTTGGCTTGGATGTGAAACGCCTCCACCTGCAAGGTTTTCGGGAAAAATACCGCAGCTGTGCGAGGATGATTTTTGCCGAAACCGCCTGCGGCACGACCTTGCGGGGTGGAATGAGGGCGGTTCACTACCTTTGCCTACGAATCGGGATGACTGACATCATCTTTTCTTACCTCTCTTCTTATCGGGAAATGCCAGCGTTACATTGAACTCATCGTCAAAGGCTACGGCGGCATCGAAGGAGTTGCCTTTCTTGCCTTTGAATCCCTTGATCAGCTTGGTCGCTCCCGATGAGAGCAACTGTTCCAGATGTTGCTCGTTAAGCTCCTTGTTCAGTACCTTGCGGAATACAAGCAGACCGCAATCCGGATTGTCGCACTTGGCGACCTTCGGGCGTATCATTACTTTGCCTGTACCGCATTTGGGGCAAGGAAGGGTACGCTGTTTAGGTGCAGGGAACTTCAGTCCGAGTACCTCGCGTGTAACCTGCGAGGTAAAACTCTCGATGGAGTGCATAAAGGAGCGTGTCTCCAATGTATGCTGCTCTATTTGCAGAAGTGTCTTCTCCCAACTGCCTGTCAGCTCCACGTTGGCAACCTGCATATCTTTTACCGCCTCGTAGATGTAGAGTCCCTTCTCGGTAGGTACAAGTGCTTTGCCTGAACGCTCGATATAGTCTCGCTTGAAGAGTGTCGTGATGATGGCGGCTCTTGTGGCAGGTGTTCCGATACCCAGCTCTTTCATCGCCTCTTTTGCTTTCTCATCGGTGATGTTCCTGCCGCAGGTCTCCATAGCGGCAAGGAGTGTCGCTTCGGTGTAGAGCGGTTTGGGCAATGTCTTACGTTGTGCCGTGCCATAACCTGTTACGGGTATCTGCTCACCCTCGGCAAAGCGTGCCGTACCCTTGTTGGCTTCAGTCTCGTCCTTCTCGGCATCCTCCTTACGGGCAAAGACTGCACGCCAGCCCGGATTGACGATGGTAGTAGAGCGTGAACGGAACTTCATATCCTCGGCTGCCGCCTCCATAACCAATGACTCCTTCTCGCAGCGTGGCGAGAACGCTTCAAGCATACGCCCTGCAATCATTGTGTAGACAATCTGCTCGTGGGCGTTCAACTCCTCAGGCTCTATGCCTGTGATGATGAGTGCGTGGTGATCCGTCACCTTGTCATCATCTACACTACGCATATTCAGATGCTCGAAGTCGAAACGCTTGCCATACTCCTTGAACTCGGGCATAGTGGCAATCTTCCAAAGGGAATCATAGACCTGCTCCATCAGGTCGTGCGAGATATATCTGCTACCCGTTCTCGGATATGAGATATACTTCTTCTCATAGAGAGCCTGTGCTACCGAAAGAGTCTTCTCCGCACTCATATCGTGATAGGTATTGCAGTCCTTCTGCAAGGTGGTAAGGTCGTAAAGTAACGGTGCCTGCTGGTAGGTACGCTTGCGCTCCACCTTCGTGATGAGTGCCGTTGAGTCGGGCGAGAATCGTGCGTGTGCCGCCTCTGCCTGCTCCTTGCTCTTGAAGTCCTCGATATGTGCGAACTGACGGAACTCGCCCAGACGCTCAAGGGTAATGTGCAGTTGCCAATAAGGTGTGGAAACAAAATCGCGGTTCTCCTTGTAGCGGCTGCATATCATCGCCAGCGTAGGAGTCTGCACTCGTCCGAGGGAGTTGTTCGGCATACCCGAAGCCAAAGCCAATGCACGGCTGGCGTTCATACCCACGAGCCAATCAGCCTTTGCACGACAGTCGGCAGCGTGGTAGAGGCTATCGTAAGCCTCGCCATCCTTGAGGTTGCTAATGCCTGCACGGATAGCCTCGTCCGTGAGTGAGGAGATCCAAAGACGCTTGAAGGGCTTGGTATATCCGAGGTAGTGGTAGATGTATCGGAAGATAAGCTCACCCTCACGACCTGCATCCGTTGCTACGATGATGCTGTCGCATTTGCTGAATACCTCATCAATGACCTTGAGCTGCTTGGCGGCACCGATGTCCGTTACCATACCTCTGTCGGTCTTGATCTGTCTTACCACAAGCTGGAACGGTTCGGGGAGCATAGGCAAATCCTCATGCGAAGCCTTACCGTATCCGTATGCCGATGGCATAGCGAGGGAAACGAGGTGTCCCAATGCCCAGGTTACAAGATACCCGTTGCCTGCCATATAACCATCCTTCTTCTCTGTTGCACCGATGACGCGGGCGATGTCCTGACCTACGCTCGGCTTTTCTGCTATAATTGCTATCATAATTATTCGGGAATTAAAGAAGCCGTCTCCCGTCCCGATTACGGTGCGGGAAACGGCTGTCAGGTTAGTAATGGAATCGTGTTACTGCGTGGGGTTGATACCGATGATTTCGAGCAGTGGAGAGTCGTTCTTGCGTACAAGCTGCAAAGTGGCATCCATCACCACATCTACACCGAGGAGTACGAGGCTCAGCGATACGACACCCGTCTTCTCGCCTCGGAGTAGTGTCTCAAGCTCTCCGGCCTGTTCGAGTTCATCCTTGAGGATACCGATACCTGATAGTTCGTCCCAATTTACATCTTCCACCTTGAAAGGTGCTTTATTCTTATCGTTCATCTTAAAATTCATTTTAGAGTTATACATTGATTTGACTTGTCCGACTACGGATTAGATGCTCTGTCCCTTTGACTGACGCTTCTCCTGTTTCTCGGCTACCACATTGCGCTGTGAGGCGTTGCGATTACGGTCGGGATTCTCGTTATAGAAGTCCAACTTGTTCTGGTTGGAGTTCAGCTTGACATACTGCGAGATGCTCTTGCCGTCGAATCCCTTCATGCCCTCCACGAGTACCGACTTGCCGTTCTGAAGGTCGGCACGCTGCTGACCGGAGAGCTTGGCACCGAAGATTTCCTTCGGAATCTCGAACTTGGCACGCTCCTCAAAGCCGTCGGGAGTACGTGAGTACATCAGTCGTCCCGTCTCAAGGTCTGCCTTGATGAACGAGGAGAACTCCTCGCCACGGTTGTTCACCATATCATTGAGGAAGATGGCTCGTCCCTCACGCAGGTCTTTCTGCTCCTCAGCGGTCAGTTTCACACCGCCTATCTCCTTCGGGATGTAGATTTCTCTTGCACCCTCGGGCGAGTCGGGATTGTAGCGTGTGTAGTTGGGTCGTCCTGTCGCCTCATCGAGTTTCACATACGATGAGAAGAGTTCGCCATCCTTACGCTGCATATCCTCCACGAAGATTGCCTTGCCTGCATTGAGGTCTTCAATCTGCTGTTTGGTAAGCTCCACTCCACCGAGGGCGGTGCGGTTGAAGATGCGGTCGTTCTCGAAGATGAAGTCGATACCTCTACGCTCGGCACTCACCTGAATGTGGGCGTTGAACTCGTTGCCCGACTTGGCTGTCATCCCCTCGATATAGACCTTCTTGCCCTCACGCAGGTCGTTTTTCTCCTGATCGGTGAGCTGCACGCCCTTAATCTCGTTAGGGATATAGACATTCTCGGCACGCATGGCCACCACCTCGTTGGTCATCTTATCAAGGCTGATGAACGATGGGATATACTCTCCGTTGCGACCTTTGAGTTCCACCACTCGGCCCATATTACCTGTTTCGAGGAGGTTCTTCTTGTCCTCTTCTGAGAAGATGTGTCCGAAGTAAGGACGCTCCAATTCGGGTTGCTTGCGGATACCGTGGATGGCGAGTACCACCTCACCGGTGTTGGATTGCTGCAACGACAGGCGTGCGTCGGTACGCAGTACGGCAGAGCCGAAGTTAAGGTTGATAGGTACAAGCTGGTTGGTCTTGTAGCCTTTGAGCATCGAGTCAAGGAGTCCTCGCTCCTGAAGATACTCACGCGAGAGTCCGAAGTTCTTCAACTGGTCCCAGTTGATCATAGACTCGTTGTAACGATACTGATTGTTCTGCTGCTGGTCGTTAGCTTCAACGACGGGCTGCTGGGTTTGATTTTTCTTTGCCATTTCTTCTGAATTTTGATTGTTAATACTTTGTTCTGTTTGATTTTTGGGTGTTATCTCATACTTTTTGAGAAACTCTTCCACAGCTTTTGTTTTCTTACCTTCAGCAAGGTCTTCGATGGCCTGCTTGACTTCGGGCTTGTCGAACTCCTCCTCCTTCATCGTGAAAAGACCGAAGTGAGTAGGGTCTTTCAACTGACTCCAGAAGTTCTTGAGGAAGTTCTCGAAGAAGGTCGCATAACGGTCAATCTTGAGAAAGGAGTTCTGATGCTCTTTGTCTGCCGGCACGGTGGAATACTTGCCATTCTTGTTGATTTCGGATACCGCTTGAATGAGCAGTTCCATCTTGTCTAAGACCAGCACGATGTCGCTCATCTGCGGGTTCTCGGTGACTTGTGTTTTTGAGGGGGCATCCCTTACATTTTTCTTTGCCATAACTGTGAGTTTTTAGCGTAAATAACTAATGTTGTCACCGCAAATATATATAGCAAATTTTGATAAAACATTGACATTTAAGCCGTTAGACTATACAAGTCATAAGGTGTCATCACTTGTCATAGCAGGTAGGAAAGCAAAGACACAAAAAGGGGCAAAACAAGGGTGAAAAGAGGGAAAATGCTCCACACATAAACGGGGGCGAAAGGAGCAAAAAACGAAGGCAAAAAAAATGTGCGAGAAAAAGCGGTGGTATGACCGAAAAGAAATAACTTTTGTAATATGCAGAGTTGAGAGCTGAGCTGCTTTTGTCCCCACTTAAAAAATCGGGCACTAAAAAGATGGCGGTGGTTGATAGACCTTATAAAAGGAATAGAGATATGGCAGTCAGGTTGAGAATAGAGATGCGGCATATCTTACCGCAATGGATTTTTGACCTGTTGCACTATGCGTCGTAGGTCGCTTCGCTTGCTAAGTCCCAACCTCTGTCTCAACTCGGACGGCGATACCGGAGCGTTTTTTCGGGTGAAAAATTATCGCAGAGAATTTTTTGCCCGAAAACCCACGGCTTGAACGCGGAGGTATTGTCCCTCCGAGTTAACTTCTTGAAGGGACTTTGCAAGTGAAGCGGGGTTTTCACGCTATGCTGTTTGTGGAAGAACATAGAATAAAGTACTATGAGGGTGAAAATCCTAATCATAATCAGCCCATGACATTATTATATTAGGTATATTAGCAGAGCAGAATTGCAATAACGAAGACTTTGTTCAATAAAACACCTCTGTTCAATACGATTGAACAAGCAGTATTTATTGAACATATAACATTAGAGTCAAATTCTTATTAAAAAACTTTTTTATAAAAAGATTTTTCTATAAAAAGAACTTTATATAAGGATAAAGTGCTATCTTTGCAGTGATATTACTTATAACAATAATATAATTTACAGTTATGTGCATATCAAACAAGATTGGTCCTCCTGTTGAAGGTGAAGATTTCTTCGGCAGAGAGAAAGAGATTCGTAAGGCAAACAGATTACTTGACAGCAACCACTCATTGCTATTGTCAGCGCCTCGCCGTATTGGAAAATCATCGTTGGCAAAGCGATTGATTGAAGAGAAGAAACAGCAGGGTTGGAAATGTGTATATATTGATCTTGAGGAGACCACTACTGAAGAGGGATTTCTCCGTTTGGTTATTGAGGCTTTCAAGAAAAACGGAATATGGAAACAGCTCACCGAAGGAATGTCAAAAGGGTTAGTATCTGTTCTTGATAGAATAGAGAAAGTTACAATCGGTGGCGTTGTTGATTTCAATATAGGAAAGCGAGAGGAACAAGAGGATTTATACAAGAATTTGAAGGAACTTATAAAACACGATGAAGACACCTTTATCGTGGTGGATGAGTTGACGCTATTCTTGGGCATTTTGAACAAGAGCGAGAACGGAGCAGAAAAAGTAGCCTTCATCCTCAATTGGCTCAGAAGCCTCAGACAGGTGAGCAAGACAAATGTACGTTGGCTCTTCTGCGGTTCGGTAGGTTTGAGAAACTTTACCACTGCGATGAATCTTGGATTTACCATCAATGATTTGATGGAGTTCGGATTGGGAGAACTCACTCGTGAGGAGGCAGAAGGCCTTTTATCGGGATTGTGTAAATCTGAAGATATGGAAATGAGTGAAGAACTCATCAATTACACATTAGATAAGTTGCACTGGAACATTCCATACTTCATTCAGGTTATATTCTCAAAGTTGGCAGAAGAGTACGAAGACGAGGTTACAAAAGAGAGCATAGATATTGCATATAACAAGCTATGCTCCGAAAACTATCTAAGCACTTGGTCGGAGCGTCTATCAGAGTATAGAGAGTATGAAGTACCCGCTCGTCAGATACTTAAAGCACTATCGACTCAATCCGCAGGATTGGAGCGTGAAGCAATGCTGAACATTCTGATGACAGGTCAAGATGCTTCAAAGGTTGAAGAGGTGGATTACATCTTGAGTAAAGTGTTGGAGATGTTGGAAAATGACGGATATATCTTGAAGATGGATTCAATCAGAACTTTCCGCTCTCCTCTGCTTAGGGATTATTGGTTTAACAAATTTGTACAGTAAAGAAGAATCTGATGCAGACAAGATTACCTATATTATACGAAACTTTGCTGTCTTATGATATTAAGACAAGGGAAGTTCTTGCCATCAATGAAGAGGCATACACAGCCTTAAGTAGCTATCTGTCAAAAGAGGATGTTACAAAAACCGCTCAACCTAATTTGATTGTCGGAGAGTCAGGATGTGGTAAGACATTTTTGATGAAAAGACTGTATGGCATCGTTAAAGAAAATATGGGTAACACCTTGCATCCTATCGTCATAGAGGGTAAATCACTATTTTCAACCGATGATATTTGGAATCAATGTGCCTTGTACTTAAATATAGAAGGTGGGAACGATAGTTTCGATGCTATTCTAAAATGGCAAGAGACCAACTCAAGGCGTGTCGTATTGTTCGTTGATAACGTACAATACTACTTTGAGCGTACAGATAACACAGAGCAATATGGATTGAGGGGAAAGCTGAATAGAAGCGGTGCTCCGATTATTATTGCCTCTTCCGAAAAGGTGCTTCCTGCTTTTACAGATTATGATGCAGCCTTCTTTGACGGTTTTAAGATAACCTATCTTAAGCCACTGACAATATCCGCTGTCAAAGAGATTAAAGATGGTGGATATGACATTAATCGTTTAGAGAAGATTATGGCATATATGCCAAAGACTGCCCGTTCTATGTTTATAGCAATGGGAATATTGGATAAGTCGGAAGACTCAACAAACGACCTCGCATTTCTATCTGATTATTTTTTCTCTCATTATCAGGAGAAATTTGATGTAACAAGCACGCAGACACAAAGAATATTGTCCGCATTGTCGCAATCGGATTCCGGATTTACTCTATCTGAAATACGAGAGATTACAGGTCAAGGAAACGGAAAAATCTCTCCATATTTGAAGTTGATGATTGACCAGAAACTGATAAGCAAGGAGGCAAAGACATCAAGAGGAGGCATCTACTCAATCGTAGATCCACTATTCAAGTTATGGCTACGGCATAATACCGTTACAACCTCCAAAAACGGAGATTAAAATGACATTCTTGCGAAATTTCCGCAGAATACGGGTTTTAACTTCTCATACAAGGATTTAATCTTTGATTCTTGCGGATTATCCGAAACAATAAAAGCCAACTTAAGCCTGTGCCTGACAGACCTAAGTTGGCTTTTTATTTTTATGAGTGCAACATCCTATGTGTGTATAGTCCACCCGTGAATAGGATTCATCAATACAGCAAACGATTGGTCGGGATTGCCGTGATAGAGTAATCCTCCGACAATTCCTGTTCTGCCATCGGGATATACCTGTCGGAATCCGAATGAGTGCGGAGCCGAGTCATAGTAGAGTTCAATCTCACATGGGCAGTTTGGATTTTCTTCCCATTGTTTCAAACGGTCAATACATTTTTGCAGCGTGTCGTTCTTGATTTCCATTGCGTAGGCAACAGCCTTGTCATAACGCTCTTGACATAAAATCTTCATACTCGATATGTTTTAAGGGGTTTATAATAAATCTTCATATACTCCGAAGCCGTAGCAGTCGGCAATGTAAAAGTCCTCACAGCCGATTTCTGCGAGTGACTTCATATCTTCCAGCGTATCGCAATAGAAGAAAATGTCATCATCCTTTTCGGTATCGGAATCCATACCGATGGCAATACGCACTTCAACGGTATCGTAGTTGTCCTTATAGCGTATAAGACAATCTGCATAGTGAGGCTCAATGCCGCGTTCTGTAAAGAACTTCAAGCATTGGCGACTTATCTCTTTTCTGACTGCATCGGGTTTCTTCCAATCGGAGTCATCAATAATCTCCAATCCCATACCTTCGACAACCAAGCAGGTAGCACCATCTACATTTGTCATAAGTGTACGCTTGCCCATATACTTCTTGCGTTCTTCTTCCCAGTTGGGTAAATCCCATCTTTCTGTGGTCCATTCTCCACGATAATCCTTTGGTTTGCGGAGATACTCTGATAATGTCATTCTAATCATATCTATAATGTATTAAAGGTTACTTTATAAGTTGCACAAGGCTTCCCAAATGCCGGGAATGGATTAAACTCTCTTCGTGACTCCCAATCTACGGTCATAATGCAGCCACTTGGAAAATTATTTTCAAGGAACTTTATAATCATTTCCTCTTCATCTTCTTCCAATATGGGTTCTTCCTCTATGCCATATTCAAGAGCATAGATAGCCCATGACGGGATATTATCCCATACTGTCGATTGCTTTTTATTGTCAGCCATACTTACTATCATTTAAGTTATACATATTACAGGCGAAGCACTGTATTCTATTTCTTTACCGCCTTGACTGTTCCGGGCAGGATTGTGCAAGGTTGGTGGGAAAAATACCGCAAGCCCCGTGGGGCGAGGATGATTTTTCCACGACACCCACAGGGCTTGACCTTGCTCAATCCGAAAGGCACGGAACAACCTTTGCGGTAAGAAATAGGATACAGATTCTAATCGTTATCCTCTTCGTCCTTCTCGTCTGGCAACAATCGTTTACGCAACTCTGGATCAGCCTTGATGCGTTCCATTTCATCTTGAACAATCTGCTCGACTTCATCTTTGATACGGGAATAGTTACGCTCTATCTGCTCCTGCATAATATCGTTGCCGTTCTCGTCCTTGAACTCGTTTACGATAGGAATCTTCTTGTATGCCTTCATCTCAGCATTGACCTTTGCACTATCCACGATGATGCGTGAGTGGAAAATCTTCTGGTCAATCTCCTCACCGAAGTTATCCGCCACGCTACCTACGAATGTACCTTGCGAGAGGTTGGAAATCTTCGAGGCAGGTATAAGGAAGTCCAACTGCGTATTGATAGAGGTAGATGTGTCTTGACGGTTGATAGATACCGACTGACGCTGCTGAAGTATCTTGCCGAAACGCTCCGATAGATTCTTTGCTGTTTCGCCTACCACCTGTCCGCTGAAGATATTACCCACCGTATTTTGGATAACCTTTGCCTCCTTGTCGCCATAGTCACGAGCCAACTGTGAGTAATCCTGGAAACCGAGACAAACAGCCACCTTATTGCTTCGTGCTGTGGCAATGAGGTTGTCGATACCACGGAAATAGATGGTCGGCAACTCGTCAATGATAATGGAACTCTTCAACTGCCCCTTCTTGTTCACCAACTTCACGATACGGCTGTTGTATAGTCCGAGTGCCGCAGAGTAGATATTCTGGCGGTCGGGATTGTTACCTACGCAGAGTATCTTCGGCTCATTGGGATTGTTCAAGTCGAGGGTAAAATCATCGCCTGTCATCACCCAATATAGCTGTGGAGAAATCATTCTCGATAGCGGAATTTTGGCACTTGCTATCTGGCCTTGGAGCTGATCTTGAGCTCCACCTTTCCATGCGTCCATAAATGGAGATAGGTAGTTTTCCAACGAAGGATAAGATGTCAGAATCGTAAAGATATCCGCATACGGTTTGTTTAGGAACTCAATCGTATGTGGGAAGGTACAATACTTTCCGTCCTTGTAGATTCTAAGATACCAGATAATCGCAGCCAAAAGGATAATCGGAGATTCCACGAAGAAGTCGCCCTGCTTCTGAATCCATGTTTTATTCAAGTTAAGCATAATAGTATATGCTGATTCATAGGCATCGCTGATATCAACCATAAATTTCGGGTTAATGGGATTACAGCGGTGTGAGCGACGCGGGTCATCAAAGTTGATGACATAAAAACTCGGCTTTACCTTGTACTTGTCTATGTTCTTCAACAACTCATTGTAGGCAATAACCGATAGGTCATCAAACTTGTAGTCGTAGATGTATGTGGCAAATCCTTTGGCTATGGTCTGCTTGATGTAGTTGTTCACTACGGCATACGACTTACCGCTACCCGGTGTTCCCAATACAATGGTTGCTCGGAACGGATTCACGACATTTATCCAACCGTCCCATTCCTTGCCTTGATAGACAAACTTCGTAGGCAGATTTACCGAATACTCGTTCTCCATCAGTCGTGTCTCCTGCATAAAGCTCTCGTTGGCCACATTAAAGACATCTTCCATAAGGTTATGCTTGAACATACGGCTAATCCATACCCCCGACATAAGCAGAAGGATATATCCGACAGTTATCGTAATGGTGTAGATTACCATATTCACGATTGGCGAGAACGGAAGGTCGAGCAACCACCAGTTCATAAAGAAGAGAACAAGACCTCCGAGGAAGGTCGCATAAATCTTCTGCCAGGTCATCTTCTGATTCTTGACTCCCTTTGTACCGAGGCACGAGAGTGCCAAGAATATGATGGCGAACACCTTTGTCACAAGCAGGTTGCTGAACAGCCCTGCCGTATTCTGAAAGTTGAGCAGTATCTTATCTACCACTCCGATGTTGATACCCATATCTACGATGGCCTGATAGCAGAACCAGTAGATATGTACTACAATAAATATAATGGATATGGCACGCATAAACTCCATGACCTTTGCCAATCCTCTCAAATCATCTTCCTGTTGCATAATAAATTCGTTTTAATGGTTAGTGAAATTGGTTTACGATATGCCGCGTGAACGGCGTTTTTTCTTCTTCTTTTTCTTCTGGTACTGCTTGGCGAGCATCTCCTCCTGCGGATCATTTGCAGGAGCATCGAACGAGAAGATTCCGAAGGCTTGCTCCAGTCCCGATTCAAGGTCTGCCGATGAGAGGTTTTGACTCTCGGAGAAACCTTGCGGCATATCAGTCCAAGGAATGTCGCCTTGCGAGTTGAATAGCTTCTCGAAGTTGTTTGCCGAGAACTCCTTACCCAGACGGGAACCGTTATAGACCTCACGATTGTGGTGGTCGATGAAGGTTACACCGTAGATATGCCCTGCATCGTTCTCGCGAAACACCACATCAATGCCCTTGCTGCCAAGCAGACGCACGAACTCCTCGCGGTTGCCACGACAGCCGTGCATTGCTAGAGCCACATCATTGCGAATTTTGGGTTGCCACCTCTTCGCTCGGAACTCCTGAGCATTGTAGGCGATACGCTTCTCCACACCCTCGAAGCCGAAACGCTTGCCGATAAGCGAGGACTTGATTGGCGTACAGATAGGCTTGCCGTTGTCATCGGTCATCGTGTAGATGATACCCGAATAGGGTTTGCCATCGAACTCTCCCTTGACCTGCTTTGCCTCAATGTTGAAGCACGAGAGCATGGCACTATACTCGCCGAAGGACTGGAAACGGTACGAGGTAAAGACACTCTTGAGAATGTTGGATACCTGCTGCTTTACATCGCCACGGGTGTAGTCCGCCTTTTTCAGATAAGGTTCCAATAGTTCCCTGCGTTTGTCGGCAATCTGTTTTAGTCCGAACATCTGCTCCAATTCTCGGCAAGCCTTCATCGAGCGGTTCCACTCGTAGGCATCATCTATCTTCTCGCCATTCTCATTCACGCAGGTAGATACAATATGTATATGTCTGCGGTCAATGTCCTCGTGGAGATAGACAATGTAGGGTTGGTTGCCGTAGCCCATCTTCTGCATATAGGCTCTTGCCAAATCCGCAAACTGACTATCGGTAAGATTGTCGTCCAGTGTCGGGTTGAGCGATATATGCAGAATAGGCTTCTCGGTGTTTCTGTTGGCTGCGAGATAGCTCTCAAAGGCGAACATCGTCTGAGAGACAATCCTGTCAGGGTCGTAGAGAGAATCGGTAATCATACGGTTGCCCGCTATGATGCGTGCCGTATCCTCGTTTACCTTCTGTTGGTTGTAGATGACTGCTCCGTAGAGTGAAGCACCTCTGTTGATTTTAGCCACCATATCAACCTCCGCTTTTACGGTTCAAGTGCCTCTCCTCAAACTCGCGCGTGAGGGCGATAATCTGTTTGCTCAATACTACCAACTCCAGTGTGGCTTTTTCCAACTTGGCGACAAGGGCAAATGCCCGCTTGTCTCCGAAATTGGCTTTTACGGCTCGCACCGTCTGGTTGTAGTTGTTACCGATGGCTTGGAACTGATGGTAGAAATTCGTCAGGCGTATGTAATAATCCATAGCCGCCTTGTCGAGTTTTACCACCTTTACTTCACGCTCGAAGATTAGAGCCTTTAGAAATTTCGACCTCTCCTTGAATCCCGATTTTTGGAATTGGATGTCGAAGTGTCCGTTCTCTTCCGATGTCAATCGGACCACATAGCGATGTATAGCTGGATCTAATTTAGGTTTCCGACCTACACCTTTTCTTTGGTTTTTCCTGTTGTTCGTCTGCATACTTTTACATTTTATTGGTTACTAACTTCCGCTATGGATTCACGACTTTGGAGTGAATCCCTCCCCGAGCCGCAGGCGAGTGGCAAGTTTGTTTTGAGTGCCCGAAAACATTTCGGGTGCCTCAAAACACAACTTGCTATGTTCGCTTGAACATGAATTTTCCTTCGTAAAATTGGCTATCGCCGTTCCCCTCAGAGAGAAGCATCCGAAAACTCCGTTCGTCGTGCGTCCATAGACCTTTCGGGTGCAAAGTTAGACAGGTGTATTCTATTGATAAATAGTGAGTTATATGCAATGTGATGACATCTGATGACATGTGTAGTCAGAGGCTTGACGACATGGTGATTATTCCAATTTTTCGCTATTTCTTTGCGGTGTGAATGAGTGCTGAAGTGCCCTCGATAGTGCCATAATGAGCGACAGAAAGAGTGCTTGAACGATGGAGTGAGAGCCTGCTTGAAAGAGCGAGTGCACGACTGCAAGATTGAGCGAATGATGGAGTGAAAGATGGACGGCACGACAGCAATCATGCACGACTGAGCGAATGACAGATTGAGAGACCGAGTGAGTGCAAGAGTGCGAGATGGATAGATTGACCGCCAGCACGAGTGAAGCCCTTCAAGCGTTCTGCCACTCAGTCAAGAGTGAAGACATTTTTTTGTATAACTAAAAATTTTTTGAGACATGAAGAAAAATCCAGTGTTCGTTGCTATGTGCAACCAGAAAGGCGGAGTCGGCAAATCAGCTATGACGATATTGCTCGCCGGGTATTACCACTACCTTAAAGGACTTAATGTGGCTGTTGTAGATTGCGATTATCCGCAGTACAGTTTAATCCGTTTGAAAGAACGAGATATGCGTACCGTGGAGAACAGCGAGTACTTTAAGCAGCAGATGATCAACCAATGGAACCGTATCCAAAAGAAAGCCTATCCCATAGTGGGAGCTGAGGCAGAGAAAGCCCGTGATGCTGCGGACAAGTTAGCCAAGGAGGGCGACTACGATTTGATTATTGTAGATCTTCCGGGTACGGTGAACTCTCGCGGAGTATTCAACACCATTGTAAATATGGATTATGTCATTACTCCGATTGCTCCTGATCGTATCGTTATGCAGAGCAGTCTTGCTTTCTCAACCACGGTCATTGACTACAGCAAGGAGCGAAAAGATGTTCCGGTCAAGGATTTTCTCTTCTTCTGGAACAAGAAGGATGGTCGTGCTTCGACCGAGGTCTTTGACACCTACAATCTTATTATGAAGAAGATGGAATTGACTGTTTTGGATACGGTTGTTCCTCATACCAATCGCTACGACAAGGAGCTGTCGCTATTGACAAAGAACTTTTTCAGATGTACCCTGATGCCACCACCGGCAAAGGCACTCAAAGGCAGCGGACTGGCAGAGTTAGCCGAAGAACTGATTGTAAAACTTAATCTGAAGTAGCTATGGCAAAGAAGAAAATCGAAGTCGATGAGGATATGCTCAAGGAGATTATGGCAGGAGATATCCCCATCTTCGGGAGAGAAAAGCAGAAAGAGAATGCACCACCTCCCGCAGAAACCAAGACTGCTGAAGTCGTGGAAACTCCACCAGAGGAGAAACCGCCTGTCGCAGTGCAGGAGAAGGCAACCGTTAAACCTAAAAAGCGTAAAGAGGATTCCTTCGATTACCGCAAGATGTTCCTGACCGAAGGAACCGTGCAACATAGGCAGCAGACCTATCTAAGTCAGGAAACACATAATGCGGTACGGAGATTTCTCTCGGTTGTGGCCCCGAACATCAATATATCAAGGTATATAGACAACATCGTCAGTGCTCATCTGGAGCAATACCGTGATGAGATGGATAACTTACTAACAAACGAAATTAATAACATTTTAAACAACAAGTAATTATGACACATTTAATAGAAATTTTACTCATTGTATCTATTATTACATCAGTAATTATGCTTATGCTCCTTATAATATTGAAAGTAGGAGTTACAGTTACTAGCAGACCTCTGACAAAAGAGGAAATCGAGAAACTCGAAAATCGCAAGTGGCCTTGGAAACGCAAACCGAAGGTTGAAACTCCTTCAGTACCTACGGTATCAACAGAATCGGCAGAAATAATTGTTAAACCTAAGGAGGTTGTTGAATCATATGCAGAGAAAGAGCAAACAGCCATAAACTCCTTATTAGATACTATATCAAAGGATGCAGGCATTGACTCCAAATGCAGTTTCTATAGGAAGCGATTCTTGAAATGTAAGAGTACCCCTAATCGCTCACATGTGTACATCGATAGAGAGAATTTGGATTTGATTAGGAGTCTGCTTCCTATCATTGATCCGAAGGCTACTATCTCCGGCTTTGTAAGCAACATTGTTGCAGATCACTTGGATAGATACAAGCCTGAGATTATCAAGATGTATATTGACGAAAGAGCAAAAATCATGTAGTTATGGAGGCAAAGATATATTTCGCTGTTAAGGTCTTGTGTGCCTTATTCATATTCTATCATCTTTGGGTATTCTTGTTCTGCCGCAAAATTTACGGTTTGTGGGATAAACTGCATAACTGGGCACGCATAGCTCGTGTTAGATTATGGAAGTACCGAAAGAAGCGAATGGCTGATAAAGCCAAGCGTGAAAGGCGTAAGAAAATATACGGTAAGGATTTGCCTACGGATAAGCCTAAACCAATCCAAGCAGAAACGCCTAAGAAGGTAGAAGAGAGTCCTCCCGTTGATGATGATCTGAATGAAGTAATTGGTAAATCCAACATTATCTACTACGAGGATATTAATGCTGCTCGCACAATACCCACACATTCGTTGGAGTTGAAACAGGTAGAACTTCCTGTTGATAAGGATGTCAACCCCGATGATGTAGAGGATAACTTTGAGCCTCAAAAAGGTTTGACCGAAGAGGACATGCAAGAGTTGATGGAGCCTGAAGGTATTATGCCTGACCCTGATTTTGACACCTCTATGACCTATGAGGAGATGAACAATATGGTAGATGTGTTGAGCTCGGATACACACTCCGATGAGAATGGTCTTCGTGCTGCTCAAACGATATTTCATAAGTTGCCAGGAACAGAACTCCTGCGACTAATTGAAAATGAGCTTGCCGACCAGCAAAAGATTGACAGATTGCTTTTCGATTATTTGGATTCATCAGGCAACCCTCTACCAGAGTCCAAAAGACGAGAGCGAAAAATCAAGGATTTTAATATCAGAAAGTATGTATAACCTAAAATTGACAATGCTATGATGAATGTATTTGCAAATGTAAGTGAAATATTTAACCTACTTCCATTGACTTGGGGCGATACTCCACTTCCCAACAGGGGCGATATCGTTAATTTGGAGGGCTTTTTAACACCTGACGCCAGATTGCAATTGGCGAAACAAGATGCAAACTCACTTTGGCCCAATCGAGGATATGAGAAAATGAGTGTCCTGGATGCTATCGGATATGAATCTTGGGTGGTTGTTCGGCGACATTACTTTAGAGATGTGTGCACAGGTGAAGTTGATGTCTGGCTCTCCATAAGACAAGAAACATAATTGATTCTTTCATGATTTATTGATAGTTGTTATTTTCTTTCATTTCAATTCGTCTTTTTCTTCATTGCTGGCACTCCGATGTGAATCGTGGTGCCAGCGTTTTTATATGGCTTCCGCTATTCCAATTAACAAGTAAGGCAAGTATCGTAATGCCTCGTGCATTATGATTCTTGCCTTACTATGTTGAGCCCATTATGAGCCAATTGCGAACCCTTTACGAGATTAGTTAATCACAATGTAATCAACGTATTAAACAAAATTGCAGGTAAAAGTTCTCGGATTTTTGAAACCTTTATGAACCCTTTGTGAGCCAATCAAAAATGCACGCATAACATCAAGGATAGTTTATCGCACATTATCCAGTGTGCAATATATTATATATAAGCATATTGAATGCTGTTTTGCGGCTCGATTTTGGTCGGAATAAAAGCGTTTTTTTCCGACCTTGACATATCTGAATACAATCCTATTTCCATATATAAGCACTTTTTCAGATTTCTACTTCCATAAATCTAACAAAATAACGAACTGAACTTCCATATTATGAAGGTTAAGAGGAATGAAAATGGAATTTTCCAAACAAATAATTTGCCGAAAAATGAAAAAATCCAAAGAAATAATTACTTTCACTCTCTATCCATTCACGCTAAAACCATAGCATAGTTTTCCGCACATTCGATAAGTATTAAGATTTTGTAAGGTAGAAAATTATATACTGTTTGAAGCCTCCTTTTTAGTCGGAATTATTGCAGATTTTCCGACTTCAAAAACTCGTGTTTATACAGATAAACTGACGAAAACTTATGATTCTTACAAATTTCTCGCCCGTTTGTGATTTTGTAAAATATTGAAATTTATCCTAGTACATCTTTTTACCCTGTTTTTTTGAACGCTTCTTATTGCTATTCAACTAACTTAATTTACAAGAACATGGTCATATAAACAGGTATGTAATCTACGCCATTTTCTCGTTTGTAATCCTTTGTGTAAATCACATATTTATTCATTATTCGATCTGAGAACTTAGTACAAAACTCATCCAATGATTTGTGGGACTTATATCCAGATGATTTAACTTCAACAGGAGAAATTTTATGCTTCTCGGTGATGATAAAATCAATCTCATAGTACTTCTTGCCATCTGCATAAGGTATAGTATGATAGAATAAATTCTTCCCAGTTGCTCTTAACATTTGGGCAATCATATTCTCATATACATATCCAAGATTAGTACTTAGTTTATCGCTGAGTAATTTCTCGTATATAATATTTTCCGTTATATCACTATCCTTGAATGCTAGTGTAACGAATAGACCAGTATCAGAAGTATACATCTTAAAATACTCAGGATTCTTGGTAAGAGCCAAACCTACATTTGGATCATCCGAATGAAATGCGATATTGGTTGTCATTGAATCCTCCATATCTTTTACGATATTGATAACTCTATCCACTTTCTCTTCTGGTATGGCATTTCCAACTTGATAGCGAGATGTATTCCTGCTTAATTGAGCTGGTATAGCATCATACATAGCCTTTGCTCGTCCTGAATCATCAATCTTGCCGAAATCCTCCTCATACAAAGCAATAATGTCTCGTTTAGCTAAATCCACCGCAGTAAAATTGTTGGTTTTAATGTATGCAGCAACAGCTTGAGGCATACCACCAACAAGCATGTATAAGCGGAAATCACGCATAAGTTTCCTATGAGTAGCATCACCAAGAGATATCTTTTTCTCAAATGCACTACGCAACAGCGGTATGGTCGCCGTATCACCTAATGCCCATCTGAACTCCTCATAGTCCATTGGAAACATATCAACCTTTGTCTCTTCGCTTGGAATGATGATGTTTTTACTTTTAGATCTTACAGAAATTAAAGAGCCTGTTTCTATATAATCATACCTATGGTCCTTTACAAGGTGCTTGATTGCTTGTCTTGCTAATGGTTGCAACTGTACCTCATCAAATATAATGACGGACTCTCTTTCATGTAATTCTACTTGAAAGATAAATTGCAACCTGATAAAAAGGTAATTCAGGTCGGATATATCATTGAATAAATCACTTACCTCTTTAGATACTTTAGAAAAATCAATTAATATGTATGACTTATACTCATTTCGTGCAAACTCCTCAGCAATAGTTGATTTGCCAACGCGACGAGCTCCCTGAATAAGTAATGCAGTATCCCCATTACGCTCTTGTTTCCACTTGAGCATAGTGTCATACATCTTTCTCTTAAAACGAATTATATCCTCTGCCATAGTCTTTGATTTTGATGCAAAGATAAGGCTTTTCATATTTTCCACCAAATGTTTTAAGCCCGAAATGCCGTTTTCCACCAAATTTATAATGCCATATTTGCCGTTTTCCACCGAATTTACATATAATAAAATGCCGTTTTCCACCATTTTTAGCAGTATTAGGTGCGTTTTCCTATAAAATTAAGCCTCAAAAAACAGCGTTTTCCGATTGGAGGTATCAATAATTGTCGGAACCATTTTTAATTTTTGCGGTATTTTATCCTTTGAATTTGTGATGTATTACACTTTGTTTTTGTGGCAACTTGTCCTTTGTTTTTGCGGTAAAAGCAGCAACAGTTTGTACCATACAAACACTCTTTTTCCCCCTTCAAAACGCCCCAACTATGACATCTGATGACACGTTATGACGTGTATAGACCGATTTGAAAATCAATGAATTAAGTGCTATATATTCGCAGTCGAAATCACTTTTTGTATAACTAAAAAACATTTCGACGTATGAAGAAAAAAGTATTATTCGCAGCAGCATTTATGCTCGCAACAGTAGGTGCTTACGCACAGGGTAACGGTATCGCAGGTATCACCGAGGCTACCAACATGGTAACATCGTATTTCGACCCCGGTACCAAGTTGATTTACGCAGTGGGAGCCGTAGTCGGTCTCATCGGTGGCGTGAAGGTCTATTCGAAGTTCTCTTCGGGCGACCCCGACACCTCGAAGACCGCAGCCTCTTGGTTCGGTGCCTGTATTTTCCTGATTGTAGCCGCCACTATCTTACGTTCATTCTTCCTCTAATATGGCGGTCTATCAAATCAACAAAGGGATTGGTCGTAGCCCCGAGTTCAAGGGGCTACGCAGCCAATACCTCTTCATCTTCGCCGGCGGTCTGCTCGCCATACTCATTGCCTTTATGGTGCTGTATATGGCAGGCGTGAACCAATGGATATGTATCGCACTGGGAGTCATCTCCGCTTCGGTACTTGTCTGGGCGACCTTCCACCTCAATGCCAAGTATGGCGAGTGGGGCTTGATGAAGATGCAGGCTGCAAAGAACCATCCCCGCTACATCATCAACCGCAAACGATTCTTGCGATTGATTATTCCTAACCTCAAAAACAGAAAGTCATGAGAAATGTAATGAAAGCAGCTACCCTCGAAAGCAAGTTCCCGATTCTGTCGGTTGAGCACGACTGCATCATCAGCAAGGATGCCGACATCACGGTCTGCTATCGTGTGGAGCTTCCCGAACTCTTCACCGTCACACAGGCGGAGTATGAGGCGATACACTCGGCGTGGACCAAGGCGGTCAAGGTCTTGCCGAACTATAGTATCGTGCATAAGCAGGACTTCTTCATTGAGGAGAGCTACACACCCGAACTGACGAACGAAGCAAGAGCAGAGGCAAGCTCGCTTGACTATGCCTTGCAAGGAGGAAGAAGGCAAAGCCAATTGCAGAAGGAAGACCTCAGTTTTCTGTCTCGCTCCTTTGAGCGACATTTCAACGAGCGTCCTTACCTGAAGCACACTTGTTATCTGTTCCTCACCAAGACCACCAAGGAGCATAGCCGCACAACCAGCAGCTTCAATGCCCTTACCCGTGGCTTCATCATCCCGAAGGAGATGCAGGACAAGGAGGCGGTAAGCCGATTCCTGGAGTGTTGCGAGCAGTTCGAGCGTATCATCAACGACAGCGGATTCATCACGCTCACCCGTCTTACGGGCGATGAGATTACAGGCACGGAGTCAAGTGCGGGCATCATTGAGAAATACTTCTCGCTCTCGCAGGAGGATACCACCTGCTTGCAGGACATCACCCTCGGAGCTGGCGAGATGAAGATTGGCGACAACTACCTCTGCCTGCACACGCTCTCCGATCCCGAAGACCTGCCGACAAGCGTAGCCACCGACAGCCGTTACGAGCGTCTCTCGACAGACCGTAGCGATTGCCGCCTCTCGTTTGCCGCACCTATCGGAGTGTTGCTCACCTGCAACCACATCGTGAACCAGTACCTCTTCATCGATGACTCTGCGGAGATGCTGCGTAAGTTCGAGCAGACAGCACGCAATATGCACTCGCTATCGCGTTACAGTCGCTCCAACCAGATTAACCGCGAGTGGATTGAGGAGTACCTGAACGAGGCACACAGTCAGGGGCTGACAGCTATCCGCGCCCACTGCAATGTCTTCGCGTGGAGCGACGATAGGGAACGCCTCAAGCGTGTGAAGAACGATGTAGGCAGTCAGCTTGCCCTGATGGAGGCCAAGCCCCGACACAATACGGTAGATACACCTACGCTTTTCTGGGCTGCTATCCCCGGCAATGCAGGAGATTTTCCTGCCGAGGAGTCCTTCTACACCTTTATCGAGCAGGCACTATGCCTCTTCATTGAGGAGACCACAGGACAGGATTCACTCTCTCCGTTCGGTATGCGTATGGTGGACCGCTTGACGGGCAAGCCTATCCATCTGGATATTTCGGATTTGCCTATGAAGCGTGGTATCATCACCAACCGCAACAAGTTCATCCTCGGTCCTTCGGGCAGTGGAAAGTCCTTCTTCACCAACCATATGGTAAGGCAGTACTACGAGCAAGGTACGCATGTGCTGCTTGTCGATACGGGTAACTCTTATCAGGGGTTGTGTAACCTTATCAATGCCCGTACAGGTGGCGAGGACGGCATCTACTTCACCTACGAGGAGAGTGATCCGATAGCCTTCAATCCTTTCTATGTCGAGGATGGTGTGTTCGACATTGAGAAGAAGGAGTCCATCAAGACACTTATCCTCACGCTATGGAAAAGGGATGATGAACCACCGACGAGAGCCGAGGAGGTGGCACTCTCCAATGCCGTGAACCTCTTCTTGGAGCGTATCCGCACGGACAAGAGCATCAAGCCCTCGTTCAATACCTTCTATGAGTTTATCCGTGACGAGTATCAGGAGATACTTAAAGAGAAGCGTACACGCGAGAAGGACTTCGATGTATGGGGATTCCTCAATGTCTTGGAGCCTTACTACAAAGGTGGCGAATATGATTTCCTTCTTAACTCAGACAAGCAGCTGGACTTGCTCAACAAACGGTTTATCGTCTTCGAGTTGGATAACATCAAGGACAATAAGGTACTCTTCCCGATAGTGACCATCATCATTATGGAGACCTTCATCAACAAAATGCGTAGGCTGAAGGGCATCCGTAAGATGATACTCTTGGAGGAGGCTTGGAAAGCCATCAGCAAGGAGGGCATGGCCGAGTACCTGAAGTACCTCTTCAAGACCGTGCGTAAGTTCTTCGGAGAGGCCGTTGTGGTAACGCAGGAGGTCGAGGACATCATCTCTTCCTCTATCGTCAAGGGCACCATCATCAACAACAGCGACTGCAAGATTCTTCTCGACCAGCGTAAGTATGTGAACAAGTTCGATGAGATACAGGCTTTGCTCGGACTCACCGACAAGGAGCGTGCACAGATTCTCTCCATCAACCTCTCCAATGCTCCCGGCAGGAAGTACAAGGAGGTGTGGATAGGTCTTGGCGGAGCACAGTCGGCGGTCTATGCCACGGAGGTATCTCCCGAAGAGTACTACTGCTACACCACCGAGGAGACCGAGAAGCTTGAGTTGCAGCGGCTCACCGAGAAGTTGGACGGCAACATCGAGCTCGCCATCAAGCAGCTTGCCGAGAGCAAGCGAAGCAAGTAACCCATTTTATCAACCATTAAACATTTGAAGTATGTATAGTAACTTAAAATCAGACGAAAAGAGACGCCAGGAGGTCATCTCGTGTCTCTATTGGTCACTGATGCAGAATTGGAACATTCCGCAATCTATGCAGGATTACTTCGGACTTACGGAGGATTACCGTCTGTATCATCAGTTGGAGGATATGGATCCTACAATCTATCGACAGAAAAGAGCAACGGGAGAGATACCCGATGTGCTTGAGGTAGATGCAAGGCTGACACGAGCCGTGGAGAAGATCTTCGAGAGTATCTGTGAACGCCCTCCCGTTCCTTATCTCAACAAACTGAACGAGGAGTTGGAGAAGTTGGGGCAGATTGCACATTCCCCCGACAATGTTCACGACACTATCCACATCCGTCCCGATTTCCTTGCCAAATATGGTATTGACAGGAGGGCTTCTTCGGAGGAGTGTTCCGCCAAGGCTGAAAAGGCATATCGGGAACTCGATGCCCGATTTGTCAGGATGACAGGCAGAAGACCTTATGCAGATGAGCTTTTCAACGGAATGAAGAAGAGACAGTGCGACTCTTCCGAGGAGAGACCGTCCCGAAAGCAGCATATCCGACAGAAACCCAAATCAAGAGGTCGCAAGATGGGACTATGATTTATGATTAAGTATTTACCCTTTAATTCGTAACAGTATGAGATTGAAAATTTTTATGCTCTGTCTGGTGGCTCTCTTTGTCAGCCAGACATCGAGGGCGCAGTGGGTGGTGACAGACCCCGGCAACCTTGCACAAGGCATCATCAATGCCACGAAAAACATCGTGCATACATCCTCTACGGCAAGTACGATGATTCAGAACTTCCAGGAGACAGTAAAGATCTACAAACAGGGAAAGGAGTACTACGATGCTCTGAAGAAGGTGAAGAACCTTGTCCGCGATGCACGCAAGGTACAGCAGACCATCCTGCTTGTGGGCGACATCACCGACATCTATGTGAACAGCTTCGAGCGTATGCTCAACGACCCCTATTTCACGGTGGAGGAACTCAGTGCCATAGCTTTGGGCTATACCAAACTGCTCGAAGAGAGTGCCCACCTCTTGAATGATCTTAAATCGGTGGTCAATGAGAACGGGCTCTCGATGAGCGACAAAGATAGAATGGATATCATCGACAAGTGTTACAGCGAGATGCTCCAATACCGTGGGCTTGTGCAGTACTACACCAACAAGAACATCGGGGTATCCTACCTAAGAGCTAAGAAACAGAACGATGTTGACCGTGTGATGTCCCTCTACGGCTCACCAAGTGAACGCTATTGGTAAACCTGAAATCCTACGACTATGGTACTATTAGCAGTAAACTTTGACAATCTGCATCAGATACTCCAGAGTCTGTATGTGGATATGATGCCCCTCTGCTCGCAGATGACGGGTGTCGCCAAAGGACTTGCCGGATTGGGTGCTCTCTTCTATGTCGCCTATCGTGTCTGGCAGTCGTTGGCTAGAGCCGAGCCTATAGATGTCTTTCCGCTCCTGCGTCCCTTTGCTCTCGGACTGTGTATCATGTTCTTCCCGACATTGGTGTTGGGTACACTCAACAGTGTGATGTCGCCCATCGTGACGGGAACGCACAGAATCCTTGAAACGCAGACCTTCGATATGAACGAGTATCGCAGGCAGAAGGATAAGCTGGAGTTTGAGGCGATGAAACGCAATCCCGAAACGGCCTACCTCGTGGATAAGGAGTCCTTTGACAACAAGCTCGATGAGCTGGGAGCGTTGGATGCGATTGAGGCTTGCGGAATGTATGTGGATCGTGCGATGTACAATATGAAAAAGGCTGTTCAGAACTTCTTCCGCGAACTGTTGGAGCTGATGTTCAATGCCGCAGCACTTGTCATAGACACGCTGAGAACATTCTTCCTCATCGTCCTCTCGATACTCGGGCCCATATCCTTTGCGATAGCCTGTTGGGACGGCTTCCACGCCTCACTCACGCAGTGGTTTGTCCGATACATCAGCATCTATCTGTGGCTCCCCGTGAGCGACCTTTTCAGCAGCGTGCTTGCACGCATACAGGTACTGATGCTACAGAAGGACATCGAGCAGTTGTCCGATCCCAACTTCATCCCTGACGGGTCGAATGCGGTCTATATCACCTTCCTCATTATCGGCATCATCGGATATTTTACAATTCCGACAGTGGCCAACTGGATAATCCAGGCTGGCGGCGGTGCAGGTAACTACGGCAGAAATGTGGCACAGACAGCGAGCCGGACGGGATCGATAGCAGCAGGTGCGACAGGTGCCGCCATCGGCAACATCGCAGGCAGATTACTTAAACGATAACCTATTAAACTGTATTCAAATGGAATTCAAATCACTTAAAAACATCGAGACCGGCTTCAGGCAGATACGCTTCTTCGGCATTGCCTACCTCTTTGTCTGTGCTTCACTTGTGGGCTTCTCGCTTTGGAAGGCATACAGCTTTGCCGAGGCGCAACGACAGAAGATATATGTCCTTGATGAGGGCAAGTCGCTGATGCTGGCTCTCTCGCAGGACTTGGAGCAGAACCGTCCTGTGGAGGCAAGGGAGCATGTGAAGCGTTTCCACGAACTATTCTTTACTCTTGCACCCGACAAGAGTGCCATCGAGGGTAACATCCAGAGGGCTATGTTCCTCAGCGACCGCTCGGCATACGAGCACTACAGCGACCTTGCGGAGCAGGGATATTACAATCGTATCATCTCGGGCAATGTATCGCAGCGTATAGAGGTGGATAGCATAAACTGCAACTTCAACCACTATCCCTACGAGGTGGTGACATACGCAAGGCTATCCATCATCCGCGAGAAGAGTATCACCGAGCGTAGCCTTGTAACCAAAGGGCGATTGCTCAACTCCACACGCAGCGACAACAATCCTCACGGATTCATCTTCGAGGCTTTCCGTGTGGTGGAGAACAAAGACCTGAGAGTCTATGACAGATAACCTAATTATTCACCATTAACATTTACAGCGATGAAAAAGTACATTCAGAAAATCAAGGATTCAATCAACAAGTCTTGGAACAACAAGACATCGAAGACCAGACGCCTTATCATCTACGGACTCTTGCTGGCATATATGGGATTTGCCCTCTATGTAATCTTTATGCCTGCTCCCGATTACGGGTATGAGGAGTATGTCAGAAGTGAGCCGCCTGCCACCAACCTGATTGTCGAGGAGAAGGCAACTCCTGCCGACAGCCTCTCGGATGAGAAGATACGGGAGATGGAAGAGTTCTTTAACCAATTTAATTCAGAGAGCTATGAGTAACGATGCTAACGCTCTGAAAAGAAAGGAGCAAATCAAGAAGTGGCTTATATATGCTGGAATGGGACTTCTATTCCTCGTTTCCATGTATTTCATCTTCAAGCCATCGAAGAAGCAAGTACAGGCAGAGCAGCAGAAGGTGGGCTTCAACGCCGAACTTCCCGATCCGCGAGGTGCAGGCATCGAGGCGGACAAGATTGCTGCCTACGAACTGGAGGATATGCGTGTCAAGCAGGAGCAGAAGATGCGTACCCTTGAGGACTTTACGGCAATGACCACCGATGACGAAGAGGAAGAGGTGGTCGAGATACCCGAAGAGCCGAGATACACAGGAGGCGGTGGCTCGTCCTATCGAGGTGGCAGTAGCAGTCGGAGCAATTCGTTCTCCACATCCACATCTGCTTACAACGATATCAACGCCACACTCGGCAGTTTCTACGAGCAGCCACGTGAGGATCCCGAAAAGGAGGCTCTGAAAGCGGAGCTTGAGGAGTTGAAGCAGTCAATGGCACAGCAGCAGAACAGCCAGCCGACATATGCCGACCAGGTGGCACTCTTGGAGAAGTCATACGAGCTTGCAGCGAAGTATATGCCCGGCAATACAGCCGCCACCTCCGAGGGCGTAGCCGAGGAGGTGGAGAGCACCACACGAAGCGGTAAGGCGAAGGCACAGCCCGTAGGTCATGTAACAACTTCCGTAGTATCGGCATTGGCTCAGCCTGTGAGCGACTCGGTGATGATAGCACGGATGGTACAATCCGTAGGCGGTGGTTTTCACACTGCGGTAGGCGAAGCACCGAAGCAGACAGCACGGAACACCATCAAGGCGTGCGTGCATGGCGACCAGACCATCACGAGTGGTCAGAGTGTGCGGCTCAGACTCTTGGAGGCGATGCGTGTCGGAAAGTATGTACTGCCACGCAACACCCTCATCACGGGCGAAGGCAGCATCAAAGGCGAAAGACTCGACATCGAGATTCTTCAGGTGGAGCATAACGGAACTATCATTCCCGTAGAACTTACCGTCCACGACAATGGCGGACAGGCGGGGATCTTCATACCCGGCTCCATGGAGGCGAGTGCGGCAAAGGAGATGGCGGCAAATCTGGGACAGAACCTCGGAACGAGCATATCCATCACCAACCAGTCTGCCGGAGACCAACTGCTGTCCGAAGTAGGTCGTGGTGCCATACAGGGCGTGTCGCAGTATATCTCCAAGAAGATGCGCGAAGAGAAGGTACACCTCAAATCAGGATATACCCTGATGCTTTATCAAAACAATCAATAACCTATTAAAACATTAAAGACATGAAAAAGATTTTTGTAATGATTGCCCTCACGATGGGCGTTGTAAGTGCCAATGCACAGTCGGTTGATTCAACCTCAGTAACTAACACAGTAGCCGATGATGTTACCCTCACTACGGACATCTATCCGCAGCAGGAGGATGGCGACATTTATCACGGTCTGACAAAGAAGCTGACCTTTGACCGTATGATACCTCCTTACGGCTTGGAGGTGACATACGACAAGACTACTCACATTATCTTCCCTGCGGCAGTACGCTATGTGGATCTTGGCTCGCCTAACCTTATCGCTGGCAAGGCCGATGGCTCGGAGAATGTGATTCGTGTGAAGGCTACCGTAAAGAACTTCCGCGATGAGACCAATATGTCGGTGATTACCGAGAGTGGCAGTTTCTACACATTCAATGTGAAGTACTCGGATGAGCCTCTGCTCCTGAATATCGAGATGAAGGACTTTATTCACGATGGCAGTGAGGTAAACCGTCCCAACAATGCTCTCGACATCTATTTGCAGGAGCTTGGCAGTGAGTCACCGAAGTTGGTACACCTTATCAGCAAGGCTATCCACAAGGACAACAAACGCCACATCAAGCACATCGGCAGCAAGGCGTTCGGCATCCAGTATCTATTGCGTGGGCTATACACCCACAATGGCTTGCTCTACTTCCATACGCAGGTGAAGAACACATCGAATGTGCCATACGAGGTGGACTTTGTGACCTTCAAGATTGTGGATAAGCAGGTGATGAAGCGTACAGCCATTCAGGAGCAGGTTATCTTCCCACTGCGTGCATACGATTATGCCACAACAGTTGCGGGCAACAAGGATGAGCGTACCGTATTCGTGTTCGACAAGTTCACCATCCCTGCCGACAAGGTGCTTGTGGTGGAGATGCACGAGAAGAGCGGTGGCAGACACCAGACCTTCACCGTGGAGAGTGAGGACATCGTAAGAGCAAAGGTAATCAACGAACTTAAAGTGAAGTAACCATGAAAAAGTATCTGTTTCTACTTGTTGCAGTCGTATCGCTTGCCCTCTCATCGGGGCAGGCATACGCCCAGCGTTATCTCCCGAAGATGATGGGTGTGGAACTCAGAGGCGGCTTTGTCAACGGCTCTAAATCTCCGCTCAACTACTACACGGGAATAGCGATGTCAGGATATACCAAGAAGACCAACCGCTGGGTGGTGGGTGCAGAGTATCTGCTCAAAAACTACGACTATCGGGGTACATCTGTTCCTCGTGCCCAGTTCACTGCCGAGGGCGGTTACTACCTGAAGTTCCTGTCCGATCCTACAAAGACCTTCTTCCTCTCTATCGGTGGCTCTGCTTTGGCAGGCTACGAAACGGTGAATTGGGGCGATAGATTACTACACGACGGCTCTACGCTGCTTGCCAAGGATGCCTTCATCTATGGTGGTGCCATTACCCTTGAATTGGAAAGTTATATAACAGACCGTATTGTCCTGCTTGCCAATGTGCGTGAACGTGTCCTCTGGGGAGGCTCACTCGGCAAGTTCAGCACTCAGTTCGGTTTAGGTGTCAAGTTTATTATCAATTAAAATTAAATGCGTTATGAAAAAGTTATTTTCCTATATGATGGCTTGCGGTGCCATGATGACCGCAGTATTGGGCTTCACATCTTGCGAGGATGACCTCGATGTTCAGCAAGCCTATCCTTTTACGGTTGAGACAATGCCCGTACCCAAGAGATTGGTGCAGGGCGAGACAGCGGAGATACGCTGCGAGATTGTGCGTGAGGGCTATTTCTCGGATACACGCTACACAATCCGTTACTTCCAGCCCGATGGCGAGGGTACTTTGAGAATGGATGACGGTATGGTGTTATTACCGAATGACCGCTATCCGCTTGACAGAGATGTGTTCCGTCTGTACTATACTTCGGAGTGTGAGGATCAGCAGACGATAGATGTCTATTTCGAGGACAATCACGATCAGCTCTATCAGCTTACATTCACTTTCAATAACGAGGCGAAGGAGGAAGAGGATACCACAGAGGGTAACACGATTACTCCCATAGGAACTATCGTCTCTCCAATCAACATCAATCCTTAACCAACGGTGGCAGGCACTCGCTTGTCGTGTGTCTGCCACCATAACCAATCACTAAAAAAGAAAATCTATGAGAATAAAATTGATGATTATATGTCTGACCTTGCTTTGTGGATATGCCAAGGCACAGACACGAGGTGGCGACTCTTCTCCACCACTACCCAAGGAGATTTCAGCGGAACTGTTCGACAAGGCGGTAGCACTCATCAAGGAGTTTGAGGGGTGGCACGACCACACCAAGCACCCGTACATCGGTTACGGTCATAAACTGCTTCCACACGAAAACCTGACAGCCGATATTACCGAAGCACAGGCCGATTCATTGCTTAGAGCCGACCTATTGGAGCGATACAAGTATTTCCGACAGTATGGGAAAGATGCTCTGCTACTAACAGTGTTGGCTTACAATGTGGGACATTCACACTTGCTTGGCTATGGCAAACGCCCCAAGAGTAACCTTATCAAGAAAATAGAGTCCGGCGACAGGGATATTTACGAAGAGTACATATCGTACCGTTGCTACAAAGGCAAGCCAATCCCCAGTATCGAACGCCGCAGAAAAAGAGAGTTTCAATTGTTATGATAAACAGGTGTATTGCTTGTATATCCAAGCTGTTCTTCAGCTTCC
>ENA-OPVV01000020-OPVV01000020.1-human-gut-metagenome-genome-assembly--contig:-NODE-20-length-167162-cov-4.158318_pt1 | contig 167162 bp, 131 predicted proteins | sample MGYA00241500_ERZ501992 | MGnify/ENA primary metagenome ERZ501992 (study PRJEB25962, sample SAMEA2043052) | human gut metagenome | biome: human gut; feature: human-associated habitat; material: faeces...
AAACGACTGAAGCCGATCCGCATTCACATACAGTGTTTTCTTATAATTACGTTCCAGACAACGACACAAGCCGAATGCAACACTCGTTTTCCCGACTCCGCCTGACGCCGAGGTGATCAATATGATCTTTGTTTCTTTTCCGGCATCCTGTTCGGCATAAAGCGTATCCTTGCATCTGCCTGTAATTTCATTAAAAATCTCCCGCACACTTGTATATTTAAACAAGCGGCAAATGTCGAGTTCGTCCGTCTGTCCGGGTTCGTAATGTTCCGACAATATCATCAAATGCCGGATATCATGTTTTTTCAGCCCGCTGTTATAAAGCGTATCCGACACAAGCAGAATGTCCGCATGCTGCGAAAGTGAAAATAACTGATTAAAATAATCTTTATCCGTAATGATCTCCAAGTCGATCTTATCCGCGAACAGCTCTGCAAATTTCTTTTGTAGCGGAATTACATAGCTTTCATCTGTATCCGCCACAATCACTCTCGGTCTTGCCATATTTCTCTGTCACCTCTATTCCATCACGATCTGGAAATCGCTGATCGCCATTCGTATAATATCTCCGTTTTTCACCGGATATTCTCTGCCCGGAAAAAGCTGCATCCCATTCAAGTATGTTCCGTTTGAACTATTCAGATCTACAACCGCATACCCGGATCCCCTTTTTACGATCTTACAGTGCCTTCTGCTGATCATCTTGCTGAATCCGGCAACGCCGTCCGCTTGCTCCGTACTCTTTCCGATCACATACTCTTGTTTCGTTACAGTCAGACGGATCGGACTGCCTGCTGTCAGCGACACAAGTGTACAAGTCTGATCTCCTCTCTGTGAAGAAACTTTTTCATTTCTATTCAAACTATAAGGTGTACTTGTTTCATCTACTGATCCGCACTTTTCCACATCCGAATCTTCACTGCTGTAACCGGGACGTCCGATGATCTGAAAGAAATCCGCAAACCTCTTATCGTCTTTATCCGAACGTTTTTCTACAGTTTTCTTCAGTTCTCCCCTTAGATGCTCCTCAAATTCCACTACATCTTTATGAAGTCTCTCCGCCACAGGAAGATATACGAACCTGATTTTTCGCGTTGCAGGATCGACCCATATCTTATCTGCCGAAATATCCAGTTTCAAAAGCGAAAGAAATCCGTTTTCTGTCACCCTTCTGACTTCATGCAGAATATTTCCCAAAACAGAAAGCATCCCTTCTGTATCTTCCGCCCCTGACTGGATCGCAAGCGGCAGACAGGATTTCGTATCGTAATACAGTTCTGTCTTGCCGTTATACAGCATCTTCACACACTTCAATAGAAAATCTGCTTCTTGACCGTGCATCATTTTATATTCTGTTATCAAAAAATCTGTCTTATCTTCTAAAATATAAGCAAAGTTCTCTCCACACTGTTCTTCCGTAATCATTCCATCTCTCATTTTCCTGCTCTCATCTTCCTGCTCTCATCTTCGTCTGGTTTATTTTGAACCCGGACGCAAATTTTCCTCCGCCGGAGCGCGGTTCAGTATTTTCAGTTCTCCGTGGTCAAGCTCAAATACTTCCCATACATTTTCAACGCCTGCATTCGGGTCAAGTGTGATCACTGTCGGAGCGCTCTTGCCCGGAAGATATACTTTCACCGTTGCGCCGTACTGCTGCAAAGTTCCCGTCGTTCTGTAGTCAACGACAGAGTATGTATAAACGCCGTTCAGGTCGTTCAGCGTGATCGTCTCCGGTCCGTATCCGTTTGTGTCATCCACATCAAGTTCTGCCAGAAGCCCGTCTCTTCCTTCGCATGTCCGTTTCCTGAAGTTCACGTACAAGTCATCTCCTTTATCCGTATTTCCCCACAGATACGAGTCGAGATCCTGATGCTGTGCGTTCCATTCCAATACGATACGCGCGCTGCCCGCCGCCAGCTCCGGTGAAATCGTAAACTGCTCTCCGCTGTAATTTTTATCTTTCTCCATCTCAAACTCGAACGTTTCATCCACATACCCGTCCGCGCTGATCGTCACTTCGTACACGTCTGCCGCCAGTTCGATCGAGAACGATCCGTCTTTTCCCGACGTAACATGAGTAGAATTTTCAGCGTTTTCTTTCGCTTTAAATTCAAGCTTCGCCGCCGGAACGCCTTCTCCTGTCATAGCATCGATCACAACGCCGTTCAGCGTTCCGTTTTCCGAGCGGTTTTCGTTTGCCTCTTTCAAAATAATTTCATTCCACGCTTTATCGGAAATAATGTTTCCCGACGCATCCGTCTCAACACGGATCAGGAGGCTTCCTGTAGAGAGTTCCACATAAACTCGTTCCTCGTCTGTGATCGGCGCTACTTTGGAACTGGAGATTGCGTTCAGTTCTGCAAGGCTTGCCTTTCCCGGGAAATTTCTGAACAACTGCGAAATCGAATCTAAACGCACGATTTCCGGCATTCCGTCCTTCGCCGGTTTGTCTGTCTTTACATTTACAATATCGTCATGCTCTTTCGTGTTTGAATAACAGCATGTTCCCGCCAGATCTTTATGTACGACTTCTACTTCTCCCTTTCCGGTCTTTACGATCTGCGGATATGAGCCGAACTGATCGCAGTAGTCCGTATAGTCATAATTTTCCAGCTTCTGAAGAAATGCAGTATTAAAAGAAAAAACGCCAAATGACTGCATTGTCTCTTTCTTTGTTTCTGAATCGTCAAATTCCGCCAAAAGCGAACCGTCCTTAATCCCGCTTAACATATACTGGATCTTTGAAGAATTCGTATGCATGTAGCCTCGCTGAAGCAAAACTTTTGCAGCGGAGCTTTCCCCTCTCTTCAAATACACATCTGCCAGTCCGAGATATCCTTCTTCTTCTTTCGGTCGGTCTTTGATCGCATTTTCATATGTAAGCACCGCCAGTTCATACTCTCCGCTGTCCGCATATTTTTCCGCTGTTTTTATTGATTCGTTATACGCGCTCGCTCCTGCCTGCATCCGAAACATCACGATCCCGATAATCGCCCCTGCCAAAAGAAGCAGACCGCAGACGATCAGCAGAATCCGGCTTTTCTTTTTTCCTTTTTCTCCCACTGCTCCTTCTCCTCTCTTTCTTGTTTTACCGAGACGTTTCGTAAACGCCCCTATTTTATTTTTCACGTCCGTTTATCTATCATTTACTCGTTATCTTTTCCGCTATTTACAAGTTGATTTGTTCACTTTTTAGTTTCTCCTTTTTTCTTTGAAGCAAATATAATACGCTTCCTGCTGCCAACGACGCGGCCACGATCACTACAACGCCTGTCACACATATCATGATCCCGCTCATCTTCATTCCCTCCGTTTCGCACTCTCTTCTTGTCTGCATCCTGATTCTGTCTTTTATTTTCTATCTTCAATCTTCGTGCTGCTTCACATCTCACTTCCGATTATTCAAGTTCTTTCATTGTCTCTTCCAGCATTTCCATATCAGGATCTTCTTCCGATCGATCTGCTCTGTTCTCATATAAATTTCTGCAAGAATGATAAGTAAATTTCAGATCGCCTGACACATTTGAATACGTTCCTTCTTCCGACGCCTCGTCCAAATAGTTGTAACAGATCCACATCTGAACTTTATAGTCTTTCGGATAATCTATTTTCATCTCTTCCAGCACATCCGTACTGTCTCTATATTTTCCGAGAACTCGAAGAAGAAGCGCCCTTCCCAAACGATCCTCATATGACGGATCGTTTTTTTGACAGAGCATCTCATAATATGCAAGAGCCTGCCTGTACCACTGATTTTTGACCGTTCCTATCCTCTCTTCGTTTCCTGCCTGATATGCCGTCACTGCCGCTTTTCTAAGAACATTGCTGCTTTCATCTAGTTTCACTGCTTGTGCCGCCGCATCTGCCGCAGAGTTTATATCCCCCTGCTCAAGATATAATTCTGCTTCCAGCAGATAAATTTGTGCATTCAACTCTGCATCCATACTTTTTCCAAGCGCTTCTTCGCATAAAGAAACCGCGCTCTTTTGATCGCCTTTTGCATACATTGACTGCGCCTGAACAAATACAGTAGCTGCCTCATCGATCGCCGCTTCCGGATATTCACTTTGTATCGTCCATACATCGACCGGACTTCCGTTTCTTGCCATTGCAGTCATATAATCTCTCACATATAAAGAGTTCCTACTGTCGCACGACAAAGCTTCCTCATAATACTTTCCCGCCGTGTCGTATTGTTCACTATAGAAATATCCGTCCCCTACAGCATGAAGTACCTCCGCCTTCTGCTCCTTATTCCTTTTCATATAACCTTGCAAAGAAGAATTGTTCAGAAGTTCTGTTCCTTCTCTTATTATATTTTCGGAATCCCCTGATCCCACAACGGCGTAAAACTCTTGATATTCCTGCTGCCACAGCTCTTTCCCCCGCTGACGCACACCTGACGCAATAAGAAAGATTCCTGCCAGAATACAAAATCCCCACGCAGTCGCGGTCAATATCTGCAAGTTCGTCAGACGGCGGTACTTCGGATCGTATTTTTCCATATGCGAAAGAGCTTCTTCCATCTGTTTTGCCGTCCGAAATCTTCTTGAAACGTCCCGATCCATCGCTTTATCGACGATCCGTTTCAAGCCGTCCGCATACGGAATATCAATCTGTGACAGCGCATACGGAACACCGTTTTGAGCATCAGGCAGATACCCGCTCATCATTCGGTAAAAGACCGCCCCCAGACTGTAAATGTCCATTCTCTCATCCAGTGTTTCACTGCTTTTCCTGCCGTACATTTTGTCCATCGCACATCGGAATTGTTCCGGAGATGCATACCGTCTGCTCAGTCCCTGTACTTCCTGTGTTACCGACCCGTCCAATGAAATATTAAAATCAATAAGGCAAATGTCCCCTTCCGGCGTCACCATAATATTTGCCGGCTTAATGTCGCTGTGAAGGATTCGTGGTTTTCTCGTATGAAGATAGTCCAAAACCTCACATAACTCACGCATCCACAACAGAATCGTCTCTTCCGGAAATGTATAATTATGGTCGATATAATACTGCAGATTTTCCCCTGGGATATAATCCATCACTGTATATACGTCGTTTCCTACTTCCAGAAAATCATAAACCTGCGGCAGATATGTATGTCTAAGCTGTTTTAAGATATCGGCTTCACCTCTTACATTTACACGGTCCACGCACGTTTCTTTTATTTTCTTTATTACGATCTGTTTTTGAAGATGAAGATGATACCCGATATAGATCACTCCCATGCCGCCTGTTCCGATCTCTCGTATCACCTGATACATTCCGCTTATAATATCTCCGCTTTGCAACATAACTTCTTTCCTCATAAAGACGAAAGGCGGCTGTCCGAATCCGTTTGTTCAGACAGCCGCCTCCTTTTCAGCCTTTTCTTATTTCTGCCGTATTTTTATCAGCTTCAGACTTTTTATTTGCTTTCTTCTTTCTTTTTTCTGATCACAAAGAACCAGATCAGTCCGCCTGCTACGAGAACGATTCCGAGGATCGATCCGATAAGAAGCGGTGTATTGTTGATATACTGAATCCATACACTTGATGTAACAAGCACTTTGTGCATTTCCGAAGTCGTTTCATTTCCCGCCATATCAAGCGCTGCTGCTTCGATCTTCTGCGGTTCTGACGCACCTTCAATCATGTAACTGATCTTTCCGCCTGCCTTTTCAATCTCTTTCTGTGCATAAGTTGCAACTGATTTTCCGTCGATGATCACATCCACGCACTTAACTGCCGTATTGTCTGACAGGTTGATCGTCATTTCTCTCTCGTCTGCACGATAGCTTGACTCCTCGATACCTGTGATAACAACTGTCGGAGGCGTCTTATCGATTACAAAGTCGATGTTGCACTCTTTTACTTTGTTGTTCATCTTATTTGTCGCCTTGTCTTCCGAGTCGATCGTAACACTGTAGCGGCCTTCTTTTTCAAAGTTTTCTTTTTTGATCGTGTATGTATATTCTTTCCATGAACCTTCGCCGCCGCTTTGTTTTACTGTATAATCGCTGCCTGCTTTCAGTTCTTTCTTCGTTCCGTCCAATCCGTAAGAGATACCGTTGAACACAAGTGAATCTACGTTCACCTCTGTAACAACAAGATCTTTCGGTTTGTTCGCATATACATCATCAAGGAACTTCTCCGTTGTCTCAGAGAAAATATAGTTTGATCCGAAACGGTTAACTGAGAACATAACCTCTTTTTCCGTTTCATTTCCGGCTTTGTCTTTAATAACCGCCGTCATAGTGTAAACGTCATCCGTCTCTTCATCATGTTTGAAATCTTCCATTTTGATGCTCTCGCCGTTTGCGATATTTGTACGGTTTCCGCTTAATTCTGTCTTGTCATGTTTCGCGCCTTTGATCGTAATATCAACGCCGCTTTCCATGTAGTTTACATCACTGTATTTCACACCGGGAGCAACTGTTCCGTTATTTGCCGATTTATCTTCGATATCGAAGAACTCAACTTCCGGATCTGTCTTATCTACCGTAAATTTATCCTGTGTGTAATCTGCCGCTGCATTTCCTGCAAGGTCTGTGTAATCAACATCAAACGTATAATCTGCGTCTGCAGAGAATGTTACGCTTACCGTATGCACGTCTCCGTTTGTGCTCCATCCGCCAAGTCCCGGAGCTGCCACGCCGCTTCCCTGCAAAGCTGCCGTGATCTGTGCGTTGACTTCCGCTGCGTTAAAGTTATGCTCGTTGACTGTAACTGTCGCCGTTCTGTTCGCATTGAAATATCCCGGTGTAGCCGCGCTGTTGTTGTCGTAAGACACTTGGATCGTCGGAACTGTCCGGTCGATTGTAAAGTCGTCTACACGATTGTAGCTTGATGCATTTCCTGCAAGGTCTGTCGTCTCAAGCGTAAATGTGTAATCTCCGTCTGCCGCAAACGTTACCTGACATGTATGTGTCGCATCGTCAGATACTCCTGCGTTCGCACTGTGTGTCCATCCGCTGATCGCCGGCTGTGTGCCGTCTGTGTTCGTGATGTTGAAACGAACTGCGGACTCGTCAAAGTTTCTCTCTGTCACAACAACCGTTGCCGTTCTTACGTCTTTGTAGTATCTCTCGTTGAGAGGTGTGTTCAAGTCGTACGTTACGGCGATTGTCGGGTGAGTGATGTCGATCTTAAGATCTTTCGTCGCCTCTGTTTCATGTCCTGCATTATCAACAACTTTTACATAAATCTCAACATCATTGCTGTTATTTAAACTTGCCGTCACTGTTTCATTTTTCACAAGCGACTGCACGCGCCCGTCTAATATTGTCAAACCTGCTTTCTGCGCGCTTTCCTGATTATTTTTACTATAATCAATCTCTAATTCCTTATTATAATTTCCTGACTGTGTCACCGCACCGTCTTTGCGCACCTCGTAATAAACTTCTTTCAGTCCTGAGTATGTCTCTCCGCTTTCCGGATCTTCTACGTTAATGCTGAACGGAACATCCTTATTGTAAATTCCGTATAACGGTTCAGCCGCTGTAATCGTAATCTTCGGCTCTGCCCACGTTCTGTCTAACACCGCTATTTCCTTCGGATACAGATAAGTAACATTTCCGGCATAGTCTGTAATCTTCGCATATGTCAAAAACTGCTGTTCTTCTGTCATTGTGAACGACTTATTATTTATATTATCATCCTTTTCGCTATCACGATTCCACTCTCCCGAATCAGCCAACTTTTTCCAATCTGTGATCTTTTTTACTTCATCTGCACTTTTAATCGCGTCTTTCGTTGTATAATACTCGATCGTCTTCACACCGGACGTTATATCTGCTCCCGTCACTTTCACATTATAATTGTCGTCCTTGAAAATATTAAACGTAATCGTATTCCAAAATTCTGCATACCAGTTTTCTGTACCATCTACGAGAATCTTTCCCGACGGAGACGTTTTATCTACCGTAAATTTCAGATCTCCTGTGTTTTTGCTTCTGCCTGACAAGTCCGTATAGTCCAGTTTAAACGTGTAGTTTGCATCATTCTCAAACACAAAACCGATGCGATGCTCATCGCCATTATGAGTCCAACCAACCGGGTGATCATCTGACGAAGCAGCTGTCCAAGTGTCCGCCTGTTCCTGATAATTCGGTATCTTTCCTACTGCCTCTTTTGCGGTAAGCGCTGTCTTTACCTGCGTGTTTTCACCGCCTTTTTCTTCAAAGACAAAATTATCCTTTAAACTAAAGAAGTGCTCTGTTACCGTCACGTTCACTCGAATCGGAGCATTTTTCAACTTAACAGCATTTTCATCATTAAGCGGCTTCCACTTATTGTCTGCATCTAAATATTCATATGTGTACTCGATTACCGGCGCTTCGGTGTCAACTGCAAATTTATAAGTTTCTTCTGTTGTTCCTTCATTACCAAACATATCTACACAATATGGTTTGATTTCGTATTTATCCTGATCATCAAATGTAAGTTTTACTGTAACGACTCTATTATCCGTATAATTTTCAAAAGAATTCTTGCCCTCTTCATCCTCTATCTCATAAGTAATTCCTTCTTTTTCCAGTCCTTCGAGCATCACTTTCCGCTCTTGATCGTCTTCCTCTCTCTTCAGTATAAAGTATAGGTTGTCTTTATACTCTTCGCCAACTGGGAAATTTCTATCTGTGTATTTAATCACCATTACAGTCGTGTCTTGATAATATGAAAACTCATCTTTCTGAGTTATCGGATCACCATTCTTATTTTCAAAGCTTACAGAAATTTCCGGAGCCTTTGTATCAAATGCTAACTGTTGCTCAATCGTCTCAGATACATTTCCGGCTGTATCATATGCCTTAATCTTTATCTTAGACTTATTCGTTCCCACTCCATTTATTGTTCCTTTATTTGCCGAAACAACGCCTTTAACCACTATGGAAGACTTATTTTTTAATTCTTCGTAACTGAAACCTGATTCCGATGTCGGCCATTCAATGATATATGAATCTTCATATGTTTCGTCTGCATCAAATTCTTTCGTGGTCGGAGTTATTGTTTCACCGTCTTTGCTCACTATTACTTCCAGTTTCGAAATACTTGAGAAATACTCTTCTGGATCTTCAATCTTAAGCTCGTATTTAGCATCCCCTTGATAACACAGAATTCCATCTTTTTCTGATACATAACCACCGTCTTTTGATGTATCAAAAGTACATTCTACTTTCGGCGATGTCACATCAACTACAATGCCGTTTGAAGCATATACGGCTTCATTTCCTGTATTGTCAATCGTCTTAACAAGAATCAGATAATTATTTTCTGCCGCTTCCTTATCTTTCGCTTTTCCGACAGTGATTTCGTCTTTTCCGTTTTTATCGAATTCCAATTTACTCCAAGATTGTTCTTGCCCGCTATCTACCTTTTCAATAATACTTTTCACAGCATCTTTATCTAATTTTAACGCCGTTTCATCTGTTCCCATTTCATATACGCAATACTTCTGCGTAGTCGTGTTATGCAGGCCGCTTCCTTCTACAGAATCTCCCGAAGTGTCCGAAACGCTGATTTCTGCCGTATATATCTCGTTTTTGAACATATTGAAACTCAAGCTTTCAAAAGCATCTGAATATTTTGTCGTATCATAATCTTTAATTACAGCTCTCGGCGCTTCATTATCGATATGAAGCCAATCAGTTAAATTTGTTACTTCCGTAACTGTGTTTCCACTCTTATCTTCACTGTTCTTAAGATAAACTTTTACGTTCTCAACTACTTTATCCTGTATTCCTTCCTCAGGTTTAAGCTGTTCAAGTATATTCTGTGACTCATCCGACTCATCAGATACGTTTACATAACTATTTCCGTTATCTACACTCATATACACTTCATCATAATATTGTGTAGCCTTTACATTCATCTTCAGCACAGGGGTTCCCTTTTTCTCGCCGAGTTCATCTTTTCCGCCAATGCTTACCCAAACTTTTTCCAGCTCGTCAGCGCCATTTTTCACGCCGTAAATCCCGTTTGTCGTTCCTTTAAGATCAATTTTTTTCAAAAGATCTTCTTTATTTAAAGTCTGTTTTGTAACTTTAAGATCTCCCTTATAATCATCCTCTTCAATAAACTTAAACTCATAGTTTTCGCTGATTTTATTTTCATTTGTAATATTCGGAACGATTACTTTATAAGCTGCCTCATTCACATGCAGAGTTTCCGGCGCTGTTGCCCCCGGCAATACTGTTATTTGATCATTTCCCACAAGTCCTGTCTCTAATGAATTCACACCTTGCACTTCTTCAGGAACAACTCCGTTACCATTGCAAAGTGCAACTAATCCCGTCATTTCTTCTATCGCCGTTTTTAAATTCTGTCCATAAGCTAACGACACTGTCTCTGCATTTGCAGACGTCAAATACAACGGTCTATGTGTAATAGTTGCCGCATTCTGAACTACATTTTGCCCTTCTTCTACAACTAACTGATAGTTTTCCGTGCCGTTGCCTTCTACTGTCATATAATAAATTCCGGCAGCAACTGTCACGTTCTGTGGCTGTGCTTCATTCTGCTCATTTACTGCAACATCTGATCCTGCAATCGCAGCTTTCTCTTTCGGGATTGTGATTTTTTCAGTATTTACTGTTCCCGTAAGTTCGATTCCAGTATTTCCGTCATATACTTTACTTGCTTTATTCCATGTTACATTCTCAAACGAAACTTCCTGCCTCTTTACAGTCAGCGTATAATCTACGCTTGCTTCTCTGTAGAAGTTTCCTTCTCCCGGGACTGCTTTAATCTTAATTGTTACTTTTCCTGCATTTTTCGGAATTACATGGATCGTATGATCTGCTTCCACGCGAACGACCGCTACATTTTCAGCAAGTCCTGTATTCGGCGCGTCTTCTGACTGTGCAAATGCAACCTCTGTCGCAAGCGTTCTTCCTTTTAATGTATTTTCAATATCGGCAAGAGCAATTACGATTTCATCATTCCAGTGCTCCGTTCCGTAAGTCACTTCTTTTGAAACATCACCGTCTATCGTAATTGCCTGTGTTTTCCCATAACTTCCGGTTGCTGTTGCCGTCGCGCCTTCATATTTTTCATTACCGCTATACACGGCTTCAAACTGTTTCGCGCCGAGAAGACTGTCTGTCTCATATGTATATTCGACTGTAGCTGCCGCTTCTGCTTTATAGAGCAAAGTTTTTTGACCGCCTGTCACATCATAAAATATTACATTTCCTGAAACATCGGCTGGAAGACCTTTGGCTGTCAATATAACAGAACTTTGATCGTCTCCGCTTGGCTCTTTCACCGTCATACTAAAACCGTTAATCTGATTTTTAGACACGTTTACGGAAACTGTTTTTGTTTTCACCCCGTTTGTAACGCTGATATCCGCAGAGCCTTCGCCTTTTGCCGTAACCTTTCCGTTTTCAACAGATGCAACATTCCCATCTGTTGTGCTCCATGTATAAGCAAGTTCTTGCACCGGATTTGTTACTGATATATCATATGTTTCTCCGACTTTCAGACTAACTGAATCTGTCGTCGGCAAAAGTGTAATCTCTGACATTGTAAGCAGAATGTCAATATCCGCTTTCTCCGCCTCAACCGTAAACCGACCATCTTTTGTTGTCTCATATCCGGTTTTCTCTACTTCGTAGTTATATTCTACTCCTTCTTTTAACTCAATTTCTTTACTTGTCTCTCCGGCTTTAACCTCGATTTCCTTTTTCTTCTCATAGCTCGGATCATCATTACTTTGTAATTTCAAAGTAAGTGCGCCTATCCCGCGTGTTTCCTCTGCGGCATCTTTAAATTTCAGCGTAACTTTTTTTGCATCGCCAGCCGCCGCCTGAACCGTCATACCTGCATCCGGCAGTACCCAAGTCAGTACCATCGCCAGCGCAAGGACGAGCGCACATATCCTTTCTTTTAGTTTTTGCTTCTTTTTCATGCTTTCATCCCTTCCTGTTCTTCTTTGTTTTGCCGTTCTTTTGTCTGTCTCTTCCTCTGTCTGTTCCGGCTGTTCCATATATAGAAATACACGTTTCCGTTAAACAGAAAATGTGCATAAACCCCTGCAAGCGCAAATACCAGCGCCGTAATTGCCAGAAAATCATTCACTTCGATATGAAGCGCACAATAGATTGTCGCTGCGATCGACACGATCATAACTGCGTCTGCCGCAATCGCAGGCGTATTACTGAAAAAGCAGATCACTGACGGAAGTTTCCGTTTTCCTGCCTGTTCTGTCAGAGGCTTCGCCTTTCTCGCCAAAAACAAATATGCTGCGATTCCAAGCAGAAGACCGAGCCAAAACAATGCCCCCGCCGCATATCCGATCTGTGTAAGATCGCCGTTTTTGTCAACGGCAAACGGAATCAGCGCCGGAGTCAGTGCAGACAGGAGAAATAATCCCATCACACCGAGAAATCCTTTTTTTACTGTTCTTGGTTTCAATCTGTTTCCTTCTTTCTGCTGCAAGATAAATCGATTACTATCTTTTTTTGTTTTCTTTAAATGATCTCATTCGTATGGATTTCCATAATTTCTTTTTTAATGACGAAATTCCATTCCGGTTTTTCATTTGTCTTTGCCTGAACAAACGATGCTTCCATTTCCGGCGTCAATAAAGTTGTTTCTCCGAATCCGGCATTTCTTTGTGCCGCTGTGCCGCCGTTTCTGCCGTTGAGCAATGTCGTTTCTTCACTTCCGCTGTTCAGCAAAGTCGTTTCTTCGCTTCCGCTGTTCAGCAGAGTTGTCTCTTCGCTTCCGCTGTTCAGCAGAGTCGTTTCTTCGCTTCCGCTATTCAGCAATGTTGTCGCTTCACTTCCTCCGTTATCAGACGCTGCCTGCTGTGCTGTGTGAAGCTGCATTGTATGTTCTCTTCCTTCCGGATCTGCCGAATGGTAAACTTGTTCTGTGTACGCCGCGCCGTCTGCCTGTCCGCCTGCTGCCTGCTGCGCAGACATAACCGGAGGTATCCTTCCGCTTGGCGTCGTATAAAGGTCTGAACTTGTCGGCGCGGAATAATAATCCTGTCTTAACTTTCCTGTCTTTGCATTTTCTTCTTCCATCTGCTGAACGCTCTTTCGCTGCGCCCTTCCCGTGATAGCGTTAAACACATCTCGTATTTTAAATTGAAAGAAAAAGAAAACACTCAGCGCCGCAAATAAAATTGTCAGCACAAGACAGATAATAAATCCGATATGAAGTATATTGATGATCTGTTCACTTTGCATCAGCATCCCCTCCTGTTCCCCGGGATTCAAATGCTACCTGCACATGCTCTTTCGCGCTGCTGATATTGTTCAGAATCTCCTGTTTTTTCTGCTCGTTGATATCCGTCTGATTTGCATTCGTCGATGCAAACGACGTTGTCTCCAGCATCTTTTTCGTTTCTTCAAGTTCTCCCAGAAGTTCGCCTTTTGTCACTCCCGCACGTTTGAAATCAAGCGCGTTTTCATCGATCCTGTATACAAGTTCTTTATACATTACAAGAGCTGTCTCAGGATTTACCACACTTGTAAGATCCCCGTCTGTCAGGCTGACAAGATCGATCCAGTAGTCTCCGTAAGAAGTTGTGCTATATCCGCTCTCATCCACTGAATCAAGAGAAGCATAGTACGCCGCGATACTTGCGAATCTTTTCGACAATTCCTTTTTATCTTTATCAAGGCTTTCGCTTTCCGCCGCTTTTTCAAACCATGTTTGAGACATTGATTTTCCGCTCTTTTCTCCTCCCTCATATGAATAAAAGTACGCCAGTCCCATTTGAAAAGCGAATTCGTCGTATTCTTCTTTATTTCCTTCAAAATAACTTTCATTTGTTCGGTTTCCGCTACCTTTATATCCAAGAACCGACGTAAGCCGCGCTGTCTCTTCTCTGTCAAAATCATTTTCCGACCCGTCTGCTCCGCGGATGCATAACTGAAGAAGATTGTGATACGCTTCTCCTCTTCGCGGGTCTATCTTAATTGCATCTGTGTAATATTTTTCCCGTTCACTTTGTTCCGGCGAGTTCGCCGCCTCTTTTATATATCCTTCATAACTGCTCTTTGTCGTCATCGTCTCTCCGACTTTAAATCCGACGCATCCGAGAAGTGATGCGGCAGTCAGCGAACACATTGCAACGAACGTCCGCCATTTCCTCATCTGCCGTTTCCGGTATTCCTGATCTAATTCTCCGTAATGCTCCAGCGCGTACATCAATTCCGCGCACGACTGATAACGGTCGTTCGGATTTCTCTGCGTACATTTCAGTACGATTTCTTCCAATCCTGACGAGAGCGCCGGATTCCATCTTCGGATCGGGTACATCTCATACGGCGGAAGACTCGGATTATGACCTGTCAGCAGATGGTACATCGTCGCACCCAGCGTATAAATATCAGTACGGGCGTCCGTCTGCCCATGTCCGCCGTACTGTTCGGGCGCTGCATATCCCTGCGTTCCGAGACAAGAAGTATCTTCAATACTTGTCTCTTTAAACTCACGGGCTGTTCCGAAGTCGATGATCATGATCTGTCCGTCCGGCTTCAGCATGACGTTTGCCGGTTTTAAGTCTCTGTAAATGATCGGCGGTTTCCTCGAATGAAGATACCCGAACACATCGCAGATCTGTTTCGCCCATTCCACAACCCGTTCCTGCGGCTGCGCGCCTTCTTTTTTCAACCAGTAATCGAGCGCCTTTCCTTCGATATAATCCATTACGATCAGGAACGTATCATCCCTGTCGATCACATCGATGATACTCGGTAAATGCGGATGATTTAACCGTTTCAAAATGTCGGTTTCCGCGATCAGCCCCTGCCGTACAACTTCGTAATCTTTCACGCCGTCTTTTCGGACTTCTTTGATCGCCCATTGTTTATTTGCCCTCTCATTCATCGCAAGATAAACGACACTCATTCCGCCCTGACCGATCTTATTCAGTATTTTATATTTACCGTCTATAATTGATCCTATTTCCAGCATATATTTATCCTCTAACACACCTTAAGGAGAACGACTGAAATATTATCTTTCTCCTGACGTGATTTATTCAATTCCGTACAATAGACCGCTGCATCTTTCAGCGCTCTTTCCGTCTCCATTTTTTCAGGATTCATCAATTTATAAAATTCCTCTTCCGTGATCACATGGCGGAATCCGTCAGAGCAGAGCATATAAACTTCGCCCGACTTATATTCTCCCTGTGTAAACTCCGGAATGATCACCTCGCTTGCTCCGACGCATTGAAGAAGTACGTTCCGCTGCGGATGCACTCTCGCCTCATCCGGCGTCATTCTCCCTGCATCGATCTCTTTTTGTACAAACGTCTGATCTTTTGTCAACTGAGTCATCCCCTGCCCGTCAATTTTATAGACTCTGGAGTCGCCCACATTCATCGTATAATATTTCCCTTCTGCCATCAGAAGTACCGCCGCAGTTGTTCCCATCGCAATATGGGAAATCTTTCCGTGATCGGCGATTCTTTGATTTACATCAAGGATCAGTTTATTTATTTCGTTTTCCAATTCCATACGGTTAATCCCATCAGCCGTCCTTCTCCGATAAAGAAGTTCCGGAAACTGAACTTCAAACCACATAGAAAATGCCTTGATCAAAGCGGCGCTGGCGACCTCACCTTTGGCAAGACCGCCCATTCCATCACAAACTACAGCAAGCATAACGTCGCCGTAGTCTGTGGATGCCTCTTTGATTAAGACAGAATCCTGATTCGTATTCTTTTTAATTCCTCTGTCACTATGTACAACACTTAAAAATCCCATTCTGCCTCTCACTGCCCTTTACTCTTTTGTCAATTATAATCAGCGCTTTTATCGTTTAGATCATGATGCATGAAATTCAAATTCTTCATCCGAAATCTTCAATGTCGATCTGTCTGTCAGCAGTGTTTCCTGATATGGATTTAACTGAACTCCGTTTACAAACGTGAAGTTGCTTGACTTCTGATCTGCCGCATAGTAATCAGAACCTTTCTTTGTGATCACTACATGATATCTGCTGACAGAAGTATTATCGGAAATACAATAGTTCACTCTTCTTCTTTCTTTTCCGATTGCAAAGTTCTGTGAATTGATCGTAATCTTCTCACCGTTTTTCTTTCTGATCAGATAAGCGCTTCCTGCTCCGTTAAGTAACGTTGTTTCGCCTGCTCCCGAATCAAGCAAAGTAGTCTCGCCTGCTCCATCCGGCTCTGCCTGATACGGCTGTGCGTAAGGCGCTTTCGGCTGTTCCGGTGCACGGTTCGGAGGTACTACAGCTCCGTTCGGCTGCTGAGGCATTCCTGACGGAGGAACATTTCCGTTTCCTGCCTGTGCTTTCTTTTTCTTCTTGCTGTTAGAAGAAACTACGATAATAATGATTACTACTACAACAACGATCACTCCTGCTGCGATTCCGCCGATCAACAGGAAGTTCATTCCGCTTTTTTCTTCCAGATTTTCAACAGCAGCTTTTACATCTGATGTTGCCGATGTCACCTGTGCGTCTGTAGCCTCTGTATCGTTCGCAACTTTTTCTGCTTCTGAGATTGTATCGTTGAGAACTTTTACACTTTCTTCTGTGTAATTTTTCGTATCAACTGCTTTCGCCTTTGTAATTTCACTCTTAAGCGCTGTTACAAGATCTGCGTCCGGTCCTTCTTTTTCTTCCGGCTCTTCTTCATCAGGAGTCTGTGTTGTTGCCTGTGCCCCTGCATTAATATAGGAGATACCGAATGTGTCAAGACCACTCTTGATCGCGTTGATCTGTACTGCGTAGTATTTCTGATCTGAGCTGTTTCCATATGTAAATGTATTAACACCGATTACCGACTTGTTGGAATCTACAAGAGGACCGCCGGAATTTCCATGGTTAAGCTGTGCAGTGTGCTCGAAGAAATCAGCTCTTCCTCCGACTGTCAGCTTAGAAATCGTTCCGTCTGTTGCAGATACGTCAGCCGCCGTATTAAACTCTTTATTTTCGATCGAGTCTTCCGGGAATCCGTATGCGTTTACTGTCTGTGTCTGCTGAACTGTACTGCTGTCTCCCAAAGCAAGCGGTTTTCTGTCATAAATCTTATCCGACAGTTTCATTGCTACATAGTCCATCGTCTGACTCTGCACACTGTCATGGATCGTTGCCAGCACGCTCATGTCACGGTTCGCATATACTCTGATCTTCAGATGCGGATCGTTGTCTTTTAATTCGGATAATCCCAACGTTTCCATTGCCGCGCTTCTGATCGTCACACCAGGAGCAATCTCTTCATTCAAATTGAAAATATGATAGTTGGAAAGTACATACTCTTCATTGATCAAAAAGCAGCTTCCGCCTGACAACGCTACACTGTTTCCGTTATCATCTTCATACTCAAGCCATACCTGAAGCGTTCCGTCCGCCGGATTTTCCGCAGCGCTTATCGCTTTGGTATTTCCCGTCGATCCAGTTTCTGCTGATACCGATACATTCATGCCGATGATCATGCACATGAGTGTAAGAAATACCAACAGTTTTTTCGTTAGTTTTTTACCCATAATCTCTTCCTCCTGCTACATATAATATTTGTCATTATATGTATAATATAGGGTTTTCCTTTGTTCTCAAAGATGTGTCAACCTTTGTGGTCAGCTTTTTTGTCGGATTTTTATAGATTTTTTATATTTGCTTTTATATAATTATCCTGTATTAGTTTGTCTTTCAAAAAGTAATACCCCCCCCCTGGTATTTTGCCATGTGGGAGTATTCTTTTTTACCGAGGAAAACATGTGAGAGGGAGATTAAGATTATGCCGGATTTTGCGACATTATTATCAGAACATATCCACAATAAAAACATCAAAACTTACGCTCTTGCCCAATACTGTAATTTGGATCGATCCAATATGTACAAGATTATAAAAGGGCAACGAAAACCGTCTTCTTTAGAAATGGTAGAAAAAATGTGTAAATTTATGCATTTGTCGCCTTCAGAACAGGCCGATATGGAAGAATCATATCACATTGCCCTGATCGGACGCGAAAACTATTACAGGAGAAAAGCCGTACAACAGTTTTTTGAAGAATTCCGTATTCCGACACTGCAGCTTCCGGCAACTTCACCTTCCAATGCGTCCGATTACGCCGACAATGCTACCTTGCTTCATTCTCATCTTGAGATCAATCGCTCGCTCCTTTACATCATCGCCTCGGAACTGAAAAAATCAGGTGGAAAGATCAGTCTGCTCATCCAGCCGGATTACACGTTTCTTATGAACATTCTTACAGCAGGTGGTTATGCGTCCTCTTCTGTAGACATCGATCACATTATCTGCCTGAACAATAACCAGAACGTGTCATTTGCACGGCAAAATTATAATCTGAACTGCCTGAGAAATATTCTTCCTCTGTACAGTAATCATTATCAATATAACTGTTACTATTACTATGATGATATTGATGCCGTAACTTCAGCGTTTGCTTTATTTCCTTATGCGGTTATCACTACTGAATATGCCTGTCTGATTTCTTCAGATATGCAGTCCGGCTTTATTACTAAAGACCCGGAGTCACTAAAATTATTTTCCTATCTGTTCAGTCAGTACCTGGCGCAGACAACACCCCTGCTTCGCCCGGTCACAGATTTAGGCGGACAAATACAGTATGTCGAAAATACAATGCAGAACATAACCGAAGGTTATTTCTTTCAAATGCTTCCGTGCCTGACAAGGTTTTTGACAAGAGACATGTTAGAGACTTACATTGTAAAAGATCTTCCACACCGAAGCGAACTTCTCGACAGACTTCAGAACTATTTACATGAACTTCAATCAATTCCCGCTTCTGCCGACCTTACGTTTATCTGTTCTATCGAAGGAATAAGAAAGTTTTTAAATACCGGCCGCGTCGGAGAGTATCCTGCATATGCATATACTCCGCTGAACTTAAGCGATCGCCTCTTTCTGATTCGGCAGTTGGCAAACTCCATGCTCAACGAGCATAATCGGCTTTTGAAGCGGGCGATCGGCATGATCGACCATGAATTTTACCTCTTTGCCGGACGCCAGTACGGCTATTTCATGTTTCAGACTTCAAATACAGACCGGATGATCTACCTGAACATCGAAGAACCCGGACTGCTTTTTACATTTTTTGATTTTTGCGATACGCTTGACGATGAAATATTCTTCACATCTGAAGAAGCTTATAGAAAAATACACGATCTGATTCAAGAATACAGTAAATAAAAAATCCCCTGACCGCCGCAGATGTTTCTTTTGCATCTCGCTGTCAGGGAACTTTTTATTCTTTTTTGCAACGGCAGATTCCTTCCAATATTCCGATCAATTCCGGTATATCTTTTTTTACCGTATCATATACAATCGTAAGGTCTACATTTCCATATTCATGTACAATTCGATTCCGCAATCCTTTAATAGCTCTCCACGGAATGGATGGATATGTTTTTTTAAATTTTTCTGTCAATTTCTCGGAATTTTCTGCCACCTGTATTAGCCGAAACATAATAGAATCAACAAGAATCTCATCCTCTTCCAATTTCGATTTTGACAGGCTCTCTGTATGTGTTCTAATAAAAGTGAGGTCTGTAATAATCTTATCAATATAATATTGGTCAGTCTTCTTATTATCCATAAATTTTAATTCCATCCTTTAATATTTCATTTATCAATTCCAAATTAGACTCTAGCTGTTCACGGTTCAGAATATCAACTCTTTTATGAAGTCCTTCTCTTATTGCTTCTACCAAACCATAAAAATGTATTCCGGACACCGACGTTCCAATTAAAAGATCTACATCACTAGTTTCTGTCGCTTTTCCTTTCGCATAAGAGCCAAAAAGATAACAATACTCTATATCATAATCTGCAAATACATCGGTACACACATCTTTTATCTTCTGTATGCTTAATATACCATGATCTTCATCCACAAATCCATATTGTTCTAGTTTTTCGAGCATATACAAATATTTTATTGACGTACGCTTAGCTGCATCAGTTTCATAATTTTGATAAGTACGCAATGGCACTCCTAAATATTTCGCACATTCCGCTTGGGTTAGTTTTTTCTGTTTCCGCAGTTCTCTCAGCATCATATTTTTCCACCTCATTCAAATGCTACCATAAAATATGGAAACGCGCAATTAAAACGCGCAAATTTCGCGTATTTTTTGCAGTTTAAGCACGCATGTTTTGCGTATTATTACTTATCAAAAAACGCAATTTCTATTTCTTTTATATTTCCATAAATTCTTGCACATTTATTATACCCGTAATCACCTCTTATTATCATCTACATAACATTTTCATCCCCACAAACTGCACATCCACTCTAATACTTTCAGCATACTAACCCCCACACTCAGAACATCTTTCACACAGAAATGAATTTTCCGTTACAAAAAATCCCCTGACCGCCGCAGATGTTTCTTTTGCATCTCGCTGTCAGGGGATTCTATTATTTTACTGTTTTATTTTGTTGCCTTATAGTAGTTGATCAGACATCCATCCAGAATAATCTGTCTCTCGGCATCTGTCAGATCCCCGAGTTTCAGCTGGATCTCTTTCAATTCATCACCAACAACATATGCGTTGATAACGTCTTTCTTTTCCTCAACTGCTTTTCTCACATTCGGAACGAAAATGTAATCTCCGTTTTTAAACGGAAGCGCCTCATGATCCGCATCTGTCAAAAATGGAAGCATTCCCCAGTTAATCAGGTTGGAGCGATAACGTTTTGTCGCATATTCTACAGCAATGTTTGCCCAGCCTCCGAGAACTTTCTGGCAGGAGGCAGCCTGCTCACGAGCCGATCCATCTCCCGGTTTTACTGCGAAGATCGTACTTCCTACACCGACATTTCCTTCTCCGACTTCCGGATACGCTGCCTGGATCTTAGACATAACCGGTTTCAGTTCCTCCAGAGCATCAAGAGGACATGTTCCTGCCTCGATTGCTTTCTGTGCTTTCTGAACTTCCTTTGCTCTTCCCACATATGCGGGATCTTTTCTTGAAAGTGCAAACTCTGCAAGTCCAAGCGGATTAGAACGATACGAAGACGTCTCTCCTGACGGAATAAGTTCATCTGTTGTCGTTACCGGATCGTGGATTTCAGATACGACCTTCACGATCAGATTCTCAGGAAGCGCCGACATCTCCGGCCAGTCTTTAATATTCGGACCAAACTGGATCTCTACATTCGGATCTGCTTTGCCTTTGCTGTCGAACACACGATTCGCATAAATATTCTGATCAAAATGATACTTCTGTCCTTTATATTCTACATCAAATGCCGTAGCAGGCGTCAGATATCCTTTATTTGCCGCTGTCGCCGCAATGGAACGAGCATCCATAAGAGCAACAGAAGAAATCTGACCGCTCTGAAGCTTGCTTCCTTCACGGTTCGGGAAGTTTCTCGTTGTATGACGGATAGAGAACGCATTATTTGCCGGTGTATCTCCCGCTCCGAAACACGGACCGCAAAATGCTGTTTTTACAACTGTTCCCGCTTCCATAAGATCGGCTACGACACCATTTTTCACAAGTTCCATATAAATCGGCGTACTTGCCGGATATACGCTGAACGTAAATGCATCCGATCCGATATTATGACCTTTGATGATATCTGCTGCCGCACAGATATTTTCAAAACCGCCTCCCGCACATCCTGCGATAATTCCCTGATCTACATAGAGTTTTCCGTCTCGGATCTTGTCCTGAAGAGAATACTCTACAGCTCCGTCAAGACTTACGAGAGCTTTCTGCTCTACGTCATGAAGGATGTCTGACAGATTTGCGTTCAATTCATCAATCGTATAGACGTTGCTTGGATGGAACGGCATTGCGATCATCGGTTTGATCTCACTTAAGTTCACACGAACACATCCGTCATAATATGTAACCGCTCCCGGATTTAATTCTTTATATTCTTCTTTTCTTCCGTGAATCTCATAGAATTCTTCGATCTTTTCATCTGTCGTCCAGATGGATGAAAGACAGGTTGTCTCCGTCGTCATAACATCTATTCCGATACGGAAATCAGCGCTTAAGTTTTTCACGCCCGGTCCGACGAATTCCATTACTTTATTATTAACATAGCCGTTTTTAAATGTAGCCCCGATAATTGCAAGCGCAACGTCCTGCGAACCTACCCCTTTCATCGGCTCGCCTTCAAGATAAACAGCGATCACTCCCGGCATCTTAATATCATACGTTTTGTTCAGGAGCTGTTTTACAAGTTCAGGACCGCCTTCTCCCATAGCCATTGTACCAAGTGCGCCATAACGTGTATGACTGTCCGATCCGAGGATCATCTTTCCGCCGCCTGCGAGCATCTCTCTCGCAAACTGATGGATAACTGCCTGATGCGGCGGAACATACATGCCGCCGTATTTTTTCGCACATGTCAGACCAAACATATGATCGTCTTCATTAATCGTACCGCCAACCGCACAAAGGCTGTTATGACAGTTTGTCAATACATATGGAATCGGAAACTTCTCAAGACCCGAAGCACGGGCTGTCTGAATAATTCCGACAAAAGTAATATCATGTGATGTCAATTTATCAAATTTAATCTGCAGGTTCTTCATATCAGAAGAAGTATTATGCGCCTCTAACACGCCGTAAGCTATCGTGTTTTTCGCTGCTTCTTCTTTAGAAACCGAAACCTGTGCGCTCCCTGTATCTTCAACAATCTCAGTGCCATTGAGCAAATACACACCGTTTTCATATAATTTAATCATATGAAACCTCCTTTTCGTTTGTCAATTTTACGCTATTTCTATATATTATCATACTTATTATGAAAATGTAACCAATACAGCAAAAAAACAACTTCTGCATACAGTAAAAAAACAACTTCTTCCGGAATCGTTCAGCCATACAACGAAAAGGGCGGGAATATCTTCCGCAAACGAATTTCTGGAAAGACCTCCCGCCCTTTTTCAGGCTATGATATATTTTTTCAAGCTTTATCTCTCGAAATCTTTATTCATAACACTGCAGGGTAATATTTTCGACAAGACCCGTTTCTGCATCTGTTTCAACTGTACATGAGTTGTCGTAACTTTCTTTGTCATACCAGTAATAAGTATTTCCATATTCTTCATCTTTATACGAATCCGTCGGTTCGCCGTAAGCTGCAAGAACGTCCGCTTCTTTCGTTCCAACCGTAATTCCGCCCGGGAACAAAACTGTCAGTCCGCCTTCTTCAAGATCATAATCATCTACAGAAATCGCTCCTACGATACAATCTTTCAATGCTTTCGGATCATCTCCTGTGTTTACCATATCCGCCATAATCGTATTTCCGTTTTCGTCTTCAAACCATGCCAACTCATATTCGCCTGCATTTACAACATAGTCTTCAGGTGTATATTCTCTGTCGAGTTTCAGACCTGTGGCTTCCAGATCTGCCAGACTGCACGGAAGCTTAAGAACTTTATCGTTGATCTGAACCGTATAGCTGTCCCATTTCGCGCCAAGTTCTTTACTCTGCTCTGCCGGTTTATCCGCTTTTTTATCGTCGTCTTTATCTTCTTTGTCCTCTTTATCGTCAGACACTTCTCCGCCTGCTTTTTCAATCACATCGTTCGGAACTTTAATCTCGCCTACACTGTCATATTCATGGTATGTCACTTCGATCGAGCATGCCGAAACATCAACGCCTTCTTCTTCCATCGCCTTTTCCATAATATCCTGCATATCGAAAGAAATCTTTGCCGGAAGAATATCATCTTCATAAACGGCGATCGTACACGGAAGTTCAAGATCTTTGATCACATCTTCGTCAATTTCAGAACCTAAGCTGTCTGCCATACCTGATTCCATCATGCCCACAATGTCAGAGCCTTTAATCTCGCCTTTCATCTCAAAACATTTTTCGCCGTTTACTTCCACCTTTTCTTTGGACATCTCAAAAGATTTTGCGTGTCCTCCCATACTTCCTGTAAGATCCGAAAGTTCTCCCGCCATATCTGCCGCAGAATCATCCATCTCTTCTTTTTGCCACTGATCGTTCGCCATCGTATACACAATATACTGATCTTTTTCTTTTACAGTATACATTTCAATCTCTGTTCCGACATTGGTGCCCATCATTTTCATGTCTACCGCGCCTTTGGCGTGACTTTCTCCTGATTTAAGATCCATGTCGATATCCATATCCATCTGGATGCCGATCGTAGTTGTATCGTCTCCCATCTCCATATCCATCTTCATGTTTGCCACTACCGACTCTGTGTCTTTCATGTTTTTCGCCATGTCTTTTAATAAGTTTTCCGGAGTCGCCTTTTTCCCGCATCCTGACATAAGCGCCGCTGTCATCATCGCTGCCATTCCCAGTGTCACTAATTTGTTCCTACGTTTTTTCATACCTTTTCCTCCTCGTTATATATAAATTTATATTATATACTTTTATATTTTCTGCTCTCGCTCTGTTTTCTTTTATTTTTCTCTTCCTTCTTCGTCTGTTAAATAAATTACCCCAAGCCAGTAATATCCTCCCAGTTCTCCGCTTCCGTATCCTTCGACTACTTCTTGTGCGATCTTCATAAACTCTTTATCGCTTAATGTATAATCTGTACGCAATACCGCAATTCCCTCTTCTTTTAATTCATTTTTAAGCGGCTCAAAAATTTTATTTTTCTCATAAAATTTTCCTTCTATCCGGTAAAACTCTTTGTCATCCGACTTTGCTTCATAATCTTTCACCTTATCGTCAAGTACAAAACGTTCGTCTTCTACAAGCACTTTGTCTGCCGCGTAATCGGGAAGATTTAACAGCGCATTTAAGATCAACTCATTATCGTTATTCGTGGAATCTACGATCCTCCACTCCCCGTCTATTTTAATCTTATTCCATGCGTGGGGAAGTTCACCGTCCAGATTTCCTGTCACAACGATACATTCCAGTCCGGCCTGCTGCGCCAGAAGTTTGAATGCTCCGGCATAACTTGAACACACTCCTGTTTTATTTAACAAAACGCCATACGGTGTAAAGGAATCATTAAACTTTGCATCGACTCCGGCAAAATCGTTTTCTTCTGCATTTTCAAGCGCGTCCATATCGTATTCAGCAGTATCGCACAGATATTGATTGATCGCCATTTCTTTCTCAAGTTCTGTCATATCGTCCGTAATAATACTGTCTACAACACGTTCTGCCTCTTTCGAGATTTCTTTTTGTTTTTTCTTTATTTCTTCCGATTTTGTATCATATTTGACATGCAGTGTCTTTCCGCCGTTTGCGATTGACGCCCCCGTCACTCCGAGTACCATTGGGTTTTGATAAACCGCTTCTTCCCATGCATCCAACAGATAATCCGTATCTGCACTTTCCGGAAATTCCTTCAAACTGATACTTGTGTTCGCATTGAGCATATTTACTGCCAGATATTCACTCAAAGCGCTATTTGCAGTGACTTCATACTTTCGTTCACTCTCTCCCGAAGACTCCTTTTCCTCTTTTTCACTTTCGGTCTCGCCTTCCACTTTCATCTCCGGAGTAACCGCACCTGCACGATTTCTTAATTTCTCTTGTCTGATTCGAACCTTTTCCAGTTCTTCTTTCCAAGTATCAGTATTATAACTTTCTACGACAACAACTCCGTCAAATCCTGTTCCGTCAATCTTATACGGAACTTTTACGATATTTTCACCGCTCCATGAAGCCTTCTCTTCCTTCGCGCTTTCAAAATCATAATTAATCAGCTTTTGTACAAGCGTTCCGTCGCACATCGTCACCCATTTATATGACGGCATTTCGCCGAACGACTGCGTATAATTTGAACCTTCCTCATTCAGGCTCATCTTCACTTCTTCCGTAAAAGGAACTTTACGCGCAATATCTGTTTCCCTGAACATATTGCTTAAAGCAGATGTTCCGTCCTTTGATACTGCTATAACGCAGTAATAAGTTTCATACTCTGTATCTTTCGGTATCGCTTCGTTTCCCTCTCCGTACTTTTCAATAACGTATGGCTCCCGGCGATCCGCTTCCGACACATTATAAGTAATAAACTTTGCCGTTGATTCGGGAATCCATTCTGTTCCTTCTGTTTCACCTTCGACCCAGCCGTCTCCGGATAATCCCATCTTTTCTGAGGACGTCATGCTCATCACATAATAACGCTCTGCTCCCGGCACTTTTTTCCATCTGAAAACCGGAAATCCTTCCTCATTAATCCCAAGAGTAACTCTCGGTGCATTCTTAACTTCTGAATCGACGGTAAACACTGTCACTATCGGTTTCTCCAGTTTTTCTCCGGTTTCAAGATCCACATATTGAACCATATAATACTGTGGAAGATTACCCCAGTCATTCAACTCTCCTTTATCAAACAAAGACGAATCTGCCGCTTGATATCCCGGCGCATCCTCGTCAAGACCTTCGCTCATGATCCCGCCTACACTCCATCTCGGAGGTGTAACTGATAATTCCTTTGTTTTTTCATCCCACTCAAAATGTGATCCGATCTGATAGGTGAGTTCCGGATCTTTATACACATTTACGATCTGTGTATATTCCGTAAATCCGGCATTCATTATATCAAACCCCATTTTCAGCTTAAGCCTTTCGTCACGGGCCACGCCGCGGATCGGATCGGCATATTCATACTTTTCATTATATTTTTTTCTGATAGAATCCGCCAGTTTTGCAGTCTCCATCGTTGTCTTCCCGACGTTTTTCTGCTGCGGACCTCCGCATGCGCTTAGCAAGACTGCCGTTACTGCCAAAACACTGATACATGTTTTCAAATATTTCTTTTTCATAAGCATTTCCTCTTTGATGAACAACAAACAGTTTTTTTTTGCGTTTCTGCTTATAATACCTTTGCCGCATCCAAAAGGTTACGTCTTTTATAAAGTTTTTTTCAAATATTCTGTCAGATTTTCTTTATCCCCTTTTTCTTCTGTCACATACCAGATTTTCCCGTCTTTTTCAAACACTGCATGAAGAATTCCGTCTTCCGTTTTTCCTATATATACTTTTTCTCCGTGAACCCTTCCCGGCTTCAGCTTCCACAGCTCTTTCGGGATATTCTCGTCATCCTTCTCCGTATACTTTTCAACTTGAATATCTTCCCACTCTCTCGTCTCTGATATGTCCTTTTTTCCGAGATTTAATCCAATCTCCATCTCTGATGAAGCAAATGTCACATCTTGTATCACAATCTTGTCTTTAAACGCCGCTCCCCATATACCAAGGCAGACAAAACAAAAGCATGCCGCTATTGCCGTATATTTCCACAATCCGATAATTTTGCGGCGGCGCTCCTCTCTTTCAGCTGCTTTTACCGTCCGGTTCACTAATTCTTCCGGGACATGAATGCTGTCATTTACTTTCTTATATTCGTCCCACACAGTCAAACTCTCCTTTCAAAGCTTCCTTAAGCATCCCCCTGCTGCGATACAGGCGGGTTTTTACAGCCGACTCCGAAAGTTCCAACATCTCAGCAATCTCAGAAACAGAATATTGTTCATAGTAAAACAAATGTACTGTACTCCTGTAATCTGCCGGCAGGCGAAGAACTGCCTCATATATGAGATTCTCCGGCAGATCCATCTCATAACTGTCCGTGCTCTGAACATCCCTGTCTATAGAAACTGTCTTTTTCCGAAACGCACTATCAAACTGTTTCTTGCAGCAATTAACAGTTACTCTCAAAAGCCATGCCTTCAAATGCTCTCTCCCCTGAATTCTTTCTTTATACTTTACTAATCGGAGGAACACTTCCTGAAACACATCTTCTGCTTCACTTTTATTTTTCATTTGTACCAGAGCAAGCCGATAAACCATATTTCCATGAATACGGATGGCTTCTTCTACATTAATTTCTTCATGACTGCCCTCTGTTTGACCTCTCATATATAATACCTTTTCCCGTACTTAAACGTCACATAGATTTTATGTTTATTTTTTGATTATATCTTACTTTTTTTCTTCATACAAGAACAAAGTAACAAACCCGGACTTTGGCTCGTTGCACAATATAAAAAAGAATCCTGCTCGCAAGATTCTCCGCCTGCGGCGGGTCGCTTTAGCGACGTACTTCTTTTCCGCCGCAGTGCGCTCCTACACGGAGCGTTTTTTATGCTATGGAACATTACGGAGTAATTTCCTATAGCATAAAAAATCCGAACACTGACTAATGCCAATGTTCGGATCTTTATTTAAAGTGGAGAATACGAGAGTCGAACTCGTGACCTCCTGCTTGCAAGGCAGGCGCTCTCCCAACTGAGCTAATCCCCCATAGCGTTCTTAGAACTTTTATAAGATATCATATTCTAAGAAACTTGTCAAGTTTTTTATGAAATTTTCGACAAATTCATGCCAAAACATGCAGCTTCCATTTCCCACTTTTCGTATTCGTTGTAAAAAATATATAAATACACCTTCCAGACAGGGGAGAAATCAAAACTTATCCCCCATTTTATAGATTTAACTATGATCAATTTATACGAAGATAAAACTCTTCTATCAGACGAGCAATATTTTCTTCTGTATCTTCAAGCTCATCTGCAATTTCGGAAATTGTTTTTCCTTTTTCGAGCTTTTTTTGAATGAGAGAACAGGTTTTTTGAAGATTTCCTTCTTCTCGACCTTCTTTACGACCTTTATTAAGTCCAGCCTGTTCTCCACTTTGATATTTTTCGCATTAAATAATCAGCAAGTATTCCTTTTTCAATGCACTCTTTTATCGCCTTTTTATAAGGTTCTTCCACACCGGAGATCTGATAGTTCTGCACGATTTCCATAAACTGGCTATACTCTTTCAGCACTTGACATTTCTCTAAAATCTCATGATGTTCTTCCGGTCGGATATTAATAACCTTTACTTTTAATTCCAAACTTGGTTCATTATCTTTTACAATATAAGCATCTGACAAGCACAGTTCTTTTTCTTTTGCCCACTTTTCTTTTCCTACCATAGGCTCTCCTTTCATGTGCATGAATGAGTCCTATCGTACAAGTAAGAAAACACTCTTAAGTTTTTTCTCTCAAAGCTTTTTCTCCTAAAGCTTTCTCTTATAACTTTCGGTGAAACTTTTTTCTTCTGTTAAGAATCAGTATACGAAAAAAAGAGACGTTCTACAAGACTATCCATGCAAATCTGTTTCGTTGTGTTCTGGGTAATTTTGAGGGAATTCCTCTGACCGACGAAGCTGTCGGCATCTTTCACAAAAAGAATTTCTGTGAGTGGATTTATCATAACATATCTCTTCTTCAGAGACAATGATATATTTTATTTATACATTCCCCTAGAGCGTGTTTGAAAAATAAAAATTGCACAAAACGCATGTTTCATTTCCCTTTTTCATGATAAAATAAAGAAAAAGGGGTGTTCACTATGTTGAGACGATATGAGTTAACAGATGAAGAATGGAACCGTATTGTACCATTACTCCCTCCTGAAAATACAGGAAAGCAGGGACGTCCACGAAAAGATAACCGCATCATTCTTAATGGGATGGTCTGGTTAGCACGCAGTGGTGCACCCTGGCGAGATCTTCCAGAACGTTATGGTTCCTGGCAAACTGTATATAGTCGTTTTCGTAAATGGATTGATGACGGGATTCTGGATAATATTTTTCGCATTCTAAGCCTGGAGGCTGAACTGGAAGAATTATCTATAGACGCTTCCATTGTTCAGGCTCACCAACATAGCGCAGGTGCTAAAAAAGGGGGCCTCGAATGAAATCGGACACAGCCGTGGAGGAGCCAGTACCAAAATCCATGCAATAGTAGATTCTTATGGCTATCCAGTGTACTTTATGATCAGTGAAGGGCAGCGTAATGATATCAATTATGCAATTCCTTTACTGGATCATATCGAAATAGATGGAAGCAAAGTTCTGGCAGACCGTGGATACGACAGTAATCAATTGATAGATTACATTTACGATCATGGCGGTGAACCAACCATTCCATCCCGCCGAGGAGCTAAATTTGAACGTCGCTGCGATTGGTGGTTTTATAAGGAAAGACATCTGGTCGAAAATTACTTTCTGAAATTGAAAGCATTTCGCCGAATAGCAACACGTTATGATAAATTAGCATTCACCTACTTAGGCTTCTTATGTATTGTCTCGATATTAATTTGGTTAAAATGAACAACTTAAAATGTTTTTCAAACACGCTCTAGTCTCTTTTACTGACAAAAAGAAAACTACCAGAAGAAAACTATTTATGCTCATAAGAATCATCAATTTCCCCATCTCTATTTCTCCGCTTATAATCGGGAATATGTATAATACATTTTCTTCTGTTAAAATATCGAATTGACAGAAAGACCAATATCCTAGCGAAGCTAGATAACCTATAATGACATTATTTCCTAATTGTGAAAAAAGAAGTCCTAAAATCCCCAGAAAAACAGCATACAGAATTGTCACGGTTACATATTTTAAAAATGGAAAACTGCAGTTTTGAAGCCGCATAATACTTGCGAATATAGTAATCATAACTGTAATCATCCAGAAACTGCATATCAGCCGAATGCTTACGCTCTTTCTATATGACCATACTTTCGTATAAACAATCTCTTTTACGGAAACTTCCAATTCTTGCCTTATTATAGGAATGAAAAGAAATACCCCTATCAGAGCTAACGATTGTCCGAATACATCTGCGGAATGAATGTTGTCTAAATTAGAAATTCCTCTTATAACCGGGATAATGAATGTATAGACAGCCGCCAGTAATAAACTATTTTTGAATGTGAGCGGTAAATCGATCCTTAAAAAATCCAAAATGCTTTTGCAAAAAGAAATCATAATTTAACTTTCCACCTCTTTTCTTGTTATATACTACAACAGATAATGCTATCAATATCAAAGACAAGATCACAAACAGTCCTCTATTCAAACAGATCAAATTAAAATCTTGCTTTATAAGTTCAGAGCCTCGTAATAAATTATGCCGTATCATCAGCGTAAATATTTTTGTATCTCCCGATAACGCTGTCAAAGAGGTGTCAATAAACCACCATACAAACTGTACCAAAATAGCTATCGGCATAGATGTTAAAATTGTCAAGAACATTCCTGAAGAAGTAACAATCATTGCTGTCGGTAATAACCACCAAACAATATATTTCAGAAAAGCAAACACATCTATTGCAATACCGGTTTCAGCAGAAAATTCAATCAATGGAATTAACGACTCAAAACTCAAAATAGTTATCGGCAATAACACTGCCGCAAGCATTGCTAAGAAACGAATCGTAATAAGCTTTGTTGTTCCGATCTGTTTACAGTCAATCAGCTCATTCATACGGTTTCGTCTATCCTTCAGCCAAAAGATAACTACTAAGAACACAGGATATAAACCTAAATCTCTTGTCATATAATCGCAAAACAATCTTGCAAAAGCAGCAGAAACTTTATCATCATAAATCGTTTTCTCATATTCATTCATTGCTTCTTCATAAGTCATTTCTGCCAGACCATAATATTGCAATAAATTTTCCATAGAATAATTAGAACCTGTTCCAATGATACTTTCTGCTTTTTTCATAAGCTCTTGAAATTCCTCGTAAGAAACTTGAGCTACAAATTGTTTTGTATAATCAGTATTTTCAGTTGGTTGTTCTTCATTTCCCATTTCAAATGTAAAAGCTCCATTTTCACTTTGTGTTCCGTTACTGCCAAAGTGAATAACATTTCCATTTACAGCAGGGAAATAATCATCTGGAAGATGATTGATCTGCTGTTCATTTAAGCCTGTTATTTCTTTGATTATATTTAAAATCTCTTTTTGCTCGTTCTCATTTAAAACTACTTCCTTATAATAGCTAAAAGGATATGTTGCATAGGAATTTGCAAGATATTCCATAATTAGCTTGTCAGTACCACCGCACATAATTTTATCTGGTACTTCTTTATTTTTCATTCCATAGCTTTCTTTATTTTTTTCTGGTTTTTCTAAAATCGAACCACCAGTCAGCCCGGAAGAAATAGATACCTCATTTCCTTGCGAACCAGTTATTTCTTTTGTTGTTACACCGTAAAAATTTTCATGCCAGCTAAAAAGCAGCAATCCAATAAACAATACATATATAAAGCTAAAACAAATTTTTTTCAATTCTTTAATAAACAGCATCTATTCCACCTCCTGCTTGAAACTTGATAAGAGATACATATAACTGTCCTCTATCGTAGGCTGACATGAAACCCATTCTTTTTTTGGTGCAGCGTTTGATAAAAAGCGACAAGATACATTTATTCCATTTTGATAAATACTGATAACACGGTATTTCTGTTTAAACTGATTTAATTCATTTTGCAGAATCGTGGTAGTATAGACTTTTCCGTTTCCAAGCTGTAACAACTTTTCTATTTGTCCTTCAAAAACAACAGTTCCGGAAGATAAAACAGCTGCTTTAGAACAAGTGGCTTCTATATCACTTGCTATATGCGTAGATAATAAAATAATTCTTTCCACTGCCAATTCAGAAAGAAGATTGTAAAAGCGTAATCTTTCTTCTGGGTCAAGTCCTGCCGTCGGATCATCAATAATCAAAATTTTCGGATCATTTAATAATGCCTGTGCAATACCGAAACGACGTTTCATACCACCGGATAAATTTTTAAATCTTTTATTCTTCTCGTGTTCCAAATTCACTTGTTTTAAAAGTTCGTTGATACGCCTCTTACGAATATTGTTTGGAAGTTCAGTCAAAATCCCAAGATAATCTAAAGCAGAATAAACCGTCATATTTGGATATATCGAAAATTCCTGTGGAAGATAACCGATTATTTTTCTGATTTCTTTTTTCCTTTTTATATCAATCCCATTGATTTCTACCATTCCCGTTGTCGGCTCTGACAATGTAGCCAATATACGCATAAGCGTTGTCTTACCGGCTCCGTTTTCGCCTAACATTCCATACATTCCGATCGGTATATGTAAAGAAATATCTTTCAACACATTTTGTTTCCCGTAGTTTTTATTCAAATGTTCAATACTAATTTCCATAAAAAAACCTCCTTACGTTTTTTGTAAGGAGATTATTTCATATAAAAGTCAAATTTCAGAAAAGTTTCCGCCTATTTTTTAATCTTGATTGTAATAATTGCTCCACGATCCGGAAGATTGTCTAAAAATATATTCCCTCCGAATTTTTCACTAAGTATTTTACAGATAGATAATCCTATGCCAAAATTTCCACCGTTTGAAGCGGAACTGAAGAAGAAAGAAGCTGCGGATTTTAATTCTTCAGATGTAAAACCTACTCCATCATCTTGCATTGAAAAATACAAATAATCCTCTTTTTCTTTGATTGAAAATATAATTTCTTCATGTGAAAAGCGGAGTGCATTGTCAAAAATATTCTCTAAAACTTTTGATAACATCGCTTTATCTGTCGATATAAAATCAGAGTTTGAAAAATCCCGTATAACAAGTTTTTTATTCTCTCGTGCCGCTAAAATAGAAAATTCTTTTGTTATGTCGGCAATCAACTCTTTCAAATTATAATTATCTTTTTTGATCTCAATATCTTCCATTTTTTGTATATCTTTCACACACTCTACATATCGTTTTAATCTATCGACAGCTTCTGTCATATTTTTAATCGTTGTCTGTAAGGTTTCATTTGTAAGAGTTTCTCTTTCGATTGATTTTTCCAAATAATCAAGATAGCCATTGAGCACCGTGATCGGCGTTCTTAAATCGTGTGAAACAGAAGCCGTCAGCGCTTTTCTCTCTTGAAGCATATTCCACATTTTACTATTGCTTTTGTAAATCTCATTTTTCATATGTTCAAATGTATCACATAACTGCCCCAGCTCATCATCAGATGTGTATTGTATCTGAAAATCTAAATCCTGCTGTGAAATGTGGTACATACCATTTTTCAGATTTTCAAGCGGTATCTTCAATTTCCATTTGTAATATAATTTTGCCACCATAAAAGAAGCGATTATAATATAGGCAATGGGTAAGGACACCATAAGAATCGTAATGCACCAATAATATAATTGATTTTCTTTTGAAAGTTCTCCATGTGTATATTTCTGCGGTACGGCAGTAACCCCGTTATTATTTTCGGTGTCATTACTATCTGCGTCTCTAATTACATAGTCTGTGATGATAATAGGTCTTGTATCAAGTATTTTTTTCTGGATAGATGAACATGTCAATATTGTAATTACTGAAAGAGCGCTGACCAGACTAAGACAAAATACCGCCAGCAATACTAATGATCGTTTTAGCGACATCTTTTGAAATACTTCTCTTATTTTTCCCATTTATATCCGACTCCCCAAACTGTAGTAATATAACCTTTATCCGTAAACTCATTAAATTTCAGACGTATTTTTCGTATATGCTCTTTGATAACAACGCTGTCTCCATTGCCGGCAATGCCCCAAATATTTTCATAAATTTTTTCTCTGTCAAAAACCTGACCTGCATTAGAAGACAAGAGTTGTATAATTTCAAATTCTTTATTTGACAATTCAATTTTATGCCCTTTGATATAAAGACTTCTATCAGAATAATCAATAATAAGATCTTCTGAAAATTTACTTTTTGTCTTGTTATGACTTCTTTGTTCGCGTCGTAAATGCGCCGAAATTCTTGCCAGCAATTCATTTACAGAAAATGGCTTCGTAATATAATCATCTCCGCCTGCCATTAACCCGTTGATCTTATCCTGCTCAGATACTCTGGCAGTGAGAAAAATAATCGGACAAGAGATAAAATCACGAATAGAGACACATAAATCCAAACCGTTCATGCCATCCATATTGATGTCTAATAAAACTATGTCCGGCGAGTAAGATAATTTATCCAAAGCCTCTGCCGCATTGCCGGCAGTATAAACAGAATACCCTTCAAATTCAAGCTGTAATTTCAACATATCTAAAATAGACTGTTCGTCATCTACGATTAGGATCTTATATTTTTCTTCCACAAACTTTCACTCCTTATCAATGAGATTAAAAATCTTATAACAGAAAAAAGTCAATTTTTCGCCAATTTTTAATTTCCCTATTAAAATTAATTTTATCACAAAATAAAAAAAGTTACTGTACATCAAAATACAGTAACTTTCAGTTACAAAATAACATTTTGTTTATTTTTCCAACAGCCCTCTTCTATACAGATTTAAAATTTTAACAGGCGGATCAAAAGCGGATTTGTTTCATATAAGAAACGCAGAATACTACTCTTTTCAACCATTTCAAAGCATGCGCTTCCCGCCTCTGTCGTATAGGCAAGCGTCATGATGAGAAATCCGATCCACACAATGACAAGCGCAAGCAAAAGACCGAGCGCTCCTCCGGCAATATGATTTGCCAGTCCAAGCACCGGAAGTTCCCCAATAATATTCACAGCAAACATCAGCGCCTTCACAAGAATGATCGCCAGCAAAAATGTCACAAGAAACGACAACAGATTCAATACAAGATGCGATGCATATGCCGCCACATATCTCGGAAAACTTTTCACTCCCAGCTCTCCGTAAATCGTGCTGTTGTTATTTTCTATAAGCTGATCTTTCAAAAACCGGGGAAGAGGGGCTTCCTCAATCAAGTTGATCTGCACATCTTTCGGAATATCTCCGATCACACTTAAAATATCATCCGCCGTAATGCCGAGCACATCCCAGTCCATCTCGTTTAACTTGGAGATGTCTTCCGCCGTAAGATTTTCCAATGGCGTTCCTGTCAGATCGATCGACTGAAGCTGCTCAGACGTTATCTCCGGCATAAATTTCTCAGTAACTTTACTTTCTAAGAAATCATCTACAGGCGTATACTCCTTAAGCGCTCGTGTAACATGCGGCGAAAGGAACAGCACAAGAACAAGAGTCAATATTGTTGACAAAAGGGAAAGTCCGAGTTTTAAAAATCCTCTAACATACCCAAAAGCAATACAGATAAGAAAAATCGTTCCTACAATGATCAAAAGCCAATTATCCATAATCTCTCCTATTTCGTCAGATAAATTACCCGTAATTCATCTGCGCTCATCACATAGTATCTGTTCAATCCCGAAGCTTTGAAAATCTCCAGCGCCTCTGTTTTTATGTCTCCTTCAAATTTTACGATTCCGTTTGCGGTCACGATACAGCACTTACTTCCTTCATACATAATAACTTCGCTGCCTTCTATCTTTGCATTTTCGTATCGTCCCGAAATCTCTTTATTAAGTATCCTCTCCCCAAACCGATCATACAGCCGCAGCTCGTATCCTGATTTTTCACTGTTAAGCAATATAAGCCCTATATATTGGTCTGAGTGAAATACGCTCTGTATCTCCTGTCCGATCGATATCTCTTTTTCTTTTTTCGGTTCGGCTTTCCCTTTATAGATGACGATCGAGTTATCTCCTACTACAACAGAGCGGTCGCTTCCCATAAAGAAAATGTCTGCCATGATCGTGTCTGAATATTCATCCGATGCAACGATCTTATCCGGCTTGTCCTTTCCACTCTCTCCGAAATTATAATAGATCACTTTTGACTTCAGCACGGCGTCGTCTGTATGAAAATAAGTTACCGCCAGCATCTTTCCGTCGTCAGACATATCCATCGCAACAGGATAACCCATTACAGGAACAGTTACCTGCTGCTCCACTAAAACATTGCCCATTGCATCATAAGAAATGATCTTCGGCGCAGTTTCATTTTTCAGCAGAACTGTCACAATTCCCTGATCCGAAATCGCCATATTTTCAATCGGAAGACTTGTCTCAATCTCGCCTTTCAAACCTTCTTCGGAAAATACAAGAATGCTGTTTCCTCCGATATCTCCTACCGCAAACGCTTTTTCTTTCACCTCAATGATCGGATTTTTCAGTTGTGTCGACTGAATCCACTTTTCTTCGTTTTTCTTATTTAAAAAAACAACGCCATCCCGATTGTATCGCACGATTCCATTTGCAAAATGGGCATAATTACTTGTATCCGAACTATCTGTCGAGTACCTGACCGCCGTTCCGGCTTCACTATACGCCTTATTCGTGAGCATCAGATATGTTCCGCTTACCGCAAGAGCAATAAGAATAACCGGCACAACAATCTTTTTTAATTTTTCCCTGTGTATTTTCTTCGTTTTAGCACGAACTTCACTTAGATCATCGGGGGGTGTTACTATTTTAAAATCCGTTTTTTTCTTTTGTGTCATATAACTCCCCTTCTTTATATTTCTGTTTTATGTCCTTTTTATTTCCGCTAAATCTATTCGCCAACATCTTACCATACTTTCATGGCAATAGCAATTTCTGTCCGATATAAATAAGATTGCCGTCCGTAATCCCGTTCATTTTGCAAATCGTGTCTACATGGTCAAGATCGCCGTATATCTTACGGCTGATAATCGCCAGCGTGTCTCCTTTCTCTACAATATAAACCCCGTCCTGACCGTTCGCGCTTCCAATAGTCTGTTCATCTGCCCCCTGCGCAGAATCGCTTCCCTCCGGTTCTTTTTTATCATTGCTCTCAGACAGGCTGTTTTCCGGATTTTCATTTTTCTCATCTTTTCCGTCTTCCTTTTGACCTGACACACTTTCCTCCTTTGTTTTGTTTTCATCTGCGGAATCTGCATCTGTCTGTCCTTTTACTGCTTCAATTTCTGCAGATGTGGGAACAGATCCGTCATCTGTTGTTTCTTCTGACGTTTTCCCATCTGACGCAACTGTCTCTTTATCTAAAAATCCAAGCGTGTTTTGTACCGATTTCATCCTGTCGAAACTGTTAAACAACGATACCCCCATAATTACAAGTATCAAAATCACACAAGCTCCCGCAGCATACATCAGACTCCCCGGCCGTCTGCCTTTTTGATGCTCGCTCCGTTTTCTAGCCAAAGAACGAAAGTCCTTTGCAGCTCTGTCTTCCACTGTTTCCGACGCTGACGCCCCATTTTTTTTCCGGCTGGAGATCATATAATTCTGCATACACGGATTTTTTTCATAATATGTGTAATGCCCTCCGATCTCCAGCAAGTCATTCATTTTATGTACATAATATGTCTCTTCTTTTTCTACCGGATCTTTCATAATGAAAACGGTATTTTTCTTCGGAAATGATTTTTTATGAAGCTTTACGGTTTCCGGTTCCGGAATGAGCGGCGCTCCGGGATGTACTACAAACCATCCTAGCATTTCCCCGTCTTCAAAATACTGTTTGCAGTCTTCATATGCGTTTTTCCATGCAGCCTCATCAATCACATATTCTTTATCCGACATTTTCAGATCATGCATCTGAATCGCACCATAAATATAAACATAATCTTCATCCTCGCCGTTTTGAATATCTCCGACAAGAAAAGCCCCCATAGGGTCTGTGCCTGCTTTCTCACATTTCTCACACAATCCGGCAAAAAATGTATCTACATAATCTTCCACATAAATTTTAGGACTGTCGCTTACATTTCCTATTTGACGCACGTTTTTCGGTAACTGTCTTTCCATTTATACTCATCCTCCTAAATCAACTGAATATTTTAAAAATCAACAATGTTTCTATCGGCGTTGATATGAGGATAGCACAATAAAAAAAATGATTTTATCAGTTATTGTCAGAAGAATTCGACATATTATAAAAGATGCCGCTCAAAATGAACAGCATCTCCTTTTGTAATATTATGATACGAACGCTTTTACTTTTTCATAAATACCGTTTATGCCAAGTCCGTATTTTTCGATCAGTTCAAGCGCCGGACCTGATTCTCCATACACATCGTTAATTCCGATCTTAAGCACTTTTGTCGGAACATTTGCGGAAAGCACATCACATACTGCGCTTCCAAGTCCTCCGATAACCGAATGCTCTTCGACTGTAACGACTTTGCCTGTTTCCTGTGCGGCCGCAATGATAAGTTCTTCGTCAAGCGGCTTGATCGTATGAATATTGATCACTTTTGCATCAATACCTTCCGCTGCCAGCTTCTCCGCTGCCTGCAGACAGTTGTTGACAGGAAGTCCTGTCGCAATGATCGTTACGTCTTTTCCTTCTCGAAGCACAACGCCTTTCCCAAGTTCAAACTTATAATCCGGTCTGTCATTGATCACCGGAACAGCCAGACGTCCGAACCGCATATACACCGGCCCTACATATTCGTAAGCCGCGCGCACCGCCGCTCTTGCCTCTATGTCATCAGACGGATTGATCACAACCATTCCCGGAATCGTACGCATCAAAGCAATATCTTCATTACACTGATGTGTCGCTCCGTCTTCACCTACGGAAATTCCGGCATGTGTTGCTCCGATTTTTACGTTCAGATGCGGATAACCGACTGAATTTCTTACCTGCTCATAAGCCCGTCCCGCCGCAAACATTGCGAAGGAACTTGCAAACGGAACTTTACCCGCAGCCGCCAATCCTGCTGCCACGCCGATCATATTACTTTCCGCGATACCGCAGTTGATGAAACGTTCGGGATATGCAGCCTGAAATAAACCTGTTTTTGTCGCAGCCGCAAGATCCGCGTCAAGCACAACGATCTCTTCATGTTCCGCCCCAAGCTCTACCAGCGTTTCTCCGTAACTTTCCCTCGTCGCAATCTTCTTTACTTCTGACATAACGCTTCACCTGCCTTTTCCAAATCTGCCATCGCGATTTTAAATTCCTCGTCGTTCGGCGCTTTTCCATGCCATCCCGCCTGATTTTCCATAAAAGAAACTCCTTTTCCTTTCACAGTCTTGGCTATGATCACCGTCGGACGTCCTTTTACTGATTTTGCCTCTTTAAATGCAGCGTCAATCTGATCAAAATCATTTCCGTCAATATTGATCACGTGAAAATTAAACGCTTCAAACTTTTTATCTATCGGATACGGAGAGTTCACTTTTGTAATCTCACCGTCGATCTGAAGATTATTATTATCCACGATCACAAGAAGGTTATCCAGTTTGTGGTGAGACGCAAGCATCGCCGCTTCCCACACCTGACCTTCCTGGATCTCTCCGTCACCGAGAAGTGTATATACGCGGTAATCATCACCCGATATCTTTGCCGCAATCGCCATTCCTACAGCCGCAGAAACTCCCTGTCCGAGAGAACCTGAAGACATATCAACACCCGGAATGCACTTCATATCCGGATGACCCTGAAGATAAGAACCTGTATGTCTCAGTGTGATCAGATCTTCTTTCGGGAAAAATCCTTTCTCTGCCAACGCGGCATAAAGCCCCGGCGCTGTATGTCCCTTTGAGAGGACGAAACGATCTCTGTCCGCTTTTTTCGGGTCTTTCGGATCTACATTCAATTCCTCAAAATACAGATAAGTGAATAGATCCGCCGCGGAAAGTGATCCGCCCGGATGTCCTGCTTTCGCACTGTGAACCGATGTCACAATTCCCTTGCGGACTTCATTTGCAGTTTTCATCAACTTTAACTTGTCCATAATGTCTCCTCTTTAATGTCTCCTCTTTCTTACTTCTGTTTATTACTTCTGTTTATTATTTCTGCTCTATCTTACAGTTCTGTCCTGCCTTCAAGCGCTCTTAAAAGCGTCACCTCGTCAATATATTCCAAATCTCCTCCGACCGGAACGCCGCTGGCAATCCTGCTCACCTTTATTCCCGCCGGTTTTATGAGTTTGCTTATATACATTGCCGTTGTCTCGCCTTCCAGACTTGAATTCGTTGCAATGATCACTTCATTCACGTCTCCCTGAAGCCGTTCCATCAGTTCTTTCAGACGGATATCTCCCGGGCCGATTCCCAGCATCGGAGAGATTGCCCCGTGGAGCACATGATATACTCCGTTATATTTTCCTGTCTTTTCATACGCTGCCAGATCCCGCGGTGTCTCAACGACCATGATCGTTTTCTTGTCGCGATCCGGATTTCCGCAAATCGGACAGGTTTCCCGATCTGTAAGTGTACAGCACACTTTACAATACCGCACATTTTTCCTTGCGTCAATAATTGATTTTGCCAAACCTTCCACTTGATCCAGCGGCATGTTGATCACATGAAACGCCAACCTTTGCGCCGACTTGCTGCCAATCCCCGGCAAACGGGAAAATTCTTCGATCAGACGGCTGATCTGATTACTGTAATATTCCATCCTTAAAACATCCCCGGAATTCCGCCGCCCATGCCGCCTGTCAGCTTAGACATAGCAGAACCTGTCGCCTCATCGATCTGACGCAGCGCCTCATTTGTCGCCGCAACGATCAAGTCTTCCAACATCTCAATATCATCCGGATCAACGACTTCTTCCGCAAGTTTTACTTTTGTCACTTCGCGTTTTCCCGAAACAGTCACTTCAACCGCTCCGCCGCCTGCCGTCGCCGTAAATTCCTTTGCCTCAAGCTCTTTTTGCTGCTCTTCCATCTGACGCTGCATCTTCTGCGCCTGTTTCATAAGATTTGCCATATTTCCCGGCATCGCTCCACCCGGAAAACCGCCTCTTTTTGCCATAATCAATCCTCCACCGTTATCTTCATATTGATCTTTTGTTCTATATCTATGAATGTATCCTCAAAATGTCTGCCTTCTTCTACATGACGCACTTCTACTTCCACACGTTTTCCGATCCGTTCTTCGATTAATTTTTCCAACTCTTCAACGTGATCTTCCCGCCCTACGACGCTTGCCGCAAGACTGTCCGGAAGAACGATCAAAAGCCGGTTGTCTCCGCCCAGACTTAAGCGGGCGCTTTTCAGATACCCCTTTATAATACCTGAAGCTTCTCCGGCAATCATTCTAAAATTCTTTACGACTTCCTGTACGTCTTCGGGAATCGCATCTGGAATTTGCGGTCTCTGCGCACGAGCGCCTGCAAAATTGCCCTCGGTGTTTCCATTAATCACCGATCCGCCTGCGATCTGCGCTCCGTCTCCGTTTACATAGACGATCTGCCCCTGCATATTTGCTGAAGCTTCCATGCTTTTTTCCACTTTTTCTTCCACCGCACGGATCCGCTCTAAAATAGTATCCTGCTTCGTTTCCATTGCCGGAGTACATAATTTAATCAAAGCCACCTCTAGCATGATTCTCTTTTGCGTCGCATATTTTAACTGCCCGGAAAGCTCTGAAAAAACACGGATATACCGGAATAACGCTGCTGTCTCGATCATCCCGGATTCTTCTTTTAACTGCATCATATTTTCCGTAGACACATCCAGAACATCCTCTATATTATCAGATGTTTTTACGAGAAGCAAGTTCCTTAAATACCATGTAAAATCTGCCGTAAGCTGCGTCAGATCTCTTCCCTGCATTACGAGTTCCTCCACAACGTCGAGCACACCCGGCACATCCGTATTGATCACTTTCCGCAAAAGTCTGCTGAATACATCCGTATCCACCGCTCCCAGCACTTCCAAAACATGCTCGTATGTCACCTTCTGCCCAAGATAGAATGCAATACACTGATCAAGAAGACTAAGCGCGTCTCTCATCGATCCGTCCGCCGCTTTCGCTATATAGCGCAGCGCTTTATCCTCTGCTTCTACATGCTCTGTATCCATCAATTCCTGCATACGTTCCGTAATCGTCTCAATACTGATCCTCTTGAAATCATAATGCTGACATCGTGATAAAATCGTGATCGGAATTTTATGAACTTCTGTTGTGGCAAGAATAAAGATAACATATTCCGGCGGCTCTTCCAATGTTTTAAGAAGCGCGTTAAACGCTCCTATAGACAGCATATGTACTTCATCAATAATATAAACCTTATATTTTCCTTCTGTCGGACGGTACGTCACCTCTTCCCGAATCTCACGGATATTATCAACGCCGTTATTAGACGCCGCGTCAATCTCAATCACATTCATAGACGTACCTGCCGCGATCGACTTACACATCTCGCACTCACCGCACGGACTGCCGTCAACCGGATGCTCACAGTTTACCGCTTTCGCAAATATTTTCGCAACCGTTGTTTTTCCCGTACCTCTTGTACCGCAGAAAAGATATGCATGTCCGATACGGTTTGCCTTGATCTGATTCTGTAATGTTGTAATAATATGATCCTGCCCTTTTACATCTCCAAACTCTGCCGGGCGAAATTTTCTATAAAGCGCCGTATATGACATGTTTTACACCTCTGCCTGATTTCTTAGTTTATTTCGTTTATTCATCGCCAAAACTGATACCTATTGTTTTCGCTTCTTTGATCAATCCGCATTTCGGATCTACCATCTTTAATTTTCCCGCCACTTCTTCAAGCGGAACTGCCGTCGTCTCGCCATCTCTCATAGCGACCATATATCCGTATTTTCCTTCCAGTATCATCTCGGCCGCCTTTGCTCCGACCCGAGTTGCAAATACACGGTCGTATGCACACGGAGAACCTCCGCGCTGTGTATGTCCCGGAACGGTAATTCTTACTTCCTTATCTGTCGCTTCTTGGATCTGCTCTGCCAGCTCATATGCGATAGACGGATATTTTCTCTTGGAGATCTTCTCTTTATATTCTTTCTTTTTCAGTTTTGCATCCTCTTTCGAGATTGCACCTTCCGCAACCGCAAGAATCGTAAACGGTTTTCCTTCTCTCGACCGTCTGTTGATCACATCTGTGATCACATTGATATCATAAGGGATTTCCGGAAGAAGGATAATATCCGCGCCGCCCGCTATACCTGCATGAAGCGTTACATATCCTACTTTGTGTCCCATTACCTCTATAATAAATACACGGCTGTGGGACGTTGCCGTCGTATGGATTCTGTCAATCGTATCTGTCGCAATATCCACCGCGCTCTGAAATCCGAATGTCATTTCTGTTCCCCACAGATCGTTATCGATCGTCTTCGGAAGCGTGATCACATTCAATCCCTCTTCCCGAAGAAGATTTGCCGTTTTATGCGTTCCGTTTCCTCCTAAAATAATAAGACAGTTCAGATTCAGCTTATGATATGTATGCTTCATCGCCTCTACTTTATCGAGCCCGTCTTTATCAGGAACTCTCATCAATTTAAACGGCTGTCTCGATGTTCCGAGAATCGTTCCGCCTCTTGTAAGAATGCCGGAAAAATCTTTCGGTGTAAGCATACTGAAGTCCGCATAGATCAATCCTTTATATCCGTCTTTAAAACCGTAGATCTCCACATCGTCCCGTTTGGAGCAGATTCCTTTCACAACTCCGCGCATCGCCGCATTTAATGCCTGACAGTCTCCGCCGCTTGTCAACATTCCGATTCTTAACATAACGCACCCTCCTTGATCGTATCATCCGTGCATAACGCACCCCAAAACTGTTTTTCTGATATTTGAATAGTTTCTATAATGCAAATAAGCAGCCGGTAATTCCGACCGCTTATTATTATACTCTATTTACGGAAATCCAACAAGAAATTTTAAAACTACAGTCTCTTAAGCAGTTCTTCTCTTTCTTTTTCAAATCCCGGTTTTCCAAGCAGGGCGAACATATTCTTCTTATAACTTTCAACACCCGGCTGGTTGAACGGATTAACGCCGAGTAAATATCCGCTCACTCCGCATGCAAATTCAAAAAAGTAAAACAATTCCCCGAGATAAAACTCATTCTGCTCCGGAATCTTTACCATAAGGTTCGGCACATTACCGTCCGTATGCGCAAGGATCGTTCCGTTCATCGCACTCTTGTTAATGAAATCAACATTTTTTCCGGCAAGATAATTCAATCCGTCAAGATCTACCGGTTCTTCGTTGATCACAATCTCTGCTCTTGATTTTTCTACATTAAGAACCGTCTCAAAAAGAATTCTGTTTCCATCCTGAATAAACTGTCCCATAGAATGAAGATCTGTCGTAAGATCTACAGATGCAGGAAAGATTCCTTTCTGATCCTTGCCTTCACTCTCTCCGTAAAGCTGTTTCCACCATTCGGATACATAATGAAGACTCGGTTCGTAGTTTGCCAGCACTTCCACAGTTTTTCCTTTACGAAGAAGAATATTCCTGACAGCCGCATACTGCATTGCGCCATTCTTTTCAAAATCAGCTTCCAAAGCCGCCTTTCTTCCCGATGCCGCTCCTTCCATTAATTTGTCGATATCCGCTCCGCTTACCGCGATCGGCAGCAAACCTACTGCAGTAAGAACAGAGAAACGACCGCCTACATCGTCCGGCACAACGAATGTCTCGTAACCTTCTTCTGTGGCAAGATTTTTCAACGCTCCTTTCGCTTTGTCCGTCGTTGCGTAAATCCTCTTTGCAGCCTCTTCTTTTCCGTATTTTTTCTCCAACAGTTCTTTAAATACGCGGAAAGCGATAGCCGGTTCCGTCGTCGTTCCCGATTTGGAGATCATATTGATTGAAAAATCACGATCTCCGATCACATCGATCAGATCTTTTACATATGTACTGCTGATACTGTTGCCGACATAATAAATCTCCGGAGATTTTCTCACTTCTTTTGATACAACGTTCGCAAAAGAGTGTCCGAGAAATTCGATTGCCGCTCTTGCTCCGAGATAAGATCCGCCGATTCCGATCACAAGAAGCACTTCCGAATCTTCTCTGATTTTCTCAGCCGCTTTTTTGATCCGGTCAAACTCATCTTTATCATAATCAACCGGAAGATCGATCCAGCCGAGGAAGTCGTTTCCGGCGCCCGTTCTTGCAAGCAGCTTTTCCTTTGCCTGCTCTGCCAGTTCGCTCATATACTGCATCTCATGATCCTGTACGAAACCACATGCCTTTGAATAATCAAATGTTACTTTGCTCATCACAATCCATCCTCTCTGATACTTATTTTATGATTTATCTTTTGTCTGTTTTATAGATCCGGCAGAATTACTCTCCGCCATATACTCTTATTTTAACAAATATACACTTCCTAAGCAAGAAATTCCTCCAGTATTTGCCGTATCGTCTCCTCTCTGATCTGCGGATGCCCGCTGTCCGGTTCGTGTTCTCCCCCTCCTCTGCCGACATTTTGACTGAGCTTTTCCGCTTTCTTTCTCTCTTGCGGCTCGCCTTCGATATTAATAGGAAGCCGTTTCTCTACCATACTGCTCCCTGTCTCATCTAAAATCTCTCTGACTGCCTGCGCCCGCCATTGTTCATACTCCGCCTCCTGCATTGTTGCGGCGCCTTTTGCGTTTTCCTTTCTATCTGCCCTGTTCTCCTGCACCGGTACTGTACCGGCAGACGCTCCTTCTTTCTTATCGTCCGCCCCGGCAAATGTTTTTTGTTCTTTTACTTTTCCACCTCCATTTACATTTTCTGACGGGATTACGTCAATAAATTCTTTTTCTTTCCTGTTCTGTCTTCTTACCCTGACAGCGCATACATTTTCCAAATAATCGACCATATACATTTTAATCGCTTTTATCTTATACGGCTCGTCCGACATACGAATGATCACCATAAGAAGCACCGCTTCCGCCGCCCCGCCTGCTATGTACTGATAAACCGTTTCCGTAAGTCCGCCTTCCATGTAAGAAAGCGCCGCGCCGATCACCGCTAAAATACCGACAAACCAAACAGACAACAGCTCGATCTGACGCCATGTGTGTATCCGAAACAAAAATCCTCTGTATTCATAGATATATTTTTCTACAAATACACCGACATTTTCCACAGACTCATGCGCCATACAGGCATGTTCGTATTTTGCCTTTACAAGTTTCATCAGCTTATGCGTACTTTTCGGCATATTTCCAGCCGCTTTTATCAATCTGTACAAGGTCATCCGGTTTACGATCTTTGCCAGCACCCCAAGTATCCCGACTGCCGCCATCACATACATGACCGATCCGGAACTTACCATCATTGTCTCAAGCATAACAAGCCCTCCTGTTTTTTTATCTTTCACACGCCCCGTCTGTCAACGTCCGCTTGTGTTTGTAGCCATTATAAGGCAGGATTTCTGTCTTGTCCGCAAAAACCGTTCTACATTTTTCTACACCGCGCAGCCTTTTCTTTTGTAGGTTTCCCGATTTTCTTCTTTCTCCTTTTTTTCGTGCCGCGCATTTTTTTGCAGATCATCTCATACTGTTTTAGATATACTTTTTATTTTTCCTCTCAACTGCAAGCATCCTCTCTCTCTGACTGTAATATGTATAAATACGTCTCCCTTGTTTTTCTCTTTCTTCCTTTCTGTTCCCGTTCGATTTTCAACCGACTGCACTCATGTCGACTTTTCTCGAAAACAGACGCACAAAATTTGTATTTTCTTCCTCTGTTTGTTATAATTCCTTTTATAAAAATGAAGAAATCTGTTTTCAGGAGGTAAAATCATGGAATACAAACCAAAGGGCGTCTGCTCACGTCTTATTCATTTTGACATCGTGGACAATAAAGTAAGAAACGTATCTTTTGTCGGAGGATGCAGCGGGAATCTTCAGGGAATTTCTCACCTCATCGAAGGTATGGATGTAGATGAGGCGATCTCGCGCATTGAAGGCATCCGGTGCGGATTCAAACCGACCTCTTGTCCGGATCAGCTTGCCATTGCATTAAAAGAAGCTCGAAACGCTTAATAAGATGCCCGGCAAGACAAACGCTTTATTTTTTGCACGTTAATATTTTACTGTTATTATTACTTTTTTAATCATCAGGAAGGAAATGCTATGAATACAAAACCTGTTTTCCACGGAAGCGATATCGAAAAAATATGTGAATACTATCATCTTAATCAGGAGGATATCGTCAACTTCGGCGCAAATGTAAATCCTATCGGTATCTCCACCCATGTAAAACAGGTTCTTGCATCCCATTTGGATCTTCTTTCCTCTTATCCCGACCGTGACTATCAATCTCTTCGGAATACCGTTTCAGAATACTGCGGCGTTCCCGCAGACTACGTACTGCCCGGGAACGGCTCGAGTGAACTTATCTCTCTTTTAATCGAAACACGCGCCCCAAAGCGCACCCTTCTCCTTGGACCAACCTATTCGGAATACTCCAGAGAGTTGTCACTTTCAAATAGCAAATGCAACGAGTTTCTTTTAAAAGAAACTGATGAGTTTATTTTAAATGTAGATTTTCTCTGTCAGTCGCTCCTTGCCGGAAGTTATGATTTTCTTATCATATGTAATCCGAACAATCCTACGTCATCTGCCATTCTCCGATCTGATATGGAACGTCTTCTTACATTTTGCGAACAGCATGACATCTTTGTCATGATAGATGAGACTTATGTTGAATTTGCCCCTGTTATCGAAGACGTCACAGCAGTACCTTTTACGAAAACATTCAAAAATCTAATGGTTTTACGAGGCGTGTCAAAATTTTTTGCAGCGCCCGGAGTCCGCTTAGGTTATGGTATCACGGGTAACATGCCGTTTTTAAAAGCAATGAAAGAAAAGCAGATTCCCTGGTCTTTGAACAGCCTCGGCGCTTTTGCCGGAGAACTCATGCTGAAAGACGAAGAATATATCAGACAGACCCGCCGTCTCATTCTTTCCGAACGGGAAAAAATGTACTCTGCTTTAAAAGAGCAGCCTGCTTATAAAACATATAAGCCATACGCTAACTTTCTGCTTGTAAAACTTCTCCAAAAAGAAACGACCGCCTTTGACGTATTTACTCACTGCGTCAAAAACGGTCTTATGATCCGCGATTGTTCTTCCTTCAAAAGTTTAGACGGAGAATTTATCCGGTTTTGTGTTATGGACAGCAAAGACAATCAACGTCTTCTCGACGAACTCTCTTTCCTATGCCGTCAAAAATAATATAAAATAAAATATGGCGATTGCAGCGGCTATGATCCCGAGTACAAGCAAGATTTTATTTTTCATTTGTATTCCCTCCTTCTCCTCCTTCAAATGTGATTTTATAATCATCTAAATCATATGCCTGAGCAAAGTATCCTTTCAGGATCGTCTTTGCATTACTTCTTGCATTCTCATAAAGCCCGTTTGCCACCGCGTCTTTTTCGGCCTGTTCTTTTAGTTTGGCAAACGCCGCGTTATTCTCTTCCAGACGGATCTGATTGAAAATGCTTTCCTTCTCATGATATACACGAAACGAATCTTCATCAACCTGCGAACTTAAGATTCTGACTTCAGGAAGTTTCACTTTGATAGAATCTTTTTTTACTTCATATCGAATCTCGCCAAAATCATATCCCGCCTTTACGATCACATTGTAACTATAGATATATTTACTCTGCGTAAACGGAATGTCAATACCGAACAATTTTCTTACATCTTCGGTAACATTTACTTCTGTGCAATTTGCCTCCTGTGTCGCCAACTCCCCGATATCTTCAAACCCAAGTTTGGTCGTCTGGCTTTCATGAGTAATATAGCGTTTCATACCGATCGCTCCCGCGCCTCCCGCAAGCGCGATAATCGCTATAATAATAAGTATCTTTTGAATTTTCCACGGAATCTTAATTTTGAGTTTCCTATTTTGTTTCTTTATTTCTCTTTTAATTTCCTTTTTCAATTCTTCTCTTGTATCTTTTTCCTCTTCACTATATCTTTTGTCCATACATTCTCCCTTCACACACCCGTACTGTCTGCAGCGGATACGATCTTACACATACTGTTTTTTATGCAGATTTCCTGTTCTTTACCGGATATCTGCTCTCCTTGATTATACCAGATTTCTTTCGCCTTTGCTCCGCTATTTTGCAGAATATGACTGCAGCCCCCGTACTTGCCACCGTAGCTAAAATCCCCGCGCCTACGATTGCCGCCGGGTTCGCGCTTCCATACTGACTTCGATATGCGATCACGTTCATCGGGATCAACTGAAGAGAAGAAATATTCATGATCAAAAACGTACACATTTCATTACTTGCGACTCCCTTGCGCCTCACCGGACCGGGCGCTTTTCCTGCCCGCCTTTCCTCTTCCAATGTTTCAAGTTCTTTCATCGCCTTTAATCCTGCCGGAGTTGCCGCCCACCCAAGACCGAGGATATTCGCAATAAAATTTGTTGTAATATGCTCCTGCGCTTTATGTTCTTTCGGCAGATCAGGAAAAAGAAAACGGATCACCGGACGCATTTTTTTTGCCGCACTTCCGATGATCCCTGCCTGTGCCGCAATCTCCATGATCCCACACCAAAACGACATAATCCCTATCATCGTAATACAAAGTGTCACCGCTTCTTTTGAAGAATCGAGCGCGGCATTTGTAATAACTTCCATCCTGCCGTTAAACGCTCCGAATATAATTCCGATCAAAATCATGCCTGCCCATAGATAATTCATACACTTCTCCGCTGTCTATGATTCATTTTTCATTCTTTCTGAATTATATTCTCTTCTCTCTTTCTTTTATTCCGATACTCCGAAAATATTTTTTATCGTCTTTTTTATCACATCTAATCACAATTTTCCTTTGATCAGTATCGTTCCTCACTCCACTCAAGAATCGTTCCTGTAGACGCATCTATTTCAAACTCATACTCTTTCCCGTCATAAATGATATCGCCTTCGTATTTATATTTTCCGTCATCGTAGTCTGATTGAATGCGAATATCGTTTTCCGATGCCCCCGGAACTCTTTCCAATGCGATCTTCTCTGCTTCCTCTATACTGATCCCCAAAGCTTCCGCATTATTTTGAGAATTTCCGCTTTTTTCTTTATCTGTTGTGCCTGCTGTATCCGCTGTGCCCGCTGTATCTGTTGTGCCTGCTCTGTCTGTTGTATCTACAGTTGAAATCCGCTCTGTATCTGCGCTTAATATTTGACCGTCTCTTCCGCTTATTTCATAATCATACTCTGTTCCTTCTACGTCAAACCGCACTTCATATACTTTCCTGCCATCGTCGATTTCCGAAGACACTCTCAGACGGGTCGTATCTGATTCTCTTACTCCCGCATCAGCCAATGCCGCTTCCAATGCCGCTTCTTTTCCGATATCTTTGCCGCCTTTTAGTCCACACCCTGCAAATACACCTGCTGTCACCATAGTCATCACTGCTACCGTTGCTATTTTTGTAAATTTTTTCATTTCTATTCTCCTTTCTTTATTTCACATCAGCATTTACTTTTACTTTGAAAACATTCGATTCCAAACTTCGGTTTATGCCTTTATTTTCTTTGATGAGATTACTATATCCCAAAAAGATTAAAATAACATTAAAGAACGAAAACAAATTTACATTGTCCTGTCATGACTTCGATTTTCTTAAATGAAAAACAAACTCACTTCCTTCGCCTTCTTTACTGACAACTTCTACACTTCCTCCATGTGCCTCTGCGATCCATTTCACCATAGACAAACCGAGCCCGCAGTGACTTCCTCCTGTTCTGGATTTATCCGCACGATAAAACCGTTCCCATATATGAGGAATATCCCCCTTTGAAATGCCGATGCCATGATCTTTTACTTTTCCGATAATATCCGAATCATTATGCACGGATAAACTCACTTCTATATCCCGTCCTTCCCCGTATCGCAGCGCATTAGACAGAAGATTTATCATCATTCTAATGTACAGCGTCTCATCAACTTCCGCCCATATTTCAGGTTCAATGTGACATATGATCTGACCGGCGTTTCCTTTTGATTCAGCAAGAAACTGTTGTTCACCGACGATCATTTCCGTCAGTTCACTTAAATTAACGTTTTCTTTCTCGATCTGCTGACGCCCCTGATCGGCTCTTGATAAAAACAGAAGCTGCGCGATCAGATCTGACATATTTTCCGCTTTCTGTTCGATCAGTTTCACCTGTGCTTTTTGCTTTGGCTTTAACGCTTCATCTTTTAAAAGCTGACCGCACTGAGCCATCATAACGCTTATCGGCGTTCTTAATTCATGCGAAACGTCCGAAGTGAACTGCTTTTCTCTTTTAAACACGGCTTCCAGCTCATCCAGCATCTCGTTAAACGTCTCCGCAAGGATATAAATCTCATCTCTGTTTTTTTTGTATCTCTTTTCCTTTGTTTCTCTTACTGTATCGATATTGTCAATTCTTCTCGAAAGATCCGCATCCATCCGTATCTTACACACAGTATCCGTAATATCTTTCACAGGCTTAAGCGTTCTTTTTGTGAAGCGATATCCTACGAACGCTGTCGCTGCGGCAAGCAGCGGAAGAAGAATAAACGCGATGCGAAGTATCGTCTGAAAACTCTCCTCCGATTCCGTCACAGATATCACTCCGCGTACATATATCTCCTTACCTTCTCCCGGTCTGAAAAAAAGATCGTATATATACCAGTCTTCTTCTCCTGCCTTATCTTTAATCTCTCTTACTTCTCCATCCAAAAAGTCCGGCTGCCGATCGAATCCCCCGGGAATCTTTCCATATAAAAAATATCCGGTTGAGTCATACATGGAAAGATAGACTCCGTTTTCCACAGAATAAAAATCCGAATCAATTTTTAATTCTCCGTCCTGCATTTCAATTTCTTCCAGACTCTCCTCTACTCTTCTTTCCAGTGACATTTTCGTAGACGCAAGTATCTCACGTCCACTCAAAGAAAACAATATTCCAAGAACCGTTCCGACAACCACAAGAATAAATATCGTATATAAAAGAGTTAATTTTATCTTTAAAGAAACTTTTTTCATTCTTCCTCCTTTAACACATAACCGACTCCTCTTACTGTATGAATGAGTTTTTTCTCTCTTCCGTCATCAATTTTTTTCCTCAAATACCGGATATACACATCTATAACATTTGAACTTCCCATATAGTCATAATTCCACAGATGCTGCTCCAATCTGTCTCGTGAAAGAACAATTCCCGCATTTTGGACCATATATCTCAGCAGCGCAAACTCTTTTCCCGAAAGTCTGATTTCTTCTTTACCTCTTATTACTTTATGCGTATCAAGATGTACTTCCAGATCCGCAATCGTGTAACATGTTTTCGGCATTTCCTCCGGCTTTCTCAAAAGCACCCGTACCCGGGCAAGCAGCTCTTCAAATGCAAACGGCTTTACAAGATAATCATTTGCACCTGCGTCAAGCCCTGCCACCCGATCTTCCACACTGTCTTTTGCAGTCAGTAATATAACCGGTGTAGAATCCTTTTTCCTCCTCATTTCCTTCAAAACGGATAATCCGTCTTTTTTCGGCATCATAATATCAAGAATTACCGCATCGTATTTTACGGCAGTCAAATATTCCTCGGCTTCCTTCCCGTCAAAACATGAATCCACACTATAATACTCATCTTTCAGACGCGCTGTTATAATTTTGTTCAGGTCCTTTTCATCTTCCGCAAGCAAAATTCTCATTTTATCAACTCCCTACTACAATACTTCGACCTTTCATTTCTGTTTGTCTTATTATATGAAAATCATCGGATCAAATCAATTCCCTCTTTTCCCTTGACAGAAGGCATCGCGACTTATATTCTGAAAACATCAGAGAAGATATAAAAGGAGCCGATTTTATGAATTCAAAAACAACAAGTGAAAAGCTTATCCAATTTATTGAAAACAGCCCATCAGCTTTTCATACGGTAGAAACAATTAAATTTCTTCTTTTAAAAAATAATTTCTCGGAATTGTGTGAGAACAAACACTGGCACATAACTGCCGGAGGAAATTATTTTGTGACACGAAATAATTCATCACTGATCGCATTTTCCATTCCCGAAAATCCACTTGCAGGAATGCGTATTATCGCAAGCCACAGTGATTCACCGACTTTTAAAATCAAAGAAAATCCCGAAATGGAATGCGGTCATCACTATGTCAAACTAAATGTAGAACGCTATGGAGGAATGATTTACGCACCTTGGCTCGATCGTCCGCTTTCTATTGCCGGAAGAGTGATTATTAAAGATAAAGAAACAAATAAATTACAATCGAAATTAATAAACATCGACAGAGATCTTGTTTTAATTCCAAATCTCGCAATTCATATGAATAGAGATATTAACAGCGGATATCAATATAATCCACAAAAAGATCTGCTTCCTCTTTACGGCAATCTTTCTGCAAAAGACACTTTTATGAAACAAATCGCCGATGCAGCCGAAGTGTCCGAACAGGACATTCTCGGACATGACCTCTTTCTTTACAACAGACAAAAAGCAAGCATATGGGGCGCTTCCAACGAATTTGTATCTGCTCCGCGGCTTGATGATCTGCAATGTGTGTTTGCCTCTGTTGAAGGATTTCTTGCAGGACAAAAACAAACTTATATGCCGATTCTCTCCGTTCTGGATAACGAAGAAGTTGGAAGTCAGACAAAACAGGGGGCTGCATCTACATTTTTATATGACACACTTACCCGCACTAACTCCTGTCTCGGACTTTCTGATGAAGACTACCTTATTCGGCTTGCAGACAGCTTTATGATTTCCGCAGACAATGCTCATGCGATCCATCCGAATCATCAAGACTGCTCTGATCCGGTCAATCATCCGTATCTAAACGGTGGGATCGTCATTAAATTTAACGCAAATCAAAAATACTGCACAGACGGATTTTCTTCTGCGGTATTTCGTGATCTGTGCCGCACAGTCAATGTTCCTGTCCAAACATTTGTCAACCGTTCCGACATGGCAGGAGGATCAACTCTCGGAAATATATCTAACACCCAAGTTGCAGTCGACACAGTCGATATCGGGCTGCCTCAGCTTGCCATGCATTCTCCCTACGAGACGGCAGGAGTATACGATACCGACTATTTTATCAAAGCTGCAGCCGAATTTTTCAGTTGAGCAAAGAAAGAAATCAAAAAATATAAAAATATTCCAAAATAAAGAAGGAGGATACAAATGACTTTAAAAATAGGTATTATCGGAACAAACTTTATAAGTGATGATTTTTGCGATGCCGCTGCGCAGGTTGACGGGATAGAGCTGTACGCTGTATATTCCAGATCCGCTGACACAGGAAATCATTTTGCCGAAAGACATAATATTCCCACTGTATTCACTGACTATGAACAGTTTCTTGATTCACCGATCGACGCAGTATACGTGGCTTCTCCTAATTTTGCACACTGCTCTCAATCTATAAAAGCAATGGAAAAGAAAAAGCATGTACTCTGTGAAAAAGTAATGGCATCAAATGAACAAGAGGCTCTTTCCATGATCGAGTGTGCCAAAAAAAATCACGTTGTCCTTTTAGAAGCAATGCGTCCCGATTTTGATCCCGCATTTGATATGATCAAAAACGCGCTTCCCCGCATTGGAAAAATTCGAAGAGCATCTTTTGAATTTTGCCAGTATTCAAGCCGCTATGATCGTTTCAAAGACGGAATTATAGAAAATGCATTTAATCCTGCACTCGGAAACGCCGCTGTATCAGACATCGGAGTTTATTGTATTCATTCCCTTGTCCGCCTTTTCGGTACACCTAAAAACATTCATTCTATGTCTTCCTCATTGGAAAACAATTTTGAATGCAGCGGCATTGTTCTGATGGAATATCCCGATATGATCGCAGAAGCAATCTATTCCAAAGTTACGGTTTCCTATCGTCCGAGCGTCATTCAAGGAGAAAACGGTTCTATCCTGATCGACTACATAAGTCATCCGACACAAATAGAACTCAGACTGCGGGAAGGCTCTCGTGATCCGATCAACGGTGGAATCAAAGAAATACTGCCTTATTCACCTGTAAACAACAATATGATTTATGAAATAAAAAATTTTCTTTCACTTGTTGAAAACAATGGAATCGAGCACGAATACCTACAATATTCGCTTGATACGATCCGCATTATAGATCATGTACTTGCTTCACATACTTCCGTACATTAAAAAATAGATCCATCTATTCTACTAAAAATAAATCGATCTATTCCAGTCATCTTGAGTTAAACTTTAATACAACAAATTAACGTTGCAAAAAAGACTGTATATCTTACTCTTACAAGAATTTCTTCTGTTTGATATACAGTCTTTTCTTTTATCTTAGCACTTTTTCTTTGCTTTTCCTATCCGCAGTGTACAAAGGATAATGTACTTTCTATCCTTTTCTTCTCTTTCTCTGAATCAAAGCAAGTACTGCCGCGGCTGTCATTGCTGCTCCTGCATACAGCATCGGAGAAACATTATCTCCTGTTTGAACTGCTCCGTCATTCTTCTCCGGTGTCGGCTGTGGATCTGGATTTGGAGTAGGAGTCGCAGTTTCTTCTTCAACTTCAATTTCCACACTGTCCGTAACTTTAACTTTCTTTTCACCCTGCACTGCCGTTGCCGTGATCGTTGCTTTTCCGACTTTCAGCGCTGTTACTTTTCCTGCTTCATCTACTTTGAGCACCGTCTCATCAGATGTTGTCCATATAATTGTAACATCTTTTGCATCTGTCGGATCAACTTTTGCTGTTACTGTCGTTTCCTCTCCGACTTTCAGTTTCTTGCTCTCTGCCGTTACTGTTACACTCTTAAGCTCCGGCGTCGGTTCTGGTTTTACCTCTTCTTCAACTTCGATTTCCACACTGTCCGTAACTTTCTTTTCGCCCTGCACTGCCGTTGCCATGATCGTTGCTTTTCCGGCTTTCAACGCTGTTACTTTTCCTGCTTCATCTACTTTGAGCACCGTCGCATCAGACGTTTTCCATGTGATTGTAACATCTTTTGCATCTGTTGGATCAACTTTTGCTGTCACTGTCGTTTCCTCTCCGACTTTCAGTTTCTTACTCTCTGCCGTTACTGTTACACTCTTAAGCTCCGGCGTCGGTTCTGGTTTCGGATTCAGATTTTCAAGTTTTTCTGTCTCAGCTTTCAATGCGTCTGCTTTTTCAGAAACATTATGATTTAATGCATATGCATTTTCATACGCTGATTCTGCTTCCATATACGCTGCAAAGAACTCTTTATACTTCTCATCACCGTACTGGATACCATACTCTTTTAACTTATCATCTGCTGCTTTGAGCGTCTCTTTCAAATGATCTTTATTTACCGTTTCATATGCTTCAAATTCTCTTAACTGGAATGTTCCGTCAACGCCCTGCATCTTAATATAACGTGTCTCAAGCGGCTGTTCAAACTTGATTGTATTTACTGATTCGCCTTTTATAGATGCTTTTCCTTCAATATCCTTCCAAACTTTTCCGTCTGAAGAAACTTGAAGTTTAAATGTCGCCGGCGCTTTATCCCACTGAAGGACAAGATGATCGATCTGATGTGTCTGAAGCATATCTACCGCAAAACTGCTGTCTGCATAAAGACCTTCAAAGAAAGAGTCTTTCTCACTGACATCTGTTCCATGTTTTCCGTCTGCCGTATTTCCGTCACCATCAATCGCCTTCCAGCCTACACGAAGCTTTTTATTTGCATTGTCGTAATTATTATCGCCTTTATGCTGCGCTGTTCCTGCTGCAGCTTTGTCCTGCGCTACATTGACTTCTGTCACTGCTTTACCCTTTGCCGCCAATTTAATCGTCTTTGGGGACAATGCTTTGTCATAAACTTTCAAGTCTGCGATCTTTCCGTCAAATCCGTTTCCGATCGTTGTCAACGGAAATACAAATGTAGATAAAAGATGATTGTAATCCGTTTCTGAATTTGTTGTTCTCGTCAATGCTTGTTTAAATTCTCCGTTGATGTAAAGTTTTGTTACCTGCTGTGTTCCGACGATCGTTACATTTACACTCTTATTTTCAGGAATTGTATAATCAAACTTCTGCTCAAAATAAGAACGGTTGATCTTTAATTTTCCGTCTGATCCGATCGACAAACGACCGTCTCGTCCATCAAACAACTGTGCGTCTCCTTTTTTATCCACTTTCAGATCAAACTGAACTGTATATGGATAATCAACAGATCTTAACCCTGTCGTAAGACTTCCATCTCCGTTCAAGTCAAGCCAGTTTTTACCATCTTCTTCTTTCACATCTGCGTTTATAACTGTTCCATTATATCCGTTTCCTGCCGCATCATATACGACTGTTCCGTCCTCGCCTGATTTTACATTTTTAAAATCATAATCTAATACAAGCGATGTCTCTGAAGGAATATCGGATGCCAGTTCCACTCCCGGACCTGCTTTTAATTTTTCAAACTTGAGGCTATACTCCTCATATGTCTGGTCTTCATCCGTTCCGCCCCATGTTTTCTCACTAAGAACAGCAGCCTGACGCATCAATCGTTCGTAATTATCACGTTCTGTCACACCCATGTCTGCAATATCTGCCCACATCGCAGTCTTTGCTCCGAGAAGATTCGGATCTGCCGGCTGAACCGTACCGCTGCTGCTGAATGTAACCGGTGTCCAGTTATTGAAAATATGCTCTACATTGACAACATCGCGTTTATCCCTTCCTGTATTTCCATACAAATGGAAAGAATCCACATTGACGATCTTAAATCCTTCGGCGCTTCGTTTCGCCGCATTATCCCATGAATTTGACCAGAAATCAATTTCGATATCTGTATAATCTTTTGTGGAAATTCCTTTATCATCAAAATACTGCTTCATAGATCCCCACATACGTACTTTTTTTCCGCTTTCCTGAACGGTGTCAGCCATCTCACGGATGTAATTACGCATTCCGTCAAATTCATCGTTCTTAATACTCCAGTATTCGTCCACTCCGATATCAACCGTGTCTCCTAAAAATACAGGATCTGCTTCGTTCAGATATTCGCTGTACAGCGCCTTAAGAAACTTTAACGCCCACTGTCCGCTTTCTCCTTTTACAGAAAGCAGCTCCCAGTCCCGGTCGCTTTTAATTCCGTCTTCCGGCATATTTTCAAAACCTTGTACTTTTCTGATTTCCTCGATATTGTTTCTCACATATCTGTTAAATAACAACGAATGTCCCGGCGCATCGATTTCCGAAATCGGATTCATGCCGCAATCCATCGCAAACTGCTGGAGATCTTTATATTCTTCTGCTGTATACTGCGGTTCTCCGCCGTAAGCTCCGTTTTCATCATTGTAATATGCATTCTGCTGAGGATCTGTCTTTAAACTCGGAAACGTTTTGCTTTCCAAACGGAACATTCCTTTATAATTTTTCCAGTTATTATAATCTTCGCGTCCTGTCGTAGCTCCCGAATGACGATTATCGTTCAGATGAAAATGTACTTCATTAATTTTATAAAATGAAAACGTCTTCACAATATCTTTCAAAGCATCCAAACGATACGGAACACGCGCGATATCGATCATTACTCCGCGTACTTCATATTGAGAGAAATCTCTTGTCACACCTTTAGGGAAAGAATACGTTCCGTCTTGTGTATAATACACCTGCTCTAACGTCTTTGTTCCGTACAGACATCCGGTGTATCCGTTACTGCTGATATGAATTCCTCCGTCGTCTGCTTTCAGTAAATATCCTTCCTTGCCTGTGTCGTATGTATCTTCCGGCAGTGACTCAATCAAGATATCGTCTTCGTCTCCGCCTTCTCCGCTGACAACCTCAAGTTCCATTCCGGTAATTTCTTTCATATCGCTCTTAAACTGAGACGCTACTTTCTCAAGTCCGACTCCTGCGCCGTCCTTTAAAACAATACGGGAATTTTCCGTAAGCTTAACTTCTCCCTCATATCCATACCATTCTTGAAGACTTGGAATCACTTCCGGTTCTTCATTCTGATTTTTTATCTCTGGATAAATCTCTGCATGTTTTGATTTTTTATTCGGCACATGAACCTGAAATGTTTTCTCTGCCGTATCTTCAGGATCATTTTCATTCACAACTTCCAATATCACATCCATATCATAATCATACATATTATGATCACTGATCTGACCCTCATCAGAAATAACCTGAGGATATTCGCTTCCCTTCACACTAATACTGAATCCATCAGGCATCTTCGGAAGCGGAACTGTCTCAGAATCTACCGTGATCGCCTCAAGCGCTTTTACAGAATCCATCGCTTCTTTTGCATTTTTCGGCGCCGGATCTGTCACCTCGGGTGTCTGTACCTGATCCCCATGTATCTCAATTTCCTGAACAGAAACACTGTTGCCGCCCGCGTTCGTATTTACTTTATTGAAATAGAAACGCACATAACGGTCAAGACGCTTTCCTTCTACATCTGTGATACTATCATGCTTATTCTGCTCATTTCCCGGCTGACATGTCACATGTTTAACAGTTTTCCACTCTGATTTTTTATCAGCCCTTGTCTGAATCTCATAGTCGATCGAATATACAAGTTTATAAAAATAAAGGTCGATGCTTGTAATATTCGTAACCTCATTTCTCAGATCTATCTCAAGCCACTGCGGGGTCTGCTGCTGATTTGGTGAAGTTCCGTTTTTCATTGTAGGTGCAGACCATCTGGAAGTATCCGACTTCTGTCCGTCAACTGCAAGATTTGCAGTCAGATTCGGCATTGCCGCCTCTACTCCTGACGCAGACGCCGTCTTATTCAATGCGATATTTCCTGTGATCGTCTCATAACCGCTTTCACTTTTCTTCGTTCCAATCACCTGAAATTCCCGCACCCCGATACTGCGGTTTGCCGCCTGACTGTTTCCTGATGTAAAGTAAAGCCTTATATAGCGTGGAATCTCTCTCGCTTTTCCGTTTTCCTTCACATCAACAGTTTTTTTCAAGTTCAGATCTGTACCTTCCGGCATGTCTGCAGTCGCAATCGTTGTCCACACTGCGTCTTCTGCATTGGAATCAGAAACTTCCACACGGAAATCTCCGTACAGCCTTGCAAAGAAATCAACCTTGATCTCTGATACAACGCAAATTCCTCCCAGGTCTACTTCCAGCCACTGCTCTGAAAACTCCGCGTCCTCTCCACTTTGCCATCTGCTGTTATCCGCTTCTCCGTTATTATCGGAAATTCCGTCAAACGCAAGCCCCGGTTCTCTTGCGGGAAGGTTGCCCGATGCCGCAAGAAACTTAGATGCCCGCGCAGTGCTTCCCCTGTCTGCCGCAAGATTTATTTCTTGCTGTTCAGCCTCTCCACTCATTTCTGTGTGAGCTTCTTCTGCCTGCACAACTCCAATACCCGGAACAGAAAATCCTGTCACACCGAGTATTGCTGCCATTACAAGCGCCGCTACTCTTTTCTTTTTCATATTATTCTTTTTCTCCTTCTATGTATCCATCTCTCAGCCCAGCTTTAATCATCCGGACACACGGATACAGTTATTTCTATAATAATCCTTTCAACTTGTTTTTGTCTACACTTTTTAATATTTCCACCTGTTTTTAAATAATTTTGTGCATTTTTTACATAACTTTATTATTTTGATACAGTAAAAAACCGGGTGCATTATGCACTCGGTCTTATCCCTATCTTACTCTGTCATTACATTTTTTCATTTACAAGTAGAAGTTTTTCAGCTCATATCGTATAATGTATAAAAAGCAACCCCCCTCTTTAAATCCTGAGAGCAGCCGTCATATGTACGCGAATAATATGTGGTGTTTTTCGGAACAGGTTCTCAAATCATGTACTGATTATTAGTTGCCGAAGCGTCAATGTGACGGCTGCTCTCAAGACTTAAAAAGAGGATAATTCATTATATGCACTTTATGGGATTAATATTCCATTTGTAGTCGAAGCATTTTCTTCATACGGATATTCATTCCCCGCGATATGATCACAATGAACTCTGTAATAATAACCTCTGTCTACTTTCAAAGATTTTGCCGTAGATAAGTAATAATTATTCTCATCCTCTGCAACCCATGCGTCTATCTGCCCCCACTCATCGTTCTTTTCATCATATTGATCGACATACACGATTGTTGCTATATATTTTACTTCATGGTTTGCCGTAGTAGATCCATATGCATATATACGGGAGATTCCTGCTTTTGATATGATAGATTCGCCATCCATCAGATGTACTCCCCTTAAATCAGGAGAAGATGTATATCCTATAGACCTCTCCTCAGTCGTAAGATATGAACCGTCAACTTGTTTTAACTCTCTGTCTGATGCTCTGACATTTGTCGCAGACGCTGCAACAATTCCGCATAACAGAACAGCGCTTCCTAATATAGATAAAATACGTCTCTTCATAACTTTTCTCATTCCTCTTTGATGTTTTACTCTTTTTTGCTTCTCTATTAAGTAAACAACCAAACAGGAAAAAACTTACGCGTTTTACTTAGAAAAATATAAATTTTTTAAAATTTTTTCAAATTCTTCCTTTTCAACTACTCCTTTAATCTCATATTGAGCCCCGGCATACTCAAACTCTGCCTCATATCGCTTTACTTTTTCTTCTTTTTCCTCATATTCTTTCACTTGAATTTCCATTCCATTATTTAGACAAAGAACATACTCATTAATCAAATTATCTGGTTCTTTCTGTGCAAATGAAGAATCTACATCATTCATATACATAGTATATTTAATTACTTCGTCTTCATGTTTATATAATAATGTCGCCTTTTTTAGATCTTGATTTATTTCATAATTTTTTAATGCCATCCTATCTGGTTTATAAATCAATCTCACTGGCAGTATTCCCAGTTGTTTTGATATCTCTTTATAAATATACACTTCATTTGTATCTTCTATTTCTTGCAAATCCATATTTTCAACATCTATATATGATGCCTTTTCTCCACTTTCATCCCTATCCCACCATACTTTCCAATATGATTTACTTCCTACTCCAGTCATCACGCTTCCAAATACAAGAATAAACACAGCCGCAACAGCAATTATTGCATAACGCCTTTTCTTTTTACGATATACAACTTTTGCCCGTTTTTCATATTCATAATCTTGTATTTTTTGAAACAAAGCTTCTTCCATATCTTCAGATACGGTTATATGGTCAAGATCTTTTCGTCCTGAAACTTCTTTTTCAAGTGCTTCTGCTTCTCTTTCTATTTCTTTTTTCAGTGATAATTTTTTCAGTTTTTTCATTCCTTACCCCTTTTTCTGTCCTATATTTTTCCTTGACATTTCACCAAATAAGGTTAAGATGAAATTAGCTTTAGCCATGTGCTACTATTACCGGAGGTAACTTTATGAAACGAATCATTTTAACCGGCGGCGGAACTGCCGGACATGTAACTCCTAATATCGCCTTAATTCCAAAACTTCGGGAACTTGGTTTTGATATTCACTATATCGGCTCTTATAACGGTATTGAAAAAGATCTGATCGAGCCTTTTGGCATTCCATATCACGGAATTTCTTCCGGGAAGCTTCGCCGTTATTTCAGTTTACAAAATTTTACCGATCCTTTCCGTGTTATTAAAGGTTTTGGAGAAGCCCGCAAACTGATTAAAAATTTAAAACCCGATGTCATTTTTTCAAAGGGCGGATTTGTATCTGTTCCTGTTGTACTCGCCGGAAAAAAATGTAAAGTTCCGGTGATTATTCATGAATCAGATATGACTCCCGGTCTTGCTAATAAAATCGCAATTCCGTCCGCAGCAAAAATATGCTGTAATTTTCCTGAAACATTGGATTGCCTTCCGGAAGGGAAAGCCGTCCTTACAGGTTCTCCGATCCGACAGGAACTTCTCTCAGGCAATAAAATCGCAGCAATGGATCTCTGCAAATTCACTGCAGATAAACCTGTTATCCTCGTAATCGGCGGAAGTCTTGGTTCTGTTGTTGTAAACAATGCGGTCAGAGAGAGCCTTCCATGTCTGCTGAAAGATTTCCAAATCATTCATTTATGCGGAAAAGGAAAAACCGATGAATCTTTAAAAAACACAAAAGGATACTGTCAATTTGAATATGTAAAAGATGAGCTTCGCGACATTTTTGCATTATCCGAGATTGTCATCTCCAGAGCCGGTGCAAACGCAATATGCGAACTCCTTGCTCTTAGGAAACCAAACCTTCTGATTCCGCTTTCTGCCAAAGCAAGCCGTGGAGATCAGATATTAAACGCCCGCTCTTTTGAACGTCAGGGATTCAGTATGGTTTTAGAGGAAGAAGATCTTACAAAAGAAACCCTTACTTCCACTGTATATAAACTGTTTGAAAAACGTGGTTCATACGTCGATGCAATGCGTAATTCCAACCAACAAGATTCGATTGACACGATCATCTCTATGATCACTCAGGCATCCAAATAAATGTTTTCAAAAACAATATATTATTCCAAGCGTTTATCCAAACATTCATCCTGACTCTTATTTAAGCAGCAACTATCTTAGAAGTAGCTGCTGCTTATTTTCTAAGGAATTCTACCATCTTTATCCTGCATCTCTTCATACTCCGCACCGAACTTTTTACGTATCCATTTCTTAACCCTATGCAGCAAAGCATGTAAGACTTCTTTCCTAATTTCCATTATTTCGGCCACTTTTACCTGCGGTATATCCATGTAATAAACAAGTATGATTGCTTCATACCATCTTGGATTCTTCTTTGACAATGCTGCCATTATTTTCTCATGGAATTGCTTTTTGTATAAAACTTCCTCTTTCTCTATAAATTCCGTTTCTAAGCTTTCTCCAAACTGCTCTTTGTTTTTATACAATTCATCATCTTCAGACAGCACTTCCCTTTTGAACTTCTTATTAAAATTCAGCGCAGAATTTTTTGCTGTTGTATATAACCATGCCGAAACATTTCCATCTTTCAGCTCTTCAAATCCTATGTATAGTTTAAGAAATGTATCCTGAGTTATGTCTTCTGCCGCATCGTAATTATCACCTGAATAAATATACGCAACTTTCAGGACGAGATTTTTATACTTTTTATAAATCTCGTTGTATTCACGATTACCTGTTAACATAATTTCTCCGGTTTACTTCATTTTATCCAAAATTTCTTTTTTATCTTCTTCCGACAACTCTCCCATCTTCCAACCAAGACCGACTTGATCCCCTTTATATCTCGGTATCAGATGCATGTGAAAATGGAATACGCTCTGACCTGCGCACTCTTCATTATTTTGAACAATATTATATCCGTCGCAATCAAGAACTTTTGTTAATTTATTTACCATCTTTTTAGCAAGAATCATCGCTTTTGCAACTACTTCCTCATCAATATCATATAAATTGCGGTAATGTTCTTTCGGAAGAATCAATGCATGACCTTTTGATGCCGGTCCAAGATCCAGTATTACCCGAAAATCATCATCCTCATAAAGCGTTGCAGACGGAATTTCACCTGCCGCAATCTTACAGAAAATACAATCTTTTTCTTTCATAAAATAACGCCTCTTTTCCTTTGTTTATTATGATTACATATACCTCATTTTACCACAAAAGAAAAACTTTATCAAAAATTCCTATTTATTTTGTAGTATACTTTCTGTTGCATTTTTTGTCGAATTTCGTCGTATGAATTATATTGAACAAGAATTTTTCTCATGCTAGACTTAATTTATGCGTACACTGTTTCGCATATTTATTTCAGTATGAAAGCGAGAAAATATTTATGCTTACTAATATCAATATTAACAAAATGAACCAATTAACAAGTGAAAACGAAACGGCAAAACAAATCGTTTCACAACTCCTTGAAAACCATCAGACGATTGTATCCATGATTTCCCATGAAATCAGAAACCCTCTGACTCTCGTATCCTCTGCTCTGCAGATTATAGAGATACAGCATCCTGAAGTTATTAACTTTCACGGTTGGTCTCAGGCAATCGAAGATATTGAATTTATGTGTAACCTGCTCAATGAACTTTCAGATTTCAACAACGGAAGTACGCTGCACCACTCTGTCTTTTCACTGGAAAAACTTCTCAAAAATATTGCCGTTTCCTTTGCAATGTCACTTGATTCGATAAATTCAAATATTGAGTTCACATCAAAAATATCACTTAATTCCGACAACTATACAGGTGATAAGATAAAATTTGAAGAAGTTATTTTAAATCTTCTGCAAAATGCAAAAAACGCTGTCTCTGAAAAAACTTTTACCGACTCAAAAGGATCTATTTTTCTTTGTGCCGAAAAAATATCTGATTCTATTGTAATTTCTTGTACCGACAACGGATGCGGAATTTCCGATGATATCGTTAATACTATTTTTGATCCGTTCGTCACATATAAAACAAATGGAACCGGACTGGGACTTGCTCTTTCAAAAAAGATTATAGAAGCTCACGGAGGCACTTTAATCGTAACTTCTTCTGATGAAACCGGAACTGTTTTCACTATAACATTGCCGGTCTGATCGAATATCAGTATTCGTTATAATGTATTTTTTTCGGTCTGTATAAAATAACAGCAAAAATGAATCCGCATATGAGCCCCCCTATATGAGCCATATTATCAACCCCGCTGCTCGTCAACCCAAAATAAAGACTCAGAACAACCATAAAAATCATTCCTCTTCCCGAAAGCTGTCCTAATCTTCCTCTGTTCGCAATTACTACATAGAGAAGCGCTCCCATCAGTCCGAAGACCGCTCCCGAAGCTCCTGCAGAAACCGCAGATTCTCCTGCAGAAATTGCTGCAATCAAAGAAAGTATATTTCCTCCGATTCCACTGAGAAAATAAATTATAATAAAACGAAGCTTTCCTATTTCAAGTTCCAGATTCCAACCTAATGCTCCGAGCATTACCATATTATTCATTAAATGTGTAATTCCAAAATGAAGAAACATACACGTAAATATTCTATAATATTCCTGTCCTTCTGTAATAAACGGTTCATACATCGCCCCATGCTGAAGCATAAAGGCTGCATCTTCCGTATCTCCTAACATTGACAAGATTAAAAATACTGCAACATTAATAACTATCAAAACAGTTGTACAAAAAGCTTCGGGTTTTCTTCTCACGTCAAGTCCTCTTTTCTACTACAATATATTTCTTTTTTAATTATAAAATACCCGATGTGCTGTGTCCATCCATTTCCGTAATCAAATCATCCCACTTTCCCCATCTGTCACCTTTTATTCTATTTATTACTTTTTTTACTGTGCTTTCCTTCATGTAGATTTGCTCTTCTTTACATATTTCTGATATTTTATCTGTACTTATCCGCTCTTCCGCAGGGGAAAATATTGCTTTTTCCGAAATGTTTTCCTGTGCTTCGTCTCTTTTCTTCTTTTCTTCTATTTTTCGTATTCTTTTTTGCTTTTCTGCCTGTTTCTGCTTTTTTACGTCTTTTTTACAAGTTTCTATCACCTTTTTAAGGTCATAATTTTCTTTTAATGTTTCCCTGTGTATTTTTGAAACAAGAAAAACACCTTCTGTATCTTTATAATCAAGATGTTTTACAAAGTATTCCGTAAGTTCATGAAACGCTTCACACATTGTCGGTTCATTTTCTTTTTTTATAATCGGCAGATAACAGAAATAGTATTGTTCTGCCTTTTTAAAAATCAATTTCGGATCCAAAATAATATGATTATTATTCAGAAAAAATATTTTTATCTGTTCTGTTATAACAGAAAGTTGTTCCATAAAATCTTCAATTTCTTTTCCGCTTATTTCTGCTTCTTCATAAATTTTATCCATACTCATTCCATTTTCCAGACGAAATGTATATCGGCTTTGCCCGTCGCGTCCGATACCTTGTACCGGCAGCATTCCCTTTATTTTATTATAATGTATCATCTTAATCTGATAATCTTCCTCATACGGAATAGGAAGATCTACATGTATATTGGTATATTCCCATTCATTCTGATATGTAATCTGCATTTTCTTTTCCACTCCGCTTTTTCTTCTCAATTAAAACAACTCCGCTTTTTACTGTCTTATTTTAGCAATCTGATCTTTTTTTCAGGATTTACAATATCAGCCGTACGTTTTACATTTGTTTTCATAAATGATCTTTTCGCCTCTGCAAATACTTGAACTTCCTCTTTATTTACTTCTGCAATAACATTAACATCTGTCATATAAATTAATTTCCCGTGAATTTTCTCTTGAAAAAATGCTTCTATATCATAATTTTTATCATATCTTCTGACATACTGCGCTCCCATAACGGCAGACTCAGCCGCAGCGCCTCCTATAATCGCTTTATCATGATAATAAAACACCGTATGAATGATAATTACAAAAAGACTGAAAAATAGCGGCATTATATATGACATTTCTATTACCGAATTTCCACTCACCCATCTCATCTTTTTAGTATCCATTCAAAATGATCCCTCCTGCATATGCTGCCATTAAAAACGGAATAAACGGAAACTTTGATTTTTTATGAAATTTTGTTTTTAGAAGCATAATAACCGAAAACAATCCTGCCATAAAAAACGCCATAAAAAGTACTGACATAAGACTCCAAAAGCCAAGAAATGCTCCCATAATAACTATTAAAATACTATCTCCGTAACCAAAAGATTCCTTTGTTAATTTACTAATTAAAAGAAAAAATGCTCCTGCGAGTATGCCTGCGATAATCTCTCCTGTTGAAACTGTCCTTTCACATATTACCGATAAAATTACCCATATAATTCCTGATAACAAAAATCCAAGATGCACTTGTCTTCTTTTTATATCCATGACGGCAAGTATTATCATGTAGATCAAAAATGTAATCTGGCAGAACACCCATCCGTTCTTCAACACAAAACCTGCAACATTTATTTCCCTGAACATCTCGAACACCCTCCTATACCTTGTACTTCCGTTTTTTTCACTGCTCTGATCGTTCTTTTTAACCCGCTGCATCCTAATGAATTATGGTATTTACTTCCATTTTCGGTAATATACACCCCGGTCGATGCATCACCGTATACACATTTTTCACAGGCATAATATATTCCGCCGTTTTCATTGCGTATTTCTTCCAACTGTTCATAAGGAACAAATCTAATAGACAACTGCAAATAAGAACAATGATAATCTTCATGATAAACCGATTGTTTTTCTGTTATATAAACAATTTCCGAATCTTCGGTTTTTTTGTCCTTTCCATACCCTGTCCATCCATGGATTCTGAATGTTTCTTCCATCTTTGCCGATGGATTTCCGAATAAAGGAAGCGGAACTCTCACCTCATACTTAACATGAATATTCATTTCTCCTGTTTTCGAGGATAAATATGAATTCCAACAAGAAATTCCTTCACTTCCATCAACAATGATACTTCTTTCAATTCTCTCTTTTCCAAGTAAACGAATAATATCTGATTTTAACTTGATTGTATTTAGAACCGGAATGACTGCTGTATCTTCCGCCGCACTTTTAGCAGCACTATAAGCAGCCTGTTTTACGCCTATTTTAATGCTCTGTATTTCGATCATCCATATAAGACAAAGTGCTGCGAAAAGAAACAACGGAATCGCAAATGCGGCTTCAATCGTAATGCTTCCTTTTTGTTTTTTGGTTATCTTTGGTACAGATGCTCTTTCAGATTTTGCCAAGTATTTATTTTTATTCGTATTGTATTTACTCATCGCAACCGACTTTTCCTTTCATTTTTTTATAAGATGATTTTTCCGCATGAGGGAGTGCGGGAGAGAGAAAGAGCATCTGCACCAAAGATAACCTTATTCGTACCCGTAATATGACGGAAATGTATACGCAAGATCACCGAATATTTCAACCTTATTTCTTATCTCACACTTCGTTACACAGTGATCTGCTCTAAATTTTTCACAGTTTTGTTCTAACCGCATATTTTCTTCTATACGATCGATCGTACGCATTGTTGTCTCCTCTTCCGGTTGTAAAAACAAAAATGCCCTCAAATATTCTTTATATGTAATTCCTTCTTCTGCATCCGCACCTGAAATACCGTCATCTCCTATTCCCAGTGTGAATAATGACGCAAGCGTCAACTGCCAGTTATCCGATGTTTTTACTAGCGGAACTTTATTTCCTGAAAGAAGAGATCTTATATCTATAACACCTTCTCCTGCCGCCCATGCTAACAGGATCAGTTGTTTTACAGCTTCCGCTGCTTCCGGAATTAATAATAAAGTTGAAATTGTCGCTGCCAATGCCATTGCTTCCGACTTTTTCACAGAATCTCCCATAAGATAAACATAATTTAAAGCCATCCTTATGAAAAATATTTTTGTAACGACACTTTCCAGATTTTCTTTATCAGAAGATTTTCCCGAAATAATATATTCAATCTCGTAATCAAGAGATCTGTTCTTTTCGTCTGAGTCTGGATATTCCGAAATATTTTCTTTGGAAGCCTGCGTAAAGTTCTGCATAATATATTCGTTAAACAACAATTTTTCTTTCGCCTTATCTGTATTTTTCCTCATAGGAAACTTGCCTCTTCCTGTCTGCAGACTCCTTTTTGAAGCCTGCAGATCAAGATCGATCTGACGCCCTGAAAGCGGCATATCCTTCGGCATTGCAACAGATAAAATTCCTGTTCTTTCTATCTGCTCCAAACATTGAAAGGGATTTTCTTCTAACTCTGCCAAATCTTCAGATTCTGTTTCTTCTTCATCCGCTCCTTCATTCTCTGATTGTCCAGATGATTTTATTTCTTCAAACTCATCAAGTATCGTTTCTTCCACCTGCCGGATTTCTTCTCCTTGTATGCTTTCTTCTTCCCATACAGATGTCCTGCCTGCCAGATCTTCTATCAGTCCTATTCCATATTTTTGCTCCATATATGTAAGAACCTGTTCCCTAAAAGCCTGTCCCTTGTTGTCAGTAAGATATTGAATCCCGTTTATCTTATAATCTATATTTTTATTACTGTAATAATGCATCCTGCCTATTATCTTATCTTCATTAAACTCTCCTGTTCCATAACTCCCATCGAGTCCGAATATATGGTACGCTTCCATCAGTTGGCTTTCATATTCTCCGAATACGGAAAATATTGCTCCGTCAGCACATATCCTGCTAAGATTCTTTTCTGTCTGTATCACAGTAATTTCTATAATTCCAAATATAAACGAAATAAGAAGAACAACTATAAGACTTAAAAATGCCGTTATTTCTGCTTTCTTTACTTTCATATTTTCTAATTAAATGCCTGAACTTTCAGATGTGATCTTATCGAAAATCGAATTGATCAGATTGATCAGTTCTGTTTTAAAGATCAACAGAAGCGCTATGACAATAACTAATATCAGCACGAGTTCTATCACTGTAATTCCCGATATATATTTTCTTTCCGTGAAAAATCTGCAAATATTTTCTTTTAAGTTTCTTTGACCGGAAATTACACAGCTTTTTATTTTCATAATCTTTTTTTCCATATTTTCTCCTTTCCTACGGCATTTTTTCCCGACTTTTTAAACTTTGCTTTTTCTCTTACTTGCTATCTTTTATTCGGATTTTATATTCTGATTGAGAAAAATGCCGGAACAATTACAATCGCAAAAACAATGATCAACATTAAAAATAACGGAATCATTAATTTTGTTCCTGCTTCTTCTCCTGCTTTTTTCGCCAGATTTTTTCGCTGCTCAAACGCATCCTCCGCTTCTCTTTCAAGTAATTCTGTAAGTCCTCTCGTTCCTTTTCTTAAGTTTTGAGACAACATCATTCCGAATTTTCGATATTCGGACAGATTACATCTTATACCGTATTCCTCATAACATTCTCCCTCAGAAGCTCCTCCGCTGATCTTATACATTACATTAACCATTTCTTCATAAGCTTTTTTCCTGCCGCACGCTTTAGCGGATATCTGTTCTTTCTCTTTTTGATCTTTCTCATATTCTCCGGCAATTTTAAACCATGCTTTTCTGATCGTCATTCCGGATTTGATATAAAGATTAAATTTATTAATAATTTGCGGATAGTCCAGTTTCATTTCTCTGAATTCTTTTTTCTTTTCTTCTTTCTCTTTTTGTGATGATGATATAATCACAAAAACTGCAAATCCGATTCCCATAACAAGAATTCCATATGCTCTCGTCTGAACTCCATATGCCCATATAACTTTTTTTCCGTTTACCTGTTCGGGAAGAACGATATAGTCTTTTGTTTTTGTCTTTTTATCAGCTTCTTCAACCTTTTCTTGAAGCTGCCTCATCTCTTCTTTATCAGCGCTTAATTCCGACGGAAATACTTTTGCATAAAATTCATATCGTTCTTCCTCATCTTCATATGTTAAAATCACTGTAAGTTTTATCAATGTTCCTTCTGTCGATAAATTATCCTGCTGTAAATGTCCCTGTATATCCATAACGTCATAACGATCCAGTTCCCATGAAACTTTCATATTTTTTTCCGGAACAGATGTGATTAGATTCAAGTCCGATCTTACTTCATCCAAACTTTTATTTTTTCCGAGAACAGCTTGTTCAACTTCTTTTTCAGCTTCTGAAAATGCATTTTTCAGCTCTTCTTCATCATATTTTTTCCCTGAAACCGAAATACTGATGTCTTCCTGTTTTTCATCAATCTTTACTTTCATGTTTTTGAGTTCATCTTTTCCGCTCTCATTCCGTCTTAATATTTCCCTTCCTTTCTCATCTTTTTCAAGCTTTTTCCCATTATCTTTACTATATACACATCCGAAAATAATAATCGAAATGACCGCGATCATCCCTGCTTTAACATAAACAGGATGCTTTTGGAATATTTTATTTACTGTTGCTCTGTTCATAGCCTATACCTCAATATGAATGATTTTTCTTCCAAAGCTGTACGCTGCAATATATACGATTAAACAAATTGTCATGAAACACCTCCCCGCTGCATTTTCGTATAAAACACTTAGAAATTCTCCGAATGTCAGCTTCATGTATAAAATAATAAAAAACGGAACTGCACACATAATTTCAAATTCTAATTTTTTTGAAGCGAACATCGTTTGGATTTCCTGTTCCGTATCAATCTTCCCGCTTATAATCTTTACTGCATTTCGTATGATTGAAATACTGTCTCCTCCGCTCATCTTCGCAGATGAAAATACAGTGACAAAATCTTCTGTATCCTCTTGTTTCATTCTTTCGGAAAACTGTTCCATCACGCTGACTGCCGGCATTTTCATATCAAGCTGATGTACCATTTTTCTAAATTCTTTTCTGATCCTTACATTTTCTTCATACATAGGTGCGAGATCTTTTTCTGCTTCTCTTATCGCATTTTCTACAGAGTATCCCGCTTTCAATGCCGCTCCCATTGCCTGTATCGCATTACTGAATTGAACTCTGAATTCCTTTTCTTTTTTACGGCACAAATCACGAAGTCCGTCTCTTGCATATATAACCCATATGGGAATCATAAAAAATATCGGAAGAAAAGATTCGTAAAATACATATGTGATCAAAAGGATGACCGCTATCGACTTTACTGCCAAAAAAATGTATTCTGTTTTTTTAATATCCTGCAGCCACAAGTTTTCCGGTATTTTCAAGTTCAGCAACCTTCATAATGCTTCCTTTAACTTTTTCATTTTCTGTTCCCACCTCCTTAAACTCATATAATGTTTTTGTCTGTATCTTCCCATCCTCATATCCGAGTATCTCTTCAATCATAAGAACTTTTCTCGTTTTATCCCTGATTCTTCCAAGATGAATAATAATGTCCAGAGCCGATGCAACCTGCCTTTGAATCGCCTGCAAAGGCAGGTCTATTCCCATCATCATCATCGTTTCAATTCTGTGAAGCATGTCCTTCGGGTTATTTGCATGACCGGTTGACATTGATCCGCTGTGTCCGTTCAGCATCGCCGATGAAATCATATCTACAGTCTCTTCTCCTCTGACTTCACCTACAATAATGCGATCCGGTCTCATTCTTAAAGCCGATTTGATCAGATCACGAATCGTAACTGCTCCTTCTCCTTCCAAATTCGCTTCACGCGCTTCAAGTCTGACAAGGTTTTCAACTCCCTGAATCTGAAGTTCTGCATTATCTTCTATCGTAATAATCCTTTCTTCTTTTGGGATAAAATCCGACATTGCATTCAAAAAAGTTGTTTTCCCGGCTCCTGTTCCACCGCTCACAAAAATATTATATTTTGAACGGACGATCTTCCTGATAAACTCTGCCGCTTCTTTCGTTAAACTTCCCATTTTGATCAGATCATTCATCTTAATCGCTTTTGACGGAAATTTTCTGATCGTCATGATCGGTCCGTTCACTGCCACTGGCTTTAATACAACATTTACCCTAGATCCATCAGCTAATCTTGCATCGACAATAGGTGAAGTCTCATTGACATACCTGTTTGCCTCTCCTACAATTTGCTGTATCACATCGCACAATCTTGACTCTGAGAAAAAATGTCTGTTTGTCCGATATAACTTTCCCTCTTTCTCATAAAAAATGTTCTCCGTTCCGTTCACCATAATCTCTGTAATACTGTCATCTTCAATCAAATCCTGTAATATATCCAGTCTGCGAAAAGCATTAAACAGTTCCCTGCTCAATCTGATTTTTTCACTTAAGGGGATAAATTCTTTTTTAGACTCATCCTCTAATACAGTCCTTATAATTTCCTGAAGTTCTTCTTCCTTTGTTTCTTTTGTCATATCCATGCGATGCATAACTTTCTCATACATCAATTCTGCAGATATCATACTATGTCACTTCACTCTCATCTGTCGCTTCATGGTTCGTTTTAATATGTCCGAATATCCTGCTGTTTTTAAATTTTCTTCATATTGCCTCATTTTTGCCATAGAAATTTCATCTTGTATATAAGGCGTATATATACGACTACATTTTTTCAATATGTCGTAAAGCCCCGAAACACAATCACCAAGATCAAGGATTACAGCCTTATATATGCATTGGTCCATAATCGTATCCAAAAAATAGATCCATTCTTTCTTCGTCACTTCTCTTAGATCATTCTCATTTGAGATAGGCATGATATAATCCAATTGCTTATATTGCCCTGTCATAAGGCTTGCTTTCAAACCATAATCAATTCTCTCTTGCTTTAAGTAATACAGAAGATCTCCTAAATCTTGATTTTTTTCACCTTTGAAATAAAAATCATTTCCCGAATATCCTTCCATGTTGATATAAAGAGTCGGAACTTTTTCCGATATTTTTTCGCCTAAACAAAGTGCAAACTCTGTTTTTCCGATTCTGTGTATCGGAGAATAGATACCGATCAGACCGCTTTCTTCAGGTTCGTCACGTATTCCTATTTTTCTTTTTGGAGCAGTAAAATCACTTTGAACCGCATCATATTTTTCTTCTGTTTTTTTCTGCGGCTTATGTGCGGCTTTCGCCTCTTCTTCTCCTATCCCCGATTGAATGATCTTAAGAATCTCATCTGCCGACTGATATCGGAATATCGTCGTTTCTCCCTGTTTTTCCTCTTTTTTCATACTTTCTGACAATATAAATTTCTTTTTTGCTTTTACATTCCCCCTTATTTCAGAGACGCAGTCTTCCGCAATCAAAAGAATTTCTATCTCTGCTTTTTCCGCAAACTGCTCTATCTTTTTCACATTACTGAAAAAATGAAATTGAAAACGCATTCCGAAACGTTTTACTAATATGCTTAATAAATGTTCCGCATATTCTTTCTGCACATCACAAATCAAAAAATTACCTGCAATGCCTTTATATTGTTTTTCCGTCATAATTTGAATTTTGCCGTGAACTATACAGCACGAATAAAAATATACGATATCCGGTCTTTTTTACTCCCGGATTTTTGAATATCTGCTTTCCCTCAAAAACAGATGTTCCAACAGTTGATCTCTGTCGGTAAAATGCATTATAAACAGCAGATTCTATTTTGTCTACAACAAATTTTAAATCTGCTGTTTTTTGTAAAAAACTCACAAAATCTGATAACAAACAATCCCATAAAGCAGTCCAACCCCAGGAATTCCAAGCATTCCCGATGTCAAAAAAGAGACTGCATTCAAACCTACATTAATTGAAGATTCAGGTGGAATAACGTATTGATTTATAAAAAAAATAAGCGCCATTCCTATCACCGCACGGATCATAAAATTCACTGCCATGTACAAAACTTTCTTTCCCAGTTGTCCCGCTCCCTTTCTTTTTACGTATTACCTTTTTACTTTAATACTTTTTATAAATTATTTTATTCTATATCATCACCCATTATTACATCGTATTCTTAATAGAACATCATCCGTACTTCTGTTCGCAGCGCCGCAAAAAAAGACCGACAATGAACTTTTTTTCAATCTATTTATCGCAAACTTCTAACGATTGAAAAATCAGTTCATTATCGATCTTTTCACACAGATTAAACTATTTATCAACAATGTTTTCTCTGTTTTTATTTGTTTTCCACATCATCTGATACGTTATCTTCTGAATTATCCACTATAATTTCAGATGTATTTTCCGGCGAGTCGTCCTCTTCTTTGATTTCAACTTCTTCACCGTCAATTTCCGCTGAAGCTGTTCTTACTTTTGCTACACTTGCCACTCTTTCTTTCTCAGGAAGATTAATCAATTTTACTCCTGATGTTATTCTTCCATATTGAGAAATATCAGAACATTTCATTCGGATTACGATTCCTTCTGTATTGATGATCATGATCTCGCTTTCTTCATCTACAGCTTTCATACCGACTACATTTCCGGTCTTTTCCGTAATCTTATAGCATTTCACGCCTTTTCCGCCGCGATTTTGTTTTGTGAATTCTTCCATACTTGTACGTTTTCCCATACCTTTTTCCGAAACAATCAGCATATCTTTGCCCTGACTGCTCATCTGCATACCGATGATTTCATCATTATCGCTCAAATTCATTCCTCTGACACCCATAGAAACACGGCCTGTGGAACGAACGTCTTTTTCGTTGAACCGGATACACTGTCCATATTTTGTAACAAGAAGAATATCCTGTGCATTATCTGTTACTTTTACTTCGATTAAAAGATCGTCTTCCCTTAATGAGATTGCCGCAAGTCCGGTCTTTCTCACGTTCATATAATCTTGGATCGGAGTCTTTTTAACAAGACCTTTCTTTGTTGCCATAAACAGATACTTTCCGTCTTCATATTCTTTGATCGGAATTGTCGCCGTAATTTTTTCATCCGGCATAAGCTGAAGTAAATTAATAACAGCCGTTCCTCTTGCCGTTCTTCCAGCTTCCGGTATCTCATATGCTTTCAGCCTGTACACACGACCTTTATTTGTGAAGAACATAATATAATGATGGCTCGTTGTAACAAATAATTCTCTTATAAAATCTTCTTCAAGCGTCTGCATTCCTTTAATTCCTTTGCCACCTCTGTTCTGGCTCTTGAACGTATCCATGCTCATCCGCTTAATATATCCCATATTTGTCACAGTAATGACAACATTTTCTCTCGGAATCAAATCCTCCATCGAAATGTCAAATTCATCATAGCCGATATGAGTTCTTCTTTCATCTCCGTATTTTTCGGAAATAACAAGAATTTCTTTTCTTATAACTCCGAGAAGAAGTTTTCTGTCCGCAAGAATTGCCCTATATTCTTCGATTTTTTTCATCAATTCAGCATATTCCGCTTCCAGTTTTTCTCTTTCCAAACCTGTAAGAGCACGCAGACGCATATCCACGATTGCCTGTGCCTGCACTTCTGAAAGATCAAATCGAGAGATCAACTCTGCTTTTGCTTCCTGAACATTTTTCGATCCACGAATAATCTTGATTACTTCGTCAATATTATCTAAGGCAATGAGCAATCCCTGCAAAATATGAGCTCTTTCTTCCGCCTTATTCAGATCGTATTTTGTTCTTCTTGTAACAACTTCTTCCTGATGCTTTAGATAATATTTCAGCATATCAAGAATGTTCATGACTTTCGGCTCATTATTTACAAGTGCAAGCATGATCACTCCGAACGTATCCTGAAGCTGTGTATGTTTATAAAGTTGATTTAGAATAACATTTGGATTTACATCACGGCGAAGTTCGATACAGATACGCATTCCTTCCCTGCTTGACTGATCGCTTAAATCCGTAATTCCATCTACTTTTTTGTCTCTTACAAGTTCTGCTATTTTTTCAATAAGACGTGCCTTATTTACCATAAACGGAAGTTCTGTAACGATAATTCTGTTTTTTCCGTTCTGCATCGGCTCGATATTTGTCACAGCTCTTACTCTGATTTTTCCGCGGCCTGTCCTATATGCTTCTTCTATTCCTCTCGTACCGAGTATCTCTGCCCCTGTAGGGAAATCAGGTCCTTTGATAATTTGAAGAATATCTTCAATCGAAGTTTCTCCGTTTTCATCAATCTGATCGTCTATGATCTTTACAACGGCATTGATGACTTCACGCAGATTATGCGGAGGAATATTGGTTGCCATACCAACCGCGATACCTGACGTACCATTTACAAGAAGATTAGGAAATCTTGACGGAAGTACAACAGGTTCTTTCTCTGTCTCGTCAAAGTTCGGGACAAAATCAACCGTATCTTTATTGATGTCCGCCGTCATTTCCATTGAAATTTTACTTAAACGTGCTTCTGTATAACGCATCGCGGCAGCTCCGTCTCCGTCGACAGAACCAAAATTTCCGTGACCGTCAACAAGAGGATATCTTGTTGACCATTCCTGTGCAAGATTTACTAAAGCCCCGTATATAGAACTGTCTCCATGAGGGTGATATTTACCCATTGTATCTCCGACGATACGGGCACATTTACGATGCGGTTTATCCGGACCGTTATTCAACTCGATCATGGAATACAAAATTCTTCTTTGCACCGGCTTCAGTCCGTCTCTTACATCCGGAAGAGCTCTTGCCGCAATAACGCTCATCGCGTAATCAATGTAGGAAGTTTCCATTGTCTTTTTCAAATCGACTTCATGGACTTTGTCAAAAATATTATCTTCCATTCTTTATCTCCTTTTTACTGATTAAATTCATAGAATTACTTTTAGTTTGCTTCCGCTCCTATCCGGTAAGAAAATCTTCGTTCCTTGATTTTCTTACCGGTTTGGCATTTCCAATGCCAAACCATAGAATTGCTTTTCTGTAAAAAATCAAGTAAACCTGATTTTTTACCTCAATCAATTCCATGAATAGTCGCTGTAAAGTGCTATATATCCAAATTTTTAACGTATTTTGCGTTTTCTTCTATGAATTCGCGTCTTGGTTCTACTTTATCTCCCATGAGAGTCGTAAATGTGAGATCGAGTTCAGATGACGTTTCTTCATCCATCGTTACACGCAGCAAAATTCTATGTTCAGGATCCATTGTTGTTTCCCATAACTGGTCTGCATCCATCTCACCCAGACCTTTATATCTCTGAATTTTATTATTACTGTCTCGTCCTACTTCTGTAAGTATCTGATTTAATTCTTCGTCGCTGTATGCATACCATACTTTTTTATTTTTTTCCAGCTTATAAAGAGGTGGCTGTGCAAGATATACATAACCTTCTTTGATAAGATCGGGCATGAAACGATAAAGAAACGTCAACAGCAATGTGCTTATATGTGCTCCGTCTACATCGGCATCGGTCATAATAATGATTTTATGATATCTTAATTTTGAAATATCAAAGTCTTCATGAATTCCGGTTCCGAATGCAGTTATCATAGCTTTAATCTCGGCATTTGCATATATTTTATCGAGACGCGCCTTTTCTACATTCAAAATTTTTCCTCGAAGAGGAAGGATTGCCTGTGTGGCACGATCACGAGCCGTCTTCGCCGAACCTCCGGCGGAATCTCCCTCTACGATGTATATTTCACAATTTACAGGATCTTTGTCGGAACAGTCTGCAAGTTTTCCCGGCAAAGACATTCCTTCCAACGCCGATTTTCTTCTCGTAAGATCTCTTGCTTTTCTTGCAGCTTCTCTTGCCCGCTGAGCCATAACTGATTTTTCAACCGTAATTTTGGCAACGCTTGGATTTTGTTCCAGAAAAATTTCAAGCTGAGTAGACAGAATACTGTTTACCGCACCTCTTGCCTCGCTGTTTCCAAGCTTTTGTTTCGTCTGACCTTCAAATTGAGGATCTTCGATCTTCACGCTTACGATTGCAGTAAGCCCTTCTCTGATATCGTCTCCGGAAAGATTCGGTTCGCTATCTTTAAGCAGTTTATTTTTCCTTGCATAATCATTAAACGTCTTTGTAAGAGCGCCTCTGAATCCCTCGATATGAGTTCCGCCCTCCGGCGTTGTAATATTATTTACAAAACCATAAGTATTTTCACTGTAAGAATCGTTATGCTGCATCGCAATTTCCACTGCAACGCCGTCTTTCATCCCTTCACAGTAAATGATCTGCTCGTAAAGCGGAGTTTTACTTTTATTCAAATATGTGACAAACTCTTTGATTCCGCCTTCATAGTGGAACGTATGCTCTCGTAATTCTTCGCCTCTCCAGTCTCTTAATACAATCTTCAGACCTTTTGTTAAAAACGCCATTTCCCTGAAACGCTGTTTCAACGTATCATAATCAAACACCGTATCGTCAAATATTTCTGCATCCGGGAAAAACGTAACCGTCGTTCCTGTGCGATCAGGTTCACATTCGCCGACCACTTTTAATTTATATACAACTTTTCCTCTTTCATAACGTTGCTTGTATATCTGACCGTCATGATATATTTCTACTTCAAGCCATTCCGAAAGTGCGTTTACTACAGATGCACCTACTCCGTGAAGTCCTCCGGATACTTTGTATCCTCCTCCGCCGAATTTTCCTCCTGCATGAAGTACAGTAAATACAACTTCAACTGCCGGAAGTCCCGCTTTGTGATTAATACCGACCGGAATACCTCTTCCGTTATCACACACTGTAACAGAATTATCTTTGTTAATATTTACTTGTATTTCATCGCAATATCCCGCCAGAGCTTCGTCTACGGAATTATCCACGATCTCATATACAAGATGGTGAAGTCCTCTCGTAGAAGTGCTGCCGATATACATACCGGGCCTTTTCCTTACGGCTTCCAGACCTTCCAGTATCTGGATCTGATCCGCTCCATATTCCGCGTCAAATTCTGTACTTGATGCACCCATGTAATACCCTCCTAATTTGCATTTACTGCATGTCCGTTCTTTATGTGAAATATCTTGTTAATAGAAAATCTGTGATTGACAAACTCATCCAGCCCTGTGCATGTTATGATCGTCTGTATATTATCGATACTATCCAATAAATAGTTTTGCCGATGTTTGTCCAGTTCAGACAATACATCGTCAAGAAGCAGGATAGGCGTATCATTTAATTCTTCTTTTACAAGTTCAATTTCAGATAATTTCAGCGATAAAGCCGCTGTTCTTTGCTGTCCCTGCGAACCGAATTTCCGAATATCCAGTCCCGCATCTGTCGTAAAACAGATATCGTCTCTGTGCGGACCGACTGTCGTACTCTTCATTCGCAGATCACGTTCCCTATATTTGCTCAAAGCAGTTTCAAACGTTATATTTCCGAGACTGCTCTCATATGTCAATGTGATCCGCTCTTTTCCTCCCGTCAGCTTGTAATGAATATCGGCAATAATATCATTGACCTGTTTTATAAACTGTTTACGCCGCTCTAATATTTTTTTTCCATATTCCGCAAGCTGCATGTCCCATATATCTAATGTCTCTATCAGATTTCTCTGTCCGTATATATCTTTTAACAAGGAATTTCTCTGATTAATGATTCGATTATAGTTAGAAAGATTATTGAGATAAATTTTATCGAGCTGTGAAAGTTCCAGATCAATAAATCTTCTTCTCCCTGCCGGTCCTTCTTTTATGATGTTCAGGTCTTCCGGTGAAAAGAACACAAAATGAACAATCCCGAAAAGTTCACCTGCTCTTCTGATCGGAACTTTATCGATGGCAATCCCTTTTGGACTGTTTTTCTTAAGATGCATGTCTATCTGAAAATCTATGTTCCTTTTCTCAATGATCGTCTCTATATGTGACTCATCATACCCGAATTGAATGACATCTCTGTCTTTCGTTCCCCTGTGAGACTTTGTTGTGCCCGATAAATATAAAGCTTCCAGTATATTCGTTTTTCCCTGAGCATTATCACCATACAGAATATTTGTCTTCGGATCAAATTTCAGATCAAGAAGATCATAATTTCTGTAATTTTTAAGCTTCAAAGATTTGATAACCATAACTTTCCCATCTAATTTATTTTACACGCTTTTTACATTTTTTTCAATGTTCGGATTCACCCTTTATTGTTTGACCGTCAACTCATTTTCTTCGTAAGATACAACGTCGTTCGGATACAGTTTACGACCTCTTCTCGTCTCAACTTCTCCGTTTACACTGACAAATCCGTCTTGTATTACTTCTTTTGCCTGCCCGCCGTTCTCAACAAATCCGGCTGCTTTTAAAACCTGTCCGAGCCGGATAAATTCTTCTCCGGCTCTCAAATGAAAAAATTCCATATTTTACTCCTTTTATACTGCTGCGTTAAAATTTACAGGAAGAATAAGATAAATATAACTTTGTGCCTCGTCTTTTATGAAACACGGCGCCTTTGCATTCATGAAATAAAGATCTACTTCTTCATCTTCGATCACTCGGAGCGCCTCGATCAAAAACTTCGGATTAAATCCGATAAGAAGGTCTTTGCCTTCTTTGATACACATAATATCTTCATCCATTGAACCGACCTGTGATTTTATTTTAAATTCCATTGATTCGTCTCTGATATCGATAATAAGCGGTTTTTTGTCTCCTTCTTTGATAAGCAAGGTAGCGCGGTCGATACATTCAAGAAGCTCTCTTTTATTTATTTTTACTTTCGTTTCATAATCGCTTGAGAGCATCTGATCTATACGGAAATATTCTCCTTCTATCAGTCTTGATACTACGATCGTCCTGTCGAATTCAAATACGATATGATTTTTCGTAAATGAAATATCTACATCGGCTTCTGCTTCCCCGCCTATGATCTTACTGATTTCCTGAAGTGTTTTTCCGGGAACGATTACCTTTTTAGGCGCATAAGAATCTTTCAGTTCTATTTTTCTGATTGAAATTCTATGACCGTCAAGTGATACGACTTTCAAAATATTATCTTCGATTTCAAAAAGTTCTCCTGTCATCATTTTATTCGTATCGCTGTCGGCGATCGAAAAGATCGTCTGACGGATTACTTCTTTTAGTGTAAACTCCGACACTGTTATAAAATCATCTTTCTCAATGTTCGGAAGATAAGAAAATTCATCTCCCGGAAGTGATGCGATTTTAAATTTTGCTTTTCCACCTGTGATAAGCGCCTGATTATCGCCTTGTGTATCTATGATAATTTCGTTGTCGGGAAGTTTCCTGACGATCTCTGCAAATATTTTTGCGTTAAGAGCCAAAATACCTCTTTCAATGATCTCTCCATCTATAGACGTTTCGATTCCAAGTTCCATATCGTTAGCTGTAAGTTTAATGACGTCTGTAGATGCGTCTATTAAAATACATTCGAGAATTGGCATCGTTGTTTTTGACGGAACAGCTTTGGAAACGATACTCACTCCTTTTGCCAGATTCTGTTTTGTGCATATGATTTTCATAAAAAAGTAACTCCTTTCGATCTGTGTGGAAAAGTCAGACGCGCACGAAATAATATAGATTTATATAAAATCAATTCCGCATTCGTCGTATTAGAGGCTGTGAATAAGTTGAAAACCATCTCAACCCCTTGAAAAATCAAGGTTTTCTGCTTGTGATAACTGTGTGGGATTCGAGTTGAAACGATGAGGAAAGTGTGGGTATAAATCTGAACCTCTTCAGGTCGATATTATGTTATTCACATCTTTTCCCATAGTTTTTAAGAAGTAATCTACATAGTTATCCACAATTATATCGGATTTATCTTCTTTTTTATAATGTTGACGGTATTATTAAGAGCTTCATCGGTTTTTAATTCGTTTTCGATCTTCTTAACGCCGTGATTGACAGAAGCATGGTCTTTTCCGCCTAAGATAGCGCCAATCGCCTTAAGAGGCGTATCCGTCAGAGTACGGCAAAGATACATGATGATCTGTCTTGGAAGGACGATTTCTGCATTTCGCTTCTTTCCTTTTAACTCTGAAATCGGAATATTAAAGTGTTCAGATACAATATCAATGATAAGTTCAGGCGTCACCTCTCGGTTATTATCCGGAGAGATCATATCCTTTAACGCCTCCGCCGCAAGCGGGATATCGATCTTTTTATTTTCAAGGTTAGAAAGAGCGATCAGCTTATTAAGAGAGCCTTCCAATTCACGAATATTCGATTTGATATTATTGGCAATATATTGCATAACATCGTCCGGAATATGGTATTTTTCAAGTCCGTCAAGTTCTTCTTTTTTTCTTAGAATTGCCATTCTTGTCTCATAATCAGGCGACGAGATATCGGCAATAAGTCCCCACTCAAATCTTGTCCTAAGACGGGCTTCAAGTGTCTCGATATCTTTCGGGGGTTTATCACTTGATATGATAATCTGTTTTCCCGATACATGAAGATGATTAAAAGTATGGAAGAATTCTTCCTGTGTACTTTCTTTTCCTATTATAAACTGAATATCGTCGATTAAAAGAACGTCGTTATTTCTGTACTTTTCACGGAATTTTGTCATGGCAAGTTCACTTCCCGTTTTACCGGCTTTCAAAGCGTCGATCAATTCATTCGTGAAAGTTTCACTTGTAACGTACAATACTTTTTTAGACGGATCGTTTGCAAGTATAAAATGAGCGACGGAATGCATAAGATGAGTTTTACCTAATCCGACGCCTCCGTATATAAAGAGAGGATTGTAAATCTCTCCGGGTGATTCCGCAACTGCAAGTGAAGCGGCATGCGCGAAATTGTTGTTACTTCCGACTACGAAAGTATCAAATGTATATTTTGGATTCAGGTTCGCTTTTTCATAAATCGCGTTAACACGGTTTTTCTTAATAATATTTTCCTTTTTTTCCTGAATAACCGCTTCATTGTCTGTAACAAAAGCAACTTCAAATTCAATTCCGGTTACTTCCGCAATGCAGACTTTAAAAGGAAGAAGATATTTTTCTTCGATATGTTCAAGGCTTGCCCTTAGTTGGACGAGAATATAAACGGTATTGTCCTTTACTTCATAAACTGTCAAAGGCGCAATCCAAGTAGTATAAGAAATATTAGATGAGCAGTATTCAAGTTTCATCTTATTTAATATCAAATCCCAGTTTTGTTCTACAATATTCATCAAAAGTAACTCCTAATCAATAGAATAGAGAGATATAAAGGCAGAATCTCTCTATTACATTTTACATCAAAAGCGGTTCTTAGGCAATGAGAAATAATGTGTATAACTTTATTCACAACAATAATCTGCGTAATATAGACGTTTTTTTGAAAAAAATTGTTTTATTCACAGCTTATCCCAAAGTTTTTAACAAGTTATCCACATAAAAAACGAAAATTTTCCCCATTCTGTGAATAACTTTTGGAAAAGTCAAAATAACTTGCATTATTTTAACAATTCAGCTTTTGTTATTTGTAAAACTGTGATGTATGCTTATTATAGTAGCGTTATTGCAAAATATTTCTATGAAACCCTTGATTTTGCTTGACTTATAGCAGGTTTCTTACTATAATTAAGAGCAGTGTTTTTTCAAATTATAATAAGAAAAGGTTAAATTTGATAAAAGCGCGGAAAAAAAACGTTAATTATTGTGAATACTTTATTATAAGGTATATCAGAAAAGAGGAGGTGTATTTGATATGAAAATGACATTTCAGCCGAAAAAAAGATCCAGATCTAAAGTTCACGGATTCAGAGCAAGAATGAGCACACCGGGCGGAAGAAAAGTATTAGCTGCCAGAAGAGCAAAAGGAAGAAAACAGTTATCAGCTTAGGCCGCATATATGTGGCCTTTTCTTCTATTTATTTTTATTAAGCAGTCAGGACAGACTGAAGAAGAGGTTTTGAATGAAATTTTCCCAGTCTTTAAAGAAAAACAGAGATTTTCAGAATGTTTATAAAAAGGGAACGTCTTTTGCAAACAGTTATCTTGTTATGTACATTTTAGAAAATGGACTTCAGGAAAACCGAATAGGGATATCGGTAAGTAAAAAAGTCGGAAACAGTGTTGTCAGACATCATCTGACCAGACTGATAAGAGAGAGTTACAGACTGTCGGAAGAACATTTCCGTTGTGGAATAGATATAGTTGTAATTGCAAGAACAAGTGCCAAAGGAAGAAATTATCATGAGATTGAGAGCGCACTGATCCACCTCGGAAAGCTTCATAAAATATATAAATAATTAAAAGGAAGTGGCGCGGATGAAGCAGGTGATGTTATGGCTGATCCGGTTTTACAGAAAGTATTTATCCGGTATGAAAGGATACAGCACATGTAAGTATTATCCCACATGTTCCCAGTATGGGATCGAGGCGATAGAAAAATACGGTGCGGTTAAAGGCGGTGCACTGACCGTCTGGAGAATCCTGCGCTGCAATCCGTTTTCAAAAGGCGGGTATGATCCGGTACCTTAAGGAGGACAAGTAATGGAAATTTTTGTAATGTCGGCTGCAGGAATTTATGACTGGCCGATCATTAAGCAAGTATCATGGCTGTTAGGTCAGGTCATGAACGGAATCTACAACGCGTTGAGCGCAATCGGAATTGAAAATATCGGTGTGGCGATTATCGTATTTACGATTATCGTATATACGCTTCTTCTTCCGCTTACGATCAAACAGCAGAAGTTTACAAAGATGTCGGCAGTAATGCAGCCGGAGATTCAGAAGATCCAGAAAAGATATGCAAATAAAAAGGATCAGGCTTCCATGCTGAAACAGCAGGAAGAGATGAATATGGTTTACGATAAATATGGTCTGAAGATGTCAAGCGGATGTCTTCCTTCATTATTGCAGCTCGTATTCCTGTTCGGACTTTATCCGGTAGTACAAAATATTCCGGAATATGTTACAAAAGTAAGAAACGTATATATACCTCTTGTTGAGAAAATCCAGGCAACAACAGGATATGAGAAGATTATGTCATCTCTTGCGACAGGTCTTGTTCCGGGAGCTGAATCATTAGATTATACTAAAGCGGGCAATATGATCGAAGTGATGTATAAATTCCAAAGTTCCACATGGAATGAGCTGGTCGATAAGATGCCGAAACTTGAAAGCGTTGTAAATAATACTATGTCAGAAGTTTCTCATCTGAATAACTTTTTGGGAGTCGATATAGGAGCACATCCGTGGAATCTTCTTACAGATGCTTTGGCGGCGGCTTCGATCGCAGGAGTTATTATCGCAGTACTGATTCCGGTACTTGCAGGTTTGACACAGTTTATCAGCGTGAAACTTTCACAGGCAGGCGCAGGTGGAGCGGCAATGAGTGATGATAATCCGATGGCAGCTTCCATGAAGACAATGACTTATACAATGCCGTTGATCTCTGTTGTATTCGGTTTTACACTCCCGGCAGGACTTGGTTTATACTGGGTAGCCAGCGCGGCTGTACGAAGCGTTCAGCAGCTTGCGGTAAATAAATATTTGTCGAAAAAGAGTATTGATGATATTATAAAAGAAAATCAGGAAAAAGCGAAAAAGAAACGCGAGAAAAAAGGTACTTCGGCAGAAGAAATCAATAAGATGGCAACAACAAGTACCCGGAACGTAGGAACATCTTCTTCTAAGGCAAAGGGAAGAGCAATCGATGCCGAAAAAGAAGAAAAGATCAGAAAAGCACAGGAACTTGCGAAAAATGCAAAACCCGGAAGTCTTACATCAAAGGCAAATCTTGTAAATAAATATAACAGCGGTGTAAAAACAGAAGAAGTGATTCCGGAGAAGCAGGATAATAAAAAGAAGAAGTAAACTGTTTGCGGGAAAGGAATGAATGGTATGAAAGGTAGTATCAGAGTATCTGCGAAAACTTTGGACGATGCGATTACAGAAGCGTTGATTCAATTAGGTGTTACAAGCGACAGACTTGAATATAATGTCATTGAAAAAGGAAGCGCAGGTTTTCTTGGAATCGGTATGAAACAGGCTGTGATCGAAGCGTGGAAAAAAGAAGATAAAGAAGAAGAAGAGTTTCTGAAAGCTGTCGAAGAAACAATAAGAGAGAATCCCGTAAAAGAGTATTTTGCAAAAGAAGACAATGTAAAAGAAGATGATGTAAAAGAACATCAGGCAGAAGAAGCAGCGAAAAAGGAAGAAGCTGTGCGGGAAGAAAAGACAGAAAAAGAAGAAGCTTCAGCAAATGCAAAAGAAGAAAAGTCAGAGCCGGTATCTGTAAAAGAAAAAGAGCTTCTTGCAAAAGTAGAAGATGAGACGATCAGATATGTAGAGCAGTTTGTAAAAGACACATTAAAAGCGATGGATATGGATGTTGAGATCACATCGTCAATCGACAAAGACGGAGCTCTTTATGTTGATATGAAAGGTGAGAATATGGGAATTCTTATCGGTAAGAGAGGACAAACTCTTGATTCCCTTCAATATCTTGCAAACCGCGTTGCAAACAAACATCAGTCAGGTTATGTAAGAGTGAAACTCGATACAGAAAATTATCGTGCAAGAAGAGAAGAGACATTAAAACATCTTGCGAAAAATATTGCACATAAGGTAAAAAGGAACAGAAGACCTGTTATACTTGAGCCGATGAACCCGTATGAAAGAAGGATTATTCATTCCACACTGCAGTCAGATCCATATGTAACGACACACAGTGAAGGTGAAGAGCCGTACAGAAAAGTTGTAGTTACATTAAAAAGATAATTAAATAAAATAAAAGACGTCTGATAGTTTGCGGATATCGTGAAACGTCAGGCGTTTTTTTGTGAATAAATAAGTGGATAAATAAGCTGACGTTTACGGAAATGTTTTAAGTTGACGAATGGGAACTTTCAATCTAAAATAAAATGTAATGCTTTATTTTTAGTTTGCGGGAAGTTAAGTATTAAATTAAGAAATCGGGAGAACGGGATAAAATGAGAAAAGAAACGATCGCAGCCATATCGACCGGAATGACAAACTCGGGAATAGGAATTGTGAGAATCAGCGGAGAGGAAGCTGTTTTAGTTGCAGACCGTATTTACAGAGGTAAGAAAAAGCTTTGTGAAGTAAAAAGCCATACGATAAATTATGGATATATTGTAGACAGAGAAATATCTTCGGCAGAAAAGAAATCGGAAGAAGTAATAGACGAGGTTCTTGTAACTGTGATGAAAGCTCCCGGAACATTTACAGGAGAAGATACCGTGGAGATAAATTGTCACGGCGGAACATTTGTTGTAAAAAAAGTGTTGGAACTCGTGTTAAAAAACGGGGCAAGTCCTGCCGAACCGGGAGAATTTACAAAGAGGGCATTTTTAAACGGAAAGATGGATCTTTCACAGGCTGAAGCGGTTATAGATGTAATCAATTCCGAAAACGAATATGCACTTCAAAGTTCTGTCAGCCAGCTAAAAGGAAGCGTAAAAAAGAAGATTAATGATATAAGAGAAAAAATTATTTATCATACGGCATTTATAGAGACAGCGCTTGATGATCCGGAGCATATCAGCGTAGATGGATATTCCGATACTTTGCGCAGTTCGGCGGAAGAGATTATTCAGGAATTGGAACGACTGATTCATTCGGCAGATGACGGTCGCGTGATAAAAGAAGGAATCAAAACGGTGATTGTCGGAAAACCGAACGCAGGAAAATCGTCACTTTTGAATGTTCTTGCAGGACATGAGAGAGCAATCGTAACAGATATAGAAGGAACAACGAGAGATGTATTAGAAGAGACGATCAAATTAGGCGTACTCAACTTAAATGTTGTCGATACGGCAGGAATCCGCCAGACAGAAGATCTGATTGAAAAAATCGGCGTAGATAAAGCGTTAGAATATGCAGAGACAGCAGATCTGATCATTTATGTAGTCGATGCATCGAGAAGTCTGGATGAAAATGATGAGAAGATCATTAATATGATCAGTGACAAAAAGTCGATTGTTTTATTAAATAAATCAGATATCGACACTGTGATTTCGGCAGAACATATAAAAGAAAAAGTTTCAAATATTCCGATCATCTCAATATCTGCAAAAGAAGAAAGAGGAATCAAAGACCTGGAAGATAAAGTGAAAGAGATGTTTTTAAAAGGCGACATTTCATTTAATGATCAAGTGTATATATCAAATGTTCGTCAGAAAAACGCTCTGTTGGAAGCTCTCGAAAGTATGAAAAAGGTAATAAGAAGTATCGATGATAATATGCCGGAAGATTTTTATTCGATCGATTTGATGGATGCGTATGAAAGTCTCGGGTATATTACGGGAAATTCAGTAGGAGAAGACTTGATAAATGAAATATTCAGCAAATTCTGTATGGGAAAATAAAGATCAATATGATATTGCGGTTGTAGGAGCGGGACACGCAGGATGTGAAGCAGCGCTGGCGTGCGCCCGGTTAGGATTTAAAACGGTAATGTTTACGGTAAGTGTAGACAGTATTGCATTGATGCCGTGTAATCCGAATATAGGGGGAAGTTCAAAAGGACATCTTGTAAAAGAAATCGATGCCCTCGGCGGAGAAATGGGAAAGGTGATCGACAAGACATTTATACAGTCGAAAATGTTAAATCAGTCAAAAGGTCCGGCAGTTCACTCTCTTCGTGCACAGGCAGATAAATCCGACTATAGCAAAGAGATGCGGAGGGTTTTGGAAGAACAGGACAATCTTGATATCCGTCAGATGGAAGTGACGGATATTATAGCAGACGATCCGAATGAATCTGGAATTCGGAAAATAAAAGGGGTTCAGACATATTCGGGGGCTATATATCCGTGTAAAGCCGTTATTTTGTGTACAGGCACATATTTAAAAGCCCGCTGCATTTACGGAGAAATAAGTACGCAGACAGGTCCTAACGGGCTGCAGAGCGCAAATTATCTTACCGACAGTTTGAAATCACTTGGAATTAAGATGTATAGATTTAAAACGGGAACTCCTGCAAGAATTGATAAAAACTCAATCGATTTTACAAAGATGGAAGAACAAAAAGGTGATGAAAGAGTCGTGCCTTTTTCTTTTACGACAGATCCGGAAGACGTTCAGATCGATCAAGTGTCATGCTGGCTTACATATACAAACGAAACGACGCACGAAATCATTCGGGAAAATCTGGACAGATCGCCGCTGTTTTCCGGTGCGATTGAAGGAACAGGACCGAGATATTGTCCGTCGATAGAAGATAAAGTAGTAAAATTCCCAGATAAAAACAGACATCAGGTCTTTATTGAGCCGGAAGGAATCCATACAAATGAAATGTATGTCGGCGGAATGTCGAGTTCATTACCGGAAGACGTTCAGTATGCAATGTATAGAAGTGTTCCGGGTTTGGAACATGCAAAGATCGTAAGAAATGCATATGCGATCGAGTATGATTGTATAGATGCAAGGCAGTTAAAAAGTACGTTGGAATTTAAAAATATAGAAGGATTATTCAGCGGCGGGCAGTTTAACGGAAGTTCGGGATATGAAGAAGCTGCGGCACAGGGAATCGTAGCCGGAATTAATGCGGCAAGAAAATTGCAGGGAAAAGAAGGAATTGTCATTGACAGATCACAGGGGTATATAGGTGTTTTAATCGATGATCTCGTTACAAAAGAGAGTCGCGAGCCATATCGGATGATGACGTCAAGAGCAGAGTACAGACTTTTGCTCAGACAGGATAATGCAGACCAAAGATTAACAAAATTAGGATATGAGATAGGCCTTATCAGCGAAGAAAGATACGAGAAACTGCTTGAAAAAGAACGGTTGATCGAAGAAGAAATACATCGGGTGGAACGGGTAAATATCGGAACGTCGGAAGAAGTTCAGAATCTGTTAAAAACATATGAAAGCACCCCGTTAACATCAGGAACAACTCTTGCGGAACTGATCAGAAGACCTGAATTATCGTATGAAAAACTTGCTCCGATAGACAAAAACAGAAAAAATCTTCCCGGAGACGTGGCACAGCAGGTTGATATTAACATTAAATACGACGGGTATATAAAACGTCAGATGCGTCAAGTGGAACAATTTAAAAAATTGGAAAATAAAAAGATACCGGAAGATATAAATTATGATGAAATAAAAAGTCTCCGTATAGAAGCAAAACAGAAATTAAATCAGATCCGTCCTGCATCGATAGGACAGGCATCCAGAATATCAGGAGTATCTCCGGCAGATGTATCGGTTCTTCTTGTTTATTTAGGAAGCAGATGAGAAGTATTTAGAATGTAGATAGAGAATAAAATATAAAATAGATTTTATATTTGTATGAAGTATTATCATTAAAAGCTCTGTTCTATTATAAATAGAACAGAGCTGAAAAGTGGAACAGTTAAAAGAGGAAAAGATGATGGCAGAAAAAAGTAAGTTTGAAGAAGAACTTGAAAAATTGAATATTAATCTTACAGAACATCAGAAAGAGCAGTTTGATCGCTATTATGAAATGCTCGTAGAATGGAATAATGTAATGAATCTGACAGGAATTACCGATTATGACGAGGTAAATCTGAAACATTTTACAGATAGTCTGACGCTTGTAAGAAATATAGATATGAATAAGATAGATGCGGTAATAGATATAGGAACAGGAGCAGGTTTTCCCGGACTTCCGATAAAGATAGCGTTTCCGCATATTCACGTTGTTTTGCTTGATTCATTAAATAAAAGAATAAAATTCTTAAATGCAGTTATAGAAGAATTAGATCTTGCAGACGTCGAAACACTTCACGGAAGAGCGGAAGATTATGCGAAAAGAAAGGAATACAGAGAACAGTTTGATCTTTGCGTATCGAGAGCTGTTGCAAATTTATCAACTTTGAGTGAGTATTGTATTCCTTTTGTAAAAAGAAACGGATATTTTGTTTCATATAAAAGCGGCTCATCTGATGAAGAAATTCAACAGGCAGAAAAGGCAGTGAATATACTTGGCGGAAAAATCGAAAAAACAGACAAATTTTTATTACCGGAAACAGATATGGGAAGGGCGCTTGTAAATATTAAAAAGATTAAAATTACACCGGCAAAATATCCGAGGAAGGCCGGAATGCCTTCAAGAGAGCCGTTATAACATGTCGGCATATAAAGGTTGCGCATAAAAATATTATAAAAACGGAAATACAAGAAAAAGAGAGAATATATAACTAAAAGTGAGCATATATAACTAAAAAATGTGAATAAGTATAATTGAGGAATAAATAAAAACGCCGGAATACGGCGTTTTTATTTATTAAAATTTAAATTTTAAAAAGTATTCTATAAAATGAATTTAAAAAGATAAATTTATGAATGTCATATATTGATAAGCTATTTCTCTAAGAGCGGTTTTACTATTTCAATAAATTCATCCGATTTTTCCACATGAGGAAGCATTTTAGCATGATCTATTCCGATGATTTCTATCTCCGGAATTTGATTTTGATATTGGTTTGCGGAAAGAATATTTTCAGGATTATCATTTCCTATAATAATTGTAATTTTATTTTTTAATTTGCCCAGACAAAAAGAAATATTTGCATTTGTATAACCCAATTTCTGACAGGCGTATACATATTTTGAATGAGATTTATTTCTGTGCGATGATTCAAAACATCCTAATATATCTTTTTCATTTACTTTGTTTTGATTGTAGAAATATGCGGAAGTAAATCTCTCGTATATAATGGATTTTCTTGTTTTTATGTTATATATAAAAGTACCTATAACAGGCATATATAGTATGTTTTTTAATAATTTGCTCTGTTTAGAAGGAACTTTTGCAAGTGAAACTAAGCTTTGAGGATTTATCATTATAATACGATCGATTAAGGTGTCGTCATTTGCACATGTCATTAAAACAAAAGGAGAGGAGTCCCGCGAAACAATGACGTCTGTTTTTTCACCTATTACATTTTTGATAAAATCGGTAAGCAGCTGCACATATAAAAAGTTAGTATATGTTAAGATCGGACGTTCAGAACAACCACATCCAAGCAAATCAATAGAATATACAGTGTTTGTTGCTGAAAAGTGATCTATGATCTTATTCCATTCATGAGAAGATGAGAAAACATTAAAATTGTGTATAAGAAGAAGAGGCGTTCCTGCCCCTTTCTTTTTATAAGAAATTTTTCCGTATTTCCAATCATAGACGTTATAATCATCTGCACCAAGAAGATTATCAGCAGTAGCAATATATGTAGAGATTCTGTTAAAAACATGCATTGCCGTTAAAGAAACACCTGTAAAAACAGCAATTCTCTTTAATAACTTATTCTTATCCATAGGATTTCACCATCTTTCAATACTTTATTTAATTATTATACTACACTGAATTTATCAATTCAAGAATGAAAGAAATAATAAGAATATTTTAAGAGATAATAGAAATGATTTATAAAATGTTTCACGTGAAACATTTTATTGTAATAAAAAGCAGAAGTAGAAATAAAAAAGTCAAAAATAAAAAATGATTTTTTGTTAGTAATGGTAGATATAAAAGGTTATTTTAAAAGATAAAAACGTGAAAAGTTAATAAAATGTTTCACGTGAAACATTCAAAAGTTATAGATTAATAATTTAAAAAGTGGTATAATATAAAATACGCAAACATAAAGAATTTAGATTGTGAAAACATCAGTGTTCTTATTGCGAGCGTCTTGGAATATGAAGCAATATTATATAAAATATGTTAAAAGAACGCATATGAGGAGGCAAAAATGGGGAGAATAATAGCTATTGCCAACCAAAAAGGCGGGGTAGGTAAGACAACAACTTCTATAAATCTATCGGCTGCTCTTGCAAGTAAAGGGAAAAAAGTTCTTGCTCTTGATATGGATCCACAAGGAAATATGACAAGTGGTTTAGGTGTTGATAAAGACGAAGCTGAAAAAACAGTTTATGATCTGATAATAGGAAATGCGGGAATTGAAGAGTGTATATGTAAAGATGCACTTGAAAATCTTGACGTTCTTCCTTCTAATATAAACCTTTCGGCGGCAGAGATTGAATTGATCGGTGTTGAAAATAAGGAATATATATTAAAAACTGAAGTGAAAAAAGTAAAAGATGAATATGATTTTGTTGTAATTGATTGTCCGCCTGCATTGAGCATGCTTACAATAAATGCAATGACAACGGCTGATTCTATAATAGTGCCTATACAATGCGAATATTATGCATTGGAAGGACTGAGTCAGTTGATACATACGATTGAACTTGTACAGGAGAGATTGAATCCGAATCTTGAGATAGAAGGCGTCGTATTTACAATGTATGATGCAAGAACGAATCTTTCCCTACAAGTTGTGGAAAACGTTAAGGATAATTTGAATCAGAATATTTATAAGACAATTATTCCGAGAAATATTAGATTAGCGGAAGCTCCTAGTTATGGAATGCCGATCAATCTTTATGATCCGAAGTCAACAGGAGCTACGAGTTATATGCTGTTGGCAGAAGAAGTTATTCATAAAGGAGAAGAGTGATTATGGCAGGGAAAAGAAATGGTCTTGGAAAAGGATTGGATAGTCTTATCCCGAATAAGACTGTGAAGGAAGAATCAGCATCTCAGCAGAAAGTAAGTAAAGAAAAACAAGAAAAAAATGTTGGATCCGGGGAAATATTAGTAAAAATAAATGAAGTTGAACCGAACAGAGAACAGCCAAGAAAAGAATTTGATGAAGATTCGCTTATGGAATTGGCAGATTCTATCAGGCAATTTGGAATATTACAGCCGCTTCTTGTTCAAAAAAAGAAAGATTATTATGAAATCATAGCGGGTGAGAGAAGATGGAGAGCTGCAAAGCTTGCGGGAATTAAAGATGTTCCGATTATTGTGAAAAACTATACGGATCAGGAGATTGTTGAAATTTCTCTTATTGAAAATATTCAGAGGGAAAATTTGAATCCGATCGAGGAAGCAATGGCATATAAACGTCTGCTAGAGGAATTTGATTTAAAACAAGATGAAGTTGCAGAGCGGGTTTCAAAAAGCCGGACAGCGGTAACGAATTCCATGCGGCTGCTTAAACTAAGTGAGCGTGTACAGCAGATGATAGTTGATGATATGATCAGTACAGGACATGCAAGAGCTTTGTTGGCGCTTGACGATGAAGAACAGCAGTATATATTGGCAAACAAGATATTTGATGAAAAATTAAGCGTTCGGGAAACTGAAAAACTTGTAAAAGCTTTAAAAAATCCCAAAAAAGAAGTAAAAGTACAAAAACAAGAACACATGTTTGTGTACGATAATCTCGAAGAACACTTGAAAAATATAATAGGAACAAAAGTGAGTGTTAACCCAAAAGCGAATGGAAAGGGAAAGATTGAGATAGAATATTATTCAGAGGAAGAACTTGAAAGAATCTATGATTTGATCATGTCTATTCAATCAAAATAGAAGAAATAGAAATGTGAAAAGGAAGAACGTATAGAAAAAAGATGAAGCAAAAGTCATAAAATATGGGGAGATGAAAAGAAATGAAAGGTATATTGGATAGTTGGGGAGTAGATCCGTTTTATCTGTTTGTCGTTATGTTTATCATACAGATTGTAATGATCGTATTGTATGTGATGCTGAATACAAAATATAGACGTTTACAGAAAAGTTATGTAACATTTATGCGTGGAAAAAACGGAAAAAATCTTGAAAAAAGTATTTTCGGCAAATTTGATGAACTGGATGAAATCGCAGAACTTGTGAGAGCAAATGAAAAAGAAGTAAAAGAAATTTCGGAAAAAATGAAAACACATTATCAGAAGGTCGGAATTGTCAAATACGATGCTTTTCACGAAATGGGCGGAGAATTGAGTTTTGCACTTACAATGCTGGATGAAAACAATAACGGATGGATCTTCAATGCAATGCACAGCAGAGAAGGCTGTTACACTTATATAAAAGAAGTTGTAAACGGTGAAAGCTATATTGAGTTATCATCCGAAGAAAAAGAATGTCTGGAAAAAGCGGTGTATCAAGAAAAATATGATTTGAGAGATATGGAAGAATAACCGTATAGAAAAGTGTGATCATAAAGAAAAGATATAAGTTTTAGCAATAATAAAATGTGAATTTTAATTAGGAAAAGAGTAAAGAAGAAAAAGGAGTATATGTTATGTTAGATATTAAATTTTTAAGAAGTAACCCAGAAATCGTAAAACAAAATATTAAAAATAAATTTCAGGATGAAAAACTTCCTCTTGTTGATGAAGTAATTGAATTAGACTTAAGAAACAGAGAGATAAAGCAGGAAGTAGAAGCTCTTCGTGCAGAAAAGAATAAATCTTCAAAAGAAATCGGAGCAATGATGGCTCAGAAAAAATTTGAAGAAGCAGAAGTTCTTAAGAAAAAAGTAAGTGAAAGCGCAGGAAGAATCGAGGAGTTGTCTGTAGAAGAAAAAGAAGTTGAAGAAAAAATCAAGAAAATCATGATGACCATTCCGAATATTATCGATCCGTCTGTTCCGATTGGAAAAGATGACAGTGAGAATGTAGAACTCGAGCGTTTTGGAGAGCCGGTAGTTCCTGATTTTGAAATTCCGTATCACACAGAGATTATGGAAGCGTTTAACGGCATTGATCTTGACAGTGCGAGAAAAGTTGCAGGAAACGGTTTTTATTATCTTATGGGAGATATAGCAAGACTGCATTCGGCAGTGATATCTTATGCCCGCGATTTTATGATCAACAGAGGTTTTACATATTGTATACCTCCGTTTATGATTAGAAGTAATGTTGTTACAGGCGTAATGAGTTTTGCGGAAATGGATGCGATGATGTATAAGATTGAAGGAGAAGATCTTTATCTTATCGGAACAAGCGAGCATTCTATGATCGGAAAGTTTATTAATACACAGCTTACGGAAGAGGAACTTCCACAGACACTGACAAGTTATTCACCTTGTTTCAGAAAAGAAAAAGGAGCTCACGGAATCGAAGAAAGAGGAGTATACCGTATTCATCAGTTTGAAAAACAGGAAATGATCGTTGTCTGCAAACCGGAAGAAAGTATGGAGTGGTATGAAAAATTGTGGAAAAATACAGTTGATCTGTTCCGTTCTATGGATATTCCGGTAAGAACACTTGAGTGTTGTTCGGGAGATCTTGCAGATTTGAAAGTGAAGTCTGTAGATGTAGAAGCGTGGTCTCCGCGTCAGAAAAAATATTTTGAGGTAGGAAGTTGTTCAAATCTCGGAGATGCACAGGCTAGACGTCTCGGTATTCGCGTGAAAGGTAAAGACGGAAACTATTTTGCACATACACTGAATAATACAGTTGTCGCTCCGCCGAGAATGCTGATTGCATTTTTGGAAAATAATCTTCAGGCTGACGGATCGGTAAAAATTCCTGAAGTTCTCAGACCGTATATGGGCGGAAATGAGAAAATAGAAGTCAAGAAAAAATAAGAGTAAAAAGATCTGAAAACAATCAAGACAGAAAGATGAAAAATAGATGCATAAGTATTTAAAAGCGTTAGGATTTGATAATATTCAAACAAGATCAGACTTAAAAAAGCTGTTGGAAGAAGTTGAAGAGCAGTGTACTCATCAGACAATAGTTTCTTATAAGCCGGGAGAAGATTTCTGTGAGCTGAAAAAAGAATACGGACAAAGTATGGGAATTGCACTGTGCGGCGGATTAGATGAAAGAGAATATTTTGATCCTTATTATTATTTTCCGTATTTTGAAGGAAGCGGTATAAGCACATATGCAGAAATTGCCGTAGAGAGAAAAATTGAAAAAGAACAATATCTCGGAATGTGTGAAGATTCTAAGATCGGAATAAGTCTGATATTTACGGTGCAGAACGGAATCGAATATATGAGAGAACGTCAGGCCGGATTCCCGGCAGATCCGACGACGTCAGTTACTTTATCCGGGCTTGCTTTATCAGGAATGATATTGCTTCCGGTAAGCAAAGACGAGAAAAGCGTAAGGTCGGAAAAAGAAGCTTCGGATAACCGGAAGATGCTCATTAATGCAGCAAGAAACGGAGATCAGAGCGCGATAGAAACACTGACATTAGACGATATAGATATGTATTCTCAAGTTTCAAAAAGACTTGCAAATGAGGATATATTTTCTATAGTGGATACGTATTTTATGCCGTATGGAATAGAGTGCGATCTTTATTCTATCATGGGAGAGATACTGGCAGTCCGCAGACGAAAAAACATCGTCACGAACAGGGAAGTTTATCAGATGAAGCTTAATGTAAATGAACTTCAATTTGATATATGTGTTCCCGTATCCGAGACGATGGGAGAACCTGAGATCGGAAGGCGCTTTAAAGGAACGATATGGCTGCAGGGATATATTAATTTTTAATATGAATAATCGCCGGAAGAGCCGAAAGGCACACTACGGGATCATCTTTTGTTTTCGAGTCAGCATAAATGCAGAGATTGCAGAAGCGGCTGGAATTGTCAGAATAATTCCGAATGTTCCGCATAGTCCCTGAGCAATTTCGATGCTGAGATAATTAGAATTGATAAGTTGGTTAAATTGTACTTGATATGAGAGGAACACAAGTAATGTGATGAATGCACTGCCTGTAAATGCAAGGATCAGTGTATTCGTCATTGTTCCGATCATATCTTTTCCTATTTCTATACCGGATCTGAAAATATCTTTTGCAGTAAGAGTCGGATTATGGTGATAAATTTCGTAAAGTGATGAAACGACAGACATTCCGACATCCATGATCGCACCGAGAGAAGAAATTACAACTCCCGCAAAAAGAACGTCTTTAATCTGTAGACCGGTTTCTTCATGTATTAAAATCAAACCTTCGGCATCTGCCGAACTGAATCCGTCCACATGGATCATGGCAGATGTGATAAGGAAAAGAATAAGCGCAAAAAACATTCCAATCATTGTAGATAAAATCGCGGAAAATGTTTTCCCGCTTTGTCCGTTTAACAGAAGAAGAGTAACTGCCGTGGACAGTATGGCACATATGATACTGGATGCGATCGGCGGCCATCCTGAGAATACGGCAGGCAGGAGAAATTCAATGATAAGAAGCATAGAATAAAGAAGCCCTGCGATTGATTTTAATCCCTTTCCTCCGCCGATACAAAAGATCGCGGCTGCAAGAACGGCGGCACATGCAAAAAGAGAAAATGTGCGGTCATAATTGTATACAGTATAATATGGCTCAATATTATCAGGCTGATCGATATTGATAATAAGAGGCATATGGATTTTCGCATGAACATTATGTGTTTTCGTTAGATAATTTGTTACTTCTATAATTTTACCTTTTTGAATTCCTTCGGACATTTTTATTTTTAAATCCTGACTGCCGAGGTGAATTTTAAGTTCTTTATCATATTCAATGTCCTCATTAGAAATCTCCACTACGACACCTTTGTCGTAGTGGAGTGTATCTGTGCTGTATCGAGAATAGCTTTTAAACCCGAAATTCTGAAGAATAAGTATAGTGAGGACACTGAGGAAAATAAGTATCAGTACAATATAGTTTTGCTTTATTTTTCTCAACATCATTTTATCCTATCTGATCTTAAGCAGATCTCCTTCTTTTTGTAATAAATGCAATAACGGAAAGTGATGCGGCAAGCAGCAAAGCTATCGGAGCAAAAGTGGTGATATCGCCGGTTTTTGCGGACGGAGCAGAAGTATTTGCTTTATTACTGCTGTTGTTATTGTTGTTGGCATTATTATTGCCGCTGTTATTGCCATTGTTGTTATTGCCGTTGTTGTTATTGCCGTTATTGTTATTGCCGTTATTGTTATCGCCGTTATTGTTATTACCATTGTTATCATTACCGTTTTGATCATCGGTTTTGACAAGATTCTCGTAAGCTGTCTGAAGATCTAAAAGCGATGCATCCAGCATATCTTGTGTGGCATCAGAATTTTTTAACAGTTCTTCTGCTGATGTAAGAGCATCGGAAAAGGACTTCCAACTGTCTTTTGTATAATCAGACTCCGATAAATTCATATTTTTAAGTTCATTTATCTTATTGAGAAGAGCTGTATTATCCGCTTTGTAGATTGTAAATTCATCTAATAAAGATAGATCATCGGCGTAATAAGTTTTCATTGTGTAAGAAGTATCTGTCACTTTAATATCTGTTACCGTTCTTCTGTAAGATTGATCCATCTTAGCGGAATATTCGGCATTCGGAGCTTTGATATCATAGTATTTACTACCGGAAGCAGAGTTTGCGGTAAGATAAAGAATTCCTGTCGGATTTGTAACGCTGCTCTGAACTCCTTTACTTGTGTCAGGAGTTGTTCCGTCCATCATATAAGTTCTTGTGTAAACATGATCATGTCCCATTAATACAACATCAATATCAAGATCTTTGAAAACTTGAGGAAGTTCATTACGTCTTGTAATGATATCGCCGTCGTCAACATGACTTGCAGTTGAGAAAATAGAATGGTGAAAAACAACTGTTTTCCATTTTACATTCGGATTTGCAGCGATTGCTTCTTCGATAAATGCTTTATGTTCTGCGGTGGATCTGTCATTGGAGTTTAAATTAATGAAAAGTGTATTTTCGTAAACAAACCAGTAGTCGCTTCCGGCAGTTGTCTGTCCTTTATCAGCGCTTTCGTTTGGCAGGTTAAAATGCTGATTATATGCGGCAGAACCTGAGTCGTGGTTTCCGATTGTCGTAGCGCTCGGAAGGGAAGTAAACAACTCATTTATGTATCCTGTATACTGTGTTTCATTTGAGGCCGTGTTTACCTGATCTCCGCCTGAAAGAAGAAAGTCGGCGTTAAATTTTGAAGAAATAGTTTTCAAAGTTTCATTCCATCCTTCAATATCGCTGTCTGTGCTGCCGGCGCCGATCTGAGGATCTCCTACGAAGGCGAATTCATAAGAACCGTCGTTGTTTCCGGAAGTAAAACTATAAATATCACTGATTGTATCGCCATTTTTTACACGATACACATATTCTTTATCAGGAAGAAGTCCTGTAAGAACCGCTTGATTAGAATAGAATCCTTTTTCGTTTGCAGCTGTTGAAGAAGCGGGTACAGTTAAGTAATTTTCAGGGAATGTATCGCCTGTTTTTACCGCATACTGAACTTCTCCTGCCGTTTCTGTGTCGGCGTACCACGTAATTCCCTGACTTGACGTATCGTTTCCTACAGTTAGAAAAATAGATTTCTGCGTTACTTTTTCATCATTGCTTCCGCTGTTATCGCCGTCTGTATTATTTTCATTATAGTTTAAAGACAAATTCTGAAATTCAAAGTAAATATCAGAACTGGATTCACGGTCTTGATGAAGTTCTACAGAAAGAACGTTTGATCCCTCTTTTAAGATGCTTTTCAGTTGATCTTTTGTAAGAACAACTGAAGCTTCTTTAGGAGCTCCTGCGCTTACTCCTGCATAATAAAGATTATTTTCATGCTTTTCATCCGGCATGTCGGCTGAAGTGATCAACTGTCCGTTTAAGTAAACGGCAACAGCGTCGTCATGGAAAAGAGTTCCTGTGACAGAAGTGATCTGATCAATATTTTGTGCATTAAAAGTTGTACGGAAGAAAAATGTCGGAGTACATTTGCTGTTTTCTTGATCTTGATATTGCTGTAAAAGAACTGTCGGAGTAAATCCGTTAAAAGATGTAAGAGCGCCCCTTTTCGCACCGAATTTTCCGGCGGCAGACTTCCATGCAGAGTCATTAAAATCAGGAGTAGTCCAAGCAGTGAGCGAGGACAGCCCGGATGCCGGATCTGTGTTGTTGTCAAGATATTTCCATGTTGTCTTTTCATTGACTACGGTTACATTTTCCTCGGTATTCTGCTCTTTTGCGTAAGCAGTGACCAAAGCGGCGGAACACGGAAATGCATTTATAACGCTTCCCGTTCCGAGAATTGCTGCAATCGCCGCAGCGCCGATCTGTAATTGAACGATTCGTTTTTTCATAATAACCTCCTGTAAAAGTTCCTGTTTTATTCGTATGATGCCGTGACAGTAAAAGACGGTCACATGCCGATAGTTATCGTAGCATTTGAAAAAAACACATACAATAGACCTTACAGTCATTTAAAATAAATGACAAAGATTTAAAATAGAGAGAAAAACTTAACAAAAATAAAAACCAGAATTTAACGTAAAACTAACAAAAATAAAAATCATGGAAAAAATAGTGGAAGCAAAATGATTTCAGAAAAATACGAAAAACGGTTGTAGCAGACAGATGAAACTGTTATAATAGATGAGGTATTTACAAATATTAAAAAAGTAAAATAATTGTAATTAACAGCTTCAAAAGAGCTGATAATTAAAATAAAGGTTGCCATAACAAAAATCCTGAAAACAGAATGTTTTCAAGGAAAAGCGGCATTTGTCTCGTTAGTTAAATGGATATAACAGGGTCCTCCTAAGCGGTAGATGATTCGAGTCTAAATTTTGCATACAACTTAATATTTTTGATAGATGTCTCAGTAGCTCAGTTGGATAGAGCACACGCCTCCTAAGCGTGGGGTCGGAGGTTCAAATCCTCTCTGGGACGCTGGAAACAACGCTGTAAGCCTTTGTTTTCAAGGGTTTACAGCTTTTTTTGTTTAGCTGTACTCTTTAGACAAAACCATTTTTCTTTTATTGGAGGTTAATGTATGTTTATGAGTTGGAACTTATATTTTGCTAATTGGAAACGAACAGAAACGATGTCCTTGCTAATAAAAATAGCTTCCTTGCTAATAGGCAACTGTCTTAGGCAGCCAGACCTTACGGATGCTGGAATCTGTCTTTGGTTTTTTCAGGATTATCCGGGTGCTGGTATTCGGCATTAACGGAGTAAAGATATGGTAAATGTCTTTTTCTCCTAACGTCTCAATCGCCTGTTTGGACGCTCGTGCCAGTTCTGCTTCTATGTAGATATAAGCATTATCAGTTGCTATGTTTTCATCCTCAATATGAACATTTTTCCAGGTTAGTCCAAGAATCTCCCCCATACGCAAAGAACACGCAAAAGCAAGGTTCATGGCAATATACAGTTTACTGTCGGTACACTGATCCAAAGCAAGACGAATCGTTTCAGCATCCCAAATATCGCGCTTTTTATATTCAGTCTTGGGAAGGACTACATTGTCAAAAGGATTTTTTTCAATCAATTCCCAACGAACAGCTTGCTTAAAAGCACACCGTAGAAGTTTGATGATTTTCTCAATCGTTGAGTTCGTGACAAATTCTGTCCGTGCTTTCCTATTCTTCCGAGAAACAGAAGGCGTCTTTTGAAGTGTTTGAATATACTTATCCACCACGCGGGTAGTAATGTCTTGCACTTCCATATCTCCGATAATCGGATTGATATAGTTGGCAATCAGGGCTGTTTGACTGTCATACATAGACACGCCCCATTTTTTCTCCCCATACGTGGAAACAAAATCATACAGAAAATCTGAAACTTTCTGATTATTCGGAGGAAGGAATGTACCATTGTTCTGTTGGTTTTCAACCTCCGCTTTCCGTTTCAGCGCTTCTTTATGGGTATGCCAGGTTTCCCATTTCTGTTTTGTTTGAAGAAAACATCTTTTGATGATAATGAAAGATATGTAACGCTATCTACTTGTACTTCAGAGAGTACAAACGGCAGACATCTTCTAATTGGAAGAATTTTAGAAAATAATGCTGATGAAAAAGGAGAACCGCAATATGAAGAAAAATAGACAGATACTTGTGTTAGCAGCTCTATTGTTTAGCTTCTTGTGTTTTCCTGCTGATAAAGTTTTAGCTGCATCAAATGTAGTAGAGGTTCCGTTAACAGTTAAGCAAAATTTTGAAGAAAATAGCAATGAAAAAGGAATTGATCTTACTGGAACTTATGAATTTCGTGCATTAGACATAGGCATTCCTATGCCGGGAGATTCTGATAACGACAGACATGTTTTTGTACTGGATGGTAATAATGCGGAAAAGATGATTTCATTGCAGTTCCAGCATGGCGGAGTATACCGTTATCATTTGGTTCAAACAAGTAAGGATAAAGAAAATTATACATATGATAGAAGTTCTTATATTATAGCTGTTTATATCAAAAACGGAGAAAATGGGAAATTGGTTCCACAAGTAATTGCAGAAAAAAATGATGGTAAGAAGTATGGAGAATTAATGTTTTACAATTCATATAATAAGAGGAATATATAGATTATAATCTGGTGATGGCAACGACATTTGGAAATCCAATTGGTACAGGGGCAATCCGGGGACAATTGAAAAAACTGATCGAAGAGCATAATCTTCCTCCGGTTGTCTTCCACAGTTTAAGACATAGCAGTGTAACCTATAAATTAAAACTGAATGGAGGAGACATCAAAGCGGTTCAAGGGGATTCCGGCCATTCACGGGTTGATATGGTAACAGATGTATATTCCCATATTATTGATGAGGATCGAAGACGAAACGCAGAATTATTCGAGGAAGCATTCTATGGGAAGAAAAATCTGGATCCAAAGATGCACGATGAAACAGCAACTCAGACAGTAGATGTGCTGGATGATGTAGATGCAGAGCTGCTTGCAAAAGTATTGGCAAATCCGGAAATGAAAGCATTGCTGGCATCACTGGCGAAGGCAATGAAGTAATGAAAAATAGTGAAAAATAGTGAAATTTTAGTGGAAAAATTCTGCAGGAAATTATTCAATAGAATTACATAAAAGCGTGTCGATGAACATAAAATAGGAGTAGATATTGAAAATCTGTTTTTTCTGTGGTAGAATTTCATTACTAAAAATTGTGCAAATACATAAAAATGAGGAATTAGATAATGGAAATTAAAAGAGATGCTTACTTACAACAGTTGATAGAGCGAAAAGATAACGGAATGATAAAGGTAATTACTGGGATTCGTAGATGCGGAAAATCATTTTTATTGTTTACCATATTTAAGAGATATTTACTGGAAAATGGTGTTGATACAGATCACATTATTGAAATTGCATTGGACGGTATCGAAAATGAAGAATTGAGAGATCCCAAGGTGTGCTATAAGTTCATTAAAGATGCTATGAAGGATAGTAAGAAGTATTATCTTCTTCTGGATGAAGTACAGTTTATGCCACGATTTGAGGAAGTGTTGAATAGTCTGCTACGTATGAGCAATATTGATGTGTATGTTACTGGAAGTAACTCAAAGTTCCTTTCCAGCGATATTGTGACTGAGTTTCGTGGTAGAGGTGATGAAATCAGAATCTATCCCCTCTCTTTTGCAGAGTTTTATTCTGTTTATAATGGAGACTATGACGATGCATGGGACGATTACATGACTTATGGTGGACTGCCGCAGGTCGTAGGTCTTCAGAGCGAACGACAGAAAGCAGACTATCTAAAGAACATCTTTGCTAATGTATATCTGAAGGACGTTATAGAGCGAAACAAGATTCAGAATGTGGACGAGATCGGTATTTTGGTTGATGTGCTTGCTTCCGCAATTGGCGCACCTACTAATCCAACGAAAATTGCCAACACATTTTCCAGTGAACGTCAGATGAGCTATACCAACAAAACAATCTCCAACCACATAGATTATCTGGCAGAAGCCTTTTTGATTTCTAAGGCTAGCCGTTATGATATTAAAGGCAGAAAGCATATTGGCGCTAATTTGAAATATTACTTTACTGATCTGGGATTGAGAAATGCCCGACTGAATTTCAGACAGCAGGAGCCTACTCACATCATGGAGAATATTGTTTATAATGAGTTGTTGATCCGTGGCTATAATGTTGATGTGGGTGTTGTGGAAGTATTTGACAGGAATAAAGAAGGTAAGCGTGTTCGCAAGCAGTTGGAGGTTGATTTTGTAGTAAATCAAAGCAGTCAAAGATATTATATTCAGGTTGCATACGACATGACCTCGGAAGAAAAGCAGACTCAGGAGTTCAATTCTTTGCGTAATATCCCGGATTCTTTTAAGAAGGTTGTCATTGTAAATGGAAGTAAGAAACCTTGGAGAAATGATGAGGGATTTGTCATTATGGGAATGAAATATTTTCTTTTGAATGCAAATAGTTTGGAATATTAGTTTTGCTTGTTTATAAAGGCGCATATGTAATTTGGAGACTTACAAAGATTAAATAAGAGGTCGTTATGTTAAAAATATATTTAGGAAATATGGAGAAAGCGATTTATCATCCTCCGACTTATTTTGATAATCAATATGAGGATGAATGGATTACAAAAGAATTATCAATCAGGATGATTAAAGAAGTTGATAAATCAGATGTGATAAATTCAAGTCTGATACAGAGTCCGGTATTGGGAACAATTTCTGCGAAAGAACTATCAGGTTCTGTAAAGACATTGATGCTAATGGCATTTAAATAAAGATATATAAAGTAAAGATAAAATAATTACAGATTTAATCAATTACCCATTCCATTCCTTTCCGTCCCTCTTAATTCTTTCTCTGACTTTGCTACTCACTACCTGTCAAAACGGAATTGCAGAATAGCTTTGATAAGCTGTGTTTTCAAACGGTCTTGAATATCGTCGTTAATATATCCTCGATATTTGGACAGATATTTAATGCGTGGACTGTAATGTTGTAAAACAAGTTCAATCGCTTCCGGTTCTCCGGCGACTGCCTTTTCAATGACTTCAAAGGGTATCAGCTTCTTGTTCCTCATGTTCTAATCTCTCCATTTCTTTTCGCAGCTGTTTTAGTGCCGCTAATTTCCAGTAATTTGCTGTACTTCTGTTTCGCCCATACTCTTTTCCGATTTGAGCGTCGGTATAACCGAAGAAAAAGTACAGGAACAAAACATTGCGTCTTTGTTCGGTCAATTTCAATAGTGCGTCGGCTAACCGCTTACTTGCGACAACAATCTCTTGCCCTTTTACAGCAAAGACGGTCGGTTGGTCGTACTGCTCAAAATAGGTATCCGTTGTGAACGGTTCAAGCGGTGTTTCGGATATTAAGTATTCAAGCGATACTTCTCGTTTCTGCTTCCGTCCAAAATCACGATAGGCAGTCATTTGTACCTTTTTTCAGACCGTCTAAATTAACAGTATCAACAATAGTCACACTTTTACCAGCGACGATTGATTTTTCACCTGTTGCTTTATCGGCAGCAGTCGTATGGATAGTGATTTCTGGTTCGTATTCATCTGTCAGCGTACCTAAGTCAATCACGGTCTTATTTCTTGAAACTACCACATCAAAAGCAGGAATCAGCGTCATTCCCTTATTGGAATCGCAGCGCAATTCCTCAATCGTATAGGTATCGTAAGGCAAAGTTGACCGGGGATGTCGTATTAGACGAAGCTACGCTGACTTTCAAAATTATCTAATCAAAACAGGACGTTCATTTACAAAGTGGGATTCTCGGGTTACTATTTACCCCCTAAAATATGATATAAAAACCAATATAAATGTCATATCATTACAAATGTATTGAATTAGAAATGATTAGGCATTATAATAAAGAAAAACGGAGGTGTGAAATATGTCAAGTACAATACAAATTCGAGTCGATGATGAGTTAAAAATGAAATCCGATCAGCTTTTTAAAGATCTTGGGACAGATACAACTACAGCAATTCGGATGTTTTTAACGCAAGCTGTAGCAAATAATGGTTTTCCATTTGAAATTAAAAGAATCGTACGAAGTCCATATAGTCCTATGACGGAAGAGGAGATTTTAGAAAAACTGGAGAAATCCAGAGAGTCAGCAGCAAAGGGAAATCACAAATCAGCGGAAGTGGTTGTTTCAGAACTGAGAGGAAAATATGGATTATAAGGTTGTGGTTACATCAGATGCAGAAGAAGATTTGGATAGATTTCTTCAATATCTTCTCTTTGAAAAGAAAAATGAACCAGCAGCCGGAAATATTCTTGACGATTTTGGAGATACATTAAATTGTTTGAAAAATGTTGCAGGAAGTTTGTCTTTATGTGAGAACCAAAGACTTAGAGCGTTAGGTTATCATAGAATTAATTTTTTAAGACATCGATATTTTATGCTCTATAGAATCGAAGAAAATACGGTGTTCATAGATGACATATTTCATGAACTTCAAGATTACGAAAACAAAATGAAATAAAATCGAGATAACAAAATAAAGGAAAAGTGCATTCACACTTTTGGGAAAAGAGACGATTGATTTTTATAATACTTCTGATACCAGAGGGACAAGCCAATTCTATGGTTTGAATTATCAGAAGACAGGTTTTCTGCAGAGAATGACAAAAGATATACACACGAAGAAGTGTTTGCAAATCTTCGGAGAAAAATAAATGGCTAATACAAATTATGAGTTAAGATATTTTGCTACTATTTTACCGGGATTTGGAGGAAAAAATAGTATATATAGCAGAAACTTTGCAAAATCCCCAGGCAGCAAATAATCTGTTGGATGATGAACCTAATGAGGGGTGGTGTATGATGTTGTTAAAACCTATGTAACTGAAAAAATAGGTGACTTAACTGGTTTGGAGGTTATGGCAACATGTCCGAGAAGTAGTCAAAGTAAAATAAGAAAGAGGAACACCGGAAACGGCGTTTCCTTCGGAATAGTAGATTTGCACAAAGAAGTTGAAAAAAATATATAAAAAATGCTCAAAATACAAAAAAGTGTTGACGAAAAGATTGATTTGTAGTATTCTTTTTGTAAAATAAATACGAAACAGGGAATCATAGGCTTGTTACTTAATCTTGGTTATTAAGGCAAATTCTATAATATGACTGTAAGAGTGAGCAGTCATTTATAGAGTTTGTCTTTTTTGTTGTTTTAGGGAGGAGGTGTGATAGTGAAAGAAGATACAGGGCAAATTTTGATTGTGGATAAGATTGTTAATAATAATATTGTGATAGCGAAAGATTTTCGTGGTCGGGAAGTAGTTGCCATAGGGAAAGGAGTCGGGTTTCGTAAACGTAAGAATGAAGCGGTTCACAGATCTGAGATCATGAAGACATATGTGCTGTTGGACAAAGTTGACAGCGGTGTGCTTACGTTGTTTGAGGAAATACAATTTGAAGTTATTGAAACTTCGCAAAAAATTATTGATTATGCTCAGGAAAAGTTGAACGTTAAATTTAATGTAAATTTGTTAATGAGTCTGTCGGATCATATTAACTTTGCATTAATCCAATACCGGCAGGGAAATCACGTACCCAAACTGGTGAATGAGGAAGTAAAGCGTTTTTATAAAGAAGAATATCATATTGGTGAAATTGCCGTCCAAATGATTAATGAAAGATTTCAGATTCTTTTTCCAAAAGACGAAGCAACGGCTATAGCGTTTCATTTGATTACGGCAACAGAGAACAAGTCGAATCATCAGATGATGATTATCATGAAGGCTGTTTCGGATATTGTAAAAATTGTAGAAGACTATCTGAATGTCTCTTTACATGAAGATACCATTGCTTATTCGAGATTTGTTATTCATCTAAAATTTTTGTTTAAAACTGTTTTGTCAAAGCAGAATGTACCGGAAGTTGCAGGGATGGATTTCATTTTTACTCAGATTAAATCAGAATATAAAAATGTTATAGAGTGTGTGAAGAAAATCGCAGATTATATTATGGAAAAATTTAATTACCGATGTACAGACGGGGACTGCATTTATCTTATGTTACATGTTGTACGATTATATGAAACTACATTGAATTGAATGGAGGATGTGCTATGTCAAAAATTGATTATCAGGATTTATCTGCAAAAATTATGGACAATATCGGCGGAGTAAAAAATGTAAAAACAGTTACGCATTGTGTGACGCGATTGAGGTTTTATTTGCATGATAGAAATATAGCGGAAGATAGTGAAATAAAAAAACTGCCGGGAGTCCTTGGAGTAGTATATGGGAATGGACAATATCAGATTATATTGGGAGAGCATTTATTTAATGTTTACGATAATATCGTAAAAAATTATTCTGTAGAAACAGAGGATGCTATTGATGAAAATCTCGATGAAGATTTAGTGCAAAGCAGTGAAAAGAAGAACTTTAAATATTATTTCAGCAAAGTGATCTTGTTTATGGGACAGGCAATGACTCCGTTTATTACTGTTGTTTACGGAGCCGGAATGTTAAGAGTTGTGCTTTCTCTGGTCAGCTACTTTGCGCCGGCTGCTGCGGAGAGTTCTACATATCAGTTGTTTGATTTTATGTCGCAGGCTCCGTTTTATTTTATGCCGATTCTGGTAGCTTATGGAACATCAAAAGTATTGAAAGCAAACCCCGCTTTTTCAATCGCTATGGCAGCGGCGCTTTTATACCCGAATTTTATCGCTATGATGGAAGCCGGAGAAGCAGTGACAATGATGAAACTTCCGGTTTATTTAACGACATACGGAAGTACGTTGCTTCCGGGAATTTTCTCGGCAATACTGGTAGCCTATCTTGAAAAATTATTTTATAAAATCATACCGGGAATGTTGCGGTCTGTATTTGCACCTTTATGTGTTTTCCTGATCGGATATCCGTTGACAGTTCTCGTACTTGGTCCTGCAGGCGCTGTTGTTGGATCATGGATTGTAAAAGCAATCGTATTTATACAGGCTCATGTGGGAGGATTTGCGCCTGGAATTATTGCGGCAACGCATCCGTTTTTGGTAATGATGGGAGTTAATATGTTGATGGTTGCACCGATGACAGAACTTCTGACGAGGGTAGGAAGTGATAATGTATTCCGCCCGGGATGGATTTTGCATAATATTTCAGAAGGCGGCGCATGTTTTGCAGTAGCTGCCAGAACAAAAGATAAAGATATGCGTATGGCAGCATTGTCCGCAGGGATAGGTGCGATTGTATCAGGAGTTTCAGAGCCTGCTTTATATGGTGTGAATTTGAGACTTCGTAAGCCCATGATCGGACTTGTACTTGGTGGTTTTATCGGTGGATCAGTTGCAGGGTTTATGGGTGCAAAAGCGTTTAGCATGGGATATTCAAGTATATTGGGCGTTGTCATTTTTGAAAAAACGATTGCTGCAATTATAGCAGGTGTAATCGTTTCGTTTCTTGTATCATTTATTGTTACATTTGTTTTATTTAACGGAAAGGAAACAAAGTGATATGTTAGGATTTGGAAAAAGAAAATCTGTTTCACCAGGAAATATTGCAGCCGTTGTCAGTGGACAGATTATCCCCATTGAAAAAGTAAAAGACGAAGCGTTTGCGAAAAAAATGATGGGAGACGGTGTAGCGATTGTTCCGTCAGATGATTATATCGTATCTCCCTGTGATGGAACAGTGTCTATGTTGTATCCGACGCTTCATGCTTTTGCCGTTACAAGTGAAGACGGAATGGACATTTTAATTCATATAGGAATTGATACTGTGAAATTAAAAGGAAAAGGATTTCGGAGTTTTGTAAAGCAAGGGCAGAAAGTTCATGTCGGAGAGCGGATCATAAGAGTGGATTCTTATGACATGAAGAATAAGGGGATAGATCTGACAACTATGATACTGTTCCCTTCAGCCGATAAAAAGATAGCTGTAAAAAAAGAAGGCTATGCAGATCAGGGGAAAACAATAGTTGCATCCTATTCTGTATAGGAAATAAAAATAAAACAAGAAGAAAAGGAGATTTAGATTATGCAGAAATTCAGTAAAGACAGAAAAGTTATGGATAGTTTTCCGGAAGATTTTTTATGGGGAGGGGCTACTGCGGCAAATCAGTATGAGGGAGCATATCTTGAAAATGGAAAATTGCCATCGGTTGCGGATGTTCAGCCACATGGTGTATTTGGATATCCGGATCGCAATGCTAAATTTTATCCGACTCATGAAGGTATTGATTTTTATCATCATTATAAAGAAGATATTGCCGAGTTTGGGGAAATGGGATTCAAAGTATATCGTACAAGTATAGCGTGGACGAGGCTGTTTCCTACAGGGGAGGAAGACCAGCCAAATGAAAAAGGAATGGAATTTTATGACAAGATGTTCTATGAATTGAAGAAAAACGGAATGGAAATTATGATTACGATTTCTCATTACGAAATGCCGCTGAATCTGGCTGACAAATATGGCGGATGGAAGGATCGCCGGATGATTGATTTTTATGTACGTTTTGTTAAAGCTATGGTAAAGCGGTGGAAAGGTGTAGTTAAGTATTGGCTAACATTTAATGAAATCGGAAACAATATACATAAAATGGAGTGGATGACTGCAGGAATCGACCCATTGAACGATACACTTCAGGATGTTTATCAGGCGTCACATTATCAATTCGTAGCAAGTGCTCTGGCTGTCAAAGCAATTCATGAAATCGATCCACAGGCAAAAGTGGGATCTGTGATTGAATATAAGACAATATATCCGATGAGTTGTGATCCAAAGGATTCTCTGGTAGTATGCAGAGAAAAGCAAAGAGGTTACTTTTTCTCGGATGTCCAGGTGCGTGGAAAGTATCCGGGATATGCATGGGAGTATTTTAAAGATAATGATATTAACATTGAATATACGGATGAGGATATGGAACTCATTGCAAAATATCCTGTGGATTTCTTGAGCTTTACTTATTATCGTTCACGAATTGCATCGAAGGATTATGTGGAATCCGTCCAAAAAGAGACAAATAAATCGGATAAGGAAGTAGAAGGCGATACATCATATAGAGGAGATGATAATATCGTCAATACAGGAAAAACGAACCCATACCTGAAAATAACGCCATCCGGCTGGTCGATAGATCCGGATGGACTGTTCCTGGCATTAGAAGATCTTTATAGCAGATATCAGGTTCCGATTTTCATTGCTGAGAATGGTCTTGGCGTAAAAGAAGAATTAGTTGACGGGACAGTTGATGATACATACCGAATGGAATTTTTAAGAGATCATATTATTTCTATGAAAAAGGCGATTAGAAACGGAGTGGATTTATTCGGATATGCGTGGTGGGGACCGATAGATCTTGTATCAAACGGTTCAGGTCAGATGTCTAAACGCTATGGATTTATCTATGTAGATAGAAACGATGCCGGAGAAGGAACTCTGAAACGATATAGAAAAAAATCTTTCTATTGGTACAAAAAAGTAATCGAATCAAACGGAGAAGACTTAAGTATTTAAGATCGGAAAATAAAGATGCAGATTTGGCAATGGGAACATTACCGGGAGTATAAGATTTAGTCTGTACCGGGGATGATTTACACATTAGTAACCGTAAAAACTATTCTACTTTTCGTAGGTAGAAAAAATCTTCCTGTGGCGTATGATGTGACTATAGGAGGTACGAATAGATGAGTCAACATGTTACAGGAGCAGTGATTAAGGCGCTTCGCGAGAAATGTCATTATACACAGGCAGGGCTTGCGATCCATTGATTGTCAGACCTGTACTGGCTGGAGTTTGTGAGATTATTTAATTGCATTACATAAAAATGTGTGAATGCACATTGTGCTTGCATCTGCAATCGGAGCACCGATGAATCCCTCAAAGATTGCTAATACCTTTGCCGGTGAGCGCCAGATGATTTATTCCAATAAAACAATCTCTAATCATATCGACTATTTAGCAGATGCCTTTTTGATTTCCAAGGCAAGTCGATACGATATTAAGGGTAGAAAGTATATCGGTGCAAATCTGAAATACTACTTTGCTGATCTGGGGCTGAGAAATGCTCGTTTGAATTTCAGACAGCAGGAGTCTACTCATATTATGGAAAACATTGTTTATAACGAGCTGTTGATCCGTGGTTACAAATTTCCTTTTGAACGCAGATAGTTTGGAGTTTTAGTCGAAATACTGTACAGAACAGGCAGTATCGATTATCGGCGGTGCGGATGGCCCGACAAGTATTTTTATTCGGCAGTGGTCTGCGCTTTGAGTGATCTGTGACTTGACAAAGTAAATGATTGTGTTTAAACTCTAGTTAATAAACAGAGAGGGCGCTATTGCGTAAGGTGGGAAAATGATTAACAGATAATTTATTTTAAGTAAAACGCAAAATTGTGATTGGTTGCTGCAAGAGTCAGCTCCTTTTGTGTACGCTTAAATTAGATTATCTTCCACCGTATTTGTTATATGAATTGACGGATATTTTGCGTCAATGTATCTGAACATGGTGATGAGAGGCTTTTTTGCGTATGCAAAAAAGCCTTTTTGATGTCGACAAGACAAAGTCCGGACCTGTCCGGGATCTTGCCGGCCGCTTCCGGTGATTCTGTGCGGCAGATAGATTGTAAAACGGAGGAGGAATTTATTATGTCGATGATCCGTGTTGAAAATATTACGTTTTCATATCCTTCAAGTTTTGATCCTGTTTTTGAAAATGTGAGTTTTCAGATTGATACAGAATGGAAACTCGGACTTGTAGGAAGAAACGGAAGAGGAAAAACAACTTTGCTGAAACTTCTTCTTGGAGAGTATGAGTATAGAGGAAAAATAACAGGCGCTGTTACGTTTGATTATTTTCCATTTCCTGTTTCGGATAAAACGCAGATGACAGAAGATATTTTGCGTCAAGTATGTCCGAATGCCCGGCAATGGGAATTAATAAGAGAACTGTCCTACCTTGGAATAGAGTCTGAAGTGTTATGGAGGCCGTTTGAAACAATGTCAAACGGGGAGCAGACGAAGGCGCTTCTTGCGGCGCTCTTTTTAAAAGAAGAGCATTTTCTGTTGATCGATGAACCTACAAATCATTTAGATGTGGAAGGGCGCAGACAGATGGCAGATTATCTGAAAAGGAAAAGGGGATTTATCCTTGTTTCACATGACCGTTATCTTCTGGACGAGTGTGTGGATCACATTTTGTCATTAAACAGATCAAATATAGAAATACAAAGCGGAAATTTTTCTTCTTGGATGGAGAACTTTAAGAAGAGGCAGAATTTTGAGATAAACAGAAATGAAAGTTTGAAGAAAGATATTCGTCGGATGAAAGAATCTGCAAGGCAGGCAAAAGTATGGTCTGATAAGGTGGAGTCGTCAAAGAGAGGCGCGGCGGATAAAGGGTATGTAGGGCATAAAGCGGCAAAGATGATGAAAAGATCTAAAAATGCCGAGGCAAGAAAAGAAAGAGCAGCCGAAGAAAAATCAAAACTGCTTAATAATGCAGAATATGCAGAAATGTTGAAAATAACTCCGCTTATGTATCATAGTGAAAAACTGGTATCTTTTTCTGATGTAGCGGTTATTTATGAAGGAAATCAAGTGTGTGATGCGGTTACATTTCAGATATGCCGGGGTGAGCGTATTCTTATTCAAGGAAAAAACGGAAGCGGAAAAAGCAGTTTATTGAAATTGCTTTTAAAATATCCGATCGAACATACCGGAACTGTTACGAGTGGATCAGGACTTGTCATTTCTTATGTTCCGCAGGATACGTCACATTTAAAAGGAACATTGACCGAGTTTGCTAAGGTTCATAAAATAGATGAAAGTCTGTTTAAAGCGATATTGAGGAAAATGGATTTTGAACGTGTGCAGTTTGAAAAGGATATGAAAGATTTTTCGGCAGGGCAGAAGAAGAAAGTATTGATTGCCAAAAGTCTTTGTGAACCGGCGCATTTATATGTATGGGATGAACCGTTAAACTATATCGATGTGTATTCAAGAATCCAGATCGAGCAGCTGATCAGGCAGTTTTCTCCTGCAATGCTTCTCGTGGAGCATGATGTTACTTTTCAAAAGGAGATTGATGCTAAAGTGATTACATTGTGAAAATAAAAATTACGGCGGAACAATGTGCGTTCCGCCGCAGATTAAGAATTTACGATTTTTATAAACTTGTAGCCGCATAGAAACCGTCGCGTACAGCTTCGCCTATTTTACCTAATTTATTGCTGTCTCCGACAACTCTCGTTTTGAGATGATATTTTGCTTTGACAGCATCTACTGTTGTAAGAACAGGTTTCATTCCGAATGCGGAAATGACTGTGTCGGCGAGGACTGTCTCTGTTGTTTTGTCCTGCTTTTCGACGGTCAGACCATTCTCTTCAATGGATACGACTTTTGCGTTAGTCATAAGTTCAACGCCGTTTTCGGCAAGTTTGGTAAACAATGTGATTTTATTAATAAAGAATACGTCTTTTCCACATTCCGGCAGCATCTCTACGACTGTTACTTTCTTGCCCATTTCAGAAGCAATTTCGAGCGCTCCGTCAAGACCGGAAGCTCCTCCGCCGCAGATTACGATCTTTTCACCTTTTATGAGGGAAGGATCTCGGTGTGCGTCTAAGATCGATATGACATTGTTTCCGTCAATTCCCGGAATAGGAGGAGTAACAGGAACGGCGCCGCATCCGATAATGATGTTGTCGCATTCTTCAAGGATTGATTCATCGCCTGTTATTTCTGTATTTAGACGGACGTCTACGCCTAGTTTTTCTAACTGTACGGTGTACCATTTTGTGAGTTTTTTAATATTATTTTTAAATTTTGCAGTACAGATATCCCCCATAACTCCCCCGAGTTTTGAGTTTTTCTCGAACAGGGTCACTTTGTGCCCTTCTATTGCGGCAACTCTGGCTGCTTCCATTCCGCCCGGACCTCCGCCGATTACGACAACATTTTTCGGGGAGTCTGTCTTTTTGATCTCAAACCGAACTTCTTCCATTGCTTGTGGATTGATCGCGCAGCTAAGTTTTGTATGTTTATTCCAAATGCGTCCGATACAATATTCGTTGCAGCGAAGGCAAGGTCTGACATCTTCGGGATGTCCTGTCATCAGTTTGTTAGGAAGATATGGATCGGCGATCAATGCGCGTCCCATGTTTACAAAGTCAACATTTCCGCTTTCGATCAATTCAACTGCGGAATCAGGATTATGAGCTCCGGCATTAATAAGCGGTACGCTGACAGCTTTTCTTGCTTCTGCGCATACATAAGACATGCAGGATTCTCCTAAATAAGACGGAGGGAAGATATAATCCAAAGTTTCATAACATCCGGCGTCGATGTCAAAGGCATCTACGCCTGCAGCTTCTAAAACTTTTAAAAGTTTCATGCTGTCTTCCAACGTACGTCCGCCTTCAAATCTGTGATCAAGAGAAATTCGGAAGATGACAGGCATACTGTCACCGACTACGCTTTTGATCGCTTCTACGATTTCCTTCGGGAAGCGTGCACAATTTTCAGGAGAACCGCCGTATTCGTCTGTTCTTTTATTCCATACAGGAGACATAAACTGATCGATCAGATATCCGGCGTGTGCATGGATTTCGATAGCGTCAAACCCGGCATCGCTTGCAACGCCTGCGGCAAATTTGAATCCTTCCATCATCTGAGCGATTTCTTCTTTTGTCAGTGCGTGGCAGATTACGTCGGGATTGAATACAGACGGAAGCGCTGATGCAGAGATCGGAGGGTTTCCGAATGTATCAGGAAATGCGTTTCGTCCTGTACCAGGGCTGATCTGACAAACAATTTTAGCACCGTATCTGTGGCATCCGTCGCACACAGATGTCAGAGAAGGAAGGACTGTATATGTATCAAGATAACCTTCCATAGAACCTTGTGCGATCTGCTCGTTTAACATTTGACATCCCATATAAAGGATACCGGTTCCTCCTTTTGCTCTTTCAATGAAATAATCGATTTCCTGGGCGTCTTTTCTTCCGTTAGTAAATGCTGAGTTTGTTCCCATCGGAGACAGACCGATACGGTTTTTTACTTCCATGTTTCCGATTTTAAAAGGTGTAAATAAACTTTCATACCCCATAGTAGTTTTCTCCTTTTTAAAATGTTTTTTGTAAATATCTGTTTTTTTAACGGTGTAAGATCGAAAAATAATTAAATAGCTGTATATCCTCCGTCTACAGCAATGTTTTGTCCGTTTACGTATGAGGAAGCGGAAGAAGCAAGAAACAGAGCACAAGTATCCAATTCTCCTTCATTTCCATAACGCCCTACAGGGATTGCCCCTTTTGCATATGCTGTAAACCAGTCGGAGTCAAGAGTTTCTTTTGTAAGCGGAGTTATGAAATATCCCGGGCAGATAGAGTTCACCGTGATTCCTTCCTTGCCCCATTCTGCCGCAAGAGCTCTTGTCATATTGACAACGCCGCCTTTTGCAGCATGATAAGGAACACATGTTGCCGCCATATTTCCCACAAGACCGTACATAGAGGCAATATTGATAATACGTCCGTAGTGAGCTTTGATCATTTCTTTTGCATATTCACGAGCACAGATGAATGAACCAAAAAGATCGATTTTTAATTCGTTGTTGAATTGTTCGTCTGTGATATCTACTGCCGGAGCGACCGCACCTGTTCCTGCGTTATTGACTAATATATCTATCCGTCCGAATCTTTCCATAGTGGCTGCCACTGCTGCTTTTACTTTCTCGGTATCCGTAATGTCGCATGTATACGGAAGAACCTCTACACCAAATTCTGCTTCGATGGCTGCTGCATTTTCTTCAAGCAGATTTTGACGTCTTGCGATCAATACAAGATTTGCTCCCTGACTTGCGAATGCCTTTGCCATCTGAACGCCTAATCCTGTAGATGCGCCTGTCACCACAGCTGTTTGTCCTGTTAAATCAAAGTAATTTTTCATTTTGTCCTCCTTATTCATTTCCAATGACATTTCTTTCGTGTCTGTTTTATAGCTTGATTGTATAGTTTTTTAACAATCTTTTCATCAGATCCTTGCCTGAAATTGCAGAGTGGTTTTTGTGCAAATGCACAATAATATAAAAAATAATCTCAAATTTCTAACACTTTTCACCTGATTTTGCAGTATAATATGCTTGTTCGTATAAGGCAACCGTAAACTTGACGGATTGAGATAATGGGATATCCGGTTTTAACGGACGTTTATAATGACGATACATTTTGACAGGGAGTAAGACATCATGGAAAAGAAAATTGATTTTTTGGCATTGTATCAGAGATTATTTCAGACACTTTCACACGGAAAGATGCAAGAATTAATGGATGTATCTTATGAGATTACGGGAGTTCCGATCCTTGCCGTAGATATTGCATACAATCTTCTCGGAGCTGTTCCGAAAAATAAAACAGGTGACTATTACTGGGATTATCTTGTAGAGCATAAAAGATATGATATGGACATGACCGTGCAGTTATATACTGATGGAATTATGCAGTCGGTAAATGAAAAGGAAGCGCCTTATATAGTTGACTGGGGAGCGGCGACAGAAGAATTTCCGAAGATTTTAGGGGTTATAAAGATTAACAATATCGTAGAAGGTTATGTTGTCATGCAATGTAAAAAGGGGGAGATCACGGAGGAACGGATGAAGGCGATGAGCATTATCCAGGAAGCGTGCAGTCTTATGTTAAAGGGGAAAACTTCGGAAAACAGCATGGAATCGGTTTATCTTAAAACATTTATCAATGAATTGTTTAACGGTAGGATCGTATCGGAGAAACAGTTAGACTTGTGGCGGAAGAACAGTCGTTTCTTTCCGAAACCTCCTTACCGCATTATTACAGTAAATACGAATTCATCTTCTGAGAAGAACGTGCTGTCTTACATCAGTAAATATTTTCAAAACTTATTTTCCGACCAGATGCTTTTGATCCAAGATCGTGTGCTTTATATATTACAGTATAGTCTTCTTCCGAAAATGACGCAGATGGCTTCTAATGAATTATATATTTTTTTGTGCAAATTTAACGCCCACTGTGGTGTCAGCAACTCGTTTGAAAATCTGCTTGATATCGGAGATTATAAAATACAGGCGGCAGACGCTATGTGTATCGGAAAAAGACTAGACGCGCATAGCCGAATCCATTTTTATAAAGATTATTATCTTCCGGCTATTTTGATGCCGCGGATAAATGAAATGCCGCGAAATAATTACATATCTCCGGTTATCGAAAAACTCAGGGAATATGATAAAAAGCATTCAACGGATTTTCTGGATACATTGAAAGTATATATCCGAAATTTATGTAGTACGTCTGACAGTGCGGCTCAACTGCATATCCATCGTAATTCGTTTTTATATCGAATCAATAAAATTGAAGAGATTACCGGCGTCGATCTGCGGGAATATCATACGTTTATACATCTTGCGATCAATATTTACATAGAGGAGATATAGAGAAAAATATTCACCCTATTTTTCACAGGGGCGATAGACATCGAATATAAAAACAGCTATAATTTTTACAGCGATGGGAAGGAGAAGAAGGTAATGACGGAAAAAGAAAAAATGCAGTCTCAAAAACTATATGATGCAAATTATGACTCTGAATTGGAAAGGGAAAGAATAGAGTGTAAGGCGTTATGTCAGGAATATAATCATCTGCCGATAAAAGAGACGGAAAAAAGAAGTCGGTTAATAAAAAAGATCCTGGGAAAAACGGGAGAAAAAATTCACATTGAACCTGACTTTTGGTGCGATTACGGATATTGTATATCGGCAGGTGAAAACTTTTATGCAAATCACGGATTGGTTGTGCTTGATGCAGGCGGAGTTTCTTTCGGGGATAATGTGTTCGTTGCTCCGAATTGCGGATTCCATACATCGGGACATCCGATTGATTTCGAGAGGAGGAATCGGGGTCTGGAATATGCATATCCAATTAAAGTAGGAAATAACGTATGGTTTGGCGCAGGTGTACAGGTGATGCCCGGAGTAACGATAGGAAGCAACGTAGTGATCGGCGCAGGAAGCGTAGTCGTGAAAGATATTCCTTCGGACAGCGTGGCTGTAGGAAATCCATGTAAGGTGATCCGTCCGATTACGGAAGAAGATAAAAAGAAATGTTGGGACAGAACGTAAGTACAGTCATAGAGTGTAAGCATAGTGTACAAATGCGGAAGTCCAAGTGTAAAGTGTAAATAGAAATCAGACATAAGTTAAAAAATGCTCCTCATCAAACAGATTTTTATGATAAGAACTGTTTAATGGGGAGCATAATTAAATGTCCAAATGTAAAGTCAGACAATAAAAGTAAATTTATCACCGATACATAACTGCTGACATAAGTTTGTAATCGTGTTCTCAACATCGTGGATCGTGCTTTTGATCCGAAGAAGCGGATAACCTTTATTAATATTAAGCGCCTTTGCTTCCTGAGGAGAAGCGAAGATGATATCTAAAGTTTTTCGTGAGTGATCTAAAATAATATTATGTTTTTTCAGAACTTCAAACAAAGAAGTATCGTTTAAGTCTTCGCCGAACAGGAAGGAAAATGATTCGGGAAATTTGTTGAGTTCGATAATTACCGGCTCATCATCCATATATCTGATTCTTTCCAATACAAGTATTTTCTCTCCGGGTTTTAAAGACATTTCTTTTATTTCACGTTCGGAAGGCTCTTCTAATGCGATTTTGATCGTTTTTGCTCCGGCAGTGGCGTTCATCATACGGCACATATCAGTAAAGCTGATGACTTCCGTTATACTGCGGTGGAGCTTCTTTTCTGCGACAAAAGTTCCTTTTCCTGATTTGCGGTCGAGATATCCTAATTCGGATAATCCGGCAAGCGCTTTCCGAACAGTAACTCTGCTTACATGGTAAGTTTCGCTTAGTTCGTTTTCTGTGGGGAGGCGGCTTCCGGCAGGGCGTTCGCCTGTCTCGATCTCATGCTGAAGCTTTTCTTCTAATTGTTTGTATAGTGGCGTTGCAATCGTATTATTTAATTCCATAAACAACCTCCCATATAAAGTATTACTGTTCACATTATAATACATTTGCATAAAAATGTATATAATAAATAGAAAATAAATTATATATTGACAATAAGTATTATATTGTATTACACTCTGGTTAGAAACAAAGAAATACACAACAAGAAGGAGATGTAATACAATGTCATATGTAAGTACAGATATTAAGAAAATCATTGCGGAAATTATCGAAAACAAAAAAGAAAAAGGCGGAGTAAAAAATATTTATTTCGTAGGATGCGGAGGTTCTCTGGGAGCGCTTTATCCGGCAAAGACATTTATGGAAAGAGAGGCGCAGGTACTTCGTTCAGCATGGATCAACAGTAACGAGTTTGTTCATAGTACACCGAAGGATTTCGGAGAAAACTCAATCATATGTCTGGCATGTCATAAAGGAAATACACCTGAGACGATTCAGGCGGCAAAACTCGGAAAAGAAAAAGGCGCCGCAGTTATTATCCTTACATGGCTTGAAGAATCTGAGATCATTGAGTTCGGAGATTACATTATTCGTTATACATTTGATGCAAGTTTGGATCACCTTGCGGGAGACATCGATTATGCAGGAGAAAAAACACAGTGCGCGCTGCTCGTAGCTGTTGAACTGTTAGCGCAGACAGAAGGCTATGAGAACTATGAAAAGTTTTATGAAGGACTTGGCATGATCAGCAACATTATTAAAAATGCCCGCAAACATGTAGCAGAAAGAGCGGAAGCTTTTGCAGAAGAATATAAGAATGATTCGGTAATCTACACAATGGGAAGCGGCGCTTCTTACGGAGCTGCTTATATGGAAAGTATCTGTATTTTTATGGAAATGCAGTGGCTTGATTCAAGCAGCATTCATACAGGAGAGTATTTCCACGGTTCATTTGAGATCACAGATGCAAACCGCCCGTTTATGATCCAGATTTCAGAAGGAACAACGAGAGAATTAGATGAAAGAGCTCTTACATTCCTTAAGAAATACGCAAAACGTATTGAAGTTCTCGACGCAAAAGAACTGGGACTGTCAACAATCGACGCATCTGTTGTCGATTACTTTAATCATGCTTTGTTTAACAATGTATACCCGATCTACAACCATGCTCTTGCGACAAAACGTGAGCACCCGCTTGCAACACGCCGCTATATGTGGAAAGTAGAGTATTAAGAAGAGAGGCATTATTATGCAGTTATCACAGCTTTGCGCGGCGAATTATCATTACAAAAGGTATACTTTGGACTATTTTCTTTGTTCTGTTGAGAAGTTAGGTTATGAATCAATAGAATTATGGGCTTCCGGTCCCCATTTACATTTGGAAGATTATGATAATATGCGATTGTCTGAATTAAATCAAAAAATAAAGAAACATCATTTAAAGGTGGCATGTTTTACGCCTGAGCAGTGCGTTTATGCAATCAGTGTTTCTCATCCTGACAAATTATATCGGAATCGAACTGTGGAATTTTTTGAAAAACATATTGAAGCTTCAATTTTATTAGACTGCAATACAATGGTAGTTTCTACAGGAATTGCATACCTTGATGTAGATGCAGAGGAAGCGTTTAAATGGATGGAAGAAGCATTTGTAAAGATTAGCAGAAAAGCAGAAAAAGAGGGCGTTATACTGGCACTGGAGCCATTTACGAAATATACAACTCACATATGTAATGAGGCGAGTCAAATGGTGAGATTGTTGAACGCAATAAACAGTCCGGCATTGAAAGGACTGGCTGATACAGATGTGATAGCTACAACTGGCGTCGATACATTTGAAACATTTATATATATGCTTGGTAAAGATAATTTGGCTCATGTACATTTTGTTGACGGAAATCCGGGTGGACACCTTATTCCGGGAGACGGAGTTCTTGATGTGGATCGTTCATTGGAATTTTTAAAAACGATAGATTATCAGGGATATCTGGGACTTGAGATACTTGACCGCAGATATGTTATGAATCCAGAGTCTGCAATGAAGAATGCTTTAGAGTGGTTTAAAAACCGGATATAAAAACAAATTATTTATGACCAATTAAGCGATATAACTTATTTTATAAAAGGAGTCTGCACATTGTGCGGGCTTCTTTTAAATTGGGCGAACAGTAATGCTTATGGTATGAAAAAAATTGGAAAATATAGGTAATACATATAAATAATACAAAATAATAGAAATACAGCATTATGCACAAAAATGTAATTAATATTCATATAAAATACACAAAGTTGCAAAAATAAATTGACAAAACAACAAAACAAATATACTATTGTATCAGATACAAAACAATACAGAACGATACAAAAGAATACAATGCACTGGATTGGTTTGTAGAGTTAAAGAATATGCGCATAGTTCTTTAAAAGGAAAACTCAAAATGAGGGTAAACTAAAGAGTGATTTAGGAGGTTAGCTTATGTTTTGGATAGAATTGATTATCGTTTTGGCGATCATTTTTATCGGAGTTCGTGTGGGAGGTACGTTCCTTGCGATGGCAGGAGGAATCGGAATGTTTATTATGACATTTATTCTCCATGTTACTCCTTCTGATCCGCCGATCACAGTAATTTTGATCATGATAGCAGTTATTTGTGCGGCGGCAACAATGCAGGCTTGCGGAGGTTTGGATTACCTCGTCCGCATAGCGGAGAAAATCCTGAGAAAGAACCCGAAAATGATTACGGTACTGGCTCCGGTTGTAGCATATATCTTTACATTTATGTGTGGTACAGGTCATATCGTTTACAGTCTTCTTCCGGTTATCAACGAAATTGCCATTGAGACAGGCGTTCGTCCGGAAAGACCGATTTCCGCATCGATCGTTTCTTCACAGCAGGCGATCACAGCGTGTCCGATTTCAGCGGCAACAGTCGGAATCCTCGCTTTCATGGCAGAGGCAACAAATTATACGAAAGTAAATATCTTCACATTACTTATTGTTTGTGTTCCGGCTACATTGATCGGAACAGTCATTGCGGCAATCGCAGTAATTAAGAAAGGCAAAGAGCTTGCAGATGATCCTGAATTTCAGGCTCGTGTTGAGGCAGGATTGATCGAGGATTTCTCCAAGAAAGTAAAAGAAGAGAAAAAAGTCAGCAAAGAAGCAAAAATTTCCGTTACGATCTTCCTCATTGCCATGGTGGGAATCGTTCTTCTCGGCGCAGTCAGCGGTTTAGTTCCGACGCTGGCAGACGGAAGTAAACTTCCGCTTACGACAGTAATCGAAATCTTTATGCTCGTAGCTGCGGCGGCTATGATCCTTCTTACAAAACTGGACAGCAACAAAGTTCTTGATCAGCCGGTATTTAGAACAGGTATGTTTGCGGTTGTTCTGGCGTTTGGTCTGTGCTGGCTTGTAAATACATTTATCGGAGATCAGTCGTCATTTATTACAGACAATATGTCGGCGCTGACAAATAAGTATCCGTGGATTTTCATTGTAGCGGTATTTATCGTAGGTGCGATCACAACGAGTCAGTCTTCGACAACAATGATCATGATTCCGATCGGAATCGCTTTAGGACTTCCGGCAAACGTAATCGTGGCAGGTTGGATCGCATGTTCATCTAACTACTTTATTCCGGCTTCGGGACAGTGTGTTGCAGCTCTTGCATTCGACTCGGCGGGAACAACGAAGATCGGTAAATTTGTATTGAACCACAGCTATATGATACCGGGGCTTGTATGTACGGTCGTATCAGTAGTAGTCGCACTTCTTATAGGAGCGGTTGTATTCTAAGAAGTCAGAAGACAATGTGCTGCGGCAATATAGAAAGAAAGCTGAAAAGCAAAAAGAGACTGCAGCCTTGTATCCGTATGGAACGGGCGGCAGTCTTTTCAAATTTTAAGTATTGAAACGGAGGAATATGGCAATGAAATTCGCGCCTATGAATTATCATTATTTAAGATATCCGATCAAAAAATTTCTTGATAAAGTGGAACGCTCACCGTTTAACAGTATCGATCTGTACTGTTCGGCGCCGCAGCTTAATTTGTTCGATTATCCGCTTTCAAGATTGATCGAATTGAAAAAGGAGATTGAAGCACATCATTTAAGTGTGATGGCGATGACGCCTGAAAACTGTGTGTATCCGGTTAATTTCTGTACGCAGGATGATCTTACAAGAGAGTCAAGCATTCGCTATTATCAGCGAGCAATCGACACGGCACAGTTTCTTGACTGTCCGTGTGTGCAGATCAGTACCGGATTCGGATACTTCGATCAGCCAAGAGAAGAGGGTTGGAAATACTGCAGAGAATCGTTGTGGACACTGGCGCAGTATTGCGAAAAGAAAGACGTCAGGTTACTTTTGGAAGAGTTAAAAGTAACGACGACAAACGTGCTTATCACAAGCAAAGATATCGCAAAGATGCTGGAAGAGATCGAGTCTCCGTCAATCGTCGGAATGGTTGATATGGATCAGATGACATATGCGAAGGAAACGATCGATGATTATTTTGATAATCTAGGAGATAAACTTCAGCATATTCACTTTAACGACAGAGGTCATACTGTTCCGGGAGACGGAGATTTCCCGATGAAAGAATATTATGATTCGATTAAAAACAGAGGTTATGACGGAACGGTGTCGTTTGAAATATGCGACAGAAGATATTATCGCGATCCTGATAAGGCGATCGATGATATTGTCGCATGGATGAAAGCAAATACGAACGAGTTTGATTAATTATAAATTACAAATCTTGTTATATAAAGGAGAATACAACATAGAAACAAATATTATACGGAGGAAAGTGTTATGTGGACACAAGACATGTTTGGAGTAGAGAAACCGATTATAGCGCTGCTGCATCTTGACGCGCTTCCGGGAGATCCGGGATATTGCGGAGATATGAAAACAGTTACAGAACACGCAAGGAAAGACTTGCTGGCGCTGCAGGACGGAGGCGTTGACGGAATCCTTTTTGCAAACGAATTCAGTTTGCCGTACCAGCCGGTAGCGGATATCGCGGTTGTTTCGGCTATGGCGTATATCATCGGAAAATTAAAAGACGAGATCAGCGTACCGTTTGGCGTTAATGTCGTAAAAAACCCGATTGCAACGATCGATCTCGGAGCTGCAACAGGAGCAAAATTCGGAAGAAGCTGTTTTTCAGGAGCATATATGGGAGAATATGGAGTATATGTCTCGAACAGCGGAGAAGCGATCCGGCACAGAAAAGCGCTCGGAATCGAAGATATGAAACTTCTTTTTAAAGTAAACCCGGAAGCGGATGCTTATCTTGTACAAAGAGACGTTCAGGTTGTTGCAAAATCCATTATGTTCGGCGATTTTGCAGATGGATTATGTGTGTCGGGAGCGGCAGCAGGAGCAGAACCGGACGATGTGATACTATCCAGAGTGCATGAAGTGGCGAAGCCGAGAAAAGTTCCGGTATTCTGTAATACAGGATGCAATCACGGAAATGTCAGAGAGAAACTGGGAAACTGTGACGGCGTCTGCATGGGAACTGCATTTAAAAAAGACGGCGTATTTAACGGCAGGGTAGATAAAGAGCGTGTAAGAGAATTTATGGAGATTGTGGCAGACATAAGAAAAGGATTGTAAGGAAAAATCAATAAAGAAGAATCTTTGATAAGAAAAACAGTGAAAGAAGAGTCTTTGAGGAGAAAACAGTGAAAGAATATTATCTGGGAATAGATATCGGTACATATGAGTCGAGAGGAATGTTGATCGATGAAAATATGATCCCTGTTGCAGATTGTTCGGTAACTCATGGAATGGATCATCCGCAGGAAGGTTGGTTTGAACATGATGCGGACAAAGTCTGGTGGGGAGATTTCTGTAAATTATGCAGGCTTCTTCTTGAAAAGAGTAACATTCGTTCTGACGAGATCAGATGTGTCGGGACGAGCGCTCTTGGTACGGACTGCCTGCCTGTAGATAAAGACTGTAATCCGCTGCGTCCTGCAATATTATACGGGATCGATTCGCGGGCGGAAGAAGAGATTAAGTGGCTGACTCAATATTATGGAGATGACGTCAAAAAAATGTTCGGTCATCCGATCTGTACAGGCGATACGGCGACGAAAATTTTGTGGCTCAAAAACCATGAGCCGGAAGTGTATGAAAAGACATATAAGTTTTTGACGGGAAGTTCATATCTCACTGCAAAATTAACCGGAAAGTATGTGATCGATCAGTTTTTGGCAAAAGGATCGTTTCGTCCGCTTTATAATCGGGACGGCACGATAAATAAAGAAAATTGTAGCTTATATTGTCGGCCGGATCAGATCGCGGAGTGCGCGTATTCTTTTGAAATTGCAGGGACAGTGACGGAAGAGGCGGCAAAAGAGAGTGGTTTGAAAAAAGGTACGCCAGTGATCGTCGGTACAGGAGATTCCACTGCAGAAGCGATCAGCGTAGGATTGGTAGAATCGGGAACTGTATTTTTCCAGTATGGTTCGTCTATGTTTTATTACTACTGTGTTGATCGTTATGTTGATGATTATGTGTCGGCAAACGGAAACGGTTCTTTAAAAGGTGGAAAGGAATTTACGATACCGGGAACATTTTGTATCGGAGACGGGACGAATGCGGCGGGAACGCTGACGAGATGGGTGAGGGATACGTTTTATGAGGAAGAATTGAAGAAGGAACGAGCGGGCGGTGAAAATGCATACGCAGTGATGGCAAGAGAGGCGGCAGAGGTAGAAGCCGGATCGGAAGGGCTGATCATACTTCCTTATATCTATGGAGAGCGCAGCCCGATACAAGATGCGAAAGCATCGGGAATGCTATTCGGTTTAAAAGGAACACATACAAGAAAGCAGATTAACAGAGCCGCGCTTGAAGCGGTCGGATATTCGACTCTTCAGCATATGATCTTGTTTGATGAAATGAACCTTCCGCCGAAATCCGTTATTACGGCAGGGGGCGGCACAAAAAATGCGGCATGGATGCAGATTATATGCGATATGATCGGAAGGCAGATATGTATTCCTAAAAGATATCAGTGTTCGGCATACGGAGATGCTGCAATGGCGGCGCTTGGAGATCGGAGGTTTCGTGATTTTACGGAGCTTAGAGATTCTCTTCCGAAAGGGAAAATACTTGTTCCGAATGAAAAGAACCATATATATTACAAAGAACATTACAAGATGTTCAGAGACTTGTATTTGAATAATAAAGATATGATGCATAGAATTTAAACAATTTCAATATAGAAGAAAACAAATTGAAGCAAAAAAATAAAAAGCAACAAAATGAAGCAAAAGAAATAAGAAACGAGATATATAAAAGAAATGCGGCAAATAAAAGCGAAAAATAAAAGCGAAAAATAAGAGGAAGTGACAAAAATGGTAATAGACACACATATTCGTCCGGCGCTTTTCTCACCAATCTGTGAAAATAAAGAGCGCTTTGAAAAGCGATGCGATCAGATGAACTATCATTTGATGAAGCCGTCAAGTATCGAACTTTTGAAAAAGCAATATGCATTGGCAGGAATTGAAAAAGTATTTCTGCTTCCGTCAGATTGTTCGTTTGAAACGGGAGAACCGGATATATCAAACGACGAGATCGAGAAGATCGTACAATGTGATCCGACGTTTTTTGTCGGGTTTGCGTCTGCAGATCCGAGAAAGGAATCGGCGGCAGAAGAACTGGAAAAGGCGTTTAAGTTCCAAAATCTGGCGGGACTTTATATCAATACGGCAAGATTACATATGTATCCCTGTGATGAAAGATTATTTGTGCTGTATGATATATGTAAGAAATATAAAAGGCCGATCATTTTTCAGGCAGGATTGAGTATGGAAAATAACTCTCTGGCAAAATATTGCCGTCCGATTGAATTTGAGGAGGTTTTAAGTAAATATCCCGAAGTGAACATCTGTCTTTCTCATGTCGGCTGGCCGTGGGTTCAGGAAACGGCGGCGTTGCTTTTGAAATATGAGAATTGCTATACAAATACGGCGCTGATGAATTTTGACGGACCGTATCAGATTTACAAGAAAGTATTTACCGAAGATATGGGAGCGCTTTGGGTAGAACACAATATAGCGGATAAGATTATGTTTGGTTCGGGTTCGCCGAGAATTCGCCCGGTCAGAAGTAAAAGAGGATTGGACAGTCTTGGTTTCTCGGAAGAAACACTTGAAAAAATATATGCAGAAAATGCAGAGCGGTTTCTTGGAAGGGAGTGAGAGAGATGGATTTTATACTAAAAGAAGTTCCGATATGTGCGGATAAAGAATTTGAGATGATCAAGATTACAGATGACGTACGCAAGGTTGTGGAAGAAAGCGGAGTCGAAAAAGGAATTGTCTATGTAATTACAGAGCATACAACGACAGGGATCACTGTAAACGAAAGTCTTCCGTGTGTAGAAAAAGATCTTATGGAATGTCTTGACCGGATCGCGCCTGAAGATTATCCGTATCATCATAATCATTACCTTCCGACTTACGGAACGATCGGAGGAAACGCGCCCGGACATTTGAAATCGCTTCTGACAGGAAATCACTGCGTATTTCCTGTTTTAGACGGCACATTAAAACTCGGACACGCAGTCGATATTTATTTTTGTGAATACGATGGGATAAAAAACAGACGTTATATGGTTTATGTAGTCGGGGAAAGGGGTTAAGATCATTATGAAACGGACACTTGCGATGGCAGATAACTGCATTGACGTTTATTATAAACTAGATCGGTACTATCTGACGGGAAACAGTATTGATTTTGCATTGAATTATAAAGATCTTGGCGGTGATGTCACGGAAATGACGATTCTCGGAAATGATGTGTTTGCCGACGCTTTAGAAGAGAGGTTAAAAGAAAGAGAAATTCCTTTGAGGATACTAAAGCGTACCGACCGCCCTACAGCCGCCGCAAAAATGGATCTTGTTGACGGGGATAAAAAGCATCTGCATTTTGAAGGAAATGCGATGGAAGAGATCGAACTTCAGGACGATGATCTGGAATTTGTAAAACAGTTTGATATTATTTATGCGGAGCGTTGGGCGAAAGTCGGCAGATATATAAAAGAGATCAGGCAGGAAGGGCAGATATGGGTATATGATTTTTCTAAACGTTTGGAACAGGAAAGTAACGACGAGATCATTCCGTATCTTGATTATGCATTCTTTTCTTATGATCGGGATGACGAATATATAAGAAATTTCATGGTGAAGACGAACGAAAAAGGGGCGAAAACAGTCGTTGCCATGCTCGGAGAATACGGAAGCCTTGCTTATGAGAACGGGAAGTTTTATAAGTTGGATGCAGAAAAAGTTGAAGTAGTAAATACGGTAGGAGCAGGTGATTCTTATATCGCGGCTTTTACATACGGAGTCAGCTTGGGAGAAGATATCATGCAGTGCATGCGGCGCGGAAGACAACGTGCGACAGAGATTATACAGCAGTTCAATCCTTATAAGTAGCGAAAGATATCGTGAAATGCCGGAAAACAAAGAAACAAAATACGGCATGAAAAAAGAGTAACAATTCAGCGGTGACAGTTTCGATTAGGCGATCTGTTGCAGAAAATGTCAGAAAAGAAAGGAATCGGAAAGATGGAGCATTGTAAGATTATTGCAGTTGGAGATAACGTATGTGATAAATATTTGTCAAGAGGAAAGATGTATCCGGGCGGACAGTGCGTTAATACATGTGTTTATGTAAAGATGAACAATATGGAGTCTGCGTATCTTGGAAAATACGGAGATGATGAAGTGGCAGCTTGTGTTCAGGATACGTTGAAAGAAATCGGAATTGATGACAGTCACTGCCGTCGTTATGAAGGTGAAAATGGATTCGCTCTTGTAACTTTGAAAGAAACTGACAGAGTATTTTTAGGTTCAAATAAAGGCGGTATCGCAAAAGAGCATGATTTCGGATTTACAAAAGAAGATTTAGAGTATATCAAAGGTTTTCATCTTATTTACACAAATCTGAATTCTTATATTGAAAAAGAACTTCCTGTTTTATATCAGACGGGCGTTCCGGTTGCATATGATTTTTCTACTCGTTGGACAGACGAGTATTTGAAAGAAATATGTCCGTATGTAACAGTTGAGATTATGTCGTGCGCGCATTTGACAGATGAAGAGCGGGAAAAAGAAATGAGAAAAGCACAGTCTTACGGAGTGAAAGTTGTTCTCGGAACGATTGGAGAAGACGGATCTTACGTTCTTTATAATGATAAGATCTTATATGCGCCTGCAGTACACGCCGACGATGTGATCGATACAATGGGAGCAGGAGATTCTTATTTCTCAGCATTTTTATGTTCGCTTCTTGAAACGTCAAAGGAAGGAAAGATCGTTGAGGGAACAGATGAAGAAATGGCAAAAAGACTTCAGACGGCAATGGGAAAAGGCGCGGTATTTGCGGCGAAAGTATGTGCTTTAGAAGGAGCTTTCGGATACGGAGTTCCGATCTTGGGAAAGACAACTGTGTAAAGATCCAAAGGTAAGATACAAAAGGATAAAAGAAAAGATAAAAAGGATAGCTATAAAAAGATAACTGTAAAAGAGAGATCAACCAGTTAAAAATAATGAAAAATATAGTATAATAACGGAGGAAAAAATGAGACCGAATGTATATGAAAACAAAGAAGAAGGAATCAAATGTGTATATACGAATGAAAAATGGCTTGTAAGCATTAAAAACTGGAAGCCGGATAATGATATCGAAGGACTGAAACACCTGGAGATTCATCATATGACAGATGAACAGTTTATCCTTGTAAACGGAAAAGCGATTCTGATCACGGCAGAAAGAAAGGACGGAAAATTTGAAACAGAACTGACACTTATGGAAAAGGGAAAAGTTTATAATGTTCCGAAAGAATGTTGGTTCTATTCGATCACACAGAAAGATACAAAGATGGTTTATGTTCAGGATTCGGGATGTTCTATGGAAAACAGTGATTTTTGCGATCTTTCAGAAGAAGAAATCAAAAAAATCCAGGAAGAAGCGCGTCATTTATTCGCCTGATATTCCATAGGGAAAGTAAGGAAAATAGATCAGAAGCAATCGGGGATCGGAAAAGGAGCGGTTATGAAGAAAAAATATGTTTTATTTGATTTTGACGGTGTAATTGCAGATACGGAAGAAAGCAACAGTCATTATCTCGGTCTTGCACTGAAAGAGTTCGGAGTTGAGCTGACGGAAAAAGACAAGCAGAGGTTGATCGGTACGCATGATCAGGAACTTCTTATAGAATTCCTGTCGCGGGCGCCTCGCAAAGTGACAGTAGAGCAGCTTACACGGAGACGAAAAGAACTTGGAAATACATATGAAAACGGAAATATTGCTCCGATTCCCGGAATTGTTCCGCTGATACAAGGGCTGAGACAAAGCGGAGTGAAAACCGCGCTCGTATCTTCTACTGCAACCCGTCTTATTATTATGGGACTGAATCGGATGCAGATGACGGACTTGTTTGATGTGATCGTCTGCGGTGATATGTGTGCCGAGAGAAAGCCTGATCCGGAATGCTATTTAAAGGCGATGGGATTATTAGGCGCTGTGCCGCAGGAGTGTCTTGTGTTTGAAGATTCGTCTGTCGGCATTCACGCCGCGAAACAGGCAGGGATCGAAGTCGCGGCATTTACCGGTTCAGGGAACGGTCAGGACGTAAGCGAAGCGGATTATGTTGTTTCTGAATATGATGACACTTCAGAATTATTTGATTTTTGTTGAATTTTGAGCGCACGGATTTTGATTCGTGCGTTTCATTTTTTACACAAAACAATTAAAATTGCTCTCTTTTTGACAAGAGAAATAAATGTTTATATTGTACAATAAAAATATAAATCATGTGCAAAAATAGTGCGTTTATCACAAAAAACGACGGAAAAAGAGGTGTTAAAAGGTGAAAAAAAGAAACTTAAAGGTAATGGCGGTATTGTTGACGGCAGGCATGGTGATACCGCAAAGCGCGGCGATGATTGGGAACGTGCCGCTAACGGTTCAGGCAGAAGAACGGCAAGATACGCAGAAATCAAAACAAGAGGATGAAAAAGGTGTAAAAGTGATTTCGTCAGAAATGATGGATGTGTATGTCGATGAAAAATTTCCAAGTGTTAAAAAGTATGAAATGAAAGGCGATTTATCAGGAAAGACTTTTTACGGACAGACAGAGAAGATTCATACAGTAACGATTAACGGTACGGATATTGCCTTGGATGATTCATCTGTAAAGAGTGAATTTTCAGGAAATAAAGCGTCATATACAATGACGCTGAAAGCGGAAGAACAGTATATTGATGCGGTAGTTACAGCGGAACTTGCTGTTGAAAAAAACATTGTTACGTTCAAAATTACAGATATAAAAAATAATAAAACAGAATCAACAACAAATAAATACGGGCAGAAAGTTGAAACGTATCCGATCGAGACGATCGCAATTCCGGATCATAGCCTTATATCTGTGAGAACAACACAGGAAAATGCAAATTTAAAAGGGGCGATCATGTCATCGCATACGAAGATAAGCGGAGATGAACTGATCGAGGTCAACTCGGAAATGAAGGAATACACTGACCGGGATTATATGTATGCGTTTTTATCAGATAATGAGATGAGCGCGGGATTGTGGAGTAATTCAGAACATGAAGGCCGATCGGCATATACAGTAGTAACCGGAGGCGGTCAAAATACGCGTGTATTTGCTACTTCTAAAGATATGGGAGACTATAAGACGATGGGACTTGCAAGTGCGCCCTGGTATTATCATCGAAATATCGAAGACAGTCATGGAGTGGAGTATACGGTAGAAGAGTCGGAAATGCCGGAAATGAAAGTGATCATTACAGGTGATATGAACGACGATACACAGATTAACTGGCAGGATGGAGCGGTTGCATTTCGAGAAATTATGAACAATCCATATAAGTGTGAAGAAGTGCCGGAGCTTGTTGCATGGCGTGTTTCTATGAATTTCGGAAGTCAGGCGCAGAATCCGTTTTTGACAACACTTGATAATGTGAAGCGGGTCGCGCAGCACACAGACGGACTTGGACAGTCGATTATTTTGAAAGGATATGCAAGCGAAGGACATGATTCAGGACATCCTGACTATGGAAATATCGGAGAACGGATGGGCGGCGCAGAAGATATGAATACGCTGCTTGAAAAAGGCGCTGAATATGGCGCAAGATTCGGTGTACATGTCAACGCCAGTGAGATGTATCCGGAAGCAAAAGCATTTAGCGAGGATTCGGTGAGAAGATACACAGAAGAAGACAGCGCCGTACAGAAAAACCCTGAGTTGCTCGGAACATTGCGGTATGGATGGAATTGGCTAGATCAGGGTGTTGGAATTGACGCGATGTATGATCTCGGAACGAAAGCGAGAGAATCACGATTTGATCAGTTAAAGGAAAAGGTGGGAGATAGGTTAGACTTTATATATGTAGACGTATGGGGAAATCAGACTGCGTCAAGAACGGAAGATTCGTGGGAGACAAGACATCTTACGGACGAAATTACAGATAACGGATGGAGAATGACGACAGAGTGGGGATCAGGAAATGAGTATGATTCTACGTTCCAGCACTGGGCGGCTGATCTGACATACGGCGGATATGACAAAAAAGGTGAAAACAGCGAAGTGATGCGCTTCTTAAGAAACCATCAGAAAGACTCATGGATCGGCGATTATCCGAATTACGAAGGAGCAGCAAACGCGCCGCTTCTTGGCGGATATAGTATGAAAGATTTTGAGGGATGGCAAGGAAGAAATGACTATGACGCTTATATAACGAATTTATATACGCACGATTTGACAACAAAATTCCTTCAACATTATAAAGTAATGAAATGGATAGATGGAGATCCTGTTGTAATTAATAAAAAAGGCGAGACATGGACGCCGGAGAAAGAGATCACATTGAAAGATGATGATGGAAATGTTGTAGTCGCAACGAGAGAATCAACAGATCCTGCTAATGCGGCATATAGAAACCGAACGATTACGCTTAATGGAAAGGTTATTTCAAAAGGAGCGGTTTCCAGAGGCGATAATGGAAAGGATGGAACAGAAACATATCTGCTTCCATGGATATGGGATTCGCAGACAGGTAAAAAAGTCGCGCCGGAAGAAGAAAAAATGTATCACTGGAATACGACCGGCGGAACGACTACATGGGAATTACAAGATGGTTGGAAATCTCTTGAAAATGTGAAAGTATATAAACTGACTGATCTTGGAAAAACAGAAGAACAGACGATACCGGTTACGGATGGAATGATCACATTGAACGCGGAAGCCCAGACTCCGTACGTTGTATGTAAAGGAGAGAAAGGTAATTTGGATATTACTTGGAGTGAAGGAATGCATATGACAGACGTCGGATTCAACTCAGGTGAAGCAGGTCTGGATTCGTACTGGGTAAAAGAGGGAGACGGTACGGCTGCGATCGCGAAAAGTCAGTATAATAATCCGATGTTGAAATTAGACGGCGAAGTGTCTGTGACGCAGGAAATCACAGATCTTGTTCCGGGGAAAAACTATGTTGTATATATCGGCGTAGACAACCGCAGCGACAGTAAAGCGGCGATAGAAGTAAAATCAGGGGACGCCGTGTTAGATTCCAATTATACGAAACGTTCGATTGCGAAAAATTATGTGAAAGCATACACGCACAGCAATTCCAGCGCGACAGTGGGCAACAGCAGTTATTTCCAAAATATGTACGCATTCTTTACTGCGCCTGAAGACGGAAGCAAAGTTACATTAACTTTGTCCAAGGAAGCGGGAGACGGAAGCGTATATTTTGATGACGTAAGAATTGTAGAATCAGATATGAATATTTTGGAAAAGGATGCCGACGGAAACGGAATAAAGATGTATCAGGATTTTGAAAACAACGTACAGGGAATTTACCCGTTTGTGATCGGACCGATCGAAGGAGTTGAGGATAACCGTACGCATTTGTCTGAATTGCATGATCCTGTAACACAGGCCGGCTGGGATGTGAAAAAAGTAGATGACGTTATAGATGGAAATTGGTCTGTAAAGAGTAACGGATTGGCAGGAAAGAAACTGGTACATTTAACAAAGACTGCGCTTGTATATCAGACAATTCCGCAGAATTTCCGATTTAAACCGGGAGAAAAATATAAGATCAGTTTTGATTATCAGGCAGGAGAAAAAACCTACGCTGTGACGACAGGAGACGGAGAATTTAAGAAAATGTCATCTATGCAGGAACTGCCGAAAGCAATGGGAAAAGATAACGACGGACATTTTGAAATGGAGCTTACGGGCGCAGAGTCCGGCGAGACATGGTTTGGTATTTATTCCACGGGAAACAGCCCTGATATGGAAGGCACAAGCGGATCGATCGCAGATTTTGGAGGTTATAAAGATTTTATTTTAGATAATCTGAAAATCGAGATAATTGAAAAAGTAGATAAAACAGCCTTGAAGGCGGCGATTGATGAAGCGGCGGCTATAGAAAAAGGAGATTATACAGAGGCTTCATGGCAAAATCTGCAGGAAAAACTTGCGGCAGCGCAGGAAGTTTTTGTAAAAGAAGATGCCGGAAAAGAAGAAGTCGATACAGCGCTTGCGAATCTGAATGAAGCAATCGAAGCATTACAGATAAAAGAGATCGTTTCCACGGAAGTATTAAAAGCGACGATCGAGCTGGCAGAAAAAGCGGATACAGAAAACGTGATAGATTCCGTTATGGAAAAATACAATACAACGCTTGCGAATGCGAAAGAGATTTTGGCAAAAGCAGAAGTGCAAGATGAATCTGTAACACAGTCGCAAGTTGATAATGCATGGAAAGAATTGCTGAAAGTTTTGGAATATATGGAATTTAAAAAAGGCGATAAAACGCAGCTTCAGGAACTTGTGAAAATAGCAGGAGAACTGGATCTTGATATTTATATTACGGCAGGCAAAGAAGAGTTCCAAAACGCATTACAGGAAGCAGAACGAGTGATATCCGATGGAGACGCTATGCAGCAGGAGGTCAACGACGCCTATGATCAGTTGCTTGGCGCAATGAATCAACTTGTAAAAAAAGGCGATAAGACCAATTTGAATAAAGTGATCGAACTGGCAGAAGAGAAAGCAGGAAAACTGGATCAGTATATGGAAGCAGGAAAACAGGAGTTCTTGGATGCTCTGGAAGAAGCGAAAAAAGTCAGAGATAATGCAGATGCAGTTCAGGAACAGGTAGATGAAGCATGGAATAACCTGCTGACAAAGATGGAAAAATTGAAACTGATCCCGAATAAAGAGGCGTTGGAAGAATTGATTCATTCAGTGCAGAATATGGATCTTTCAATTTATACAGAGCAGTCACAAAAGGAGATTAATGTAGCTCTGGCTGATGCGATCGAAGTATATGAAAATCAGGAAGCGACCCAGGAAGAAGTAGATCAGGCGGTTGAAAAATTGCAGAAAGCAGTAGATCATGCCGATAAACAGCCGGGCGAGGATCAGGATGATCAGCCGGGAAGCGGACAAGATGATCAGCAGGGAAGCGACCAAGGCGGTCAGCAAGGAAGCGGACAGGATGATCAAAATGCAGGTTCACAGGACGATCATTCGGGAAATCAATCAAACGGTCAGGCAGATCAATCGAAGAACAATGTTCCGCAAAAAAGTGTAAAAACAGGAGATAATACACATACAGCTTTATTTGTTCTCGGAATGGCAGCGGCAGCAGCGGCGGTAATTGCAGAAGAAAGAAACCGTAGAAGAAAAAAATAGTTTTTGTAAAAAAGCGTATAGGATGATTTTGGATTTTATTAAAAAGGGGCTGTGAAAAAACTCGATTGAGTTTTTTCACAGCCCTCTAAGTTATTTTTTAAGAAACTTTCGATATTCGCAGGGGGTGCTTCCGATTGTGTTTTTAAAAAGTTTTGAAAAATGTTGCGAGTCATTCATACCTATGTGATCGGCGATTTCGGTCATTGTCATATCGGTATCGGCAATCAGTCGGATTGCCTGGTTCATTCTGTAAGTATTGATGTAGTTTAGTAAAGTCATCCCCATATGGTCTAAGAAGATTTTGCTTAGATATCTGGAGGAAATTCCAAGCTTATCAGAGATGTCTTTAATTTGTATTTTAGAAGTATAATTCTGTTGAATATATTTTATGGTAAAAGAAATATATTCATTTTGTCCTGTGTGTTGGGACTGGGAATAATAACATAGTTTTTTACCGCTGATCTCTATGCAGTGAAGCAAAAGCGCAGTGAGACAGAGGTTAGAATAAGTATAAGAAAAAGAAGTTCCCTTTTGAAAGGCGGTAATAATTTTTTGGAACAGACCGGAAATAACCTGATCAGCCGGTATTTGTAAAAAATGCGTGCAGCAAACTTCAAGAGCCGTTAAAAAATCAATCGAATAACCGGTTATTTTTTCTAAAGAAATATGGGAAAGCGGCTCAGGAGAAAAATGAACATGCCGAAAAGAACAAGTGTTCTCCGAAGTAAGGAAAAAGGAATGTACAACATTAGGAAGAATGAGGATAAACTCATTTTCCTTACAAGTGATGGTTTGATTTCCAATCTGCATATTGCAGAAACCATCGAGAATCTGATAGAGTTCAATGGTTTCATGCATATGTTTGGCAAAAGAGAAAAAATCAGTACGCTCTTCTATGAGTGCATTCTGAATCAGATTGTCTGTTAAAAGGGTAGTTTCATAAATTAAATTTTCTTGCTCCATAATTCATAGTATCCTTTTTATTATCTAAGAATTATGATATAACGTAAGGGAAAAACAGTCAATATATAAGCTATGAAAAACGAAATGTTGAGAAATCCCACAAAATATATAAAAATTATATTTTGTTCAAATAAAAAGCAAAAAGTAGAAAAAAAGATTTATTATGTTGTTTCATCATATGAAGAAAGTAAAAGGGTCTTAATCTGACCCTTTTACTTCTTTTATTTTAATGGATATCTGAGTAATGTAGTTTGCGGGATCTGACTCCGTAGTTTCGTCTATTAAGCTTTCGTCGTAGATCATAGATTCGATTTCAAAATGGTTCTTTCCGGCATAATCTATCATAAAAGGATAAGCTTGATAAGTTTGGTTATACGGACCTTTATGATACATTACGATATAAGTTCCGCTTTCAATAATGTCATAATCTTTTTCATCGTGATCTGACGGAAGGATTGTATAGTAATATTTATATTGAGTTTTATTGATATTCGGATTCAGCGCTGTTTTCATATCTACGATTCCGGCGACCGCATGTCCTAAGCTGTAGTCTTTTTCCTTGCGGTAGGCCATATGTTCTCCTAAGATTTTATATTGGAGTGTATCGCTTGCATCTGCGGGGATTTCTTTACTTTTAACAATTTGGATGGCGGGTCTGTATTCGAGATAAATCGTATCTAATAAGACAGACTTCGCCTTATTTATCAGATCAAGTTTTACGTGCATCATCTCTATTGTCCGATTGTATTTATTGACTGTTTGTTTCAGAGGGATCATTCTGTTGCTGTATAGATCATAGATCAAGTCGGCGTTTCTGTTTTCTATATAATTCTGAATTTCTTTGAGAGACAAGCCGATTGTCTGTAAGGCCTGTATAGTTACTATAATATCAAGTTGTTCTAAACTGTAAAATCGGAATCCTTTTTCATTTTTAAATATCGGTTTAAATACATTTTTCTTTTCGTAAAAAAGTAAAGTTTGCTTGGAAACTCCTGAAATACTGGAAAATTCATTTGGATTTAATAGATTTTCGTACATAATAGCAATCCTTTCCTGCGTAAAATGGAAATTTTATAAATAGGCTTGAGTATATAGTAACAATATACCATATAATAATACGTATAGAAACAGAAAAGGAGTAAAAGTATGTTGGAAGTTAATAATTTATTTCATGCTACACGTATTATAGAAGGGTATGGAGTAATAGAAACGACAGGACAAGAATGTGCGAATCTTGGTTTTGGAAAAGTGTTGGTTATTACAGATCCGTTTTTAGCGTCTTCCGAGCATTATAAAAAACTAAAGAAAAGTTTGGATGATGCGAAAATCGAAAACTTTTTGCTGACGAATGTGAAGCCGAATCCAAGAGCGGAAGATTGTGACGAAATGGCAGAGTTTGCGAAAAAGAATCATGTTGATGCACTGATCGCGTTAGGCGGGGGATCTGCGATGGATCAGGCGAAAGCTGTCGGCGCGGTTGTCACGAACGGAAAATCCACTGTAGAGTGGGGAGATACGGAATTGGATACAAATATACTTCCGCTGATCTGCATTCCGTCTACTTCGGGAACAGGAGCAGAAGTGACATGGTGTGCCGTTATAACAGATACAGAAAGACAGTACAAAATGACAGTCGGAGATCCTGTTCATATGATTCCTGTCTTAGCGATCTGTGATCCTGAAATTACGATCGGACTGCCGAAATCTTTAACTGCGGCATGCGGTGTCGACGCTTTAACACATTGTATCGAAGCGTATACGGTTCAGTTACATCAGCCGATCACAGATGCTCTGGCGCTGAAAGGGATTTCTATGATCGCAGAGAATCTGGAAAAAGCATACGAGAACGGCGAAGACAGAGAAGCAAGAAGAAACATGATGATCGCAAGTACGATCGGCGGTATGGCGTTCATTTCTTCAAATGTCGGAGCGGTACATGCTTTTGCCGAGACAGTAGGCGCTTGGTTTGATACGCCGCACGGTGTGGCAAATTCACTGTTTCTGCCATATATCATGGAATTTAATATTCCGGCATGTCCTGAGCGGTTTGCAGATATTGCGGATGCAATGGGAATCGAAAGAGAAGAAAGTATGTCTGACGAGCAATACGCATTGAAAGCGGTAGAATATGTGAAAGCTTTGAACAGAAAATTAAACATTCCTACAATTAAAGAAATCAAAGGAATCACGGAAGAGAGATTTGAGGCGATCGCGGAAAGATCTGCTAACAATGTTTTATCAAATGACAATGCCAGAAAAATTACGAAAGAAGATTACTTGGAGCTGTTAAAAAAAGCTTACAATGAATAATGAGGATATGAGATTATGAGAAAAATTAAAAAGATTGTAGATTTATCATGGGAATTTACTGCCGAAACACCGATATACCCGGGAGATCCGGAACCGTCTGTTACAGTTGCTACTACACTGGAAAACGAAGGTTACAATCTATCTACATTGGTAATGGGAACACAGACCGGTACTCATGTAGATGCGCCGTATCATTTTTCAAACAGCGGTGAAACGATCGATAATATGGAATTAGATTTCTTCTTGGGAGAAGCTGTTGTTGTAAGAGTAACGGATAAAAAGGCTGACGAAGCAATTACATTAGAAGATATCGAACCGTATAAAGAAGAAATTTGTGAAGGAAAAATCGTTCTCTTTAATACAAACTGGTATAAAACAAGAGGTACAGATGAATTTTTCCACCATCCATATGTAAACGGAGATGTAGCAAAATATTTAGTTGATAATGGGGTTCGCTTTATCGGAATTGATACGATCAATGCGGATCAGACTGGTGGAACGGAATTTCCGGTACACGATCTGTTCTCTGAAAAAAGATTGATGATCGGAGAAAACTGGGCATTTTTTGATCAGATCGATTTTGAACGTCCGTATATTATCGCATTGCCGATGAAACTTATAGGATGCGATGGTTCGCCTGTAAGAGCGATCGCGGTACAGTGGGAGGAAGAATAATGGATGCGAAAAAAATCTGGAGTTATGCCAGAAGGCTGCTCGCAATTATCCCTTCTATTTTCATCTGTGCTCTTGGAGTAGCGCTTTTGGTTTGGCCGGAATGGGGATGTGATCCGCTGACAACATTTGAGATTGGGTTATCAAATGTATTTCACGTTCAGTTTGGTACTGTTGCTCTTGTGTTTGAAGGAATCATGTTTTTTGTATTTTTCTTTGTAAGAAGAGATTTGGTACATTTAGGAACTCTTGCGTGGTGCTTTTTAATAGGACCTTTTGAAAATTTCTGGTTAGACGTTCTTGCACCGATGCTGCCGACAGCTCCGGAAATGAGTGTCGGACTGAAAATAGCGTGTATTTTAATAGGTTCGATCATTATTATTTTGACATTGGCTTATTATATCCCGATCGGTTTAGGATATCAGACATCCGATATATTTGCGTTTATGGCGGCTGATCTTGTTAAAAAGAGTTACGGAATCGGTCTGATCATATCTTATGCAATCTTATTTGTAATCGGAGTGGCGTTAGGATCGTCATGGGGAATCGGAACATTGATCGCAGTTGTTGCATACGGACCGATCATAGACAGGCTGATGGGGATTATTGAGCCGTTCTCATTTGCTGTGGCAGGAATGAAAAAAGAAGATAAGAAAGGCAAGTAAGATGAAAAGGATGTCACCTGCAAGGGCGATAGCATATGGACTGCCCGGCTTGGCAACGCTTTTTACATTTACCATGTTTACGACATATGGCTTGTATTTTTTTACAAATGTTGTCGGATTGTCAGGAAAATTCGCAGGTCTGATCATGACGATCGGAACTTTATGGGATGCTGTTACAGATCCTTTGGTCGGAATCATCTCAGATAACCGCGATCCCCGTAAAGGGAGAAGAAGACCGTTTTTATTAGTATGTGCGATTCCGTTTGGAATTGTAACGTGGCTACTGTTTACGGCATGGGATTTTGTTGAAATTCAGCAGAAAATTTATTTTATTATAGTTGCTTTGTTATTTTATACATTTCAGACTTTGATCGACGTTCCGTATACTTCCTTAAGCGGCGAAGTTACCGATAACTATGACCTGCGAAGTAAGCTGGCTACAATAAGAACGTTTTGGGCGATCATCGGAGTGGCAATCGGCGGCGGGATCATGGCATATACCGATTTTTTAGAGCCTGTTGTCGGCGGCAGCAGACAAGCTTGGTCCGTATGTTTTGCATTTTTCGGCATTATCTGTACGCTTAGTATCTGGATCGGTTATAAGGCGAGTGAAGGATACGAAAATAAAGATATTATTACAAAAAAATCTTATTCCATAAAAGAAATGCTGGAAGGTCCTCTTCGGAACAAGCCGTTTCTTCATTTAACGATTGCGTTTATATTTGCAATTTTGGCACAGGCGATTTTTCTCGGAGTATTGGTATATTATCTGAGATATAACCTGAACCTGAACGACACGCAGGTATCCCTTGTGAATATCATTATGTGGATCGTAGCGTTGTTTTGGGTTTTCCCGATAGATCATTGGTCTACGAAATATTCAAAAGTTGTTTCATGGACGATTTCTATGGGAATCTGGCTTTTGTGTATGATCGTGTTCCCTTTGTTCTTCTTAAAGCCGGGTTCAACCGCAGCGCCGATCATTATGACGAGCATTCTCGTAGTTGGGTTAAACGCACTGTATCAGGTTATTTATGCCATGATTTCTGACTGCGTAGAAGTCGATGAATTGATGAGCGGTGAAAGACGGGAAGGGTTGTTTTATTCTATGGCAACCGTATCCCAGAAATTAGCCGCTGCGTCCGGCGTCAGTGTTTTAGGGATGATTATAGATTATGTCGGATATAATCCGGCGGTATCCGTGCAAAGTATGCAGACAGTTCAAGGGTTTCATAATATATTTGTAATAGGAACTTCTGTCTGTCTGCTGCTGTCCATTGTGACAATGGCAACAAACCCTCTGACGAAAAAACGTTATTCCGAAGTGTTGGAAGCCGTGCGCTTGAAAAGGGCAGGGAAAGAGATTGCTTTAGATGAATTTAAAGATTTATTGTTTATAAAAAAGAACCGAAAATAATATAACATATGAAAACTCTCTTTTTGCATTTTATATAAGGAAGGAAATGCATATGACCTTCCTGTGTTGAGGTGGGAAAGAGAGTTTTTATATTTTAAGGGAGATGTGTGGGGACTGTGATACAGGTTTAAATTTTGTAAAGAAAATGTAAAAAAACTGAAAAATATACAAAATTCACATTTCGTATAAGTAAAAAGTGGAATAGTAGGAAAAAATAAATTATTTTACATAAATTGAGGGCGAAAACTTGACAATTTTTCATGGGGGGGGGGTATAATTTTACTGTAGTATAAAAATAGAACAGAGGAAAGAATTCAGCGATCAAAGCTTTTAAATGCCTACATAGTCAGATATGTGGGCATTTGTTATGTTAAAAAATATAATACCTACCTGAGAGGTATTATATAAAAAGAGATTTATATATTGTAAGTATGATGGCGGCATTCTTTCACATGGAGGTCGTTTTTTTATTTTGTATATAACTTATGAGGAGGCGGACTATGCAGCTTAACGTGACAACAGATTATGCGATCAGAACTGTTTTATATCTGGGGCAATGTAAAAAGATTGCTTCCGCTACAGAGATATCGAATGAAATGGGAATTCCAAGAGGATATCTTGAGAAAGTGCTTTCAAAACTGAAAAAGGCAGAATATATTTCCGCAGATCTGGGAGCCAGAGGCGGATATCGACTTAATAAGACTTTAAAAGATATTACATTGGGAGATGTGATACGCCTTATGGAAAGCACGACAAAAATAAACCGATGTCTGGAGGATGATGCTTATTGTAGTCGAAAGGCGGTAGATTTTTGTGCGGTGCGAAGATATTACGCAAAAGTTCAGGAAAAATTAGAGACCCAATTTTTCAGTATTTCATTGAAAGAAATTTTGGAACAAGAGGGAGCGTGAAAAAAAGACAGTGAAGAATAGAGACATAAAAAAATTATTTAAGTGGAAAATATGGAAAAAGGGAACTGCATGTCTGTTGGTATTTTCTGTATTGCTGCAGACGGTGACTGTTTCGGCGCAGGGAATAGCGAAAGGGCCGCCGATCGATATGCAGCTCATACAGCAGCTGCAGGAAGCCAAAATGCCGATGCAGTCAGACGTGTCAGAAGAAGGACAGATCGTTCAGTCGTCGGGTGAGCAGTCAGAGCTGACAGAGAATGGACAGACAGATCAGCCGTCAGGCAATCAGTCAGGTTCGCTGGAAAACGGGCAGACAGGTCAGCCGTCAGGCAATCAGTCAGGTTCGATGGAAAACGGACAGACAGTTCAGCAGCCAGGCGATCAGTCAGGTTCGGCAGAAAACGGACAGACAGATCCGTCATCGGATCAGCAGTCAAAAAGCGCAGATTTATATGAAAACGGCATTATTAAGATTTACAACATCGAACAGCTTCAGGCGATCGGTACAGGAAGTTCTGTACGGATGAACGATACAGAGAAAGAACTGTTCGGCACAGGCGAAGAAGTTGTTGACGGCGGAAATGCGGTTACATATGCGTCAGATGCGGATTACATGCTGATGAATGAAATCCCGCTGACTGAGAAAACGATGTGGACTTTGCCGGAGGGATTTACCGGAACATTTGCAGAAGCTCCGAAAGAGGATGCTCCGTTGTATGATAAAGAAAGCGATACGGTTTATGTTTACAATAACTATCAGCTTCTCTTGATCGCTTCGGAAAATTCGGCGGAAGAACCGATCATGTCTTATGATATGATCCCTGAAAAAGTGGGAATAGGTCAGCTTCTGTATAAAGACGGAACTTTGGCAGATGAGAGCGCGGAAGCGGCGCAGGAATATCTGACTTACAGCAAAGAACATAATTATGTGTTAAGTCCGTCCTTTACAGAACAGATGCCGGAACTAAAGGCGGAAAAGATTAAGAAAGAAGCAACGGTTCAGGCAGATGCGGGACAGCTTGGAGGGCGTGAGTATCTTGGTCAGGTTTATACCAAAGTTGAAGGAGAGCCATATATACTTATCGGAAACGAATGGCAGCTTAGAGCAATCGGACAAGATGCGAAGCCTAAAGAAAAAGGCAATCAGTATATGCAAGTAACCCCAATGCTGTATGTGAAATCCATAGTAGACCTGCCTTGGCCGTGGGATGATAAAATAACATATACCCCATATTATCCCGGTGATGCCGACTTCAATCTAAAACAAGGTGAGGCTTTGGGAGAAAGTGGAATTGAACAAAAAGATTTCATCTATTTTTCAGAAGCAAATACAAACAAAACAGAAGGTTTGATGAATATCGAATATGATAAAGAAGGATTAGTTGGATTCTTGCTTGGACCACTGGGAGAGCTGCTTGGTGACATTTTACATGCACTGTTAGGACCTTTGTTTGATATACCGATATTAGGGGATCTTTTAGCAGGTCTTATCGGTGAGCGGACAGATGATATTGTTATCGTGGATAAGGAATTTAATCAAAACAACGTTCAAAGTTATCCTTCTCTATCAGAAGCAAGCAATGAATTAAAATCGCTAAAATATTCTCCGGATGCCAATTATATTATTTTTCGAGATATTGATTTATTGCAGGGAGAATATTCCGACGGAAAAGAGGATGACTGGACACCGCTTCACTTTTCGGGAAAAATGGAAGGACGCCTGAATATGCAGGAGGGCAGCGTGCCTACCATTAGTAATATTCAAGTGAATCAGACAGGGGAACTGGATATCCAAAAAGACAGCGGAATTGGATTTTTCGGAACGATCTCTAATGAAATGAAAAAAAGTGGGAATGGTGGTTTCGAGTCTGCGGGGAAGGCGGGAGTAAAAAACCTCCATTTAGATCAAGTTACAGTTAATAATCAATCTGTGACAGTAAATAATGATCCAAAATCATTAGTAGAAGGATTGTTGGAAGTGCTGGGTGGATTGTTGGGTGGAATTCTGGATCTGATAAGTGGAATCCTTGAAGGACTGGTTCCGGTAATCGGAAACTTAAAACTGGGAGATGTCATTAAAGACTTATTGACATTAAAGCAAAGCAGTCCGGATATGTTTGCGACCGGAAGCTTTGCAGGACGTATTGTAGGGGATGTTTCTGTTGAAAACTGTACGGTAACCAACGCTTCTGTAACGAATGTAAAAGGAATGACAGGAGGATTTGTCGGATATACATCAGGAGAAGCAACCTATATTCTCGGAAATGTGACAGCGGGAGTCGTAGAGCTATTATCAACCTTGCTGAATATTCTTCCGGGCGTGGGACTGGGAGATTTGATTACGATTCTTTTGAAAAATGATGTTCCTCTTGGACAGTTATTGCCGAATGGCTATTATAAGCCACTGATCCAAAACAGCAGTGTTTCTCTTTCAGAGGGATCGATCGGAACGACAGGAACGGGGAAAGAAACTGTCAATTACAACGGCGGATTTGTGGGAAGCCAGACAGGAACAGATATAAATAACTGTTCTGTAACCGGTTTGAATCAGGTAGTGGCAGATATCGGAGCCGGAGGCTTTGCCGGAATCGAAAAAGATGCACAGGTTAAAGGATTATTAAGTGATCTGGGAGCGGAAATCAAAACGTTTGATATTCGTTCTACACAGAGAAATTGTCATGTAGACGCAAGCGACCTTTCAGTTACGGCGACAGATAGTTATGCCGGAGGTTTTAATGGCGTAATGGCAAATAGTAGCAGCATCGAATCAAATGTTTCGGGAGTGAAACTGGTTAAAGCCAATCAATATGCCGGAGGTTTTGCGGGAAGAGCTACGTTGGGCTATGGAATGGCCGTAGGTTCAAACGATGAACAAAATGATACTTTATTGCAATCTGTATCAAAACTACTGGAACAGTTACTTGCTTCGGGAAATGAAGAAGAACTAGGTGTGCTTCTTTCCTTAAGCGGTGCACAGCCTTCTGAAATAAAAGGAAGTTCTGTCAGTGGAACAAACTTTAGTGTTCAGGCAGCGGCAGATTATGCCGGCGGTCTGATCGGACAGGGAGACGGCGTACAGATCACATCCTCTGGAACTGAGAAAAATACGATACAAGGGGTAAGTTTTGTAAAAGCAAATAATTATGCAGGCGGAATTTCAGGAGCAGTTACTGTAGCTGATGCGGTCGGCGTATTGAACGATACACTGGGAATCGGAAGTTATCTTTCGTTTACTGTATCGAATGTAGATCTAGGTGGTAATGATCTTCAAATCGAAGCATCGAATAAGTATGCTTCCGGCGGAGCAGGTTTAATGCTTGGAGGAACAGCAGAGCAGATTAAAATTGAAGGTATTCAATCTGTGACTGCCGGAAATTATGCCGCCGGGTTTGCCGGACGGGCAGGAACAGGCAGTCTTGCAAAAGAAGGCGGTCTGGATCTTCTGGGCCTGGGATTGATTAAAGTTGACAGCTTACTTAGTCTGGTTGATGGTGTTGCCACAAAAGTTTCCAATGTATCTGTGAGCGGAACAGAGAACGGCGCAGTCATCAAAGCCAGTGGACAGGTTGAGATAACGGAAGGCGAATCTATTCTTGCCGGAGGCTTTATTTCCGAAGCAGAAGGGGTACAAATTGCAGATTCACATGTGACAAATCTGAAGGCAGTTTATGCAGAAGCTGCAAAAGATAAAGAAGGTTATGCCGGAGGCTTTGTGGGAAGAAGCCACACAGGCGGGCTGGCAGGTCTGGCCCAGGAAGACAAAGACGGAGCATTGAAACTTCCCGGAATTGTAAATGTCAGCGGGCTGTTGGATTTAGTTCCGTATTTGATACCTCAATATACAAATACTACCGTTACATTTTGCTCAGCTAATGAAGAACCTCAGGTCAAGGCTGATTATGCCGGCGGATTTTTTGGAGAAATGCAAAGCGGTAAGGTCGATAACAGTACAAGGACAGAGGCTTATGCAGTTTATGGTCTGGAAAAAGTCAAGGGTGAATCTCACGCCGGAGGCTTTGCCGGAAAAGTTGACGCAGGGGCAACGGCTTCTTCAAATGGACTGAATCTTCTTGGTGGTATTTTAAACCTTGATATCGGTCAGCTGCTCGATGTACTTCAAGTTTACATCCCGATCATTCAATCGGCGGGCGTGAAGTCGACAGAAAAAGGATTTACTGTAGAAGCGACGGATACAGACAGCTATGCGGGAGGTTATCTTGGATATGGCGGCGGTGTGCAGATTAAAGATTCGGATGTGACATCCTTAAAGCATACAAAGGTGACGCCGCCGGGCGATAGTCTGGAATCTGCAAATGGAGACAGCTATTTCGGAACGGATTCACAATATGCAGTCAAAGGTGGAAAATACGCCGGAGGTTATGCAGGATGTGTGGATATTGATTCCGCGGCAGCAGTCGGAGGCGGATTAAAGCTTCTTGGGAACATCGAGCTGACGAATCTTTTGAAGGCGCTGGATGTAGTGGCGTCTACCATTGAAAACTCCGATGTCAACGGATGTGTCGGCGGTTATTCCGTACTGGCAGATGGCAGAGATGATAAGAATCAGAAGTTAGGAAAAGCAGGTGGATTTATCGGAGAAATGTCCGGTACCATCATCAAAAACAGTGATGCGAATTTATTCAACTATATTATCGGACGCGAGGCAGCCGGAGGTTATGCCGGTATCATGGAACCGGGAAATGTTGCTTCCGTAATCGAAGATGCCGGTATTTTAGATGGACTGTTAAATGTAACAGATAGTCTTGCCAGTCTGGTGCAGTCTTTCATTCCGATTATAGAAGACAGTCAGACGAGCAGCGTGCCTTGCGGCGGCGCGGTTCGTGCCGACGGCATCACTGACACCCAGTGTGTGAGAGGTCTTGCCGGAGGCTATGTAGGTTATAACCATGGTGGAAGAATTAAAGGATATGCGGCAGAAGGCGGCGGGAAGGAATGTGCCACGATTCGTATTCGTTCAGTCTACGGCGGCGAGTTTGCCGGAGGATTTACCGGATTGATGGAAACGGCGGATCTGGCAGGAACAGGAAACTTACAGCTTCTGTTTGGCTTACTGAAAACAAGTAATGTGTTAAGTCTTCTCGGAGCTGTTTATCCGACAGAAACGAACACAGCCGTTTACGGACCGCTTAGAAAAGTGGATATGGACACATGGAACAAGTGGGCGGAGGCTGTCGGCAACAACGGTGTTTACGGAGATCAGTTCACAAGTACACCTGTTGAGAATGAAGAACAGTTACAGGCATTAATCACACAATATGCCTATGGTTACAATGTTAAGGCGGGCAGAACGAGCGTCGGCAGACAGGATATGGAAGCAGGCGTAGCCGGAGGCTACGTCGGACGCATGAAAGCAGGAGTGGTTACCAATGCTCATGCATGGGATGCGAAATCTGTGATGGCATACAAGAGCGCCGGAGGATTTGCCGGAGAAATGAAAACCGGCGGCGTTGCAGAAGTCGGAAAAGTAGAGTTGATTGGTTTGGATATTGCAAATTCTATCAGCGCCGTGCAGACTTTCGTTCCGGTTATAAGAAATTCGGATATTACAGGTTTCCAGTCAGGAATGACGGTGAAGGCAACAGGAATCCCGGTTAAGGATTCAACCTTGAAAATAGAAAAAGTCGGTTATGCCGGAGGGTATGTCGGTCATATGGTTGGCGGACAGATCTGGGGCAACTGGTCTGAAAAAGCGAATACGTACAGTGCAACAGATGCCGTACCTGATCCGAATAATAAGCGATGCTTCGTGGCTAATTTGAGAAAAGTGGAAGGTACGAAAGCAATCGGCGGATTTGCAGGACAGATCGATCCGGCAAGCGCAGCGAATTTAGACACGGCAAGCAGTGAAGGATTACTTGGCGGATTGCTTCAGTATCTGATAGGAACTCCGGGAGATCTTGCACGGTTATTAGATGCAACTATTTCTACAGTGCGAGGCGCAGATGTCAAAGCGTGGGATGACTGGGGAATCATTATCAACGGCGCTTATACAAACGGTACAGGCAATACAGCCTATGCAAAGGCGGCGGGCGGTTTCGCAGGAGAGATCAACGGAGCTGTTATCGGAGAAATGAATGAGTCAGAAAGCGGCGTTCATGTGTCGAATGTCAGAAGTGTGACAGGAGGAGAATACGCCGGAGGATTTGTCGGCCTTGCAGATGTATCTGCAATATTGCAAGTTAGCAATGGGAATACAAGTATATTGAGCGCCCTATTGACTCTTGGAGGAACAAGCGTATTAGATACGTTTAGAAGTTATGTTTATCATTCCGATGTGTCCGGTTCTGCAGAAGCAGGACTGGAAGTACAGGCAAGAGACAGTAAAAAATCAGAATATGTCAACGATCCTGTTTATTCGGGTTCAGCCGGAGGATTCGGAGGCGCATTGCTTAACGGTTCTGTCAAAGATTCCAAAGTGACAAATCTTCGCAAGGTCAACGGTATGAACTACACCGGAGGATTTATCGGACATCTCGGAAAGAGCGGTACGGTCGATTTGGACAATTTAGGTGCGTTGGGTGATTTATTAAGCGCAGGTGCAGGTGTAATGGATGTATTCGGTTCTCATGTAGACCGATGCAGTGTCGAAGGTGTCAACGAAGGCTTTACTGTACACAGTAATAATACGATAGACCAGAAAAATAAATCAGAAATCGCCGGAGGATTTACCGGATATGCAGATCTTGGAAGATTGTCAGAAAATAAAGTCACCGGGTTAAAACAGGTGACAAGCGGTCAGATCGCCGGAGGGTTCGCAGGAAAGACAACCTTTGCTTATCTTGCAAATATTAATCTGGATTCCGAGTTGGTTAAAGGATTAGTGACGGTTGTGAATCAGATTTTGAAGGCGCTTTGGTTAGATGAACTTCAAAAAGGTCAGGTAATTAAAATTGATTTAGGCATTATTGAAATTGATGCTTTATATGATGGGAAACTGGTATCTCTGAATCTGCTTGGACTGGATATTAAGGTTGGCTTAGCAGAGGATAAGAGTCTTGCGACCATCTATATCGGAGACAGTAAGATTGAGATCAACTGCTCAGAGAGCGGTACGATCGATGAAGAAAGCCTGAAAAATGAAATCAATATTTCACTCATAAAGGCAAACCGTACAAAGATTGATAAATGTACAGTGACAGGTATTGCAGACGGCTATGACGTCTATGGAGGCGGCGCCGGAAACAATGCCAACGGCACAGGTCAATACGGTATTGCCGGAGGTTTCGTCGGATGGAATAACGAAGGCTTACTTGAGAACAACAACATGTTCTTTGCAGACGTTGTCCGGGGCGCAAAGGATTTGACAGGACCGTTTACAGGAAAGTCAAGTCTCAAATCAAATTGGGAATTTAACGATGTTGCAGGCATTGAAGGCAATGAAAACTATTACCGGATCTATCGTAATGGTGATACCGCATATGAGAAGCTGTTTGGTAAATCGGGCAAGGAACTTCAGCACAACTACGAAACATCTGATGCATGGAAGAATGTATATACAATCCGGCATATGACGAAAGACAAAGTTGTGAAGTTTACCGATCTGAAAGACGCTATGATGAGCGGCAGCGCAGGGCAAATACCTGTCAATGTTTATCAGGAGGACGGCGCGATGGCTGTTCTGATGAACAATACGGCAAGCAGCCCGACAGAACCGGGTGGCAATGAGGAAGCGCCGGATGTTCAAGACCCGTGTAAGGATCTTATTGAACTTCGTCTGAAAAAGGTTTGGAAAAGGGACGAGGAAAAAGATCGTCCGAATGAGGTCATCTTTAACATTACAAGAAGCTATGAAAAAGACGGAAAACCGGTTGTAGATACAAACTTCAATAAAGAAGTTATTTTGACAAAAAAAGATGCACAAACATCGGACATATGGGAAAAGGTTCTTACGGGAGCTGAATATACAGCATATCATGTTGGCACGGATGGAAAGAAATATTATTACACATATCATGTCAGCGAGATGAAAGTGGACGGATATACAACAGAAATAACTTACAAAGGCGATCGTCAATACAGTATTACGGTGACAAATACGAAAAACTGGTTTGACAGCCTTCTTCCGGAAACAGGAGGAATGGGAAAAGCTTTGCTCTACACGTTAGGTGTTCTGCTTCTTTGCTTAGTGACAGCTACGGAATACAGGAAGAGAAAAAGCACAAGAAGTCAGAGTAGCTATAAATAATAAAGAACAAAAAGAAAAGGAGACACAAAGAATGAGAAAAGTAAAAAACTCAATCAAAAAGATGATGGCATTGTGTTTAGCAGCCATCATGACACTGGCAATGGCAACAACTGCTTTTGCCGCAGACAGAATAAAAACAGGAAATTTGACAGTAAACGTCAATGAAGGAAACACGTTAAAGGGTCAGACAATTAAAGTCTATAAGCTCTTTGATTTGAGTGTAAGCGATACACATTATGCTTATACAGTCAATGCGGACTATAAAAATGCAATCGCAACAGCTTTAGGATTATCGAAGGAAGCAACAAGTGAACAATTATATAACAAACTTGCTGAGTATAAGGAAAATCCTTCAGGAATTCAGAAATTCGCAAATGACTTTACAGCAGCTGCATTGAAAGCAGGAACGGCAGAAACTGGAACTTCCAAAAAATTAGGCGAGGTTACAGAATATAAGTTTGAAAACTTAGACTATGGTTACTACCTGGTATATCAGACAGGAACAAAAGAGATTCAGTCATCTCTCGTATCTGTAGATGACGTTGACGTAACTGTGAACCTGAAAGGTCAGGCTCCAAGTATTGACAAAACAGCAAATGCTACAACTGTTGAAATCGGACAGGTTGTAACTTATACGATTAAAGGAACAATTCCGGATACAACAGGATATGATAAGTATACATATAAAATCCACGATACATTGACAGAAGGTCTTGATTTTGTAAAAGATGCAGTTGGTACAGCACAGGAAGGCACATCCTATAACGTATCTGTAAAGATTGGTGAAGGCCAGGCTGAGACAAAGGCAGCTACATTAAGCGGAGAAAATAACCGCATAATGACTTTGGATTTATCTGAGTGGATTAGAAACAATCAGAATAGTAAGGGTCAGGAATTTACAGTAACATACTATGCAAAAGTTAATGCTGATGCCGTAGTACAGACAAACAACAGCGCTCACTTAGAGTATGGTAACGATCCGGATAACATAACTACAACAACACCGGACGTAGTAACAACACCAACTTATCCGGTACAGATTCACAAATTAATCAAAGATCAGCAGAATAGCTACCTTGCGGGTGCAATATTCCGTCTTTATAGAAGCGAAGAGGATGCAAACAATAATCAGAATGCAATCGCAGTTACAGGTTCTAACGGTACTTACACAGTAGACCCGGAACAGGTCGGCGATAATAAGATGTACGATATGGAATCTATCGGTGACGGGACAACAGTAGGCACAGGAATGAACTTAAAGTTAAACGGTCTTGCGGAAGGAAGCTACTGGTTAGTGGAGACACAGGCTCCGGACGGTTACAACAAGTTGACAGCTCCGGTTAAAATTACAATTACAAAATCTGATACTACGAATGTGAATGACTGGACAATCAAGCAAAATGATGGGGTGGTGGATGATAAAATCATCGACATTGAGAATACTACAGGAACACTTCTTCCGGAAACAGGTGGAATGGGTACTGTAATTTTCACAGTGATTGCAGTTGTGATGATTCTCGGTATTGCGGTAAGCTTCGTGATCAGCAGAAGAAAACGTGCTTAATCATTTATAATTCAGACATATGGATGAGAGGGCTGCCTTCGGGCAGTCTTCCCATTCGTTATAACAGCAGGGAGAATGAAATAAAGATGCGCAGAAAAAAGACAGAGAAAAAACAATTTTATATTGGGGATATTTTTCGCGTGATAGGATTGATTATTGCATTCTCCGTACTGTTATATCCGACAGTCAGCAACTATCTTTATGAAAAGAACGGCTCAAAAGTGATTTCGGCTTATGATGAAAACGCAGTGCGGTTAAGCGAAAGTGACAAGCGTGAAATGCTCGAGGCAGCAAGACAGTATAACGAAGAGCTTTTGGGAAATATTGAGTTATTAGATCCTTTTTCATCTATAAAGAAAGAGGTAGACGAGAGATATCAAAGCCTGTTAAATGTAAACGGGTCGGGAATGATCGGATATATCCGTATTCCTAAGATTAATGCAGAACTTCCGATTTATCACGGAACAGAAGAAAAGGTGCTTCAGTCGGGGGTAGGCCATTTTGAGGGGACGTCTTTACCGATAGGCGGGGAAAGTACCCATGCAGTTTTAACCGGGCATCGGGGACTTCCTTCTAAGTTGTTGTTTACGGATCTGGATAATTTGGAAAAAGGAGATATCTTCTATATTAAAGTTCTCGGTGAAACATTTGCCTATCAAGTGGATCAGATACTTACTGTGCTGCCGGAAAATACAAAGGAGCTTACGATCGTACCGGGAAAAGATTATGTTACATTAGTTACTTGTACACCCTATGCGGTGAATACACACAGGCTTCTTGTAAGGGGGTATAGGATTCCTTATGAAGAGGCAGTGGAAAAAGTTCCGGATGAAAAAATCGCAATAGGATTACCGTTCCAGATGAAAGTTTTATTTATAGGACTTTTCATTTTGTTTCTTATTTTGTTCTTTTGCGGTGTTGCTGCGTATGTGAAAAAGAGAAAGAAAAAGAGAGAAAAAACACGGAGGGAAGATCATGTTTCAAATGAAAAATAGATGGAAAAATATTCTTGTAGGTTGTTTGACTGTATTCGGAATACTGATTCCAAGTTTATCCTGCAGGGCGGAAAATGTAGGCTCTATCCAGATTGAATATCATGGAAGGACACAGGAAAATGAAGAGGTTGTATTTGCGAATGCGGATTTTTCTGTTTTTTTTGTCGGAAAGATGGAGGATGGAAAGTGGACGCTTGCAGGAGATTTCGGTAATGCGGGAGTTTCTCTGGAAGGAATCGAATCTTCTGAAAAAAACGAACAGGCAAAGCAGTTATACAACTATGCGGTTCGGCAAAGTATACAGGGAAACGCTTTGAAAACGGACGAGAATGGAATCGCAATGATCGGCGGATTAGAACAGGGATTGTATTTGATTGCCCAGACAAAGGTGTGGACCGATGAGAAGCAGGGCAGTTATCAGGCATCGCCGTATCTGATCAGTATTCCGGAAGAAATAGACGGCAGCTATATATGGGATGTTGTAACGAAACCAAAAAGCGAGTGGATCACGGAAGCGCCGCAGCATCCTGAAATGCCGGATAAAAATACGGAAACGGAGAAGACGGAAGGAGCGAAAACAGGAGATACAAGCTCGGCGGCTTTGTCATTGCTTTTACTGATATTCAGTTCGGGAGCGTTTATAATTCTATGTAGAAAAAGAAGAATATACAGGAAGGACTGACATAATATCCGGCATTTGAATGTTAATTGTTTAATATAAGCTGACTGTGTTATAATAGGATATAAAAAAGGAAAGGCTGTTTCTTTTGAGAGGAGCAGAAAGGGTGAATAACATGGGAAGTAAATATGCAGGAACAGAGACGGAAAAAAACTTAAGAAACGCTTTCTCGGGAGAGTCGGAGGCGCGCAATAAATACACGTATTTTGCGTCTGTGGCGAAAAAAGAAGGGTATGAACAGATTGCCGCGTTGTTTCGGGATACGGCGGATAACGAGAAAGAACATGCAAAAATGTGGTTTAAAGAATTGAACGGGATCGGAGATACGGCAGATAACTTGAAAGCGGCGGCAGAAGGCGAGAACTATGAATGGACAGAAATGTATGCCGGTTTTGCGGAAACTGCCGAGAGAGAAGGATTTCCGGAACTTGCTCAAAAATTCCGTCTTGTGGCGGAGATCGAAAAGCACCACGAAGAGAGATACAGAGCGCTGCTGAAAAATGTAGAGACGGCATCAGTATTTGAAAAAAGTGAAGTGAAAGTGTGGGAATGCAGAAACTGCGGACATATTGTAGTAGGAACTGCGGCGCCGGAGATCTGTCCGACCTGTGCGCATCCGAGAAGTTATTTTGAAATACATGCAGAGAACTATTAAAATGCTGAAACCCATCCATGAAAATTGACATCCCTTCTGGAAGCGGATGAAAATACTTCGGAAAATCTAAAACTTGTAAAACAAAAAGAATATCGTTATAATAAATTATTAGAGAAAAATAATCTGAAGGGTTATATCGATGTGGAGGGTTATAATGAGGGAATATAGAAACCGTATATGTTCGGCAGTGCTGGCAGCAGTCTGTGTGATCGGCACAGCATTGATTCCGTCAAGAGCCGTACACGCAGAAGATGTAGTTGACCCGATCGCGGTGCAGAAACAGGCGGCATATGATGCCGTTCCTGAGACAAACGGTTTGGAAAACTGGCCGCAGGGACCGCATGTATATGCAAATTCGGCGATTGTTATGGAGATGAACAGCGGGGCGATTTTATACGGGAAAAAAATAAACGATAAGCATTATCCGGCAAGCATTACAAAACTGTTGACAGCGCTTGTGGCGTTGGAAAATGCGGATCCGGATGACGAAGTTTATTTTTCCGAAGACAGCGTTTCGTTTCTGGAATACGGAGATGCGAGTATCGGGATGAGACCGGGAGAAATACTCAGTATGAACGATGCGCTGTACGGTATGCTGCTTGCATCTGCCAATGAGGTGTCTTATGCAATCGCAGAAAGTGTCGGCAAAAAGATGGGCGGAGGTTTTGAGACGTTTATCCAGAAAATGAATGAACGTTGCGAGGAACTTGGATGTACGGGATCTCATTGGACGAATGCAAATGGTCTGCATGATGAAAACCATTATACGACGGCGCATGACATGGCGTTGATCGGATCGGCAGTCTATCAGTTTGACAAGTTTCGGGAAGTAACTCAGACTTTAAATTATACGATTCCGCCTACAAACCTTGTGAATGAATCCAGAACGTTCCAACAGAATCACAAGATGCTTTGGGTAGGGGCACATTATTCTTATGATTATTGTACGGGCGGCAAGACCGGATATACGGATCAGGCAAAAACGACTCTTGTGACTATGGCAGATAATGCAGATATGCAGCTTGTTGCGGTTGTCTTGGAAGATCAGGGAGATGTGTATGTAGATACAAGGGCGATGTTTGATTATGTATATGCGAATTTTTCCAAAGTGTTTTTGAATGAACACGACAAGCCCGATGGCGTCAGGAAGTTTAAAACGGAAGATGCATATGTTGTTCTGCCGAAAGGAATTGACGTTTCATCTCTGGAGCATGAGATTACGATTACTGACAGGCAAAATGCCGCCGGAAAGCTGACCTATTTATACAAAGGTCAAAATGTCGGAACTGTAGAAGTGAAACTGACGGCGGATTATATTAAGGAAGAAACAGGGTATAATATTGAGCCGGAAATGAAATCCGTCGGGAAGAAAAGTACGGATAAAGAAGAAAAAACAGAGATGCCTATATATGTAAAGCTGTTAATAGCGGTAGTTCTTTTGGTAATCATTTTGTTGGCAGTTCTTTTCAGTCTGCTGAAATATCGGCAAGTGAAACGAAGGAGAGCAAGACAGCTTGCAAGAAAACGCAAAAAGGCATTAGAGCGCCGGCGGTCAAATACAGAGCAGACGGGAGAAAATGCTTTCCGACGACAGAGCAGTGCCGGCAGGAGAAAAAATACCCAAATAAGAAACCGTCAGGTAGACGACAGAAGAAGCGGAAGTTATCGCAGGCGAGACAGAGAAGGGCGGTACAGATAAATAAATTTACAGTATTCGCTATGTCACGGCGGAATCATTACGCTTATGAAAAAGGTTATATTATAAAGAAAGAGGATGAATAAAATGAAAGTAGCAGTAACTTATGAAAACGGAGAGGTTTTTCAGCATTTCGGACATTCGGAAGCTTTTAAGCTTTATGAAGTTGAAGGCGGCGAAGTGAAATCATCGGAAGTTGTTCCCACGAACGGAAGCGGTCATGGAGCTTTGGCAGGATTTTTACGGGAAAGAGGCGTAGAGGTTCTTATCTGCGGAGGAATCGGCGCAGGAGCGCAGAACGCACTTGCAGAGGCTGGTATCAAACTGTATGGAGGAGTTTCAGGTTCTGCGGATAGTGCGGTTCAGGCGCTGATTGAAGGAAACCTTTCATATAATCCTGACGTAATGTGCGACCATCACGGAGAAGATCATCATGGCGATCATGAAAACTGTGGAGGACACGGAGAAGGTCACGATTCCTGCGGCGGACATTGCGGACATTAGATACATTAAGATCAATAAGGACATTACAAGAGGGAGTTTTTCACTGAGATATTAGAGGGAAGCTCCCTCTTGTTGTATAAAGAACAGAAGAAATATGTGATATAGTTACAAATTGAGAGGTAATATATTGTGCAATACATACAAAAATCGAGGTGAAAAATGAGTACAAATAAATAAAACAAACAAAAGATCAACATTAAAGATAAAAAGTGTAAATACTGAAAAAAGTGAAAGAGTTATGATATATAAGATAGGATGCTCTTTCTATGTCCTGAAGGAGCTAATATTAAAATTTAAAGAAAGGAAAAGAGGATAATGAAAAAGAAGTGGAACAAAGTAACTGCAGCTTTACTTATGCTCGTGATGGTAGTGACGACAGTGCTCGGCGCTGCTCCGGCATTATCTGTCAAGGCAGAGCCGGTCACGATGGGACATCTGAAATCCGGAAGCGGTAATGCAAACGGACATTTCGGAAGCGCTACACCTGAAGCATTTGTTTTGTCAGAAAAAGCTGATTATACAAATCAGGCATATAGTTTGAAACTTCGCATTAACAGCGACGTAGACAAAACAAGGCTTCGTATTGTCACAAAATATAAAGATGACAATAACTGGGCTTTTCTGATGTATGATGTCGGAAGCTGGAAGTGGCAGTACAAAAGTGGCAGTACAAAAAGGACGGAAACGAGGCTTGGCAGAATGATACGCTTGCTCTTCCGAGACTTGAAAAAGGTCAGTTGGCAGAAATTAAGTTAAGCTATAAAGATAATGGCCTTGAAATTGACGTCAATGGAACAAAGGCAACTGTAACGGAGGCGAACTTTGTCGCTCTTAAAGACGTTCAGGGTAAAGTCGGAGTCGGAGGCGCGACATTCGGAGATGCATACACAGACGTTTATTTTAATGATGTTGTTGTAGGAGAGACAAAAGAGGATCTCAATACATGGAAATTGTATAAAGATAATCTTGCAGGTCAGGAATGGGATCCGGCGGCACAGTACGAAGAAACAGTTCCGGCAGGACGTAAATGGATCACGATCCGGACAGGCTCTCAGAACGGCGGAGGACATAGCTATGCGGGAGCAACAGGACCGGCGCTTCTGCTTGACAAAGATCGCACGATCAAGCCGGCAGACGTATTTAGTCTGTCATTTACACCGATCAACAGCGGAAACTTCGGTTTCTTCTATTCATATGTAAATGATAATGATTTCCTGTATATCGGATATGATTCATCTTCCAAGTGGTACTGGCAGAACGGCTCAGGCTCATACGGAAGTTTGAACGGAGATTTCGAGACTCCGGAAAACGGAAAAGAGATGACGTTCTCTGTTACGATGAGCAGGGAAGCTCTGACAGTTACAGTCAACGGAATCAGCGGAACAACGAACAATCAGAACGCAGGAAACTGGCTGGAAACAAACGCAGGAAAAGGTCATCCGGGCGTGATGGTGAAAACGGCAAACCAGTCTTTGAAATTTGCAGATGCGAAAGTAAATGAGACTGCATGTATGGAAGATACATGGGAATTTGCAAAAGACAGAGACGGACAGTCACAGTCTTCAGAATATATCAATCTCGCAACTGTTTCCGGAACTGTAACGGCAAAAGACGGAGGAGCGGCATTAAAAGGCGCAACGGTTCGTTTTGGTTCAAAATCAGCAAAAACAGATGATAACGGAGCTTATCAGATCGAAGATGTTGAAGTGGGAACTTATACAGCTGCGGCAAGTTGTCCGGGATACGAAGCAATAACACAAGAGGTTGAAGTTCAGGATGCGGCGGAAGGAGAAAATGTATTTAACTTTACACTTTCCGAGAAAACGCCGATCGACCTTAAGAATTATAAATCCATCGAGTCTGATTACATGAAAGTGTATGTAGGACCGAACTTCCCGGTTGTTGCAAGATATGAAGTAAAAGGAAAAGATGACGTTTACTTCCGTGGAAACGAATCAGATCTTGCAAAGGTGAATACAGTTGTGATCAACGGCAAGGAGATCACTCCTGAAGTGAAGGCTAAGATTGAAGGGGCGAAAGCTTCTTATGAAATGACCCTCAAATATGAAGGTGAAGATGAAGAAACAAAAATTAATATCAATATGAACATGACGGTCGAGATCAGTGTAAAAGACAATGATCTTACATGGGAGATCACAAAGATCGACCGCAAAGAAGGAACGGATAAGATTGCTTCTATCGACATTCCGCAGTTGAATCTTCTGTCTGTAGATCAGGTAGAAGAAAACGCTTCATTTGCAGGCGCTGTTAAGAGCACGGATACAAAGAAGAGCGGAGATAAGTTTATTACATTTGACGATGGATTCGTAGCGCAGAAATCTGTAGGATATGTATACGGATTCCTGACAAACAAGAATTTAAGCGCAGGTCTGTTCAGCAACTCAGAGGCAGAAGACGATCTGAGAGTCATCATGAACAGCGGAGCTGACACAATGAGCCTTACAAGCGCTCAGTGGTATTACGAGGCGGGAGATAAAGGCGGACAGGCACAGGCAGCTACATATGACTACCCGCTTAGTGAACTTCCATATGCAAAAGTTTGTATCGCAGAGGATATGAACGAAGACAAGACGATCGACTGGCAGGATGCCGCAGTTGCTTATCGTGACATCATCAATGTTCCGTATGGATCAGAGGATGTGAAAGACCTTGTAAACTACAGAATCGTTATGAACTTCGGAAGCGCTGTAACAAACCCGTATTCGGTGACAGCGGACAATATCAAGAAAGTTGCTTTGGCAACAGACGGACTTCCGCAGGCTGTTATGCTGAAAGGTTACGGAAATGAAGGTCACGACTCTGCGAACTCCGAGTATGCGGATATCTCCGAAAGAGAAGGCGGCGTGGATGATTTCAGAGATCTTCTTGACGTTGCGCATGAGTATGATACAGAAATCGGTATCCATGTCAATGCACAGGAAGCTTATCCGGAAGCGAGATCTTTCAACGATGATATGATCATGGGACCGCAGCAGGGCGGATGGGGATGGCTTGACCAGTCCCGCGTGATCAATAAGATCTGGGATTTAGGAACACAGGCAAGATATAAGAGATTTGCACAGTTATTTGACAGAATTAACAATACGAACCTTTTAAGTCTCGACTGGGATAAAGGCGAATATGTAAAAGATTCACAGGGAACACTTGCATCGGCGGATGAGATTGCGGCAGCAGTGAAAAAAGCAGGCGCCGACAATATGGACTTCATCTATCTTGACGTATGGTATCAGAATGCGTGGGAGACAAGAAGAATCGCAGAAGAGATTAACTCTCTCGGATGGAGATTCTCCACAGAGTTCCCGTACGAAGGCGAGTATGATTCCACGTGGTCACACTGGGCAACAGAAGGACCATACGGCGGATCAGCTACAAAAGGTTTGAACAGTGACATCATCCGTTTCCTCAGAAACGACATGAGAGACGTACAGGTTCTTAACTGGGTAGGACATGGCGGAGCGGCTGACAACCCGCTTCTCGGCGGATATAAACTGGAAGGATTTGAAGGATGGGGCGGAGATCAGGATTTCAATAATTATCTGTACCTGACATTTGCCGAAAACCTTCCGACAAAATTCCTTCAGCACTATCAGGTAATCGATTGGGAGAACTACGCAGAAGGCGAGTCACCGGTCGGAAACCAGGAAAAACAGATCACACTGAAAAATGGTGATGATAAAGTAGTTGTAACAAGAAATGAAGCACAAAGATCTGATGAGATCATCGAACGCGAGATCACATTGAATGATAAAACAGTTTTAAGTGCGACAAACGATCATTTCTATTATCTGCTTCCGTGGACAGATAGCGACACGAAAGAGACGAAACTGTATCACTACAATCTGGAAGGCGGAACATCTACATGGAATGTGCCGGACGGATTTACAGGAAATCTTACAATGTATGAGCTGTCAGATCAGGGACGTGGAGAAGCGATCGCGGTTCCGGTTTCAAACGGACAGATCACGCTTGAAGCAAAAGCAAAAACAGCTTACGTAATCGTGACTGACGGAAAAGAAATGCCGACAGCCGATACAGTTAACTTCGGTGAGACGACATCAGTGAAAGATCCGGGATTCAACTCTTATGCAGACGGCGACAAAGTGGATGCAGACGTTTGGAGCGGAGCAGACAACGATGCCGTAAAAGTTACAAAAGCATGGACAGGCGATCAGCGTCTGACAATCGAAAGCCCGGCAGAAGACGTTGCAGTCAGCACAAAACTGACAGGGCTCAAAGCAGGCAAAGATTATGTTGCAGAAGTTTATGTTGATAACAGAAGCGACAGTAAAGCGACGGTAGAAGTAAATGCAGGAACGATCAAAGAGTCTGCATATACGACGAAATCAATCGCTCAGAACTATGTGGCAAGTGATCAGAAACATGCAGGCGGCAATGAAGCTTCCTATATGCAGAGAGTTTACGTTCCGTTTACAGCGGAAAAAGAAACTGCAACATTGACGATCAGCCGTGCGGCAGGTGATGGAGCAACATACTTTGACGATATCAGAATTATCGACAAGAAGATTGAAAACTATAAAGAAGACGGTTCTTTCGAGCAGGATTTTGAATCCGTAACATCAGGATATTATCCGTTTGTTTTAGGACCGGCACAAAGAGGCGGCGACGGACAGCTTCATCTGTCTCAGGATAACGGAAAATATACATCTGTCGGCTGGGGCGGTTATGTGATCAATGATGTAATTGAGGGCGAATGGTCGCTGAAACAGCACTGCGACAGTGGAAGCGGTTCGGGAAGAACAGGTCTTTTGTATCATACGATTCCGCAGAACTTCCGATTTGAAGCAGGAAAGACATATAAAGTAGAATTCGATTATGAGGCAGGATCATCTGCATATGCGGTTGTGCTTGGAGATGGAGAGAGTTTTAACAACGCAACAGATAATGATTACCTTGCGGCAACGGCAGGAACAGGTAAAGCAAGTCATCATGAGTTTACGGTTACCGGAAGCGAGAGCGGACAGACATGGTTCGGTATTTATGCAAACGGTGCAAAACAGCCGGGAGGAGCTTACGGACAGCAAGACCTCATTCTTGATAACCTGAAGATCACTCCGGTGAAATCAGGCGAAGTTGATACAACAAAATTGGAAGCAGAATTAAACAATGCAGACAAAGTTGTATTAGACGCATTTGAAGATGGAAAAGAAAAAGCTGCATTTGAAGCTGCATACGCGGCTGCGCAGAAAGTTCTTGAAAATCCGACAGATCAGGCAGCAGTAGATAAAGCAGAGAAAGACTTAGAGGATGCAAGAAAAGCGCTTCTTGCAACTTCGCCGAAGCCGGAAGAAGATAAAGAAGCTCCGACAAAACCGTCTGATCTGAAAGAAACAGAGACAACCACGACAACTGTGAAAGTTGAGTGGAAAGCATCTACAGATAACGTAGAAGTAACAGGATATAACGTATATGCAGACGGAAAACTTGCTGAAACAGTAAAAGGTGATGTTCTTACAGCAGAGCTGAAAGATCTGAAAGCGGGTACAGAGTATACGATCGAAGTAGAAGCATTTGATGCAGCAGGAAATAAATCAGAGAAAGCATCTGTGAAAGCGACGACGAAAGAAGAGCAGAAACCAGATCCGAAGCCGGAAGAAGATAAAGAAGCTCCGACAAAACCCTCTGATCTGAAAGTAACAGATAAAACTGATACAACAGTGAAGATTGAATGGAAAGCATCTAAAGACAACGTAGGAGTGACAGGATACGAAATCTTTGTAAACGGCAAGTCAATCGGAACAGTAAAAGACGATGTTCTTACAGCAGAGATCGCAAAACTTACTCCGAAGACAGAGTACACGATCGAAGTTGTAGCATATGATGCAGCAGGAAATAAATCAGCGGCAGCATCTGTGAAAGCGACGACGAAAGAAGGAAAGACACCGGAAACACCGACAACGCCGGAAGTGAAACCGGGAACTGTTCAGACAGGAGACGCAACACCATTTGCAGTACCATTTATGATGATGTTCATAGCAGTGGCAATGTTTGCGGGCGTTTCTGTAATCAGAGTAAAAAAAAGAAAATAAAATAGACACTTCAAAAAGTTGAAATGTCGAAAAAAAGGGGCTGTCGCACTAAGTAATTAGTGCGCGGCCTCTTTTCTATACAAAAAATTACAGCCAGGCTTTGAAAAGTCTGGCTGTTGGTGTAAAATATAAGTATGCAAACCCCTATATTATTACACAAGAATTATACTTTAAATGAGGAGGGATATCAACTAAAACTCCCTTTAAACTTAGAAACCTAAACTTAGAAACAATTATTCTGGTAGACGATTCTGTGCGGTTGCTGAGTCAGTTTGTGGAGGCTATGGAATTAAACTGTAAACGGGATATTAACTTTATGTATCTTTTAGAAGGTAAACCAGTTCCTGATTATGCCACTTTTGCTCGTTTTCGCAGTATTCATTTTGCACCGTGTGCGAAACGGATTCTCGCTGAAATGTCTAATCTTCTTTATGAGCTTGGAGAAATTTCCGGAGAATCGATTTTTATAGACGGCACAAAAATCGAAACCTGTGCGAATAAATACACATTTGTGTGGAAAAAAGCAGTAACAAAAAATCAGGAGAAGTTATTGATTAAAATCGCAGATCTTATTGCAGAATGCGAACAGCTTTACGGTATTCAGATTGTTTACGGTGATACTGTTAAAATGAAACATGTAAAACGGCTGCGAAAAAAGCTGTATGCATTAAAACAGGAAGAAAACATTGTATTTGTACATGGTATCGGGAAACGAAAAACTCGGCTGCAAAAGAATATCGAAACATTAGAAGACTATCTGGACCGTTTAAAAGGATATACAAAAAAACTGCATATTTGTGGAAAAAGGAACAGTTATTCTAAAACAGATCCAGATGCAACCTTTATGCGGATGAAAGAAGATGCAATGGGAAATGGACAGTTGAAACCAGTATTTAATTTACAGCATGGAGTTGACTCTGAATACATTGTATGGCTGACAGTCGGACCGCAGCCTACAGATACCCAGTTTTGGATTGTGTTAAAGTACGGCTTTTTTACGAAAAAAACTATCGTTTCAATAGACACAGCGCAATTATATAGAGAAAATCGAGAAAAAGGAAGCTGCCGCTTCACGATTTACTAATCGTTAAAGCGACAGCCCCTTTTTGCAGTTCCCGTGCTCCTATGTTTTTTAATGAGTGAAGGCTAAAATCCACTTTTTGTTTCAGTGTTTTTTCTAAATGGAGTGGATGAAAAATATTATTGTTTTTAGAGGATAGATATGCTATAGTAAGTCTACTCACAGAAATTCTTTCTGTGAAAGATACCGGCAGTTTCGCCGGTCTGAGGAATTCCCTCAAAATTACCC